>Ga0182012_10005926_pt1 | contig 12514 bp, 13 predicted proteins | sample 612S2SmetaG_FD_120486 | JGI IMG/M metagenome (GOLD analysis project Ga0182012, IMG submission 120486) | Permafrost microbial communities from Stordalen Mire, Sweden - 612S2S metaG | ecosystem: Environmental > Terrestrial > Soil > Wetlands > Permafrost | place: Sweden: Stordalen | collected...
GCGATCCGGATTGCCGCGTCTTCCTGTCTACCGATGCCGGCAGCACCGGGCTCAACCTGCAGCATGCCTCGACGCTGGTGAACATGGACCTGCCGTGGAATCCGGCGGTGCTGGAACAGCGCATCGCCCGGATCCATCGCATGGGCCAGAGCCGGCCGGTGCGGGTGATCAATTTCGTCGCCAAGGGCACCATCGAGGAGGGCATGCTCTCGGTGCTTGCGTTCAAACGCTCGCTGTCGGCAGGCATCCTCGACGGCGACAGCGGCGAGATCTCGCTCGGCGGCTCGCGCCTCAACCGCTTCATGAAGCAGGTCGAACAAGTCGCCGGCAATATGGGGCAAAGCGAGGCGGTGACGCCGGCGGAGGAGGCCGGCCATCAGGCCCCAGCGGATGCCGCGGCCGCCGAGGCGGGCTCCATCGAACAGGATCCGCAAGAGATCAGTACGGAGGCAGGCGAGGCGACGATCGCGGCAACGGACCGGGACGGCGCGGCGTCGGCGCGGCAGACGGCGTCAGCTCCCGATCCCTGGCAGTCCCTGGTCCAGATCGGCGCGCAGTTCATCGGCGCCCTGGCCGCGGCGCAGGCGCCGGAAATGACGCCGCATCCCTGGATCGAACGCGACCAGGCTACCGGCGCGCCGCATCTCAAGATGCCGCTGCCGCCGCCGCAGGTCGCCCGCCAGCTCGCCGATATGCTGTCGGCGCTCGCCAACAATCTGCGCGGCGGGACGACGTGAAGGTCAGGTCATAACCGGGAACGCAGCTTCGCAATTTTGTCGACTAGCATTGGTCGGGAGGTCAGACCTTGCCCATCACCATCTACGGTATCAAGAATTGTGACACCATGAAGAAGGCCCGCGCTTGGCTCGATGGCCACGGCGTCGCTTACCGCTTTCATGACTACAAGACCGAAGGCATTGCCAAGGATCAGCTCAAGCGCTGGTGTGACGAACTCGGCTGGGAGACGGTGCTCAACCGCGCCGGCACCACCTTTCGCAAACTGCCCGACGCCGACAAAGAAGGCCTTAACGAGCGCAAGGCGCTGGCCTTGATGCTGGCGCAGCCTTCGATGATCAAGCGCCCGGTGCTCGATCTCGGCGGCAAACGGCTGGTCGGCTTCAAGCCGGAAATCTATCTAAGGGAAGTGAAGCCATAGGGCAGGGCCGGGCGTCTTGTTCAATTTCCCCGGCGGTTGCCGGTCCGATCCGCGGCGATAGCGGACGGTGCCGGCAATCGCCGGGCCGCGCTGCCCGTGCCCTGCTTTCGACCTTGCGTAACGCTGGCGGTTGACGGCATATTCCGGTCGGAGGCGGCAGGTTCGGGAACATGCTCCAGCGCGACTGGAGAGAACCCGCCGGGAGGAATAATCAACCACGCGCGGGCAGCCCTTGGCAGCGATGGTTAACGGGGGGAATGTGATTGGCCGATGAGTTTATTCTCGAAACCCACGGATTGACCAAGGAATTCGCGGGTTTCTTCGCTGTTCGCGATGTTGATCTTCGGGTTCGCCGTGGCACCATTCACGCTTTGATCGGCCCGAACGGCGCCGGCAAAACCACCTGCTTCAACCTTTTGACCAAGTTCTTAAGGCCCTCGGCCGGTCAGATTGTGTACAAGGGACAGGATATTACGGCGCTGGCGCCGGCCGACGTGGCGCGGCTCGGATTGGTACGCTCGTTCCAGATTTCGGCGGTATTTCCGCATTTGACGGCGCTGGAGAATGTCAGGGTCGCGTTGCAGCGCCAGCACGGGCAGTCCTTCGATTTCTGGCGTTCCAAGGCGGTGCTCGACCGTTTCAACAGCCGCGCGCTCGAACTGCTCGACGATGTCGGCCTGAGCGAGTTCGCCAAGACACCGGCGGTGGAGATGCCCTACGGCCGCAAACGCGCGCTCGAAATTGCGACGACATTGGCGCTCGATCCCGAAATGATGCTGCTGGACGAGCCGATGGCCGGCATGGGGCATGAAGACATCGACAAGATCGCCGCGCTGATCAAGCGCATCTCTGCAAAATATACGATCCTGATGGTGGAACACAACCTTAACGTGGTGGCTAATCTTTCCGACATCATCACCGTGCTGACCCGCGGTCACGTGCTTGCCGAAGGCAACTACGCCGAGCTGACCAAGGATGAGCGCGTCAAGGAAGCCTATCTGGGGGCGGGTCATGCCTGATTTGAAGTTGGCCGATGCTTCCACTCAGAGGCCGGCGTCGGCAGAAGCTCCCGGCGAGCCGGTGCTGGCGGTGCAAAATCTGGAGGCCTGGTACGGCGAGTCTCACATCCTTCACGGCATCGATTTCAACGTCAATGCCGGCGAGGTGGTCACGCTGCTTGGGCGCAACGGCGCGGGCAAGACGACCACGCTCAAATCGGTGATGGGCGTCATCGGCAAGCGAACCGGCTCGATCCGCTTCGACCATCAGGAAATCATCCGGACGTCATCGGACCGGATCGCGCGCATGGGCATCGCATTCTGCCCCGAGGAGCGCGGGATCTTCTCCAGTCTCGATGTCCGCGAGAATCTGATGTTGCCGCCGATCGTGCGCAGCGGCGGCCTGTCACTCGATCAGATCTTCGAGCTGTTTCCCAATCTCAGCGAGCGGCTCAACAGCCAGGGCACCAAATTGTCCGGCGGCGAGCAGCAGATGCTGGCCATCGCGCGGATTCTGCGTACCGGCGCGCGCTTCCTGATGCTGGACGAGCCCACCGAGGGGCTGGCCCCGGTCATCATCCAGCAGATTGGCCGCACCATCGCGCGGCTGAAAAAAGAAGGCTTTACCATCCTCCTGGTCGAGCAGAATTTCCGCTTCGCCTCCACCGTCGCCGACCGCTACTACATCGTCGAGCATGGCAAGGTCATCGATGGTTTCGCCAACGCCGATCTGGCGGCCAATATGGACAAGCTTCACACCTACCTCGGCGTTTGAAATCGAACAGACCGAGTACGAAAGATCGATCGATGCAAGCTCTGTTCGCGCAGCTTCTGGTGGGACTGATCAACGGCTCGTTCTACGCGCTGCTCAGCCTTGGGCTCGCGGTGATCTTCGGGATGCTCAACATCATCAACTTTGCTCACGGCGCGCTCTATATGATGGGTGCATTTTGCGCGTATTTCCTGCTCAACGTGGCCGGCGTTGGCTATTGGCCGGCATTGATTGTCGCGCCCATCGTGGTTGGTATCTTCGGCATGATCCTGGAACGCACCATGCTGCAATGGCTGGCGGGGCTCGATCATCTCTACGGCTTGCTGCTGACCTTCGGGCTGGCCCTGATCATCCAGGGCGTGTTTCAGAATTATTTCGGTTCGTCGGGCCTGCCTTACGCGATCCCCGATGAACTGAAAGGTGGCATCAATCTTGGCTTCATGTTCCTGCCGATCTACCGCGCCTGGGTGGTGATCTTTTCGCTGATCGTCTGCGTAGGCACCTGGTACCTGATCGAGCGCACCCGGCTTGGCGCCTACCTGCGGGCCGCTACCGAAAACCCGACCCTGGTGCGCGCCTTCGGCATCAACGTGCCGCGCATGATCACCTTGACCTACGGGCTTGGCGTCGGCCTCGCCGCGCTGGCAGGGGTGTTGTCGGCGCCGATCAATCAGGTGCGGCCGCTGATGGGCGCCGACCTGATCATCGTGGTATTCGCGGTGGTGGTCATCGGCGGCATGGGTTCCATCATGGGGTCGATCATCACCGGCTTTACGCTCGGTGTGGTCGAGGGCCTGACGAAATACTTTTATCCCGAAGCCTCCAACACCGTGGTATTTGTGCTGATGGTGCTGGTGTTGCTGGTGAAGCCGTCGGGACTGACGGGACGGGCGAGCTGACATGACGGCGATGACCGACGACTCAATACCGGTAGCGGCGCGCGCGATCCACGACGAGATGATCGCCTTCGGCATCTTGACGGCCTTGTTGCTGATCGTGCCGTTTACCGGCATCTATCCCTTCTTCGTGATGCAGGCGCTGTGCTTCGCGTTGCTGGCCTGCGCTTTCAACCTTTTGATCGGTTACGGCGGGCTATTATCGTTCGGTCATGCGATGTTTCTGGGCACGGCGGGTTATGTCTCTGCGCATGCCTTGAAAGTCTGGGGGCTCACGCCCGAGCTTGGCATTCTGGCCGGCGTCGCGGCGGCCACGGGACTTGGCGTTATCACGGGACTGATCGCGATCAGACGCCAGGGCATCTATTTCTCGATGATCACCTTGGCGCTGTCGCAGCTTATCTACTTCATCTATTTGCAGGCGCCCTTCACCCATGGCGAGGACGGCATCCAGGGTATTCCGCAGGGCCACCTGTTCGGTTTCATCAATCTCGCCAATCCGACCATCCTTTATTACGTCATCCTGGCCGGCTTCCTGTTCGGTTTCCTGGTCATCTTCCGCACCATCAACTCGCCGTTCGGCGAAGTACTGAAGGCGATCCGCGAGAATGAACCGCGCGCGATCTCGCTCGGCTACAAGACCGATCAATACAAGCTGATGGCCTATATCCTGTCCGGCGCGTTGGCGGGCTTCGCCGGCGCGCTCAAGGTGTTTGTGGCGCAGAATGCGTCGCTGACCGATGTGCATTGGAGCATGTCCGGTGAAATCGTGCTGATGACGCTGGTGGGCGGCCTCGGTACCGTGTTCGGCCCGGTGGTCGGTGCCTTCGTCATCATTGCGATGCAGCAATACCTGGCCGGCTTCGGACAATGGGTGACGGTCATACAGGGCGTGATCTTCGTGGTCTGTGTGCTGACCTTCCGCCGCGGCGTGATCGGCGAAATCGCGCACTATTTCCGGCGTTCCCTCTGAGACGCCCGAAGCTCCTTTCAGCCTCGACAAAGCGGTGGATGACCCCATTCGGTCGACGGGTCGCTGCGCCGTTCGCCCCGAAATGGTTTATGACAGTTATGTGACGGGCCCCGGGCCGGACTCAAATGATGGACAGGTCAGATGCTGCGCTGGTTTCGCTCCTTGCTGCCGAAGGAGGAACGGTTTTTCGACCTGTTCGCCCGGCATGCCCAGACCGTCGTGCAGGGCGCGTTGGCGCTGCAGGATATGCTGCGTGGGGGCGATGAAACGCCGGTTTTCTGCCAGCGCGTCAATCAGTTTGAAAATGACGCCGACAATATCACCCGCGAGGTCCTGACCGCGGTGCGCAGGACCTTCATCACCCCGTTCGACCGGGGCGACATCAAGAATCTGATCACCTCCATGGACGACGCCATCGACCAGATGCAGCAGACCGCCAAGGCAGTCATACTGTTCGAGGTCCGAACCTTCGAACCGCCGATGCGGGAAATGGGGACACTGCTGGTCGAATGCGCCAATCTGGTCGGCCGCGCGCTGCCGCTGTTGAAATCGATCGGCGACAATGTCGCGATGCTGACGGCGATCACCGAGGAATTGACCAAGCTGGAAGGCCGGGTCGACGATCTCCACGATATCGGTCTGAAGGAGCTTTTCCTCAAGCATCGCCATGCCAATACCATGGACTTCATCGTCGGCGCGGAGATCTACGACCATCTCGAGAAGGTCGCCGACCGCTTTGACGATGTCGCCAACGAGATCAATAGCATCGTGATCGAACAGGTATAAGGCAGGGCCATCGAGTGAGTGCCACGCTTGGTCTTCCGATTCTGGTCGGATTAATCGCAGTCGCACTGCTGTTCGACTTTCTCAACGGATTGCATGACGCGGCCAACTCGATCGCCACGATCGTGTCGACCCGGGTATTGCGCCCGCAATATGCCGTGCTGTGGGCGTCGTTCTTCAATTTCGTCGCGTTCGCGGTGTTCGGACTCAATGTCGCGCAGACCATCGGCACCGGGATCATCGAGCCCAGCGTGATCGATGCGCAGGTGATCTTCGCCGCGCTGATCGGCGCCATCGTCTGGAATCTGATCACCTGGGGCCTGGGTATTCCCTCCAGCAGTTCACATGCCCTGATCGGGGGATTGGTCGGAGGCGGAATGGCGAAAGCCGGAATTTCGGCCGCGGTATGGAGCGGCTTGTCAAAGACCTTGCTGGCGATCGTGCTGTCCCCGTTGGTCGGATTCTTGCTGGCATTGGTACTGGTGGCGATCGTGTCCTGGGCGTCGGTCCGCTCGACGCCGTTCGCGGTCGATCGTGCCTTCCGCATCCTGCAGTTCGCGTCGGCGTCCATGTATTCGCTCGGGCACGGCGGCAACGATGCGCAAAAGACCATGGGCATGATCGCCGTGCTGCTCTATTCGCAAGGCGCGCTGGGTGCCGAATTCTTCGTGCCGTTCTGGGTGGTGCTGGCGTGCCAGGCTTCGATGGCGCTGGGCACCCTGATGGGCGGCTGGCGGATCGTCCGCACCATGGGGTTGCGGATCACCAAATTGACGCCGATGCAGGGATTTTGCGCCGAGACCGGAGGGGCCATGACGCTTTTCATGGCGACATGGCTCGGTGTTCCGGTATCGACGACCCACACCATTACCGGCGCCATCGTCGGCGTCGGTGCCGCGCGCCGGGCCTCCGCAGTGCGCTGGAACGTGGCCAGTTCGATCGTCTATGCCTGGATCATCACCATCCCTGCCGCCGCCTTCGTGGCGGCGCTGGCCTATTGGGCGGTGCTGTTGGTGAAATCGCGCTGACTGGAGTTCAGCCGGGCAATCCTTATATTTCCGAGAACGATCCCGCTTGATCCGGCTCGCTTTCCCTGCCAAACGCTCGAACCTCATGACCGATCTCGCCATCCCCATCGAATCGCCGTCGCGCTCGGCGCTTGCCACCGAGGTGGCGCGGCGGCGCACCTTTGCGATCATCTCGCACCCGGACGCCGGCAAGACCACGCTGACCGAGAAACTCTTGCTGTTCGGCGGCGCCATCAATCTTGCCGGTCAGGTCAAGGCCAAGGGCGAGCGGCGCAATACCCGCTCCGATTGGATGAAGATCGAGCGCGAGCGTGGCATCTCCGTGGTCACCTCGGTAATGACCTTCGAGTTCGAGGGCCTGGTGTTCAACCTGTTGGACACGCCGGGCCACGAGGATTTTTCCGAGGACACCTACCGCACCCTGACCGCGGTCGATTCCGCGGTGATGGTGATCGACGCCGCCAAGGGCATCGAGGCGCGGACGCGAAAACTGTTCGAGGTCTGCCGGTTGCGTGATATCCCGATCATCACCTTCATCAACAAGATGGACCGCGACAGCCGCGATACTTTCGATCTCTTGGACGAAATCGAAAAAATGCTGGCGCTCGACACCACGCCGATGACCTGGCCGGTCGGTCGCGGACGTGACTTTCTCGGCACCTACGATCTCAGAACCGGCGGGGTGCGCCTGCTCGAGGGTGGCGGCGCCAAGACCGGCGCCGCACTCGAGATCGACATTGCCGATCTCGCCGGCCGCAACGCCAATCTCGACATCGGCGCCATCAAGGACGAACTGGCGCTGGTGTCGGAAGCCTGCAAGCCGTTCGAACTCGCCGCCTTTCGCGAGGGCCACCTGACGCCGGTCTATTTCGGCAGCGCGCTGCGCAACTTCGGCGTCGGCGATCTCCTGGAGGGCCTCGGGCGGTTCGCGCCGCCGCCGCGCGCCCAGGAATCAAATCTGCGCAAGGTCGAGGCCTCCGAGCCGCGCATGAGCGCCTTCGTGTTCAAGATCCAGGCCAACATGGATCCGAACCATCGCGACCGCATCGCCTTCGCGCGGCTGTGCTCGGGGAAACTGACCCGCGGAATGAAGGCCAAGCTGGTGCGCACCGGCAAAAACATGTCGCTCTCCAGCCCGCAATTCTTCTTCGCGCAGGATCGCGCGCTGGCGGACGAGGCTTTTGCCGGAGATGTGGTCGGCATTCCCAACCACGGCACTCTGCGGATCGGCGACACCCTGACCGAGGGCGAGGACGTCAGTTTCGTCGGCGTGCCGAGCTTTGCGCCGGAAATCGTCCGCCGTGTGCGGCTGACCGACGCGATGAAGGCAAAGAAGCTGAAAGAGGCGCTGCAGCAGATGTCGGAGGAGGGCGTGGTCCAGGTGTTTCGCCCGCGCGATGGCGCCCCCGCTTTGGTCGGCGTGGTCGGACCACTGCAGCTTGATGTGCTGAAGGCACGATTGGACGCCGAATATGCGCTGCCGGTCGAGTTCGAAATCTCTGAGTTCCAGCTGGCGCGCTGGATTTCATCCGACGATCGCAAGAAGCTCGATGCCTTCATCGCCGCCAACGGTTCCGGCGTCGCCGACGACGTCGACGGCGATCCGGTATTCCTGGCCAAGAACGATTTTTATCTGGGCTACACCCGGGAACGGGCCGAGGGCATTACGTTTTCCAGCGTCAAGGACGTGAAAAGGAAAACCTAGCGCCGATCTATAGCAGCCGGGCTGCGTCGCGAATGGTCGTCATCCTCGCGAAAGCGGGGATCCAGTACGCCGCGGCCCCTCGATTTGATCCGAACTGCCTCTGGAATACCGGTTCACCTACCTTCGCGGGTGATGACGAGTATTGATGTCGCTGGTAGCGCGCACCATTTTAATGTGGACTTCGCAGAGCGTCAGCCATGTTGCAGCGCATTGTCATTTACCTGATGCTTGCCATGACGGCAATGATTGCCGCCGGCGCGGCCTCGGCCCGCGATCGCCACCCCGTCGATGCCACGCCATTCGCGCATGCGCCGTGCAGCGTGCTCAGGGGGCGGCCGTGCACGCCGTACTTTTGCAGCGTGTTCAATCACGGGCCCTGCATTCCCGAGATCGACTATCCCTATGGGGAGAATCTGCAGCTGACGATCCAAAGCGTGCCCCCCCATGACGACGCTGCGAAATACCAAAGGCCTGACCACGATCTCGACACCATCGGCGATCTCTTCGCCGAACTGCGCTCTTGCTGGTCACCGCCGCCCGTGGACGCCGCGCGTCAGGGGATGCAGATGTCGGTGCGCTTCAGTTTCAAGCGCTCGGGCGAGATGATTGGGCCGCCGCGCATGACTTATGCTACCGAGGGCGTATCGACAGATACCCGCGACACCTACCTGAAGGCGATCAATGCATCGCTCGATGCCTGCCTGCCGCTGAAGCTCAGCGGCGGCCTCGGCGGCGCGATCGCCGGCCGGCCGATCGCGATCCGCTATGTGGACAATCGCGAGCTGGGAAAGCAGTCTGCAACACCGTGACGACCCCCGTTATTCGAGGCGCCGGAGCGTGTCGCCAGGTGGCGCTTTAGCACATTGCGACGTGAGCCCCTAAAGTGTTACGCGAAGCGCTCAGAGTTGGCAGCGGGGGAGACGCATGGGGTTATTGGTGATGATAGTGGGCCTGGTCCTCTTTCTCGGGGCCCACGGCCTTACAACGCGGCGGAAATTGCGCGCGCGCCTGATCGAATCATGGGGCGAAGGCGGCTACAAGGTAGGCTATTCGCTGGTCTCTTTATTGGGCCTTGTCTTCATCGTCTGGGGCTTTGCCCATTACCGGGCGGCGGGGATGATCGAGCTCTGGTATCCGCCGAAGGTGCTGAAGCACATTACGGTAGCGCTGATGCTGCCGGCAGTGATCCTGGTGGTCGCGGCTTATATCCGCGGCCGTATCTACACGGCGGTGAAACATCCGATGCTGACGGGGGTCAAGCTGTGGGCGGCGGCGCATCTGCTCGCCAACGGTGATCTTGGCGGGATTGTGCTGTTCGGCGCCTTCCTTGGCTGGGCGGTGTTCGACCGGATCTCTCTGAAGCATCGCGCTGATGCCGGCGGCCCGCCTATCCCGGTCGGCGGCCTCGGCAACGACCTGATCGCGGTGGTGGTCGGCGTAGTCGCCTACCTCGCGCTCGCCTTCGCGTTTCATCCCGTGGTGATCGGCGTTCCCGTGATCGGCGTTTGATCCTGCAGGATTTGCTGCAATCGGCCCTTGCTAACGGTCATTGGAAGCAACACCTAGAGGCGAGGCGGGCGGGGATATTGAGGCGAGGCGGGCGGGGATATTTTTTGAGCTGGTTTTAGAGACCAGAGCGATCGGAGATCGAAACATGAGAAATCTGATCTTGGTGGCCATTGCCCTCGGTGTTGCAGCCATGCCCGCCGGCGGTTACGCCGCAACGAAGAAACTCCACCGGACGGACCGCGCCTACGAGGCTCACGGAGCCGTGGCGAGCGATCCCGCCGGCGGAAATGCGGCTGCGGGCGGAAACAACGCCAATTCCATGAGCGGCTCCAATAGCGCCGCTAACAATGCTGAGGGCCGTACCGGCGGCTCAGGAGGCTTTGGGCATTGACTCTCGGTTCAGCGGCGAGTGGCTAGACCTGCTTGGTTTCCGTCCCGCGTGGTTGCAGGAAGGGGATCAGCATGGGGACCCGGCGGCAATAGGGTCCATAGGCGTCGGCGCCAAGTTCGGTCGACAGGAAGCCTTCCTCCATGCGTGCTTTCTGCCACAGGCCGAAAGCAATCAGTAGCGCGCCCAGCAGCGCCGTGACCGTCCCGACTGCGACGGCTGTCGCCAGCATGGCTCCGATCAGTCCCGTATAGATCGGGTGGCGAACGATCCCGTAGGGCCCGGTGTCGATGACCCGATGGCCTGCCTTGCGCGTGATCGCGTTTGACCAGAAGCGTCCAAGATGAAGGCGCGCCCACCACGTAAACAGCGTGCCCGCCAAGGTCAGGCCCGCGAGCAGGTAGGTGCCGCCGATACCGACATGCCAAAGCGGTTGTTCTCGCAATATCCGCGCGGTCCAGGGCGTAAGCAGGACGGCGCCTGCGAGAATTGGAGCCCGATAGGCGCGAGAGTCCCAGGTCCGTACGTGCTTTTCGGTGCGAGCGGAAAAGAACGATCCGACGGCCCAGCTGAAGAGCCAGGCGATCCAGATCAGTGCCAGCAACTGGGTGGGCCATGTCGCGGTCCAGCCGCTCCAGACCAGGGCTACGAGTTGGCTCGGATCAGGCATTATGTTTCACATTCACTATGTTTCAAATGCATCATTGCTAAGATAGTAGCGCCGATCGATGCCGCCTGCACGCGCGCCGAGAAGATCGGCGATGGTTTCTTGCAAGGCGGGCTCGACGGGCTGGGGCGCGTAGCCCAGTTCAGATTGAGCCTTCTTGATTGATAGCGCGGTGGCGCGCAGCGCGATGCGAACGCCTTCGGCAGTCGCCGAAGGCGGCCTGTGCGTCACGTGGTCGGCGATGAATTCCAGAATTGACGCGGCCACTTTTGCCGCTCCCCGGGGAACCGGCAAGAGAACACAGCGGCGCCCACTGGTCCGTGCCATCAAGCGAAGAATCGCCTTCAGCGGGATACTTTCACCACCGAGAATGTAGCGATGCCCGACTTGCCCACGTTCCATCGCCAGAATGAGGCCTGTGGCGACATCGCGCACGTCAACAAGGTTGACGACGAAATCGAGATACAGTTGAAGACGCCGGCCAAGAAAGTGCCTGAGCATCGCGACCGGTGGCGTCAGGTTGTGATCATGCGGCCCAATTGGCATGGTCGGACACGCAACGACCACCGGAAATCCGGTGGCCGCAGCCTGCAGGGCCAGCTGTTCCGCGAGCAATTTCGACCTGGTATACGGACCCGGCATCTCGTCGGCGGACAATATGGCGTCATCAGCCACGGCATGTTCGGATGGCTGGGGACGGAAAAGAATGGATTCCGTCGAGCAGTGGAGAAACCGGGCAACTCCCCGCTTGCGCGCCGCGGCGATGACTACCTCCGTGCCTCGGCAATTAATGGCATGGAACTCCGATCTCTGCGGTAACCACATGCCTGGCAGGCCGGCGAGATGATAAACCTCTTCGACACCGTCCAGGGCATCGCCAACCGTGTCGCTGTCAAGTACGGAACCTTGCAGATATTCGACTTCCGGCCAAGCCTTTGTCGGAGCTCGCAGATCGAGCACGCGGACCTGCCGGCCACGGGCCTTCAGCGAAGGCACCAGGGAATGGCCGATGAAGCCGCTGCCGCCGGTGACAAGTACCCGTGTCATGATTGTGGATGGCTCTCGCCCGGACTTTCACCGGGATAAAACGCGCTGCCGCGCCGCGGTTGCGGACGATGCTGGATGATTACAGCAAGGTCCTGCCGAAAGCCAAGCGCAATGAACAATTTGGCCATCACGAACATGGGTCCAAGCAGGAGGTGGCTGGGGTTGTCCAGAAGTGCCGGCGCGCGTCGTTCGAACAGCTGGTGTCCGACGACTTGTAGCGTAATGCCGACTGTCATCAACGTGCCTGTGATCAGCCACATGCCGATCGAACTCGTATGATGCAGGATCATCAGCGCGACCGAGAGCAGAATAACAGCGGCCCCAACGATAGCCATTCCAAGGGTCGCATCCAGCAACAGCCAGTAGATCAGAACGGGCAGCACTGCGATCGAGGCGGCGTTGGTCTGGGCACCAAACCCGTGGAGGGAATATGCACTGAGGGGAATGACCGCCGCCAGAAACAGGCTGATAATTCCGAAAACGTGCATCGTGCAATTCCAGAAGTCGCGATGGTATTCAACGTAATCTGCCAGTTGGTGACGGAAATATGTATTCATGATGCGCTCGCTGCAGTTCTCGCATTTCGAAACGC
>Ga0182012_10005927_pt1 | contig 12513 bp, 9 predicted proteins | sample 612S2SmetaG_FD_120486 | JGI IMG/M metagenome (GOLD analysis project Ga0182012, IMG submission 120486) | Permafrost microbial communities from Stordalen Mire, Sweden - 612S2S metaG | ecosystem: Environmental > Terrestrial > Soil > Wetlands > Permafrost | place: Sweden: Stordalen | collected...
AGAAAAGCCAGATAGAGTTTTGCGGCGCTCAGCGCATGTGGAGCGTCTTCGGTTGTGCCAGCGAGGAAGGCCGGCGGGGCATCTTTCGGCACGACAAAATTATCCGCTGCTGCTGCGCCGGGGTAAACGAGCACTTGAAAATCCGGCCGCGAACTCACGCGCTCAATCGGGTCGGTGGCATCCGGTTTGCCCGCGTCGTAGTGCACTCCCGCATTCGCGCACACTGCTCCGCCCGCCGAAAAGCCCATCAGGCCGATGCGTTTCGGGTCCACTCCCCAGTCTGCCGCGCGACTCCGTACAAGGCGGACAGCCCGCAGCACATCGCCCATTGAAGTAGTCTGCGTGTAGGTCGGAAAACCCGGCGTTTTCGCAAGGCGGTATTTGACCACAAACGCAGCCACACCGATTTTGTTCAGCCACTCCGCGATGTTGCGCCCTTCGTGGTCAACGGTCAGGGTGTTGTCGCCGCCGCCGGGGCAGACCAGCACCGCCGCGCCCGTGGCGATTTCCTTGGGCGGCAGAAAGACGAAAATCGACGGGTAATGCACCGGATTAAGATGTCCATGCGGACTACGCGCCGTTGGTGGCGAATAATGCTCCGCGGCGGTCACACCTTCCGAGCCCGGCGCGCCATTGGGCCAGAGCTGGATTTGCTCCACGCCGGGCCAGGGTTGGACGAGGCCAGTCTGGCCAGTGGCAGTTGTGGCGAGCAGCGCCAAAGTGAAAAGTGAAACGAGGGTAAGGCGGAGGTAGTTCATGGGGTAGGTTTGGGGTAGGGCGGAAAATATCAATCAGCTTTAGGAATATCAACTCTCACAAATTCCCCGGGCTTGATGCGGTCGAGTGCTCTTTGCACGATTGCCGAATGCCGTCGCAACGTCGGCCAGTGGTTTGTGGACAACGCGAGAATGGCTATCTTGCGTCCCCGCAGATTTTGTTGGTAGGCTAAGTTGCGGTCGGCAGTTATAAAAACATCAAATTCAGGTTCAGCGAGTGCCAATAATTTTCCGTTGCTGAAACTGCCCCAGCCCTTGGCTTGTGCGGTGGCGAACTTGTGGCCGGATAACAAACGCGCCAGCTTCAATGGCACACACTCGTCCACCAACACTTTCACCGCCGCGCCTTTGCAATAGCTGATTTATGCGACAGCATTAACACCCCGACCGCCGCCGCGCGACTGACCGAGGGAAAGTTTTCCAGGAATTCATCCAAGGAGCCATTCGTTTCCAAATGCTCAAACAGGGTCGCCACTGGCACGCGAGAACCACGGAACACCGGCTCGCCGCCGAGAATGCCACGGTCAATTGTGATAAAGCCTGGCGCTTTGCGGCCTTTCACTCGGATGAGGGTGGTCGTTTTCATTGGATAGGCCCACCCTAAGCTGATTTTACGGCGATTTCAAGCCTCCCGCTGGGGCTGCGCTCCTTGCCGGCACGCCCTGGCTCAGACTCTCAACGGGGGCGGATTCATCGGTCAGCAACGGAGCATTCAAATAATTGGCCGGGGCCTTGGGTTGGAAACTGTCTACCCGGTTGAGAAAGCCGGGGAAAGTCATTTTCTTCGCATTTACGAGCGCCTCTGCGGCTTGTTTGAGCGTCTCAAGGTCCGTCGTGCCTTTCTTCAAGCTGGCGATCATCACGATGTTCAGGCTCGATTTGGCTTCGAAAATGTACACCTGCGGAAACACCTCCTTCAGCGTGCGGTAGATGGATGCCACGATGTCGCTAGTGTTGTAGCCTTTGAGGATAGTGATGACGTTGTAAGCCAGCACGCCGTCGGGGGCTAGATGGTCGCGGGCGATTTCAAAAAACTCCTTCGTCACCAGTTCATACGGGATGCTCGCGCCGTAACGGCCCTGCGTATAGGCGTCCATCAGGATGGCGTCATATTTGTCTGGCGCGCGGCGGAGAAATTGCCGACCGTCAATCACGTCCAGTTTCTGCCGGTCATCAAGTTTGTAAGCGAAATATTTCTGTGCGACGTCGGCGACCATGGGATCGATTTCCGCCGTCTCCATTTTCACTTCCGGGTGATAATGGACCATGGCCTTTTGCGTGCTCCCGCCGCCGAGCCCGAGCATCAGAATATTTTTCACATCCGGCTTCCACAGCCAGATCATCTGAAAATATTCCGTGTATTCAAACTGACCCGCATAGGGGTTCTTGATCTCCATGCGTGACTCGTGCGTATCGTCAAACAACAATGTACGAATACCATCCGCATCCGTCACCGCAATGTTGTGGTAGGGCGATGTGCCGCTGAAGACCAAGTCCGTTTCGGTGATGTCGCCGCTTTGGCCAAATGCAGAAACTGTGGCGAGCACACCCAACGCGCCCGCCAGAATCATGGGGTATTTAATCATGTAATGGGGGTGGGGAAGGAGTAACGGACACATCCGGGGGTTGCAGCCAGCCGTTGAGCGCGACACACGCCGCCGCGAGCAGCATAATTGCGCCGCCGGTGACATAGAAAATCGTGGTCAAGGTCGCCATTTGCAGCAAAAAATAACCGGAAATAAATACGCCCGCGATGCTGCCGACCGTGCTCGCCGCAAAAATTAATCCGCTCGCCCGGCCAACTTGTGAAAGGTTCCGCGCACAAATCTGCGTCACATACGGCGAGAGCATCGCGAGCATCACGCAGGGCAGCAAAAAAACCACCGCGCTGCCCATCACCGGATCCATCACTTGGCGAAACGGTGTCAGCGGCTGGTTAATCGGTGTGCTGACAAAGTTGATGAGCCGGTCCGCAAAATGTGGAATGTAGAAGGTAAACACTCCTGCCGGTGCGAGCAACCACGCCAGTTTACCCAGCCGCCGCCAGCGGTCGGCCAAAATGCCGCCCCAATAATAACCCAGCGCCAGCGCGACCATCACCAGCCCGATTTGGTTCACCCAGACGTAATACGACGTGCCAAAATATTTCGCCAAAAAGCGCGTGCCCACGATTTCCAGCACCATGATGACAAAACCCCCCACAAAGACGATGGCTGCTGCCGCGAGGGATTGCATGGGGGTAAGTTGGGTAAACACCGCCGGCCAGTCAAAGTTGGGAACCAACACCCAGTTAAACTTTGAGAGTGCCCCGGCGGCAATCTTTTGTTACTTTGATTCCATCCCCCATGAGCGCCTTGCAGGAAATCAAGGATTGCCGGCAGGTGCGTGGCGAACTTCCCCGTCGGTGGTTCTCCGCTGACAACTTGGATTTGATTGTCTGGTGTGACGAGACTGGCGCACCGGTGGGATTTCAATTTTGCTATCAAGACCGCCGCATCGAACGCGCACTCACTTGGAAACCGGACACGGGCTTCCGGCATGCCACGGTCGATGATGGGGAAAGCCCAAGAAGTAATTACCCGCGCACACCCGTGCTTAACGATGACGGACCCATTGATTTTCCGCGCCTGCAAAAATTATTCGCCGACGCCAGTTCGAGTCTGCCTGCAGATATCGTTGAATTTATTTCCACCCGATTGCTCGAGTCGGCTTATCAACACCGCTGACTGGGCAAACTAGGGATTTATCCTCAAATTCAACTTTGGTAGTGTCTTGATGGGTGTCTTTTGTTAGCATGCTTGACACCCCGATGAGTGCCTTGCGTGAAGTGAAAAATTGCCGGCAGATCCGCGGCGAACTCCGCCGTCGGTGGTTTTCCACCGCTGACGAGGATCTCATCGTCTGGTATGATAATGGCGGTTCGCCATTTGGTTTTCAATTTTGCTATCAGGACGGGTGGACCGAACGCGCGCTCACTTGGAAACCCGACACCGGCTATCTACACACGACGGTTGACGATGGCGAAAGCAATCATGGGCTGCGGTACAAAGGCACGCCGATTCTTAATCCTGACGGCCCCATTAACTTTCCGCACCTGCAAAAATTATTCTCCCAGGCGGTTACTGAACTGCCCGCAGCCATCGTCGAATTTGTCGCGACCCACCTCGTTGAGCCGGCTCAGTTGCCTAAAAGCTGATTCAGATTCTGAATCGAAATTGAGGGCTTTGCCTTCAAGACGGAGCGCAGTTCCTCGATTTTGTCCGGCGAGCCAGTGAACATATCTTCCGGATAAGTGCGGTGGTCTTTGATCTCGTCGTAAATTTCTTTTTCGAGATACAGATTGGCGCCAAAGCCAGCCAGGTATTGCAGGCGCAGGTCGCGGTCACGGTTGATGGGCACATTACGTAGCCACGCGGCCATGTCATCGCCCGAGCCACCATAAGTTTTCAGTAAGTCCATCGCAGAATTAAAGCCCACGTCTTGCAGTGAACGCGCTGCCCAGCCGTATTCTGGCCGGTCGAGTCGCGCCTGCACCTCATCGACGTTGTAAGTGGCCGGGTTGGCTTCGCCCAGCACTATGGCGTCATAGCCATCGCCCCCGCTGTCATTGCTCCACAGCGTCCCTTCGGGAAACACGGAGAAAAATGTTTTCAATTCGCTCTGCACCACCGCCATGGTGCTCTCATACAGCGGCACCCATTGTGTAACCATCCCGCCGGGATTCAGGTGGTCTTTGCACAACTGGAAATATTCCTGCGTGTACAATACCGCCGAGCCTTTTACCCACGGGTGGATGGGGTCCGAAGTGATAATGTCGAACTTTTCCTTCGTCGTCAGCATGAAGTGCCGGCCATCGTCGTAGACCACCTCCACGCTTTTACCGTTCACTATATGCGGATTGTGTTCCGCAATGCCGTCCACGATATGGTAATTCTGGTCGCCGAAATAGGGCGTCACGAATTGCGGGATGCGTGGTTCGATTTCGCAAATGACGATGCGCTCAATGCTCGGGTATTGGGTGAATGTGCCCGCCGTCACCCCCGCGCCGCAACCGACGATGAGCACTGATTTCGGCGCTTTTTGCAGCAGCGCGGGCACATGGCCCAGCATCCGTTGCAACCGCATATCCTGGCCCATGGTCGAGGCCTCGATTTTGCCACTGACGTGGAAATTACGCGTACCGTCGGTACTTTGCGAAACGGCCACGGAAGAATTCATGCCCTCGCCCACATAAAGAAATTCCGGCAACGGCAAATTTTTGAGCAGATTGCGCCCGTAACCGATGACGCCATCGGGAATTTTGTCCATTTTCCAGTCCAGCAAGCAAAGTACTCCGGCAGCAACCAGCAGTGCCGCGACCCGCATAGTCGTCGCGAATGCTGCGGGCTTTCCCTGCGTGTCTTCAGTGCGGCCGTCCCTCCCGTGTGGCACCAGCATAAGCGCGCCGGCCACCAGCGCCAGCCCCAGCAGGCCGCGCTCGGCATTCAGCGTGCCAAAATGCGGGATAATTATCAGACTGAAAACCAACGAACCCAAAATCGCGCCGACCGTATTCGCCGCATAGACCCCGCCGACCAGCTTGCCCGGATCCTGCCCGCGCGTGGCCGCTGCTGAGAGCGCCAGCGGAAAGCTTGCGCCCCAGCACAAGGCCGGTGGCAGAATCACCCACAGGCAGCGCACAAAATCCAGTTGAAAATTAATCCATGGCTGCCACGACGTCGTCGGGTCCGTCGGGGCGCCCAGTGACACATCAATCGGCCAATACGGCAGCGAATCCGCAATCATATATGCTGACCACGCGACGGCCGCCGCCAGCAACAATTGTGTGCAGCCCAGCCAAAAACGCGGCTGGCGAGTGTCCCGCGCACACCAGGCGCCGATGCTGCTGCCGATACCCAGCCCGATGAGAAACACCGCGAGAATCACCGAAAAAGTATAAACCGTGCCACCCAGCAACAGCGAAAGCAGGCGCGTCCATACCACTTCCGCGCCCAGCGCGGACATGCCGGACAAGCCAATGACGACATACGCGAGCGATACACCCTTGGCGCGCGGCTCTTGCTTCATCGGAATTTCCGCACCAGCCTTCGATTCCTCCTGCGGCAACTGGCTGTCGAGTCCGACACCGAGTAACGCGACGCAAAAATTAATCCCCACGGCGGCATAAGTGGCCACGGCCATGTCATGCACGCGCAGCAAATAAAATCCCGCCAACAGCGAACCAAACACCGCGCCGGCGATGTTACCGCCGTAGAAAAATCCGAGCCACGACACGCCCTCGGGCGTTGCTTCCAGTCGTCGCGAAATCGCCGGCAGCGTCGCGCCCATCAACAGTGTGGGTGGCAGCAGGCAAACGGCGCTCACCACCCCGCGCAGAAAAATACTGAACATCCCCGGCTGCGCACCCACCAGGTAAATTCTCTCAACTACCGGCATCCCGTACAGCACCGCCAGGCCCAGTAGCCCAATGCAAAATTCCAGCAACGCATAGACCCGCATCGGCCGGTGTTTGCGCGACAGGACCCGCGGCAACAGCAGGCTGCCCAGGCACATCCCGCCCATGAACGTCCCCAGCAGCACACCCAGCGAGACCGCCGTCGCGCCAATCACCAGTTGCAGCATCTGGAACCAGACGATTTCGTAAATCAACGCGGCGCAACCGCTGCCCACAAACAACAGGAGCACCCACGGCAGGTAGCGGCGCGCATCAATGGGCGCAGCAGTGGACGGGGCGGGGTTGCTCATGAAATAGGGTGGAGTGCGCTAAAAAGCAGGAGTGCGCGGGGTAAGACGGGGTTGAACCGCGCCGCCCGGCAAAGGTTGCGTGGTTACTTGCTGCGCACCGCGCGCCAGACGCGCAGGCACGATGTGATGAGTTGCGGAAATTCCTTCAGGGGCACTTGGCTCGGGCCATCGGAAATCGCGCGCTTGGGGTCGGGGTGGGTTTCGATAAAAAGTCCATCTGCCCCAGCGGCCACTGCGGCCCGCGCCAGCGGTGGCACAAATTCGCGCTGCCCGCCGGAGGCCCCGCCCGCTGCGCCGGGCAATTGCACGCTGTGAGTGGCATCGAAAATCGTCGGGTGGCCATACCCGCGCATGATGGCAAACGAGCGCATGTCCACCACCAGATTCTGATAACCAAAAGTCGTGCCGCGCTCCGTCTGCCAAATCTCGCCTGCGCCGCCTTCCACCAGTTTGTTGACGACGAATTCCATTTCGACTGGCGACAAAAACTGGCCTTTCTTCACATTCACGCATCGCCTGGTCGCGGCGGCAGCCAAAAGTAAATCCGTCTGTCGGCAGAGGAACGCCGGGATTTGCAGCACGTCGCACACTTTGCCCACGGCCTTCGCCTGGTCTGCGCTGTGGAAATCCGTCAGCACCGGAAAGCCGTATTGCTTTTTTACGTCTGCGAGTAGCTTCAAGCCTTCCTGCAAGCCTGGCCCGCGCAAGCCTTTCACCGACGTGCGGTTGGCCTTGTCGAACGAGCCTTTGAAGATGATGTTCAAGTCCGGCTCTTTATCGCGCAGGTCGGCCAAGACATCGGCCACGGCGTGGCAAACCGCCGCGCTTTCCAGCGAGCACGGTCCGGCGATCAAGAGCAGGCGCTTAGGGTCAAACAGCATCCTTCAGAATTAACGGCAAAGCCCCGTCCCCGGCGATTAAAAATTTGCGCTCCGCCGGGGGCCTTTTAAAGTGCGGGTATGAGCGAAACCACCAAGCCGGGCAGCCAAACTTTCGAGGGCGGCGCCATCGGCTTCATCGGCCTTGGCGTCATGGGCCGCAGTATCGTTGGCCATTTGCTGACCGCCGGATACCCGGTGGTCGTTTATTCCCGTACGAAGGCGAAGGCTGAATCTTCCATCGCCGCCGGTGCGCACTGGGCCGCCACCCCGTCGGAACTCGCCCCACGCTGCAAATTGATTTTCACCATGGTCGGCTTTCCCGCAGATGTGGAGGAAGTCTTCCTCGGCCCGCATGGTTTGATGAGAACCGCCGCCCCCAGCTCCTTGCTGGTCGACCTCACGACTTCCACCCCGTCGCTGGCGAAAAAGATCGCCGTGGCCGCCGCCGAACGTGATTTGGCCGCTCTGGATGCCCCGGTCACCGGCGGGGATGTCGGCGCGAAAAATGCGATGCTCTCAATCATGGCCGGCGGCGACTCAGCGGCCTTTGCCCGCGCGGAACCCATCTTGCGCCTCTTTGGCCCGACGGTCATCCACCACGGCCCGCCCGGCAGCGGTCAGCACGCCAAGATGTGCAACCAGATCATGATCGCCTGCACGATGATAGGGATGTGCGAAGCCCTGGCCTATGCGCAGAGTGCGGGGCTAGATCCGCAAAAAATGCTCCTCAGCACCAGCGGCGGCGGCGCAGCCAGTTGGGCACTGCAAAATCTCGCGCCTCGGATTTTGGCGGGCAACTTCGCCCCCGGCTTTTATGTGAAGCACTTTTGCAAGGACCTCGCCATCGCGCTCTCCTTCGCCAAAGAAATGGGCCTGGATTTGCCCGGCCTCACCCTCGGCGAAAAACTCTACCGCGACCTTGCCGCCGCCGGCCACGCCGACGACGGCACCCAGGCGTTGTGGAAATTGTATGAGGGGAAGATGATTAAAAAATAAAACGTTTAGACGGAATTTACAGAATTAACAAAATTGGATCAGCCTGATGGCAGAATTGATGGAAGCTGAGTGATGGATGATTTTAATTCTCTAAATTCTGTTAATTCTGTCCCAAACCAAAAAAACGCCGCCGTCCTCTCGCGAAGACGGCGGCGTGTTTAAAGCCGAGATTATCTTGGCGCGTTTAGCTTACTTGCTCGTGCCGGTGCCTGCGGCGGGCTGGCTGAGCTGCTGCAACATCTGCGGCGTGATGCCCATCGAGTTACTGTCCGTCGCCGAGGGCGGCGGAGCGGCCTTGATGTCCACGATTTCCGTTTCGAACACGAGCGTCGAGCCGGGGGGAATGGCGCCGCCACCGACATCATGGTCGCCGTAGCCGAGCTTGGCGGGAATGTAGAGCTTGATCTTGCCGCCCTTGCCGATGAGCTGCAGGCCCTCGGTCCAACCGGGGATCACGCCGTCAACCGGAAAGTCGCGGGTGGGTTCTTTGTCGTCGGTCTGGTCAAACACCTTGCCGTCCACAAACGTGCCCTTGTATTTCACCGTCACGATGTCCGTGCTCTTGGGCTTGGGGTCCGTACCAGGAGTTTCGATGGTGTAATAGAGGCCGCTGGCGGTTTTCTTGACGTTCGGGTCTTTGTCCAGGTCGGCAAAATACTTGTCGGAAATGTCCTTTTGCGCGGCGACGGATTCCGTGGTGACTTTGTCCGCGCGGGCTTCGAGGAAGCTCTGCACCTTCGTGGCCACATCCGGGCCGCCGGGCATATCCGTCGGGTTCGCGCCGGAGGTGATGGCGATTTTCATCCCTGCAGCAATCTGGTCGATTTCGTCGGCAGTCAGGCCGAGGGCCTTGACGCCAGCGCGTTGACCAATAACCCAGCCATAGGCGGTAAAGTAGGTCTTGGCATCATCCGCCGTGACCTTGGACAAATCCAAGGGCGGGGGTTGGGGAGCTGCGCCGGGCGCACCACCCGTGGGATCGGACGGATCGGGTTGGGCCAGCAATGGAGTCAACAGGGCCGCCGCGGCGGCGAGTGAGGCAACCGCCCAGGCGGTGCGATATTTCTTTTGCATAATCTACAGAGGGTTAGTGGGTGAACGAGAGAACGGATAAATCAATGCCTGCTGCCGGGGGGCAGGGGCGCAGAACCGTTAACGCTGGCAGATGCACCACCATTTGCCAAGTGCAAATGCAGGGCTCATGCTTAGGCTTTAGTCACCGGCGGTTTATAGCCCCAGAGCTGCCGGTCCTTGATGATCGCGGCGGCCTGTGGCGGCATCAGGGTTTCCCACGAAGAGTCACCCTCGGCAATTTTCTTGAGCGCATCGCGGGAGAAAATACCCAGGTTTTGCGAGTGGTAGCCCAGCAGGGGCTCGATATAGTGGTTCTCGAGCAAATACGCGTAAAGGTTCCGCAGATGGATTTTGACCTGCAAGTTCTGTGCGGTAATCAACCAGTCGCCCGGCATCGGCATGGCCTGGGGTGGGTGAGTGCCACCGGTTTCCGCCGCCTTGCCCGCCTGCTCACTGAGGTAGCGGTTGTAGCCCGAGCCTTTCATCGGGTACACATACATGCGCGTGTTTTCTTTAAAGAGGCGTCCGCAGGCTTCGAGGATGCCGCCCGGCAAATTTTCGTAGTATTGCTCGTTGAAGACCTCGAGCAAATTATTGATACCCAGCGTGATGCCGACCATTTTTTTAGTAAAGCGGCGGAAGTAGTCCGTCAGTCGGAAGAACTCGGAGTAGTTCGAAATTAACACGTGGTAGCCCAGTGCCGCCAGCGTGTCCACTCGCGCCAGAAAATCGTCGTGGTTGAGTTCCCCGCCCGCCAGCAGGTTGTGCATGGTGATTTCCAGCAGCACCACCACATCTTCGCCCCGGTTTTTTTCCTCCTGCAAGAATTGCGCGCCCGCCGCGTCCAGCATATCGATGTTCACGTGCGTCACGGGCCGGAACGACCCGCGCTCCACCAGAATCGCCTTCTTGTAAAGAATCTCCGACGGCTGCAACACATGCCGGTCCGGCGAATACATCACCGCATTGGTCAGCCCGTGTTTGACCAGATAGAGACAGACCGCGCGATTTTCGACATGCAAAAAGTGCGGGCCGTTAAACTCAATCATATCCACCTCGATGCGCGCGATGCCGAGGTTGTCCGCCAGCGAGAGAATGAATGACTCAATGTTTTCGTGTTGCAAAAACGCGCCGTAAACCAGGTTCACGCCGATGATGCCGAGGGCATCCTGTTGTGCCACCGCCGTCTTGTCCCACATCCGCACGTGGATGATGATGTCGCTCGGTGCCGCATGTGACTCCAATTGGAACCGCATCCCCATCCAGCCGTGGCAGTCGCCCGTGCCCTTGTAGTTCGCGGCGGACACCGTGTTGGCGTAGACGAAGAACGTGCTGCGGTCGCCCCTCGTCTCATTCAGTCGCTCGGTCAGCAACTGGTACTCGTGGTCGAGCATCTGCTGCAAACGTTCTCGGGAGACGTACCGGCTGGCTTTGCCATAAATGTCGTCGCTAAATTTCATGTCGTAGGCCGACATGCTCTTGGCAATGGTGCCCGCCGCTCCGCCCGCCTGGAAAAACTGCCGCGCGACCTCCTGACCCGCGCCGATTTCGGCAAAGGTGCCGTAAATCTTCGGGTCGAGATTGATCGCCAGGGCTTTCTGGCTCGTGTTCAATTTCGCAGGCTTGGACGGGTCTTCGTTCATGGAAAAAAAGGAGAGAGCAGGCATCAGCATACTGTGATCCCCGCAAAAATACAGCACAGAGAATGCCCAATCAGCCTAAAACCCGCCCCCGGGGGGAACTCAATCGTATTCTTGCCAACATTTGGGTGACGAACTGCAAGATGTGCTGAACGGCTCATGGCTACTCGCAGTCTTGGGAACCGCTTGATCGATACGCCACTTTCAAACGCACATACCACCTCCCATTCTGTCGCCTTGCAGTTTCAACCCAAACAAGTAAAGTGAACCGATGCGCTTTTTCTTTAAAACGGTGGCCGCCAACTTGCTGGCCATTCTGATCACTCTCTTTGTGCTGGCCATGGTCGGCGTGGTCGGGGTCGTAATTTTTGTTAAGGTTGCCGCTGGCACTGCCCGCCACGAAACCGCCGTGCATGACAAGTCCGTGCTCGTCTTCGACATGGATGTGGCCATTACCGACGCCCCCGAGCATAGCGACCCCAGCGACATCTTGAGCCTCAGCAACCTGGCCTCCGGTGGGGGCAGCACGTCTCGCCTGACCGTTTTCGAAATCGTCAACGCCATCGACGCCGCCGCCAAGGACAACAAAATCGTCGCCCTCTACCTGAGCGGCAGCCTTGATACCGACAACGCCGCCTCCGGTTACGCCGCGTTGCGCGAGGTACGCCAGGCGCTCGAGCGCTTTAAGGCCAGCGGCAAAAAAATCTATGCCTACCTCGATGAGCCCACGGTCAAGGACTATTACCTCGCCTCCGTCGCCAATGAAATTTCCCTCAATCCCTTCGGCACCCTGAGTATCAACGGCCTCGCCGCCGAGTCTTTCTACCTGCGCGACGCACTCCAAAAATATGGCGTCGGCGTGCAAGTCACCCGTGTGGGCAAATACAAGTCCTACGTGGAAATGTTTACCGAAGACCACATGAGCGACGCCGACCGCGAGCAGCTCACGCAATTGCTCGGCGGCATCTGGAACTTCGTATCGAGTGATATGGCTGCCAGCCGCAAGCTCGACGAGCCGACTTTTAAACAACTCGCGAACGGCCCCGGTGTCTTCATTGCCCAAGACGCCCTCAAGGACAAGCTCGTCGACAAACTGGCCTACCTCGATGAAATCATCGACAAGCTCGAAGACGTCGGTTCTTACGACGAGGACAACGACACCTTCTATCAGGTCGCGCTGTCCTCCTACGCCGGCCGGCTGGAAACGAAGCGCATCCAGGCCGCCAAGATCACCTCCAAGTCCGACCAAATCGCGGTGGTCTACGCCGAAGGCGAGATTGTGGACGGCGGCGGCAGTTCTGATAATATCGGCGGCGATGATTTATCCTCCACTTTGCGCGAGGTGCGCGGGGATAAGGACGTGAAGGCCGTCGTCTTGCGCGTCAACAGCCCCGGCGGCAG
>Ga0182012_10005928_pt1 | contig 12511 bp, 14 predicted proteins | sample 612S2SmetaG_FD_120486 | JGI IMG/M metagenome (GOLD analysis project Ga0182012, IMG submission 120486) | Permafrost microbial communities from Stordalen Mire, Sweden - 612S2S metaG | ecosystem: Environmental > Terrestrial > Soil > Wetlands > Permafrost | place: Sweden: Stordalen | collected...
ACGAACGCGATGACCACGATGATCGCGATGACGTAGGCCCGCTGGAGGCGCAGATACAGCGTCGCCAGCAGGACGAGGCCGCCCAAGACGAGGTGGATGCGAAGATTCGGCTGCGTCCGGGTCGCGTACAGAATCCCCGAAAAGGCGTAGTGGAACGAACTCCAGAGCCGGGCTTCGGTGATCCGTTTGACGTTCGGCGGCATCCGCGCGGGACGCATGCTCACCCCTTCGAGCGTACCCGGCCGAGCCCCCGGTCGCCGGGGCCTCGCCGGCCCGCTAGTATGGCCACGGCATGCCGATTGCGGCGGCGAGGCGGCGTTCCTCGGCCTCCATCTCGGCGCGCTCGGCCGGCCGCTCGTGGTCGTGCCCGAGCAGGTGCAGGATCCCGTGGATCAGCAGGCGCTGCAGTTCCGCCTCGAGCGGCGCATCGTAGGCCGCGGCCTGGCGAGCGGCCGTCGGGACGCTGATCACGATGTCGCCGAGCAGGCGTTCCACCCCCGCGGCTTCGCCCTCGCCGGGATCGTAGAGCGGGAAGCTGAGCACGTCGGTCGCGGCGTCGCGCCCGCGATGCTCGCGATTGAGGCGGCGGATCGCGGCGTCGCCGACCAGCGAGAGCGCCAGGCTGGAGCCGCCTTCGCCCACCGCCTCCAGCAGGCGCTGCGCGGCGGCCTCGAGCGTACGGCGGTCGAACTTGCGCCCGCGCGTCGCGTCGCGGAGGTAGACGCTCAACGCGCCTTGGCGTATGCGGCGACGATCTTGGCGACGAGCGGATTGCGCACGACGTCGGTCTCGTCGAGTTCGACGATGCCGATCTCGTCGATGTGACCGAACAAGCCGGGCGCGTCGAGCAAGCCGGGGCGGACGTTCGGCGGGAGATCGATCTGCGTCACGTCGCCGGCGACGACCATGCGCGCGTTGCGCCCGATGCGCGTCAGGAACATCTTCAATTGCTCGCGGGTCGCGTTCTGCGCCTCGTCGAGGATGATGTACGCATCCGAGAGCGTGCGGCCGCGCATGTAGGCGAGCGGCGCCACCTCGATCGTGCCGCGCTCCAGCGCGCGCGCGACGACGCTCTCGTCCATCAACTCTTCCAGCGCATCGTAGAGCGGCCGCAGGTAGGGGTCGACCTTCTCCCTCAGATCGCCCGGCAGGAAGCCGAGCTTCTCACCCGCCTCGACCGCCGGCCGCGTGAGCACGATGCGCTGCACCTCGCGATTGCGCAACGCGCGCACCGCCATCGCGATGGCGAGGAACGTCTTGCCCGTCCCGGCCGGACCGATCGCGAACACGAGCGGGCTGCGCTCCATCGCCTCGACGAACGCGCGCTGGCCCGCGGTGCGCGGCCGGATCTCGCGCCCGCGATGGGTCGCGACGACGGTCTTCGGGAGCGCCTGCGGACCGCCGGGCGCCGGCGTCAAGATCTCGCTCGCGGCAAGCGCAACGTCTTCCGGCGTCACCTGCGAGCCGCGCTGAGCCGCGTCGAACATCCGCGCGAGCACGCCGTGCGCCGTATCCACGGGGCCGGCTTCGCCGCTGATGCGCACGAGATGGCCGTCGAGGCGCACGACGACCGGGACCAGCGCTTCGAGCGCCGTCAGGTTGCAGTCGAGATGGCCGCAGAATCTGAGCGGGTCGCTCAGCGCGGCGACGTCGAAGTCGCGCTCGGTTTGGAGATCGGCCACTACCCGGCTAAACGCCTTGGACCCCCGCGTGGGTTGCTTATCGCGGGCCGTCGTAGGGGCCGCGGAGCCCGGCCGGCGGCGCCAACGCCTCGGACAGCACGAACGCCGACAGCAGCGCGCCACGGCTTCGTAAGGGGGCAAGGAGCGGCACCGCAGGCTGAGCGGGGGCCGGAGCCGGCGCGCGCCGCTGCGGCCGGGGCTGGACGGCCTGCGGACGGGGCGGCGGCGCGGCGGCCGCCTGAGCCGGGGTTACGGGGGCCGGATTGAGCCGTTGGGTGAGCGCCGCGAGCAGCCGGCCGCGGTCTCGGCCGCCCTCCGGCGGCTGCGGAGCCGCCGCCGGGGCTTGCTGCCGGCGCTTGCGGATTTGGTTGATCACGGCCGCGAAGGCGATGGTCGCGGTGATGGCCGCGCCGTTGTCGAGCAGCCAGCGCAGGACGTTGATGCCGTCCAAGCGAGGCTACGTCGACGGCGGCGGCGGCGGCGTGGTCTGGGCGGGCTGCGGCGCCTCGGAGGTCACGCCCGCGCCGATGGCGCTGCGCATGTCGCTGTCGGCCTTCACGTTGTTGAGCCGGTAGTAGTCCATCACGCCGAGGTGGCCGCTGGCGAACGCCTGCGCGATCGCCGCGGGGATCTGGGCTTCGGCCTCAACGACCTTGGCGCGCATCTGTTGGGTCTCGGCCTTCATCTCTTGTTCGGCGGCCTGTGCGGCGTACTGCCGCTCCGCGGCCTTGGCCTGCGCGATGCGGCGGTCGGCCTCGGCCTGCGACATCTGCAGTTCGGCGCCGATGTTCTTGCCGACGTCGACGTCGGCGATGTCGATCGACACGATCTCGAACGCCGTCCCGGCGTCGAGGCCCTTGGCGAGGACCGCCTTCGAAATGCGATCGGGATACTCGAGAACTTCCTTGTGATCGACGGCCGCGCCGACGGCCGAGACGACGCCTTCGCCGACGCGGGCCACGATCGTCGGTTCGCCGGCACCGCCGACGTAGCGGTCGAGGTTGCTGCGCACGGTGATCCGCGCCTTGACGTTGAGCTGGATGCCGTTCTGGGCGACGCCCTGGAAGATCGGCGTCTCGATGACCTTCGGGCTCACCGACGTCTGCAACGCTTCGAGCACGTCGCGACCCGCGAGGTCGATCGCGGCCGCCCGCTGCCACTCGAGCGGAATCTGGGCGCGCTGGGCGGCGATCAGCGCCAGCGTCACCTTGTCGACGTTACCGCCGGCGAGGTAGTGGGACTGCATCTGGTCGATCGTGAGCGAGAGCCCGGCCTTGCGCGACCGCACGAGGTTCGCGACGATGACGCCGGGTGGAATGCCGATGAGCCGCATGCGAATCAACGAGGTGATCGAGAGCGGCACGCCGGCCGCGAGCGTCCGGATCCACAACGCCAGCGGGAAGTAGTACAGGAAGATAAAGATGCCGATGATGATCGCAAAGAAAATCAACGGCAGGACGATGACTTGCACTACGCCTCCTCGCTCGCGGGGCGCACGAACACGCGCGCTCCCTCAACCCTAGTCACGACGACGTTCGTCCCGGCCTGGACGAAGTCGCCCTCCGTCAGCACGTCCACCCGGTTCCCGTCCACGACGGCGACTCCCGCCGGACGGAGGAACGAGCGGGCCACGCCGGGCCGGCCGACGAGTCCGCTGTGATCCAGCGAAGCGACGTAGTCCGGTCCCTGCGCCGCCTGCAACGTCATGCGCTTCACGAACGCATTCTCGGGGAAGACGCGCGTGGACACCCAGAATGCGAGGGCCGACAGGACGATGGCGATCGAGATCGCTTGGGCGGCCACGAAGAAGAACGCAGCGCCGAACGAGAGGACGACCGCCGCCCCGAGCGCGATCGTGCCTAAGATGCCGGCGAAACCGTGCCCCGGCACGACGTGCAGTTCGAAGAGGATCGCGACGACGCCGAGCAGCGCCAGCCCGATGACGAAGGCGTTGCTGAAGCCGGCGTACACGTGCGTTCCAAAGAACAGCGCGAGCGCCGAGACGCCGATGAGGCCGGCGATGCCGTGCAGCGTCTGCATCTCGATCAACAGGCCGAGCACGCCGATGGAGAGCAGCAGGCCGCTCACCTCGGGGCTCGTCGCGAACCGCGCGACCTGCTCGCCGAACGTGTACGACGCCGTATGCAGCGAGTCGTCGGAGAAGCCGGCGGCCTTGACGGCGTCGTTCAGGGTCGGCTCGATGCGCTCCGCGATCCCGGCGCTCTTGGCCTGATCCGCGGTCAGCGAGAGGATCGCGCCAGCATTCTTGTAGGCCGGCACGTCGACGGTCTTGTCGACCATCGCGGCGGCGATCGTCGGATCGCGATGATTGCGCGACGCCGTCGATGCGAACTCGGCCCTCAACGCGGAGATATTCTTGGGCGTGTTCGGGATCGGCTCGGCCGCGCCGATGCTCGCACCCGGTGCCATCATCAGGTGGTCGGCGGACAGCGAGATCAGGGCGCCCGCGGAGTACGCGCGCTCCGAGATGTACGCGACCGTCGGAGCCTTCGAGCGGAACATCGCGTCCCTGATCTCCATGGCCGACCCGACGAGGCCGCCGAGCGTATTCACGTCGAGGACCACTCCCGAGGCACCGCTCGCGTTGGCCTGGTCGATCGAACGCTCGACCAGGTGGGCCATCCCCTCGTCGACGGTCCCGTTGATCGGGACGACGACGACGTCATGGGAAGCCGACGCGCGGGCTAGGCCCGCCGCCCCCGAGAGGACCGCGGCACCGAACAGTACCATGCGAGCCCACTTCATATCGCCGGTTGCTACCCGGCGACTGCCGGGAAGTTACGGCGCGGAGGCGCTAGCTTCGGCGGAGGCCAGTTCTTCCAGGACGACCTGGCGGACGAGGGCGCCGTCGGCTTGTCCGCGCAAGCCGGGAAGCACGGCCTTCATGAGGGCCCCCTGGTTGCGGGCCGAGGGGTCGGCCTCCATGGCGCGCCGCACCGCCTCGCGGATCTCGTCGGCCGACTTCTGAGCCGGAAGGTAGGCGGACAGGATGTCGCGCTCGCGGGTCTCCTTGTCGACCAGTTCCGTGCGGCCGGCCTTGGCGAACTCCGCGATCGAGTCGTTGCGCTGCTTGACTTGCTTGCGCACGACCTCCACCTGATCGTCGTCGCCGAGCTCCCGGCCGACCTCGATGCGGCGGTACGAGAACGCAGACAGCACCGACCGGAGCGTGTCCAAACGCACCTGGTCGCGAGCCTTCATCGCTTCTTTGAGGTCGCTCGATAACTGGTCTTTCAGTGCCATCCGGCTGTTGCTCTGCTCCAATGAAACGGTCGTAGATGCAGCGAGGCCCCGCACCGCGGGGCCTCGCAAGGACGCTGCCGTCAGGTGCGGCGCTTGCGCGCTGCTGCCGACTTCTTTTTGCGGCGAACGCTGGGCTTCTCGTAGTGCTCGTGCTTGCGAGCCTCGGCAAGAACGCCCGCCTTCTGGGTGGCTTTCTTGAAGCGACGTAAGGCGCTCTCGATGGTTTCACCGGGCGCGACGCGGACCTCCATGAACGACCCCCCTTTCGGCCTGTACCGGGCGCTTGACCCGTGCACGGCAATAGTCCCGCAAGACATTATGCGAGCGGCATAGACGATATCACATGCGGCACCGAGCGTCAAACCGGCGGCCGCAGCCGCCTACTTGGCCATGCTGTCGGAGACCAGTTTATACTCGAAGGACAGGTCGGTCGTCGCCGTCTTCTCGCCCTCCTCGTGGACCCGCTGGAGGACGGAAGCCGAGAGCGGGACGCTGCGCTTGAAGTCGTACAGCATCTTGCCGGTCGAGTGCACGTCGAACGGCTGGGCGGCGGTCGTGACCTTGACCGTGCGCTCGAAGGTGATGTTGACCTTGTCGTCGCCGACGAGCGACTCGACCGTGTAGGTGGTCACGTCGGGATTCTTTGTGTCGGCGCCCTCGACTTTCCACGTCACGCCCGGGCCGAGGTCGTGGTCGGCGACGACGCCGCGCCCGAGCATCCCGAGTAGCTCCAGTTCCTCTTGATTGAGGTTCGGCGCGTCCTTCGGGCTGCTGCGGATCTGACCGAGGTCGAGCACGCCGACCGTCACCGGCGGCGCCTTGCGCGTGTCGCTGACCTCGGAGACGCGGAAGACGAGCGTGTTCCCGGGAGCCAGCCCGATCACGTCCGCTTGGATCGTTCCTTTCGCGGTCGTGCCGGCTCCGAAGGTCGCACTGCCCTGTAGGTTCATCGACTCGTTCGACGTGCGAATCCCGACGTCGACGGCGTAGACGAGGCTGCGCAGCGGCCCGGCCGGCGTTGCCGCCGCCGCGGGCGTGGCGGCCGGCGCCGGCGTCGGCTCGGCTGATGCAACGACGGGAAGCAGCGCGACGATCGCTGCCGCAAGAACGAGTCTTTCAAACATGCGCGGCCCTTCGCTAGCCGGGGGGCCAGGTCATCCGGCGCCCCGCCAGCACGTGCAGGTGGAGATGATGCACGGTCTGGCCACCGTCGCCGCCTTCGTTCACGACGATGCGGTGGCCGCTGGGTGAAGCGCTGCGCCCCACCTGCGACGCGAGGCTCAAGAGGCCGCCGACCTCGGCCGCGCCGGCGATCGCAACGTAGTCGCCGAGATTGTCCGCGTGTTTGACCGGGATGACGAGCGCGTGCTCGGGCGCCTGCGGATTGAGGTCGCGGATCGCGATCGCGACGTCGTTGCGCGCGATGACGTCGGCTGCCAGTTCGCCCGCGGCGATCCGGCAGAAGATACATTCGTTCACGGTACTCCTTCGAGGTTGGACCGGTGCGCTCGTTACTTCGTTTTGATCGCGAACGTCCACGTGCGGGTCGTCGAATTGCCCGCCGTGTCGGCGACGCGGACCGTAACCGTCACCGGCCCGTCGGGGTAGTCGAGCCCCGGCGCGTAGGTGATGAACGACGACGATCTGGTCGCCGACGCCGTCACGTCGCGGCCGTTCACGATCAGTTGGATGCTGGACGTGTTGATGCCGACCTCGCTCGGCGAGTTGAACGTCGCGTAGACGTTCGGGCGCGAGTTGTCGACGACCTGACCGCCGGGCGGCGCGACGTCGACGATGGCGGGCGGCGTCGTCGCTGCCGAGAGTTGCGTCGGCGCCTCGGCGCGCGCCGCCACGTTCGTGCCCACGGCGAGGTGGCCGTAGACCGGGACGCGGGTGACGTTGAAGCGGTCGGGGATCGTGAAGCGCGCGCGGTAGGCGCCGGGCGCGTCCTCGTGCATCGAGATGCCCGTCAGATAGTTGCCGATGTCGAACGTCGCCCGGCCGCCCGGCGTGCCGTCGAGCACGACGTCGAAGAACTCGCCGGTATGCAACGGCCTGGTCGACGAGATCGTGAACGACGAGATGGCGACGCTCCCGGCGCTGGGAGCGCTGGTCGGCGGCGCGTTGCGCGAGACGATGATTTGCCGCAGTTCGCTCGTCTCGGGATTGCGGCGCACGGTCACGTAGTCGCCGACCTGCAGTTCGGCGATCTGCGCCGGACTGCCGTTGACGGTGATCTCGGTCGAGCCGGCCGGAGTGACGACCGCTCCGCCGCTCAGCACGAACGACGTCGGCGAGACGGCCGAGATCGTGCCGCTCGTCGAACGGAAGAAATCGTGCAGTTCGCGCACCTTCCCGTCGGCGGCGAGCACGACGAGCATGGCGTCGCCGACGCGCAGGTCTTCGAGTGCGCCGTGGAGTTGCGAGTTGATCGAGACGTCTTCGATATAGATCTTCGCATCGGAGTTGAGCGAAATCGTCCGCGCCGAGCCGCGCACGTTCAGCGTGACGGACGGCGGCTGCGCGTTGCGATCGATCTCGGTCGCAACGCCGCGCACGCGAATGCCGCCGTCGGGACCGGACTGCTCGCCGACGTTGCGTCCGATCAGCGGCGAGACGATCTCGACCCGCGCGCCGCGCCCGTCGTAGGTGACCGATGCACCAAGTGCGTCGGCGACGAACCGCAGCGGGACGAACGTCGTCCCGTCGAGGTCCACCGGCGTCGCTTCGAGGTGCACGCTGCGTCCGTTCACGGTCGCCTGCTGGCTGCCGACCGTCAGTTCGATGCGGCCGGTCGGCAACTGCCCGCTGATCGTCGACCCGACGCGGGTCACGGGGACGCCGAGCGCGTCGAAGACGACGCGCATCGGGATCATCAGGCGCCCGTCGACGACGCGCGGCTGGACCTCGGAGGGTACCGGCTGGCCGTTGATCACGATGACGATCGTGCGCGTCGGGACCTCGCCCTGCGGCGAGGGCGAAGGCGACGGCGTTGGGGCCGCTCCGGCAAACGACGTCAGGGTCAGGGCCAATAGCGCGGCGAGCGCGGCCCGAAGCGGCCGGCTCGACGCCCGTGGGAAGTTCATCGGGACGGGCATTCCTCCAACACTTCGCGATACACCTCGGCGGTCGAGGCCGCAACGCGGTCCCAACTGTAGAAACGGGCGACGGTCCGCAGGCGTTCGCGCTCGGCTTCCGCGGGCGGGCCGTCCAGCGCGGCCAGCAGCAGCCCCCCCAGCGCCCCCGCGTCGGCGGCCGGAAACCGTGCCGCGATCGCCCGCAGGACGGCGGGCACGCACTCCTCGGAAGCGATCACCGGGGTCCCCACCGCGGCCGCCTCCAGCATGGGCAGGCCGAAGCCCTCGCAGAGCGCCGGATGAACGTAGGCCGCGGCGCCCCGGTAGAGCAGCGCGAGGTCCGCGGTCGTGACGTCGCCCGCGAACCGCAGCGTCCCCAGGCGCCGGCGCGCGCCGCCCAGCGAGCCGAGATCGGCCTCGCCGGTGAGGACGAGGTCGGCCTCCCGGTCCTCCGGCAGCGCCAGCCAGGCCTCGATCAGTACCCGCAGGTTCTTGTGCGCCCGGTGGTTGCCGGCATAGAAAAAGTAGGGCCTCGCGGCCGCCGGCGCGGCGAGCGGACCCGTGAAGGCATCGTCGACGCCGAGCGGGACGACCCGGATCTTGCGCGGGTCAACCTGCAAGAAGCGCTCGAGGTCGGCGACGGTCCGCGGGTCGTCGGTGAACACGATCCGCGCTCGCGCGCAGACGGCCCGCACGACCGTGCGGTAGTACGGCCCGACGCTCCGCTTGAACTGATCGGGAAACCGCAAGTGGATCAAGTCGTGAATCGTGATCGCAAACGGAGCCGGCGTCAGCAGCGGCGCGTAGACCGATAGGTGGTGCACGAAGCGCGCCTTCGAGCGCAGCGCGTACAGCGGCAGCATCACTTGCTCGTCCGGGCCGAAGTTGCTGCCGTCGCGATAGACGTCGAACCGCAGGTCCGGCGCGATGCGGGGCAGGCGCGCGGCGAGTTCGCGCGCGTACGCCGCCATACCGACGGACATGCGCCGCGTGACGCGCGCGTCGAGGAGCACGTCGGCCGGCCCGCTCAACGCCGGGCGGCCTTCACGACCACGACGGCCGGATAGAGCGCTGAGAACAACGAGACGTACGCGCCGCGCCAGCCGTCGCGCCAGCCGCCGCGCACGACCAAGAGCCAGCCGAAGCGCGCAACGGCGACGGCGAACGCGCGCAGGACGTCGGTGGGACCGGCGCGCAGCCCCGCGGCTTCGAGCGACGTGTAGCGCGCGAACTTCTCGCGGTAGCTCGCGAGCGTGGGATACGAGTCGTGCAGCAGCGTTCCGCCCAACTCCTCGACGAGGCCGTCCGTCACCCAGCGCTCGTGCAGCTCCGCGCTGCCGCCCGCCGCTGGCCGCGCCTCGAGCCTGACCGCGCCCGTGCGGAAAAGCCGCAGCAGCCGCTCGTCGCCCCAGCCCGCGCCCCACACCGGGCGCCCGCACAGAAACGTGACGCGCCGGAGCAGGTAGCCGTCGACCCCATCGGGCGCGGCCGCTTCGATCGCGGTGCGCAGCGCCGGGTCGAGCGACTCGTCCGCGTCGAGCATCAGCGTCCACTCGCTGCGCACGAGCGCCAGCGCTTCGCGCCTGGCGGCAACGAAGCCCGGCCACGGCCGCACGACGATCTCCGCGCCGGCGGCCTGCGCGAGCGCGACGGTGCCGTCCGTCGACTCGGCGTCGATCACGAGCGCTCGCGCGCCCGGCGGCAGGCTCGCCAGGGCCGTGGGCAGGTTGCGCGCTTCGTCCTTCGTGAGGACGACGACCGTGACGTCCTCGGGCTTCAGGTTCGCGTGGCGACCGTCTCGCCCGACGGCGCGGCCTGCGCCTGCGCTTTAGCGGCCGCGTGCGCCAGCGCCGCACCGATGAAGTCGCGATAGAGCGGGGACGGCCGCGTCGGCCGCGACTTGAACTCCGGATGCGCCTGGGTGGCAACGAACCACGGGTGCAGCTGCTGCGAGAGTTCGACGACCTCGACCAGGCTGCTGCGGCCGGAGACGTGATGGCCCGAGAAGATCATGCCGTGCTCTTCGAAGAGCGGGACGTAGCGGTTGTTGAACTCGTAGCGATGGCGGTGGCGCTCGCTGATCTGCAGCGTGCCGTACGCGCGCGCGGCGAGCGTCCCCGGCTCGAGTTCGCAATCGTACGCGCCGAGCCGCATCGTACCGCCCATCAGTTCCAGGTTGCGCTGTTCGGGGAGGAAATCGATGACGGGATCGGGCGTCGACTCGTCCACCTCGGTCGTCATGGCCTCGGGCAGACCGCAGACGTCGCGCGCGAACTCGACGCACGCGAGCTGCATGCCGAAGCAGATGCCGAGAAACGGAATCTTGTTCTCGCGCGCGTAGGCGATGGCGCGCATCTTGCCCTTGACGCCGCGCGAACCGAAGCCGGGCGCGACGAGAATGCCGTCCACGCCGGACAGCACGGCGGGGCCCTCTTCTTCAACGATCTCGGAATCGAGCCGGCGAATTTCGACCGCCGCGTCGTGGAAGATGCCCGCGTGGTGGAGCGCCTCGTTGATCGAGATGTAGGCGTCCTTCAGCTCGACGTACTTGCCGACCAGGGCGATTCGGATGCGATGGCGCGGATGCAAGATGCGCTCGACGATCGCTTCCCAATCTTCGATTGCGAGCGGCTTCGTCTCGAGGCGGAGTTTCTTGATGACGACGTCGGCGAGTCCCTCGCGCTCCAGATTGAGCGGAACGCGGTAGATCGTCGGGGCGTCGCCGTTCTGCACGACGGCGCTGGCCGGCACGTCGCAGAACAGGCCGATCTTCTCCTTCAGCTCGACCGGGATCGGGATCTCGCTGTCGGTTCGCACGACGATCGCGTCGGGCGAGATGCCGATCGCGCGCAGTTCGCGCACGGAGTGCTGGGTGGGCTTGGTCTTGAGTTCGCCGGCCGCTCCCAGATGCGGGATCAGCGTCAGGTGCACGAACGCGACGTTTTCCTCGCCGACGTCGTAACGCACTTGGCGAATCGCCTCGAGGAACGGGAGGGACTCGATGTCGCCGACGGTGCCGCCCACCTCGACGATGCAGACGTCGGTGCCGCTTCGCTCCGCCACCCGCCGAATCTGATTCTTGATCTCGTTGGTGATGTGGGGGATCACCTGCACGGTCGCGCCGAGGTAGTCGCCGCGGCGCTCCTTGTCGATCACCGAGGCATAGATCTGCCCGGTGGTGACGTTGTTGATGCGCGAGAGCGGCTCGTCGATGAAGCGCTCGTAGTGACCGAGGTCGAGGTCGGTCTCGGCGCCGTCTTCGGTGACGAAGACCTCACCGTGCTGGTACGGGTTCATCGTGCCGGCGTCGACGTTGATGTAGGGGTCCAGTTTCTGGATGGAAACCGAGATGCCGCGGCTCTTTAGGAGGCGGCCAAGCGACGCTGCGGTGATGCCCTTCCCCAACGAACTGACGACTCCGCCGGTAAAGAAGACGAACTTCGTCATATGGGGAGGATTCCGTTCGCCGGGGTACCTCTCGCGCCCTAGCGGATCTCCTCAGGAAGCGTTACCGCGACCCAGCGCTCGAGGCCCGCGTAGTCCTCACCGATCTCGACGTGCGCCGCCGGGAGGGTCCGGGCGGCCAGTTCGGCGAGCGCCGGGACCGTCGCCGGCGCGGCCTCGAGGAACGCGCTCCCCCCGCCCGCGAGTAGGCGAGGCAAGGCCGCGACGAGGCGCCGGTAGAGCACGAGGCCGTCGGCGCCGCCGTCCACGGCGAGCCGCGGCTCGAAGCCGACCGCGTCGGGCTTCGCAGGGACGTCCCCCGTCGGGACGTAGGGCAGGTTCGCGACCACGCAGTCGAACGGCGCCTCGGGAAGCAGCGGCTCCTCCAGGTCGCCGGCCAAGAGGCGCACGCGGCCGTCCACGCCGAGCCGGCGCGCGTTGCGACGCGCTACCTCCAACGCCGCTTGGCTGCGATCGCTGGCCGTCACGCGGGCTCCGGGCGCCTCGGCGGCGATCGTCAGCGCGATCGCGCCGCTGCCGGTCCCGACGTCGCACACGCGCGGCCTCTTGCCCCGCAGGGCCTTCGCGCGCAGGTCGTCGAGGGCCGCCTCGACCACCAGTTCCGTCTCGGGGCGCGGCACGAGGACGTCCGGGCCCACCTCGAATGCGCGGCCATAGAACCACGCCGTGCCCGTGACGTAGGCGACCGGCTCGCCCTGGGCGCGCCTGGCGACCAGCGCGCGCACCTCGGCCAGCATCGCGTCGTCGACGCGGGCGTCGCTATGCGCGATCAGCCACGCCGCATCGCGCCCCAACGCGTGGGCAAGCAGCAGCCGTGCCTCAAGGCCGGCGGCGTCGCCGGCGACCGCTTTCAGCGCCCGCGCGCTCTCGCGCAGCGCGCCGGTGACGGTCATCGCGCTCCGGTGCCGGCCAGCGTCCGCTCGCGTTCGTCCTGTTGCAGGCGCACGACGATCCGTGCGAGATCGCCGTCGAGGATCGTCTTGATGTTCTGGAAATTCTCGTTGATCCGATGGTCGGTGATGC
>Ga0182012_10005929_pt1 | contig 12510 bp, 9 predicted proteins | sample 612S2SmetaG_FD_120486 | JGI IMG/M metagenome (GOLD analysis project Ga0182012, IMG submission 120486) | Permafrost microbial communities from Stordalen Mire, Sweden - 612S2S metaG | ecosystem: Environmental > Terrestrial > Soil > Wetlands > Permafrost | place: Sweden: Stordalen | collected...
ACGGTGACCAACGCCTGGCATCCGGTGACCGGTTCGGCGTCCACGACCAACGAGACGCTCACCATCAATCCGACACAACCGCAGGTGTTCTTCCAACTGCGTTATCCGTGATGATTTGAACGGATATGGTGGCCTGACGGCGAATGCCGTCAGGCCTTGTAATTGCAGGTGAAGAAATATAAATCAATCGAAATCAAAATTCATAAGCCATGACCACAGGTAATGCAGGTTTTATTTACAATTCAGCTGGTATTTCCGACTTGTGGGCTTATATTAAAACCAAACCCAATGGTGATCGTTGGCCTATTATTATGGCCATGGCCGCTACCAACTTAGTGTAATTATGAAAATGTTCGGAAGTCACCCGCTTCGGACCGTTAGGCAGGCATCTAATCGGCGCTCAGCCTTCACATTGATTGAACTTTTGGTGGTAATCGCCATCATTGCCATTCTGGCGGCCATGCTGCTGCCCGCCCTGGCGGCGGCCAAAGAAAAAGCCCAGCGCACCATCTGTCTGAACAATCTTAAACAAATTTATCTGGCCTGCACCCTGTATTCTTCGGATAACAATGATTATTATCCAATCTGGGGCGGATATAATGCCGCGCATCCAATCAATGATCTGGCGGAAGGAATTTACCTCACCCGATATGTTTGGACCGGGCCGGCGGCGTCCGAGCGTGTGCCGATCGACAGTACTGTCAGTGCCGCCGAAGGGGGGCAATATGAAAACCTTGGATACCTGTACTCTTCCAAGCTCGCCGGGGACGGTCACCTATTTTATTGCCCCAGCTACCCTTATACATCAGTTTTGGGGATTGATTCCTACTCTGATAATATTCAAGGCTTGGGCACTTCCGGTAAGCTCATGACCACGTGGACTGACGGTGTATGCCGGTCCAGCTATGTGCTCAACCCGTGGGTGGATACCAATGCCACGGATACCGCCACATATGAATATCGGCTTTATGCCAAATCTGCTCAAGTCCGGGGTGTCCATACGTTCGCCATGGATTACATTGACAATAACATGAGCGACCCCAATTACCACGCCCATATCAAGTCCAAGGGCTGGGTGATGGCCTTTACCGATGGCCACGCGGGTTTTTGCAAACCCGATCCCGCCACCTATAATTTAATCATCAATGGTGCCCGGCCGAGCAGCATTAATGACCTGTGCGAGTCCTTCCTGCCAATTCTTGAGAATCAAGCCAAGTGACTCCTGGTGGTTCGTAATTACCGTACCCTTGCGTCTCTTTTGATCTGAAGTTTGCCGAAACTTCCAGACCCCGCCCGGTCGTGGAATATGTCAAAGAACAGTTTCACCGGGAGCAGGGGCTTCCGGCGTTCATGGGCATTCCCATGATTCGCAGTCAGCTTAAATGAGGGGGTTGGACAATGGCTGGCGAGCAGCAGAAAAGCGGGGTGGTATGAGATGGAGAGAGCAGCCCCACCTCTCCCCGTCCCGCTCCGCCATTTATTCAAATGGCAGAGAAGGGGTTCCATGGGTTGGTATTCGTGAGGTGTTGGTGGCAGGTCCAGGCGTGGTAGGGGGCAAGTGTCGAGATGCGCCCTCGTACAAATTGCTTCTGCAAATTGGATTGCCCTGCCACCAGTTCCGAATACCCTGTATGGCCGAATTCTAATTACGATGACCAATTCAATCGCCAGTGCCGATATTCCTGCCATGCCCCCTGGGGTCAGTTTCACCACGCTCGACAACGGTCTGATCATTTTTGTCCGGGAAGATCACAGTGCCCCGGTGGTGTCGGCGCAGGCCTGGTGCCAGGCGGGGAGCATTCATGAGGGACGCTGGCTGGGGGCCGGGCTTTCGCATGTGCTGGAGCACATGCTGTTCAAGGGCACCACGACGCGACCGGGCAGCCGGATTGATCAGGAGGTTCAGGAAGCGGGCGGCTATATGAACGCCTATACCAGTTTTGACCGGACGGTCTATCACATCGATGTGCCCAATACCGGCGCTCACACGGCCATCGATATCCTGTGCGACATCATGCAGCATGCCAATCTGCCCCCGGATGAACTGGCCAAGGAGATGGATGTCATCCGCCGCGAGATGGACATGGGGCAGGATGATCCCGGCCGGCGAGCGAGCCGCCGCCTGTTTGAGGTGGCCTATACCAAGAGCCCATATCGTTTCACCATCATCGGTTGCCCCGACATCTTCAATGAAATCAAGCCGGAGGACATCCGGAGCTATTACACCGAGAAGTATGCGCCGAACAATGTCTTTTATGTGGTGACGGGCGACATTCGGGCGGAGGAGGTTGTGGCGCAGATCAAGGCGGCTTACGCCCAGGGCAAAGCGCGCTCCCTGCCGGCCGTGGTGCTGCCGGACGAACCCCGGCAGACGGCCCCGCGCACGGTCATTGAAGAGGCGGCCATTGAACTTGGACATTTGCACTTTGCTTGGCATATCCCCGAGGTGCGGCATCAGGACGTGCCGCTGTTGGATGTCCTCAGCGTGTTGCTGGGCAACGGCCGCAGTTCCCGGCTCTTTCAGCAGGTGCGGGAGATCAAGGGGGTGGCGCACCAGGTGGATGCATGGACCTACAACCCGGGCCTGACGGGTTTGTTTGGCATCAGCGCCATCATGGACGGTGATAAATTTGAGGTGGCCCGAGATGCGATCCTAGCGGAAATTGAACGGGTTAAATCCACGGTTTCCAAGGAGGAGGTCAACAAGGCCATCAAACAGTTTGTATCCGCCACGCTGGCCACCCGGAAGACGATGGAGGGGCAGGCGCAGAATCTAGGTGGCAATTGGGTGGCCGCCGGGGACTTGAATTTTTCCGAGCGCTATCTGGCGGCGGTCAAGCACGCCACGCCGGTGGAGGTGCAGCGGGTGGCGCGCGAGTATTTGACGGCCGAAAACCGGACGTTGTATGCGCTGCTGCCCGAGGGGGCCGCGCCGAAGGCGTCCGCCCTGACGGAAACCAACCACGATCATGCGATCCAAAAGGTGGTGCTACCGAATGGATTGACCCTGCTGCTCAAGGAGGATCACCGGCTGCCGTTCGTGGAGTTTCGCGCCATCTTCCAGGGTGGCGTGCTGGTCGAAACGCCGGTGAACAACGGGATCACGCAGTTGCAGGCCCGGTTGCTGCTCAAGGGCACCGGCCGCCGCACGGCGGAGAGCATCGCCACGGAGATCGAGTCCATCGGCGGCAGCATTGACAGTTACGGCGGCAACCAAAGCTTTGGGGTCAATGTGGAGGTGTTGAGCGGCGATTTTGCCACCGGGCTGGATCTGCTGGCGGATGTGCTGCTTAACCCGACCTTTCCCGTGGACGCGTTGGAACGGGAAGCGGAGGTGCAGGTCGCAAGCATTCATGCCCTCAAGGACGACCTGCTGAAAAGCGCGAGCCTGGCCATGCGGCGCGAGATGTTTGGCGAAAAGAACTTCGGCCTGGATGCACTGGGTACGGAGGCGGTGGTTGAGAAAATCACGGTGGATGACCTGCAGACTTTTCACCGGCGGCTGGCCACGCCGAACAATTGTGTGCTGGCCATTTATGGTGACATCCAACCGGCGCAGGTTCAGGCGGCGGTGGAACAGCAATTTGGCGTTTGGAAAGCGTCGGCGGGCCGGCCGGTGCTGGGCGTTTCTACGGTGGAATTGAAGGGCTGCAAACGGCTCCGGGAAATCCGCGACAAGAAGCAGGCCGTGCTGGTGGTTGGCTATCCGGGGGCCAAACTGGACAGCGACGACCGGTTTGCGCTGGAATTGATCCAGGAATCCTGCAGCGACCTGGGGTCGCGGCTGTTCCTGCGCATCCGGGAGGAATTGGGGCTGGCGTACTATGTGGGCGCCCAGAATTTTGCGGGTGTGGTGCCCGGGTATTTTGCGTTCTACACCGGCACCGAACCGGCCAAGGCGGAGCAGGTGGAGAAGGAGCTGTTGCGGGAGGCGGAACTGTTGCGCACCGAAGGGCTGACCGCGGGGGAACTCAAGCGGGCCAAGGCCAAAATCATCGGGCAGAAAAAGATTTCCCGGCAGGAACTGGGGCACCTTGCCTCGTCGACGGCGCTGGATGAATTGCATGGCATGGGCTACCAGAGGGCGGAACTGGATGACGCCCGGTACGAGGCGGTGACCTTGGAGCAGATCAAGGCAGTCGCGCAGAAATATCTCAAGCCGGACGCGCTGGTGGTCGTGGTGGTGGCGCCGGAATAAGCCGGGGCCAGCGGAAGCGACGACGGTCTTACGGCCGGCTATTCTGAGAATCGGCGGAGAAAGGCGTTGACGAAGCCGAAGCGGGAGATGGTCACATCCCGGTCCAATTCTTTTTGTTCCTCGGCAGCGATTTTCTTGAGGATTGGGGCGTATTTGTCCAGATCCTGATTCAAGTCATCCTTCCAGGCGTCGACGAGTTCCTCGATTTTTTCGAGCTGGTCCTTGTCGGTCCAAATGCCGCCGCACTCGAGGCATTTATGGAGCAGGATGCCGCTGGTGTCCGCGTAATTAAAGCGTTCCATCTCGACGGTCTCGCAATGCGGGCAGTTCAGGGTGTCGTGGCTCTGATCTTCCACGGTCAGGATGGGCCGGTTGACGGCTTCGAGCGAGGCGGTTTCCTTGGCGGAAAAGACGTGGTCGTGATGTTCGACAAGCTTCTGCAGTTCCTCGGCATGGAGCCATTCGCCCCGGCATTCCGGGCAGGTCTCAATTTGAACACCGCCGGCTTCAACCTCGGTGAGGGTTGAATTGCATCTGGGACATTTCATAAGGTCAGAACGTTTACAGGTTGCCCGAACTAGTCGTGCGGATGAACCGGCGGTTTCACGCGCCCGCAATCAATTGCCGCAAGACGTAGGGGAGGATGCCGCCATGCTGGTAGTAGTCAATCTCAATGGGCGTATCAATCCGGCACCGGACCGGAACATTTTCCACCGCGCCATCGCGGCGGGTGATCTTGAGGATCAAATCTTGTTGCGGCTTGAGGCTGCCGTCCAGACCGACGATGTCGTAAACCTCGTGGCCATCGAGCTTCAAGGATTGGGCGGTGGTGCCGTCCTTGAATTGTAGCGGGAGCACGCCCATGCCCACCAAGTTGGAGCGGTGGATGCGTTCGAAGCTCTGTGCGACGACAGCCTTCACCCCGAGCAGGTTGGTGCCTTTGGCGGCCCAATCCCGGCTGGAGCCGGTGCCGTATTCCTGGCCGGCGATCACCATCAGGGGAATGCCCTGTTTCTGATAGGCCATAGAGGCGTCGAAGATGGAGGTTTTTTCCCCGTTCGGACCGAAGGTGTGGCCGCCTTCCTCACCGGCGAGCATGAGGTTCTTGATGCGGACGTTGGCAAATGTGCCGCGGGTCATGATGAGGTCGTTGCCGCGGCGCGAGCCGTAGCTGTTGAAATCTTCGGCGGTGACGCCGTGATCCAGCAAAAACTTGCCGGCGGGAGAGGATTTCTTAATGGCACCGGCCGGGGAGATGTGGTCGGTGGTGACGCTGTCGCCAAAGATGCCCAGGGCGCGGGCGCCGGTGATGGGGGTGATGCTGCCGGGTTGCAGGGAAAAATTCCGGAAGAACGGCGGTTCCTGAATGTAGGTACTCTGGGCATCCCATTCATAAACGTTGCCCACGGAGGAGGGTATCTCATTCCACTTGGGGTTCTGGGCGGCAAAGTTTTTGTACAGCTTGCGGAACACCTCGGGCTTGAGGGCGGACTGCATGGCGTCGCGCACTTCCTGGAGGGTGGGCCAAATGTCGGCGAGATAAACGTTCTGACCGTCCTTGCCGACCCCGAGCGGTTCACAGCTCAGGTCGATGTCCACGCGGCCGGCGAGGGCGAAGGCGACCACCAAGGGCGGGGACATCAGGAAATTGGACTTCACATTTTGATGCACGCGGGCTTCAAAATTGCGGTTGCCGGAAAGAACTGAGGCGGTGACCAGGTCGTTCTTCACCACGGCCTCCTCGATGGCCGGGTCGAGCGGGCCGGAATTGCCAATGCAGGTGGTGCAGCCATAGCCGACGGTGTTGAACCGGAGCTTGTTGAGATACGGCTGCAGGCCGGTCTTCTTGAGATAATCCGTCACCACCCGGGAGCCGGGGGCCAGCGAGGCCTTGACGGCGGGGTTCACGCGCAGGCCCAGTTCCACGGCCTTCTTGGCGAGGAGACCGGCGGCGAGCATGACGCTGGGGTTGGACGTGTTGGTGCAGGAGGTGATGGCGGCAATGACCACGGAACCGGAGCCGAGGACGGCTTTTTTGCCGGCCGAGGTCTGAACCTTGATGCGCTTGCCGAACGCCTTGCGGGTCTGGCCGAAGCCGTTTTCGGTGACGGGCCGTTGGAAGGCGCCGAAGAATTCGCGGCGAAGATTGCCGAGTTCGATGCGGTCCTGCGGGCGCTTGGGCCCGGCCACACTGGGTTTGACGGTGGTGAGATCGAGTTCGACGATCTGGGAATATTGGATCTGGCCGGCCTGGGGAATGCCCCAGAGGCCCTGGGCCTTGTAATAATTCTCGTAGGTGCGGCAGTGTTCCTCGCTGCGGCCGGTGGCGCACAGGTAGTTGACGCATTCCTCGTCAATGGGGAAGAAGCCCATGGTCGCGCCATATTCCGGGGCCATGTTGGCGATGGTGGCGCGGTCCACGACGGGCAGGGCGGCGGCGCCGGTGCCGAAAAATTCCACGAACTTGCCGACCACCTTGGTCTTGCGCAGGAGCTGCGTGACGGTCAGTGCCAGATCGGTGGCGGTGACACCTTCCTTGAGCGCGCCGGTGAGGTTGACGCCAACGACATCCGGGGTGAGGAAATAGACGGGCTGGCCGAGCATGCCGGCCTCGGCCTCGATGCCGCCCACGCCCCAGCCGACGATGCCATGCCGTTGATCATCGTGGTGTGGGAATCGGTGCCGACCAGCGTGTCCGGATAGTAAACGCCGTGTGCGCTGAGAACGCCCTTGGCGAGGTATTCCAGATTGACCTGGTGGACGATGCCGATGCCCGGGGGCACGACCTTGAAGGTGTCAAAGGCCTGCATGCCCCACTTGAGAAATTGATAACGTTCGCGGTTGCGGGAGAATTCCAGGTCCAAGTTGCGGGCCATGGAATCGGCGGCACCGGCGAAATCGACCTGCACGGAGTGATCGACCACGAGGTCCACGGGCACGAGCGGTTCGATGAGCTTGGGATTTTTGCCCAGCTTGGCGACGGCGGTGCGCATGGCGGCGAGATCCACCAGCAGCGGCACGCCGGTGAAATCCTGCAGGACGATGCGGGCCACGACGAACGGAATTTCCGCCGTGCGCGTCTCATTGGGCTTCCAGTTGGCGAGCTCGCGGATGTTGGCTTCCTGGACCTTAAGGCCGTCGCAATTGCGCAGGACGGATTCCAGCACCAGCCGGATGGACACCGGCAATTGGGAGATGGGCCCGATGCCGGCCTGTTCCAGGGCGGGCAGGGAATAGAAGTTCGCCGGGCGGCCGTTGCCCAGTTCAAATTTTTGCAGTGTGCCAAACAAGTTATGCGGTTCGCTCATGTTAATTCCTTCAATGGGCAAGAAAATGAGGTTTACCGGCCAGCGTGTCAAGCGAACGGCACGGTCTTTTTTAAAAAATAATGCGGGGCGAACCGAGGGCAAAAGAGGGTCAATTCACCGAAGGCTCCGGATGCAGCAGGTCGGCGATGCGACGCTCCAACCGGGGCAGGTCGAGCGGTTTGGTAAAAAAGTCCTGGGCCTGAAGATTGGCGGTGCGCCGGGTGACGTCACCGGTCAGGGCGCTCATGAAGATGACGGGGATTTTTTTGGTGGCCGGCTGGCGGCGGAGAATTTCGCAGACGGACAGGCCGTCCAGATCGGGCAGGAGGATGTCCAGCAGGATGAGGTCGGGCTTGAACTGCCGCGCCTGGGTGAGGGCCTGGACGCCGTCAGTGGCCACGAGAAACTCGTAGCCCAAGTCGGCCAGGCGGAATTTTACCAGCTCGATGAAATCCCCCTCATCATCCACAATCAAAATACGCGACACCATGATTAATTTATAAGTCATTTTGATGCAATAAACAATGTCGGGAGGGTTAAGGACACGTCACGATCTGGTGACGGGACGGGTTGTGTCAAAATGGCGCAAGCTGCTTGGGGAGTCTCTTTTGGAGCGAGGGACTGTAAAAGGTTATCCCTGAAGAATCCGTGAAGTGTGGTCCAATTTCCCTTTGTAAATAAAGGCGATTGCAAGCCATGGCTGCGCTCGGCTCGCTACGCCTCACCCCGGAGGGGTGGCCTCCCATGAATTGAAAACATGGGTAACCCCGTGCCGGGCCAGGCAATAGAAATAATCCGGTTGCAGCCAATGCCGGTTGCGCATTTCCACGGCGTAGGCCCAACCCGTGGGCAGCGCCCCGAGAAATCGGTCGAGGTCCGCCACGAAGTCGCGGCCATAAAGGGGTCGGTTCTTGATATTGACACATTGGGGAAGATTTGCTATGGTTTGCCCATGGCGCGGAAGCTACGAGTGGAATATCCCGGGGCGGTTTATCACGTGATGAATCGCGGGGACCGGCGGGAGGCGATTTTCCGGGATGACCGGGACCGGGCGGCGTTTCTGGCGACGCTGGGAGAGGCGTGCGGCAAAACGGGCTGGCAGGTGCATGCCTACTGTTTGATGGGCAACCATTTTCATCTGGTGGTGGAGACGCCGCAGGGGAATCTGGTCGCGGGGATGAAGTGGTTGCTGGGCATTTACACCGGCCGGTTCAACCGGCGGCACCAAGTGTTTGGACACCTGTTCAGCGGGCGCTACAAGGCATTGATCGTGGATGGGAGCGGCAATGGTTATCTCAAGACGGTGTGCGAATATGTGCATCTGAATCCCGTGCGGGCGAAACTGGTGCGGCCCGGGCGGCCTTTGGCGGCATACGAGTGGAGTAGTTGGCCGGCGTATTTGGAGCCGCCCCGGCGGCGGTGGCCGTGGCTGCGGGTGGACCGGTTGCTGGGGGAATATGGGATACCCCGGGACAGCGCGGCTGGTCGGCGGCAGCTTGCGACTGCCCTGGAGGCGCGTCGAGCGGAGGCGGCGGGAACGGATTACCAGGGGTTGCGGCGGGGTTGGTGCCTGGGGGACGCGGCGTTCAAGCGGGAGTTGCTGGGGCGCATGGCGGAGCGGGTGGGGGCGGAACATTACGGCGCGGAACGGGCGGAGACCGGTACCGCGCGAGCCGAGCGGATCGTGGCGGAGGAGCTTCGGCGACTGGGCTGGCAGGAAGGGGATTTGGGTCGGCTCGCCAAAGGCGATGCCGGCAAGGTGGCAGTGGCGGTCCGCCTGCGGGCGGAGACGGTGATGCCAGTGAAATGGATCGCGGAGCGTTTGCACATGGGCGCGCCGGGTTACGTGAACCTGCTGCTCTACCGCCAGCTCAAGGGAATATGACAATATCAAGAACCGACCTCTTTACGAACTCCGCGACGGCACTGGCGTCGGCGTCAACGCCGCGCAATACGGCGCGCGGATTGGTTTCTTTGGATCGCTGAGTTACGTGTTCTAGTATGAGCCGTAGTTTCTCGCACATTATTTCTTGGCATTCCGGCAGGCAGACATCGGTTCGGTCTGCCTGCCGGCAGATGTTGCCCCACTGGATTTCAGAATTCACCGATGGCCAGCAATGTGCCGAATTTGCTACTGTTTCGCCATGAATCACAGAGCGGCATATCAATTGGCAGCGCTGGCCATTACGAAATGGCTGGTGACTGCCGGGCACGCGCAATCCGCCACCCCGGCTCCGGGTTATCGTAGCCCAAACGCGCCGACGCTCCTTCCGCCAATTACAGTCGTCGGTACCAATGTGCAGCAATCCTTGACTTCGCCGTCCGCCGACAAAGCTGCCGCGCAAAAAAGGGAAATTCCCGGCGGTTTCACCATCAAATCGGCGAATGAAATGAAATTGGGACGCGCTTCAAATTTTGCGGATTTGCTGCAAAGCGTGCCCGGCCTTTTCATGCAAAGTGAAAACGGCATGGAAATTTCCAAGGTTTCGCTGCGCGGTTCCGGCATTGACTCAGCGGACGAACCGCTGGGCGTGGAATTTTTGCTGGATGGCGTCAGTTTTAACCAAGGCGACGGCGAGGCGATCATCGAAGATTTTGATGTTAGCACTTTGAGTTATGCCGAGGTCTATCGCGGGGCTAATGCATTTAAGTATGGCGGTTTGACGCTCGGCGGCGCGATCAATCTCGTTCCATTCACTGGTTACGATGCCGGCCCGTTACAAATCCAGGTTGAAGGCGGCAGTTACGGTTTTATCCGCAGCCAGGCGAGTGTCGGCGGTGTGGACGGGCCGTTTGATTATTACGCTTCGCTGTCCGGGCGGTCCCGGGATGGTTATCGCGAGCATAGCCGGGAAAACACCGAACTTTTGTTCACGGATCTGGGATACAAACTCAGCGACCATTTGGAAAACCGTTTTTATCTGACGGTGGATCAAACCGACCGCCAGTTGCCCGGCGCGGTGGACCAGGCGACCCTGCAAAACAGCCCGCAGTCAGCAGATCCGCTGGCTGCGCCGATGGATTACAGCAAGCAATGGTATTATGTGCGCCTCGCCGACAAGCTGAGTTACGAACGGGACGGGCACCAATTCGACGGCTCCGTGTATTGGTGGCATCGCGAACTTCAGGAGAAGGGGTATTACGATCCGCTGGACCCCCAACAAGGCATTCAGATTTATCACGCGGACGACGCGGGCATTGACCTGAATTCGGTCACTCATGGCAACCTGTTTGGCTGTCCGAACATTTTGACCATCGGCATGAGTCCCGCATTTGAAACCGAACAAGATCACAACCACCAAAACCTTTCCGGTGCCCAGGGCGCAACCATAGGCAAAGACTTGGAGCTTTCTGTCAACGTGCCGGTGTATTTGGAAAACCAGCATTATCTCACAGAGAAGCTTTCCGTGCTAACCGGCGTTCAGGCCGTTTATGCGTTGCGTCAGTTTTACGACTATTTCACCGCCACCACCGATGGCGACCAGTCCGCCCGGCAAAACTTTTTCGCGGTGAATCCCAAAATCGGATTGCTCTACGAATTAAACAACGACAGCCAGGCATTCATCAATTTCAGCCGTAGCTTTCAGCCGCCCTCCTTTGACAACATGGTTAATTTTGATTCGGGAACCGATCCGACTCAGGTCTATGGTTTGCAATACACGCCGCTCCAGCCGCAACAATCCTGGACCATTGAAGTCGGCACGCGCGGTGAATGGGGCCGGTTTGATTGGGAATTATCACCTTACCGTTCCTGGCTGAAGGACGAACTCCAGAATCTTTACGATGCCCAAGGCAATGACCGGGGCGATGTCAATGTAGCCCGCTCGTATCATCAAGGCATCGAAGCCGGCCTCGGCATTGAGCTTTGGAATTCAAAAAAACTGAAGGATAAATCCGGCCAGCGGCTCACGTTTAACCAAACCTACACGCTCAATGACTTTCATTACGATGGCGATCCGGTTTATGGCAACAACCGCATCGGCGGAGTTCCCATCCAGCTTTACGAAATGAACTTGAGGTATGAAGCGCCCTGCGGTTTTTACATTGGGCCGAATGTTCAATGCAATCTCACCAGCTATCCGGTTGACCAGCAAAACACGCTCAATGCCAGCGCCTATGCGCTGCTAGGATTCAAAACTGGTTTTGCTTTCAATCTGGGCAGATCCAAGTTTTCGGTTTTCGTGGAAGCAAAAAACCTCACGGATGAGCGCTACGCCGCTTCGGTTGATCCGATTCCCAACGCGCAAAACCCAGCCGACCCGCAAGTTTTTCATCCGGGCGATGGCCGGTCCTTTTACGCCGGTCTGACGTGGAACTGGTAAAAAATGTCCTGATGAAAAACACAGAAACAAACCGAACAACGCCCGCCTACGAGTTGAAAGCTGACCTCGCGCGGCTGTGCGGCGCGCGCAACCCGTAGCCGGAATGGGTCGTTTGTAGAGACAGGATGGGTCTGGCTGTGGTAGCCGCCGGCGCTTCGCGGTAGTCGCGCGAACTCCCCGCCACCGTAGCGCGCGCGGCTACAGGGATGCTGAATGGGTCAGCGGATCACGGCGCGGAGCTGGTCCGCCAGGTGCCGGCCGCCGCCAGACGAAAAGGGTGCAGCCGGGTTGCGTGGCTATTGCAACCCGGCTGCATCGTTTACCGCAGGACCGCCCGGATCGCCACGACCTGGTTGCTCGCCCCGTAAATGAAGCTGACGTTAAGGCCGGTGATCCGATTAGTCAGCAGGTCCGTGGGGAACAGCAGGTTGCCGTCACCGTTTGTTGCGGTCAGCAGCTTGCCGGCAATGATCGGCGCGTTTGTCCCGGTCCAGATCTGGGTGGGGTAGTCAGTCACGACACGGTGACGGAGGGTGAATTGCTGGGCAACGGCCGGGAATACTAATAGGTAACTAGCATAGGACACACTTGGAGCCATAAAAAAAGAACGGACCAAGCTCCGGTCCTTCTTAATCGCGGCTAGGTCCTCTTCGACGCGTTGCCGAAGGGCTTCATTCTTGCG
>Ga0182012_10005930_pt1 | contig 12508 bp, 18 predicted proteins | sample 612S2SmetaG_FD_120486 | JGI IMG/M metagenome (GOLD analysis project Ga0182012, IMG submission 120486) | Permafrost microbial communities from Stordalen Mire, Sweden - 612S2S metaG | ecosystem: Environmental > Terrestrial > Soil > Wetlands > Permafrost | place: Sweden: Stordalen | collected...
CCGCAGGCCCAACGAGAATCGGCCCCGTGATAACCGGAGTTAGGTTACCAGGGAAAAAGACACACGCACCGTTCGGGAAGCTCGAAACCGTACAAGCCTCCGTAAAGGCGGACTGAATCGAAGCGGTATCGTTTACGCCACCGATGCTGTAGTTGTTGAGATTAACGATGCCGAGGTTGCCCGACCCGCTGCCGCCGCCAACCGCTTCGAGGTTGATATGCTGCGCGTCGGGATACGAAAAGGTGATCGAGCCGTTGGTGGATTCAAGGATAACCGCGCCGGTCTCGCCGTTGATGGACGTAACGACGCCGGGGATAATCTCATTGATTTGCCCGCCAAACGGGAAATCCTCAATATTGACGCTCATCGCCAGCCCGAGGAGACCCGGCGCACGCGCATCCCCGCGTACCGATTCCGCAGCACCGCAGGCTTGGGACCGTCGCGCTTGGTACCCTCATAGCCCCAGCGCCACGCGATGAGCCGGCGCTTCTCCCGTGTGTAATTCGCCTCCGCGATCTGCGCCTGTTGCGCGGCGCGGTTGCCGTCGTTTGAGAAGAAGCACCACACGCACGCGCCCCACACGATCGCCTCAAGGAAGTTATCCGGCGTCGAGAGCTGTTGGCCCGTCGTCGTGATCGTGTCGGGCTGGCGGATGCCGTCCACGCAGACGGTGACCGTCGGGTCGCTGTTGGATGGCGGTGGAACAAGACCCAGCCAGCCGCCACGCCAGTAGTAGCGCGGGCGCGAGCCAAGGTACCACGGCTGCGCGTCGGGAGCAGGCGTACACCACCCGCCTTGAATCGACCCGTACCCGATGTAGGTCTCTGAATCGTTTGGGTTCACCGGGTACGACAGCGGCTCTTGGGTCGCCCACAACGGCGCGTTCGGCCCAACCGTGCCAGGCGCAGCGTCCCCGCCGGGACCGGCCGAGGTGGAACCGTCGGAAGATTGGTCCCAGCCCCAGATTTGTTCCGCGTTGAGCGTCGGCTGATCGGTCGGAACGGCCAACTGGCCCGCAACGTAGACCCGCTCCGTCTTGAGCATGAGCGGCATTTCGTACAACTGCTGCCCGGCAACCGTCGAAAAGTAGATGCGCGAGTCCGGGAACAGCACCTCGCCGACGAGCCGCTTGTTGGAGCGGTCGAGCCAATTCAGCAGCGTGGCATCTTGCCACCGCCCGGAAGCGGTGTTGTCTAGGTCGGAGAGCGCCTGCCGCAGGAGAAGCAGGGCATCAGAGGCCAGCGGCACGATGCGCCACCTCTACGGAACCACGGTTGCAGCAAGGTTGAAGGTGCCGGCCGGACTCACCGCGCTCGTCACGACCGCGCGGAATCCGCCGCCTGCGGGTATCGAGACCGTCAGATACGGCGTGGACGGCGTGAGCGGGTTGCCCATCGTGGAGCCAGTGCCGCTTTGCTGCGAGGGGCCTTCGACCTGCACCCACGCGCCCGGAGCAACGCCCGGCACGTAGCCCGCAGCGTTCGTGAAGCCCTGCACGGCCAAGTTCACCGCCGAGGTTCCGTTGTACGCCCGCGCGCCCGCCGGGAAGGGACTGCCGTTGCCTTGCAGCGCGTTCCACCATGTCTGCCACGCAGCGGGCGTCGTGCAAATATAGATCGTCACGGCGAACCCGGAAAGCGGCGTCGAACCGATGGGCTCGAGTTGGAAGGCCATCTTCGTGAAGGCCCGCGACTCGCCGCACCACCCGCCCGAATCGTTGAAGCCGATAGTGCCGTATGCGGTCGTCGGAGACGACACCGACGTCAGCGAGGATGCGTTGACCTGCTGAAAGAGGTAGAGACTGACGAGGTTGGAGCCTGCTCCACTTCCGATAGCACTCGCCCCCTTCGGCTAGAAATCCACGCCCGGAACCGGAATGTTCCCGGGAGCAGTCTGCGAGTTCGGGAACGCGGGGTACGACGCGGACAGCGGAGCGCTTTCCAACGTGAAGGCGACCAAGAAGTTCGTGATCGAGCCCGTCGAGGCAGGCGTCGTGACGCGCAACGTGAGCAGCGTGCCGCTTTCCCAAACCGCATCGGGCGAGTTCGGAATAATCGTCTGCGCGAGCCCGAGGCCCGACGAGAGCCACGTTCCGTTGCCCGTGGTTGCCGTCGGAAAGTTGGTCGCGTTGATTATGACGTCGGCGTTCCAGAACGTGTTGCCCGGAACGCCGGGATTGGTGCAGATCCCCGCACCGCCGGAAATTGTCGTCGGCAGCCCGGTAAACCCGTCGCGCAGCGACACATTGGGCACCGAGGAGTTGTCGTTGCCCGGAATCGTCGTGGCCGAGGCCGTGTACGTCGCCGTTCCGGAAACGATGTTGAACGAGTGCCCCGTGAGGGCGTTGATCGCGGAGAACGCGACCATCACCTTTGCGATCTTGGCACGCATGGGCAGCAAGTAGTACGCCTGCACCGTGGAGTTCGCGACGCCAGCGCCGATGCTCGACACGAGAGGGAAGTTCGAGCCCGGCGTGAGGTTGCCGAGCACGTAATCTTCCCGGTGGTAATCGACGGCCTTTTTCGCCCGACCCAAACCCTGGTCGAGATTCGGGTAGACGAACGCCGGAAGGGGGTTGTTCGAGACCGACACTTAGAATGCCACCGCGCCCGCGCCCTGGCTTCCGACCGCTCCGCGCCACGTCCACGGCATCTGCGCCATGCGGAAGTCATCGAGCACGATGCGGTTCTTCGTGAGCGGATCACGGAAGCTCGAAAAGTCCGACTTCCAGCGGAACCACACGGTCAGCCCGTGGCAATCGCTGCCCGGCTTGCCCTTGTTGCCCATGACGAACCACGCATACGGGTTCGGCAGATCGCGCCACGCGAACAGGTTCCACTTGTTGTACTGGATGTTCGCTTTCTTCGTGTTTTCGTAGGGCGCGGTCACCGTGCCCGTGATCTCCTCAAACAACTGGCTCATCTGCGGGTGAAAAACGAGCGTCGTTGGGGTGCGCTTGTCCTTCTTCCCCCGGTCGTCCAGCATGGTCTCGAACAGCAACTCGCCGGCCCGGATGCTTTCCGGCGTCGGCTGCGTGTTCTGCAAGAGATTCGAGAACGTCTGACCGATGCGAGACACGACGCCCGTCGGTGTTGCGATCGGATTCAAGGGATGGACCGAGGAGAACAGCGGCTGGCCGTCTGCGATCGGTTTCAGTGGCGAGAAGCCCAGACCGAACAGCGCGACGGCAAGCACGTCCATCGTGTTATTCCGGCTCTTTGCCATCATGGACGGCAACTCGCCGAGAATGTCGAGCGGGTCCTCTTGGGTCGCTTCGCGCGAAACCGACGCGGCGAGCGCGTACGTCGAGAACACCGCCTGCGACGGAATCATTTCGTTCGGGGAGTCGAACTGTGGTGCTTCGCCCTCACCCTTGGACTGGAACTGCCCCAAACCCGTGTAGGGGAGCATCTGCACGAAGCGACGCCGCTCTTTGGGCGTGTACTCGTTGATGATGTTCGGATACTGAAGCGGGACGTTGTTGAGTTCGTCCTTGTACTTCGCATCGAGCTGGTGCGTTGACGCCTGAAACGGCGCGTTGGTAGTCCAAAGTGGGCCGGCCATCGGTTAGTTTCCCTCTCCCGAGCCGCGCACTAAATTAGCGTGCTCGCGGTAAATTGGATGAGCACCTTCGCGTAGGTGTCGCCCACGTCGCCCAACCCTGGGCCGAACGGTTTGTCTTGGATCGTCGCGCACGCCGTCTGCGTCGTGTCGGCCACGAAGTACCCCGTGGTCGAGTCAATGTTGAGCCCGACGGATGTGTACAGTTGGCCGTTCCATTGCTGCACTAAGTTGATGAGGAAGAAGCCCTGCTGGCACTTCACCACCGGCAGTTGGTACACGTCGGCGGTCCAGCCCGGAGGCGCGTTGAGCGTCGGGCCGAAGATGTTGCGCTTGCCCACGCCCGGGTTTCCGCCGACGCCGCTGAAGAAGCCCGCGTCTGAGTCGCAGTCGGCCATCCCCGCAATGTTGCTGTTCATTGAAGCGGTGCCCTTATTGATACCAATGGAATTGGTCAGCGGGGACGCGCCCGTGACGGTCGAGCCGGTGGCCGCGCCGCCTTGGAACCAATACGTTCCGGGAATCGTGCTGAAGAACGCGAGGAACGAACCGGACGAACCCGGCTGGCCCGTCGCCGACACGCTGATGACGGGCAGGAGCCCGTCGGCGCAGTTGATGAGGAAACCGGCGCTCGGAAGCGACTGGCTCGTTGCGCCAACGGTCGTGCCGTTCGCGTAAGCGACTTGGCACCAGTAGGTTGCGGCCTTGACGCCTGCTGAGGACGAGGCGGTCACGGTCACGACGCCTTGCGTGACGGACGACGAACTCGTAACCATCGCGAAGGGGACCTGCGACGTGCCCAGGGATGGGCCGGCGGTCGCAATCATCGCGCCGACCGGCGTCGGGTAGGTGATCGTCCCGGTGGTCGTCTGAGCGAGGAAATCGCCCGTGCGCCAAAGGGCACCGGGCACGGGAGTCAACTGTTTGATGGTTGGGCTTCCGGTATACCCGGCTTGTGCCTTCCACATCGGCTCCGAGGGAGTGTATGCGGCCAAGGTCGTTCTCCGTGGCTCTGGGCCACGACGCCTCGGTTTCTCCGTCGGCTGCTGTTGCGGCGGGCGTTACACCCTGCCGGGCACGGTTCCTTCTTTCCCCTAGCGGATGGTCTCTCGCTTTTCTATGGTGACCATCTTGCCGTCCTGAAAGGTCAGCGTAATGGAGCCCCACGCCGGACGATTGTTCCGCAGCGCCATCTTGGCGAACTTTTCAAACTGCGCGGGGCTGTCCCGATACAATTCAAGGAGCGCGGTCAGCACCGTACTCGACAAATCGCCGGACACGGGCTCGGCGCGCACCACTACAGAATCATCTCGCGCGCTTGATCGCGTTCGGTGAGCGAGCCGGACACTCGGCCCTGAAGCGAGCCCTGCGAGAGGGTTTCAAGGTCCGACGAGAATTGGTCGGCGGTGTCCGCCAGCCCGGATAAATACGCCTTATCCCAATGGTCGCCGGGCAAGAGGCCTTGATCGTACTCTTGCATTTCCGCCGACGACGGAGCCTCGAACAAACCGAGCCCCTTCGGCGTGCGGACGACCTCGAGCGGACCCTCGGAGGTCAGAATCTTCACTCTATCGACGGTCGCGTAGGGCGAAGCCGGGTCGAGTTCCTTGGTCGAAATGGGGCGCAGCACGCCGCGCAGACACATGGATTTCGTCACCGGGTCGGCTGGGTCGCGCCAGCAGAGTTGCTTGCCCGCAGCGCGCATCTTGTCGCCGTTCTTGAGCAGTTTGTACGGGTCGGAGAACATGGTGGCCTGGGCGAGCCCCGGCATCTTGAACCCGACGTAGGGGCGTACGTCGATGCCGAGCACGCGGCGCGGTGCGCCGTACTGCCGATTCTGCCGCTCGCGGTACGCGGCGATCTCGGCCTGCTCGGCCCCGTAGCGTTCCTGGTCTCCTGCTGCCATGTGTTAGCCTGCCTCTTTCATCTGCGCCGCAACGGCCTTGAGGTGCGCGATGCGCTTCTTCTGGCCCTCGCCGTCGGGTGTGTCCGGGTACCAAATCTCCGCGAGCCGTTCTTGCTCGCGCTGCTCGCGCGCAGAAAGTCCGGGAATGAGCGGCGAGCCCGAACGACTTGCCCCTCCCCCGCCCGCGCCCGACAGATCGCGCGGCTTCGCGGCCTTCGATGAACGCAACAACACCTTGCCGGCGGCTTGCTCGTAACGTGCATCGAGGAACTGCCGCACATCTTTGGCCGGGGCGCTGCCTACCCAGGCTTTCTCTTGATCGGTCAGCGCGAGTTCTTTGGCGACGAGTTTGTGGACGCGCTCGCCGTTGGGATTCTCCGCCGCTTTGGCGTTGAGGTACGAGGAAAGGGTCCAGTCCCCGGCGCGATCCGCAAGCGGCGTGCCGACGCGCTGGATCTCCGAATCGACCCGGCGGTTCGCGATCTGCGTCGAAAGGTCGATGAGCATTTGCGCCGCTTCTTCGGGTTTGCCCGTGAGGAGCGTGGTTTGCAGTTTTTCGCCCAGCGCGGCGAGTTGCGCCGTATCGGGTGCGCCTGGCTTCTCGGGAGCGCCGAACTTTTCGAGCGCGGCCTTCACGCTTGGCAGAAGCGGGCCGAGTTGGTCCAGGAGCGCTGTCTTGCCTTCGAGCCCGGCCACCGTCGCACGCAAAGCCTTGAGTTCTTTCTGATCCTCAGTCTCGACGCTCGGCTCGGGTTCGGCCTGCGGCTCCGGCGGCGGCGTTCCATCATCTTCGAGGTCCAGGTCATCGTCCAGGATGCCGCTATCTTCGATGGAGGCGGACATGGTTACACTCCTTTTTCTATGGGTTCAGGTTCGAGCACCCGGTACATATCGTCGGCGGCGTCGAGGACGTGCTGCTGCGCGATCATGCTCGCTTTGCCGGAACTTCCGACGGGCGAGAGCGTGTACCATCCGCAGACGCACCCAATGAGAAAACGATCGGCGCGCGGCGCGACCGAGACCTTGTGCATGAAAGCGGCCACATCTTGATACCGCTCGATAATGGGAACGGTATCGGGACTCGGCTCTTGGGTTGCGCCCTCGGTGGCACGACGGAGGCGATGCACGGCGTTGCCGCCTGCGGTCAGGACGCCTCTACGTTCGTTCATGGCTCGCCATTAGTGGGGTGCTCCCTGCGGATGGCCGTTTTGACTCGGTTGCCCGCCAGTGGGCTTTGCTCCTGGTTGACTGGGCTGGCCCTGCGCTGCCGCTTGCGCCTGCGCCGCCTGCTGCATCATCGCCACAACCTCCTCCATCGTGCCGATGTACCGCTCGGCGCTCGCCCAGTTGAACGAATCTACAAACGTCTCGGCCCACGCATACGCGAGTTTCGGGCTTGCCATAATCCACGGGAACAAATGAAACGCGGTTTCCATCGCCGCCATGAGTTCGGCCCGAAATGTCGTCGCGTCCGTCGGGTCACTCATCCCCGCAATCGCGATATTGTACTTCCGATTGACAATAGAGCCGTCAATGGTCAGCGGCCCGGCCTTCTCACCCCCGCTGGCCTGCGCCACTTCGGGCGGCACGAACGTGGTCGCGCTCTTGCCCGTCGCGCCAAGGTACTGCTTGTTGAGTTTGTGCCAAAACTGCACGACGGCGTTGGCGAACGAACGGAACTCCATCGCTGCGTCGTTGCTCCGAACGCTTGTCGCTGCGGCCTGCTGCTTCGCCTCGGTCGCGCTGCGCCGACCGGACGACTGCGCGCCCGTGACCGGAGCGCCTTGGCCCGTGAGGCGGCTAATCCACCGTTCGGTTTCCGCCGTATCTTGGAACGAGTCAGGCGGCAGGGCGGGAAGCGTGAACCAGGTGAGCGACTGATTTGGGCCGGCGGGCGTCTCCACGCTCCATCGCGCGCCCGGGTAGAACGCACGGTCCTTGTCGCGAATCTGATCGCCGTCTCGCTCCAAAAGCAGCGGCAAAATCGCAAGGTCGATATAGTTCCGGCGTTGGTTTCGCCCGGCAGCTTCGTCTGCGATGAGATCTGCGAGCCGTTCGATAAGCGAGTAGCCGTAGGGACGGTCCGGGCGGGGAAAGGGCGAAAAGCAGAACGTGGGCCACTCGCCGGACACGTACTCATACGGAGCCCACCCCAAAAGTTCGGGATAGTCCGGGTGATGCCACAGCACGTTTTTCTCCGGCTTTTTGTCGCCGTTGAGGTCGTACTGATACGAGAACGTACGAACGATGCGCGCCGGGCCGCGATTGGTGAAGAACTCGCTCGTCATGGAGCCCTGGCCCTGGCCTACGTTAATCTGACCGCCCGCGTCTTTGTCGTAGGCTCCCTCAGGGTCCGAGGACACGTCGGACGTCCCGGAGTTCAGGCGAACCAACACCCGCTCGACGGCATCTTCGTAGAACACCCCATCCTCAACGAGCGCCTTCATCTGCGCCTCGTACATCCACAACACGCTCGACTGCCCCACCGCAGACTGGATAGACGTCGATTCGTCCGGTTGCAGGTACCACTCTTTGAGCAATCGTGGGATGAATGAGACTTCCCGGATGGTTTCCTCGATGTGCGTCACGACGCGCTCGGTCTCGGGTTCGCCGTCGTCGCCCAGAACCACGTTGTCCTCAACCACCTTGGGCTCGTCGGTCACGATTAACTTCGGCTCGACGCGCTCGGTGAACAAGAGGTCCATCGGCCCGCCGCCGTCCCGCAGGCCAAGGTGCAGGACCGTTTTGAGGTGGTCCAGCGGCGTCTTTCCGTCGGAACGGATGCGCCGTAGTTCGGAGTTAAAGTACCGTTCGTAGATCGGCGCGAAGCGTTGGGTTTCGGGATCCCCGTCCGCCGCCGTCACAATAATCATCCGCGGCACGAACACCTGCGCGCTGATGTATGCCTTCATCGTATCGAGTTCGGCGGGCGCGATCGGCGGAATGAGATTGGCCGCGCCAACCCACGGGTCGTTCACTTCTTCGGTTTCGAGTTCATAGATCGCGGTCCACGCCGCGAGATTTTCGTTCATCGGCGCGCGAGCGGTGCGGCTGGCCTCCCAGGAGGCGTACACATCGCTTGCAAGACTCACCCGTTGGTCGTCGGTGAGTTCCCTCGCGCCCGTGGTTAAGCGCAGCCGTGCGGAACGCGGCTGGTTGGTCTCGACGGCTTGAAGGTCCGGGCGGTCGGGCAGGGCTTAGGCTTTCTTAGCCTTCTTGCGCCGAGCGGCGGACGCAAACGCTTTCTTCGCGCCCATCTTCCCGGCCATCTTCGTCGCGCCGGCCTTGTTCTCGGCCTTATTGCCATCGAAGGGCATCGGGTCGCGCATCTCCTTGCCCGTCTGCATCTTCTTTTTCTTTTTGCCCTTCGTCCCGGACGCAAAGGGCGAGTTGGAAACGTATGCCGTCGCCATCGCCCTATTGACCCATGATTCGCGACAGTTTGCCGATCGGCGACTTCCGCTCTTTCATGGTTCCCTGGTCCATGAGCTTTGCGAGGTCGCGCGTTTTGCCGGCGCTGCCGTCGGGCTTGCCATCGACTCCCTGGCGCATATTGCTGCTCAGGCTCCGACTCGTCGGAATCTTGCCCTGCTTGGGTGCTTGCTTCACTATCGTGCCCTCCTGGTCGGCAACCCTACGCGAGAGAGGCCCGACCTTCCTACCACGCGGGGCTCGTCCCCGTCCTCGAACGGGCTGACCGTAATCTTGAGCAGTTCCCCCTTTGTGGTCCTCACCACCGAGGCATACTGCCGCCACAGGTCGCCCGGTTCTTCGTCCTCCTCGTCGGGCAACAGGTCCAGTTCGGCGTCCTCGACGCTTCCCCACCGGCATTTCTTGGCAATGAGGTGCTGCATCGAAAAGGCGTCGAAGCAATCGTCATGCTCCACGTCGGGCCAATGGCGGTACTGGTCCACCAAGGCATCGCAGGCCCCGCGCTGTAGGAAGATGAGCCGTTGCCGAAAGCGGGGCTCCATTGCCTCGATGCGCGCGGACTTGGCTCGGCGACCCGGCCGACCCGGCTCCCCCGCCGACTCGTCCCGCTTCGAGGCATAGGACCGAATCGACACGATGCCGGTCAGACCGAGATCAGTGATGCCCTGGCGGATACGGCTGACCATTTCGGCGTCGGCCATTTCCGTTGCGATCATCACCGTTTCGGGCACGTACCGGGCTATCCAGTTCACGCAATCCTCGCCCACCTCGGACGGCGGCTTGAGCATATGCGTGCCCAGGAGCACCCACCACCGCCCCAAATGATCGGTTGCGGTCACGTTGATGCCCGTCCAGTCGCTGCGTTGCTTGGCGGTGATCGTCGGGTCTATGACCATTGTGACGCGCACGGGCAGGCGCTCAACCACGAAGTTTCGCCCGTTGACTTCTTTGAACACCTCAAGCGTTGGAATGAGTCGTGACTGTTGGTCCGGCGGAGAATAATGCCCGCTGAAATATTGCAGGTACTCGGCCCGAAACAACTGCATCCCATCGGCCACGCATTGATTGAGATACCACGCGGCCCAAAGGCGCGGATCGAGAATCTGCTTCTGATACTCAACAAACTCATGCGTGAGCACGGCTGGAAAGTAGAGCGAGCCTTTCCCGTCGGGACCGTCGTCGTAAGCGCGGATATAGACGGACCATTTCGGCTCGTACTTTTTTGCCTCGTCCGGTTTGCCTTCGGCCATGAGCGCGGCAAAACGCCGAGCGTCGGCTTCGATCTGATCGAGCAGCCAGCCCGTGACATCGTTGAACGCAAAGCGCGTGCCGACTTGCAGCATGGAACCCCACGGCGGCAGCACCGGATAGTACGCTTGAATCTTCGTGCGCGCTTTGCGCTTGGCAACCAAAGACTCGAAGTTTTTCTCGTTTACAATGTCGTCGAAGATCACAAGGTCGGGGTGCTTGCCGGCCGCACCTCGGTCGAGTCCACTCACGCTAATCGTCACGTCGCGCTTGCGGCCCCAATTCACTTTCGCCTGGGCGTACACATAGGCCGCCTTGGAAAGGTCGCCCCAGAGTTCTACGATAAACGGATTGCTTTCCAGGTTCATTTTGAGTTCAAAGAGCACGTCTTGCGCGAGTGAGGCTTCAGCGCGCACATAGTCGATTGCTGCGTCTACGCCCATCTCGCGATACTTGAGAAAGACGTAAGCCATGAAGGCGAGCAGCAGCGACGTTTTGTAGGTGTAACGCGGCGTGAGGAAGATTTTCTTTTTCGGGTCGGTGCCCGTCCCGATCTGGGGGAACGCTTCTTCGAGTTCGTCGCACATTTCGTCGTGCGGCTGCGGATAGTACCACGCGCCTTGCCATTCTTTGGCAAAGTTGCGGAAATGCAAAAGCGCAACCCGCTTGCGTTCGCGTTGCGCTTCGTTGAGGACGGGAGGTTCGTAGTTCCGGTTTTCGCGCGTGGGCGCGTCAGGCTTGCGCGGGGACCTTCTTTTGCGTCCGAGCTTCGGACTGTGCGGCAGCGGCGAGGAGGTCGCGTTCGCCGATGTAGGACTTTGCAACAATGTCGAAAGCGAACGCGGGGAGGACGATTTCAGATTTTTGGGTCGGGGACTCAATGGACGGCCTCCACGTTATCGTCATCCAGCCAGGAGACGGCGTGTCTGCTTGCACCACGAACGTGCCTTCGACCCCGGAGGTGTAGTGGTATCCCGGAGGCTTCGGCACTCAGGACCGGCCCTTGTTCCGAGGACGGCGCTGCGCGGCCTTGACGCTTTTCTTTCGCAGGTGCTCTTTCTGCTCGGCCGTCGGCGGCTTCTTCGCCTCGTCGGGAGCTTCGGGAGCCCTTTGCTTCTTGATTGCCTTCGGTGCGACGCGCTTGGTCGGCCCCATTACGTCGCCGGAACGAAGGTGCCGAGCACGGGCGGAGCCACGGGCGGCGCTTCGACGGAGAACGTGTAACCGAACCACGTATTGCCGAACTTTTGCGCGATCTGGATGGGCACGCCGCTCGAGACGGAACTTGCGTCGGCAAGCACGATGCCCAGGATTTGGAAGGACGAGCCCGTGATCGCTTGGAAGGGCGTGCCGGCGGGGCCGCTCGGCAAGGTCTGCACGGTGAGCGTGTATTTCGTGCCGCCGATCTCGCGGATCTCCGTGACCGGCGTGCCGGAGGCAACGGAAGAGATTTCGCCCAGAATCATTTCGGCGATCTCAAGGTCTGTCCAAAAGTTCATGCTACGCTCCTGGCTGCGGCGGTGCCGCTGGCGCGGTGGTGACGGCGGTGACGATGGCGGTGAGTTTGGCGACGAGCGCGTCCCAGGCGGTGTCCAAGAAGGCGGGCATCGCGGCGTTGAGGTTGGCAACGTACGAGTCGATTTCGTTGTCGATTTGGCCCTTGGCGATATTTGCAAAGAGCCCGTTGGTCGGAAGCGCGTTCTTCGCGAGCGTGCCGATCGCGACGAGCGCGGTCTGCACTTCGGTCTGCACGGCGAGTTTCGCCGACGCCTCTTGCTGTTGAAGCAGGGCGATGCCGTAGTTGCCGAAGGCAAGCGCAATGGGCCGCCACGCGAGCGCGATCACGGACCACCCTTGGGCGGACCAGTCACGACCGTACTCGACGTGATCGTGGAGACGTTGCTCGTATCGTTATCGCTGGGCGGCGTGATGTAGCCCGTCAGGAACATCACCACGACCGTGAGCGAGGATGCGACTTCAGGCGGGACGACAATCTTCCAGAAGTAGCCCAGCGCCCAAACGAGGATGATCGAAAGGGCTCCGGCAAGCCCGGAGACCGTCACCTTCTGCGAGGGCTGCTGCGCGTTCATCGGTGGATTGGGAACCCGAACAGTTGCAGCCCGATAAGGACAAACAGGACGAGCGAAATGCCGTAGGGTCCGGCCCAGCCCTTATCGCCCGAACCCCGGTAGGTCCAGCCGCCGAACAGAACGGCGATGATGAGAATGAGCCAGTAGACAAAGCCGAGGGTCATGCTGCGGCCTCCTTGCCGGGGGCGTTCCTTTCCGGCAGGGCCTCCTCCTGGAACCACGGCAACCCGTCGGGCGGCAGGACGATGCCCAGGAGCGACTGTTCCCGCAG
>Ga0182012_10005935_pt1 | contig 12503 bp, 5 predicted proteins | sample 612S2SmetaG_FD_120486 | JGI IMG/M metagenome (GOLD analysis project Ga0182012, IMG submission 120486) | Permafrost microbial communities from Stordalen Mire, Sweden - 612S2S metaG | ecosystem: Environmental > Terrestrial > Soil > Wetlands > Permafrost | place: Sweden: Stordalen | collected...
AGCATCGCCTGGGCCTGGAACGAGCGGGTCCGTTCCATGTTGCCCTCGATACGTCCGAGCAGCATCGCCCTGGTCAGACCGTGCGTCTTCAGGTCGTCGATCTCCCGATCCAAGGTCGAAAGCCGCGGCGCGGCGAACACGCCCAGGAGGACGACCGCCGCGAACACCGGCGCGAACGCGAGGATCATGCGCGCGCGAAGATTGATCCGTCCCGTCCATGCGAACACGTTCGACGCTCCCGCCTGTTGCCGGCCCCAAAGCAGAGGGCCTGGCGTGATTTGCGACGAAAAGGATTAATCGCGGGTTATCGCGCGCGTGATCGGTCCGATAAACGCACGCATCGCTCAACAGCCGGGCCTTCATCCATTGGCGCTGTCGCCGGCGGCGTCGGGGAGCGGTTGGAGGCCGGCAACGGGGTTTTATGATGCGGCATGGAAACCAGGTTCGGACGCCGGCGTGACATTTCGGCGCGGGCCGCCGCTGACGGGTTTCCTTGGCCGTCGCGCCGCGCGATGCTGGCCGGACACGCATTCAGGGACCTGCCCGCCATGCCATCTTCCACCTGGCGCGAACGCGCCGGCACCACGTTCCAGACCGAGAAACACCCAGCCACCGCGCGCCGCGGCATGGCGGTGACCAACCACCCGCTGGCCTCCGCCGCGGCGGCGGAGATGCTCGCGGCCGGCGGCAACGCGATCGACGCCGCCATCGCCGCGTTCTTCACCCTGTCCGTGGTGGAGCCGATGATGACCGGCGTGCTCGGCGGCGGCATGGCGCACATCCGCCTGGCGAGTGGCGAACACATCGTGATCGACAACCAGAGCATGGCACCGCTCGCCACCGGCCCCACGACCTACACGCCCGACCCGCGCGCCACGCCCGGCAACATGGACGCGATCGGGCGCAAGAACGCGATCGGCCCCACCTCGGTCGCCACGCCCGGCAACCTGATGGGCTGGTGCGAGGCGCTGCGACGCTTCGGCACCTTCTCCCGCGCCGATGTCATGGAGCCGGCGATCCGTCACGCCTCCCGCGGCTTCCGGGTCACGCCCTATCTGCACGAGTGCGTCAGCGACTGCGCCGCCGACATGGCGCTCGACCCCGAGATCGCCCGTCTGTATTTGCCCGAAGGCGTCCCCATCGCCGCTGGCGCGCGGCTGGTCACCGGCGACTACGCCGAGACGCTGCGGTGCATCGCGAGCGAGGGGCCATCCATCCTCTACAGCGGCTCTCTTGGCCGCCACTACGTCGAGCATATGGAAGAGTCGGGCGGCTACATCACCCAGGACGACCTGACCCGCTATCGCACCGTCCCGCGGCAGGCGATCCGCGGCACCTACCGCGGCTTCGAGATCACCGGCCCGCCGCCGCCGTCGTCCGGACCGCTGCACATCGTGCAAATGTTGAACATTCTGGAAGGGTACGACATCGGCGCCCTGGGCTTTGGCACCCCCACCACGGCGCATCTGCTGGCCGAGGTGCTGAAAATCGCCTTCGCCGACCGCGCCGCGGCCACCGCCGATCCCGCGTTCGTGCGGGTTCCGGTGGAGAAGTTGCTCGACAAGGGGTACGCCGCCGACCGCCGCGGGCGGATCGACCTGCGGCGCGCGCAGTCCTGGACGGCTGAGGTCGCGCCCGGCGGCGGCGGCGGGCACACCACGCACCTGACCGTGGCGGACGGCATGGGCAACATCGTCGCCAGCACGCAGACCATCAACAGCCTGTTCGGCGCGCGCTATATCGTTCCGGGCACCGGCATGATCCCGAACAACTACATGTTCGTGTTCGACCCGAGGCCGGGGCTCGCGAATTCGATCGCGCCGGGCAAGCGGATCACGTCCTCGATGTCGCCCGTCATCGTTCTGCGCGACGGCAAGCCGGTCTGGGCTCTGGGCTTACCCGGCGGCCTGCGGATCTTCCCCAGCGTGATGCAGGCACTATCCAACCTGATCGATCACGGAATGACCGTGCAGGAAGCGGTCGAGGCCCCGCGCCTCTGGACCCAGGGCAACGCCCTGGAACTGGAGCGCGGGTTCGCGCCGGACGTGGCGCCCGCTCTGGCCGCCAAAGGTCACGACGTCGCGATGGTCGGCAACGTGGCGGGCGGCATGAGCGCGATCCGGTTCCACGACGACGGCACGCTGGAGGGCGCCGCGTGCTGGCGCGCCGACGGCACGCCGATCGGGGTTGGCGGCGGGTTGGCTCGCCCAGGCGTGCGGTTCCGGCCGGAGGCGGCGCGGGTGTGAGCGACGGCGGTTTCGCCAGGCGGTCCGCGCCATGCCTGTGCCGTTTGCCGCGGCGTCATCTCACCCGAGCGGAATGCCGCTCAATCGGACCGCGGCACGCCGGCCGCGCCCGGAATCCGCGCCAGGTGGGGTGGAGAGGCCCGCGGACCATGCCGGGGGCGATCCGCTCCCTGGACACCGCGGCCTCGCGGCACTTAAACTCGTTTCCGCGCGGTTCGCGGGAGGCTTTCGGATGCGGCTACGGGCAGGCGATCTCATGAGCGGACCGGGCGAACGAGCGGACCGGGCGAACGAGCGGTTGACGGATCTTGAGACGACACCGCGAACGTTTCGGTGATCTCCCCGTCACTCACCGTCATGAAACGATAAATTCCGGGACACCGGCGACATGACGACACGCCAATAAGACGATGCGCGCGCCGCGGCGTTCGTAGCTCCATCCGTTGCCGGCATCCTGGCTTAATAACGAACAGGATAACGGCAACAAACTCCAGGCTGATCTCGCGATCGGGGAACATATGGATGTCTGATCTCGCCAATATATTCATGAACCACGAAGGCTATTTCATCGACAAGTGGGAACAATACATTGGCATATACGAATCGGAGCTCGCGCCCTTCATCGCCGCCGGCCAGCCGGTCTCCCTACTGGAAATCGGCGTGCAGAACGGCGGGGCTCTGCAGGTCTGGAAGAAGTACCTTCCGGTGGGGTCCCGCATCGTCGGCATCGATATCAATCCCGACTGCGCCAGGCTGGAACCGGATGAGAACACCAGCGTGCACATCGCCGATGGGACCGACCAGGCCGCGCTCGACAGCGTCCTCGGCGATCTGACCTTCGATATCATCATCGACGACGGCTCGCATCGGTCCGATCACATCATCAGCACCTACGCGGCGCTGTTTCCCAGGATAAAGGGCGGCGGAAAGTTCATCATCGAAGACCTGCACGCCAGTTATTGGAGCGAGTACGGCGGCGGATTCCGTACGGAGACCTCCGCGATGGAGTTCCTCAAAGGACTCGTGGACGGGCTGAACTGCGACCATTTCCGCGACACCGGAACCACCCGCAAGGCCGAGATCGATCACCTGCGCGACTTTGGACGGTCCGTCGCCAGAATGACGTTCTACGACTCGGTGGCGGTCGTGGAATTCATGAAAGTGCCCCGCGACGCCGCGTATCGGCAGATGTACAGCGGCGGCGAGACACCGGTGATGCCGCTCTCGACGTTGTTCGACGTGGGCGCGCGATCGCATGTCGATACGAGGCTGGTCGGCCGCACCGCCGCCCGCCATATCGACCGAATGCTTCTGGGCCGGATCAATGAGTTATCGGCGGCCCAGCCGGCACTCGGTCCCGCCACGGCCGGCACCGCGCTCGCCGCCGAAAACCAGGCGCTGCGCGCGGAGCTCGCCGCCACCAAGGCCAGCACCTCCTGGCGCATCACCGAACCCATTCGGAGGCTCGGCCGGCTGCTCGGCAAATCCTGACCCGGCCCGGAACCGCTGGGATGCCGCTCGCTCGCGGAGATCAAGGCTCATCTTCATGGCAGTAGACTCGCACGACCGCGTAATCATGGTCATTCCATCGATTAACGGCGGCCATCTACTCGAACGGATGCTGCCGACGCTCCGCTTCAGGCCAGCCAACGTCATCGTCCTGGATCAAGGCAGCTCGGACGGCACGGCGCGCGTCTGCCGGGAGGCCGGGGTCGAGTTGCTGCAGCTCGACCGGCCGCACACCTACACCCAGGCCTGCAACATCGGCGCCCGTATCGCCCGTCAGAGGGGTTTCCCGTTTCTCTGCGTCTCCAACAACGACATTGTCTTTCGAAGCGACGTGCTGCCCGAACTCCTCGCCGAGATGGACCGCGACCCAAGGCTAGGGATCGTGGCCCCGTCGCAGGTCATCCTCGACCCGGCAAACGGCGTCGACGTGCTCGCGCGCCGCGTCTATTGGGATCTTCAGACAGTGGACTTCCTCCACGATCTCGACGGCACGCCGGCGCCGCCGCGCATCGAGGCGGACTTCTGTGAGTTGACCTGCGCGCTGATCCGGATGTCCGCCGTCAAAGAGGTCGGCTTCCTCGACGACGCGTTCGGCTTCTATCACGAGGACGCCGACTTCTGCTTTCGCCTGCGTAAGGCCGGCTATGGCGCCGCTTACCTGTCGAGGTCGCAGATTTATCACTTCGCGAGTTCCACCTTCAGCGGCAAACGGCAGGCGCAACTCGACTATTCGCGCCGCAACAGGATCACTTTCGCGAAGAAGCACCTCGGCTACGGCGTCCGCCAGGCCGAGGATCGCGCCTCCTGGGCCGGCGAAACCGCGGTGGTCGCGCGCCGGTTGACCCCCTGGTTGCACCGCTTCGGCATGATCGACGATAGCCGCCCCGACTTCATGACCGGACGGATCGGCACCGCGACCTCCGGCTATCTTCTCACGAGCCTCCGGTCCTCCGCGGTCCCCAGGCGCTGGCTGGAACTGCGTGATCGTTACCGCGCCATCCTCTCAACCTCCGACGCGGCCGTCCACAGCCTGCGCCTCGCCGGCTTCACCAGCTTCCGCGTGCCACTCGGCGTCGATCCAGACCATTTCAATCCGTGGGGACCCGTCGCGGGCCAACGCGCGCGCCGTTTCGACGAAACGACCTGGCTCGCGATCGCCGATCCGTACGACCACCGACCGCTCGCTACTCTGTTGCAAGCCTGGAACCGCTTCATAACGCCGGGCCGCCGCGCGCGGCTGATCGTGGTGGGAGCCCGCCTTGCGCGCCGCATGGGCCGGGAGGCCGACGCCGCCTGGCGATCGGGTCGCGTTGAAATCTTCAGCTACGCGGCCGAGCGGCTGGAGCTGCATCAGACGGACGCGCCTCTGGGCGACGCCGAGCTCGCTTTACTCTACCGATCGGTCGATTTCACGATCATCGCGGCGGCGGAGAGCGCGAGCCTGACGCTGGTGGAATCGCTGGCGTGTGGCACGCCTGTCGTGTTCGACGCCGCCCGCGCGGGCGTCGCGGCGTTGTATCGCGACGTCACGGGCGGGCTCGCGACGCCGGGTCAGGACGCGCGCGCGTGTGGGCGGCCGGACGGCATCGCCACTCCGGACGGGCTCCTGTTGGCCCTGGAGCACAGCGCGACGATGGATGCGGCCGAGCGCGGCGCCCTGTCGATGGCGGCCAGCTATGGCGTCCTCGGCCATTCAACACTGCGCCACACCGTGATGGCGTTGCGCCATGCCCTCGAGATGACGCAGGAGCGGGAAGCCGGCGGAACGGTCCAGCGGTTGAAACAACACATTATCAACAGTCAGCCGCCGGTCGCCACGCCGGCGCGGTCGCGGCTGAGTGGCGGCACGGCGCGGCGGGTGATGACGATCGCGACCCTCGCCACCCGCTTCGCCACGGCGTGGCAGCAGCAGGGCCTGCCGGCCGCGATCACCCTCTCCGCCACCCGAACCCGCCTTGCCATCATGCGCCGTATCGCGCCCGCGCCGCCGCTTCCCGCCCCGGCGGCGCCGGCGATCCCGGTGAAGCGCGGGCATCGTGGGCCTAAGCTGGCCAGGAAGTCATCGCCGCTGCTGATCGGTTATATCGACGCTCAGCTCGGGATCGGACAATCCCTGCGCGGGCTCGCCTTCGCGATCGCGGAGACCGGGACACCGTTCAGCATCTACCCGTTCGGGGTGGGCGTGGAAGGACGCCGGTCCGTCCCCACGATGCCGGAGCGGTACGATGAGGTCACCCCGCACGACGTCAACATCATCGAGGTCTCCCCGGCCGAGCTGCCGCGGGTCTTCGATCATGTCAGCGAGGATCACTTCGACGGCAGCTACAACGTTCTCCGGACTTACTGGGAACTCGCCAAAGGCCCCGCGGTCTGGCGGCAGAATCACGGCATGGAGCGGATCGACGAAATCTGGGCGCCGAACGCGTTCTGCGCCACGGCGTTTCGCGATTTCTTCGACGGGCCGATCGTCATCGTCCCGCCGTGCCTGCGAATCGCCGATACGTCTCCCGCCCTGGTGGAAGACGGCAGGAGGCGCTTCGGCCTGGATCCCGGCATCTTCTGGTTCATGTTCTCGTTCGACTATTACTCCTTTCCGGAGCGTAAAAATCCGCTTGCCGTCGTGCGGGCCTTCCTCACGGCCTTTCCGGAATTCGACCGTCCTGTCGGACTCGTGATGAAAGCGACCAGTGCCGAGGGGCATTTTCCGGCCATCAAGCAAGAGATCCTCGCCGCCGCCCAGGCCGACGGGCGCATCGTGATCGTCGATACGTCGCTGTCCCGGGACGACATGCTGTCGCTGATCGCCGGCATCGACTGTTACGTGTCGCTGCACCGTTCGGAAGGCTTCGGGCTCGGCATGGCCGAGGCGATGGCGCTGGAGAAGCCGGTGATCGCCACGGACTACTCCGGCAATCGCGACTTCGTGACCGAGAGCACCGGCTACCCAATTCCCTTCACGCTGACGCCCATTCGCCCGGGCGACTATGTCCATGCCGGCGGTCAGGTCTGGGCTGATCCCGATGAGGATGCCTGCGCGGCGGCGATGCGCGCGGTCGTCGATCGTCCGGAGGCGGCGGCTTTACGCGCCAGGGCCGGACGCGCCTTCGTCCAGGACCGCTATGGCGCCGCGAACGTGGGCCGCCTCGTCGTCGAGCGGCTTGAGGCGATCCGCCTGTCGAGGCTGGCCAAATCGGCCGGCTGATCGCGCCGCCTTGCTTACGGCAGCGTCGGCGACCGCCAGGAACCGGGAACATGCACCGTCCTGAAGCCGAAGCCGGCCGCTTCGGCGGAAAACGCGATCAGCCGTTCGAGCGCGTGCAACACGGTGCCGTCGGATGCCACCGGCTCCCCGGGGAAGTCCTCCCAACGCCAGCCGAGATCGGCGAGCGGGCGGAGGGCGGCGGGCCTGAACCAGAACATGGTGCCCTTGGGGAACTCAAAATGCGCCGGCAGGGCCCGCGGCGGCGTCAGCCGATCCGCCAATCCCTTCGCGAGGCTCTGGTTCATGTCCCAGTGGTTGAGGTTCGGATCTTCCGGGAAAACCAAACCCAGCCGCTCATCGGCGGCGAAGGCCTCCGCGATGACGTCCATCATCGGATCGCCGCCGCCGATCAGATGGTCCCACAGGAAGGCGCGCCAATTTTCGCCCTGGGTGCCGGATTGCTGCGGCGACCGCTTGCCGTGCATGTGTCCCACGATGTCGTAGTCGCCAAAGCTGGCGAAGTGCATCAGCAGGGGGCCGATATCCCGGCCCAGGTTAGGGGTCACCACGATCGTGACCTTCCCGTTGTAAGGCTTTAAGGTCGTTTCGATTTCGGCGGCCTTCGCCTCGCTTGTCGTGGTGACGAAAAGATCGGCCGCCGATGGGTTGCTTCCGAGGCGGCGCAGTAAATCGCCAAGCAGATCGGGATAATGGAAATGCGCGTGGATCAGGATTCGCTGTCCGCCCCCCGCTGGAGGTGACGGCGTACGCGCCGGGATCACACCGTGTTTCCACGGTCCGTCGGGCGTACCGGTGCGTAAGTAATGCGCCAGCGGATCCTCGCCGGTAGTCTCGTCGTACTCCGTGCGCTGCTCCGCGTAGGCCAGGGGGTGAAACCCGAGCATCGGTCGCCGCAACGGAGCGCCCGGTTTCTGGCGGCCTCGCGGAACGCGGTCCCCCGAGGCCGCCAGATAGTCCATGATCGCGTCCTCCTCTTCCCCCGGCGCACACGCCCGCCCGAGGTAGAATGCGGCGTTGAAGGCGTTTGAGGAGGCGATCCGCTTGAAATCCCGGAGCCTCTGGCGTTCCGACGGCCGCGCCACGAGCGGGGCCAGCACATGCCGTTTCAGCAAACGGCCGGCGATCCGATAGGGTCCCGTAACCCGCCACGATGTCGATGTGCGCACCTGTTCGAGCTGGAGCCGCAGCCTGTCCGCCTCCCCGGCCGCCATGGCGAGCTGCTGGCGCAGCGTGTCGCCTTCCAGGGCGAGACCCGCGGTCCGCGTCGCGACGGCCTCGCTTCGCGCGCGGAATTCCTCTCGCAGGCTGGCGCTGGCTTCCTGAATCACCCGCAACTGCTGCTTCAACGCGTCGATCTCGACAGCGGCGCGCGCCCGCTCATCCACCGAAATCCATCGCTCGCCAAGGTCCGCCAGACGCTCCCGCAGGGTCGCCGCGACAGCGGGTTCCAGTCCCACCAGCGCCGATATGAAATCCGGTACCGCGCCACCGGGGGCCAGAACGCCAAGGCCGCAGCTGTGATGAAATTCGAACGAGGGGTGGCGTTGGCTGATCTCTTTCCAGAACCGCCAGACGCCGAAGCCGCGCTCGTGGATCGCCGTGTCGTGGAACAATACGACCCCGCGATCGGACAGCTTCGGCGACCAGGCCTCGAAGTCGGCTTTCACCGCCTCATAGGTGTGCAGTCCGTCGATGTGCAGAAGATCGATGGAACCCTCGGCGAACAGACCCAGCGCCGAGTCGAACGAGCGTCTGAGCAGGGTGGCGAAGGACGAGTAGTTCTGTTGCACGGACGCGTCGATGCCATTGAACACGCTCTCGTCGTAGAACCCGGCATGCTCGTCGCCTTGCCACGTATCGACGGCGTAGCAACGGGTCGCGAGCCCATCCCGTCTGACCGCGTTGCAGAACGCCGAGAACGAGATCCCATGGGCGGTGCCGAGTTCGACGGCCAGGCGCGGTTTCAGTTCCCGCACCAGCCAATGGGCGAACGGCACATGGCCCCACCAGGAACTGGGCAGGCCAACGCGATCGGGCGGCATCAGCACAGCCCCCAGATCCGCTGCGATGAGGGCCGCGATTGCTGGATTCGATGGGCTCGCCAAGGACCGCTCCGGAATCTCATTCATGTCCGGGCCATTGTACACCGGGCGGGCGGCGGGCTCCACGGCCCACCTGGGACGGCGGCTGGTTCTGGTTTTGGCGGATCGTCGCCGGTTCGGCGTCACGCCAGGGCACGGCGCCTGAAGACCGTTACCCGATCCTGTGTCCCGCCGGGATTATTTCGCCGCGACGACCTCGGCCGGACGGTTCCACCAACCGCCCCCCAAAGCCTGGAACAACCCCGCCGTGTCGCTCAACCGCGCCGCCTGGGCCTGCACCTGGGCCACCCTGGCCAGCGCGTAAGTCTGCTCCGCGTTCAACAGCGCCAGGTAAGCCACCTGCCCAAGTTCCAATTGCTTGCGGACAATGGCGAGACTGCGTCCGGCCGCCTGCTCCGACGCGTTCGCGGCGGCCAACGCGTCGGCGTCCGATTGCAGCGCGTGCAGCGTGTCGGCGACATTCTGCATCGCCGAGATCACCGTGCTTTTGTACTGCGCGGCGGCCTGATCGAACGCGGCCTCGGCGGCGCGCTGCTTGTGGAGCAGCGTCCCGCCAGTGAAGATCGGACCGGTGATGCCGCCCGCCAACGTCCAAAAGTTCGTTCCGGGCGTGAACAGGTTCGACACCGAACTGGCGCTGTTGCCGATATTGGCGCTGAGCGTGATCTGCGGAATTCGCGCCGCGATGGCGACACCGATCTGAGCGCTGGCCGAATGCAGCGTCTCCTCGGCCGCGCGGATGTCCGGGCGTTGCTCCACCAGTTTCGAGGGCAACGTGACCGGCAGATCCGCCGGCAACTTCACGTCGGCGAGTTGGAACCGCGCGACCTCCTCGCTCGGCAGGCGCCCGGCCAGAGCGCTCAGCGCATCGCGCTGCTGCGCCAGTTGCTTCTCCAGCGGCGGCAACGTCGCCTGCGCCTGGGCCAAAGTGGCCTCCTGCGCCGCCACGTCCGCCATCGATACCTGACCGAGATCGTATTGCTTGCGCAAGATCCCCAGCAGGTCGGACTCGGCCTTGATGGTCTCCCGCGTGGCGTCGATCTGACCACGCAATGAGGCTTCCTGCAGCGCGCCGGTCACGACGTTGGCGGTCAACGTCACATACGTCGCCTCCAACTGGAACTTCAGATTGTCCGCCTGAGCGTCGAGCGACTCGACCGCGCGGCGGTTGGCGCCAAACACATCCGGGACGAACGACACACTCAACGACGGCGTGATCAGGCTGTAGTATGGGTTCCCCGTCGGCCCGGCGGGCGACAATGCCGCGATCGGCGTCAGGTTGCGGCTGGCGGCAATGCCGCCCGAAACCTGCGGGAAATAGCTGCCTTTTTGCGCCAGGGTGTTTTCCCGCGCCTGACGCAACGCCGCCTGCGCCGCGGTGATGTTGGGATTGGCCTTGATCGACTGCTCGATCAGGTCGTTCAGAGGCTGCGAGTGGAACAAAGTCCACCACTGGCCGGGAATGTCCATTTCTTGAACGAAACGCTGCGACGCGCCGAACGGGCCGCCCGTGGCGACGGTCCGGACCTGGTCCGCGCCGGGCATGTATCCGGTGGCGGCGGGCGGATCCGGTCTTTTGAAGTCGGGGCCGACCGCGCATCCGGCCAGCAACACCGCCAGGGACAGAGACGTTTTACGCATGTTTCATTCCGCCAATTCGAGTGGAGCTTCCGACTGGCCTTCCACGACCTCTCGCCTCGAGAACATGTCGATCAGCACCGGTAGCACGATCAAAATCAATATTGGTGCCAAAACGATACCGCCCACGACGACCAGCGCCAACGGTTTCTGCACCTGGGAGCCGATGCCGTTGGAAACCGCGGCCGGAGCCAGCCCGACCGCGGCGACGATACAGGTCATCATCACTGGCCGGAACTGCACGTGACAGGTGCGCAGGATCGCGGTCGAGCGATCCAGACCGCTTTCGAGCGCCTGATTGAAGTAGGTCAGCACGATGATGCCATCCATGGCCGAGATCCCGAACAAGGCGACGAAGCCGATCGCCGCCGAGACGCTGAACGGGGTCTCGGTGAAATACAAGGTGAAGATGCCACCGATCAGCGCCATCGGAATGACGCTGGCCGCCAGCAGCATGTCCGACAGCGAACCGAAGTTGATGTAAAGCAGCAGGCAGATCAGCACGATCGCCAACGGAACAACGACGGCGAGTCGTCCGATGGCCTCTTGCAGGTTGCCGAATTCGCCGACCCATTCCAGGTGGTAGCCGCCGGGTAACAGTACCTCATCGGCGATTTTCTTTTGCGCCTCGATCACGGTGGTGCCGAGGTCACGGCCGCGGACGGAGAATTTGACCGGGATGTAGCGTTCCTGGTTTTCGCGATAGATGAACGCGGCGCCCGAGGTCAGCCGCACGTTGGCGACATCGGTCAGCGGAATCTGCACCACACCGCCCGCGGGATTCGGCGCGCCGATCATGATATGCTTGATGGAGTCAAGGCTCTGGCGATATTCGGGTGCCAGGCGGACGATCATCGGGAAATTGCGATCGCTGCCGTCCTCATAAAGATTGCCTGCCGCCTGACCGCCGATGGCCGCCGTGACGGTGGCGTTCACGTCGCCGGTTTGCAGCCCATAGCGCGCGGCTTTCGCCCGGTCGACGTCGATTCGCACGGTGGGTTGCCCCAATGACGCGAGTACCGCGAGATCGGCGATGCCCGGAATGGTCGCCATCACATCTTTAATTTTCTCGCCCGTCTTCGCAAGGATTTCGAGATCGTTGCCATAGATCTTGACCGAGTTTTCGCCTTTCACCCCGGACGCGGCCTCTTCGACATTGTCCTCGATATACTGGGAGAAGTTGAAGTCGACGCCGGGAAATTCCGCTTGCAGTTTGGTGGTCATCTCCTCGGTCAGGGCGTCTTTATCGACGCCGGCTGGCCAGGTGTCGAATGGTTTCAACGGAACGAAGAACTCGGCGTTGAAGAAGCCGGTCGCGTCGGTGCCATCGTCGGGCCGGCCGTTTTGCGAGACGACGGTCACGACCTCGGGATAGCTGGCCATGATCTTTCGCATGCGGTTCACATAGCCATTCCCCTCACCCAACGAAATCGCGGTCGGCATGGTGGCCCGGATCCAGAAGTTGCCTTCTTCCAGCTTCGGCAGGAACTCCAGACCCAGACTACGAACCGCGACGCCGGCGCCGAGCAGCATGACGATGATCATGCCAAGAGTGATCACTTTATTGACCAGCATGAACTCCAGCACCGGTTGGTAGACGCGGTGCATCGCGCGAACGACGATCGTATCCTTCTCCTCCATCTGGTCGTCGAGCAGCATGGCGCTCAGCGCGGGGGTAATGGTGAACGTCGCGAGCAAACCGCCGCAAATCGCGTAAGCATAGGTCTTCGCCATCGGGCCAAAGATGTGACCTTCGATCCCGCTCATGGTGAACAGCGGCACGAA
>Ga0182012_10005936_pt1 | contig 12502 bp, 13 predicted proteins | sample 612S2SmetaG_FD_120486 | JGI IMG/M metagenome (GOLD analysis project Ga0182012, IMG submission 120486) | Permafrost microbial communities from Stordalen Mire, Sweden - 612S2S metaG | ecosystem: Environmental > Terrestrial > Soil > Wetlands > Permafrost | place: Sweden: Stordalen | collected...
CTACCGACGCTTCGCCTGCACCCTCGCGGATGCCGACGCACGGCTCGGGGCCGGTGTGGGTCACTACTCCTTCACCGTGATGGACTTTCACCACCTACTCCTTGCCGGTCTCCCGGCGCACCGGCAATGAGGATGCGAGCCCACGCTTCCTCGGCGACGGACTAAACTCCTGGCCCAGAAGGGCGAAGTACCATGGCCACCTGTAGCAAGACCACCACCGGGAACACCGTCGCGTCGGCGCCGGACCAGCGCACGGCGAGGCGCGCACCAAAACCGGGTCAAACGGCGCGAACCGAGGCGTTGCGCGAGGCCCGGACCACACGGGTCAAGGCGGCCCTTGCTGCCGCCAGTTCGGTGAATTCCTTGTTCAAGGAGGCGATGCCTCCCAATGACCGGTCCACGCACACCATGACCTGCCGGAGGTCATGGCTAACATGCGTCTGGACGAAGCGTCACCCGCCGCTGCAATGCGACGAGCGGCAATGGTGGATGGCGCTGCGCTTATCCACCCTACCTTCCAACCTTCCACCAGTCAGCACAGCTTGACCGGTCAACCCACTCCGCCAAACCGCGCAACCTCCCCATGCCGGCTTTCCCCCGGCAGGCACAGCGCCGCGAGCGACGGCGCCACATCCGCGGGGGTTGGGAGCGTGGCCTGATCCTCCCCCGGCATCGCCTCGATGCGCAGGCGAGTCGCCACCGGGCCGGGATCGAACAGATTGACGCGCAGCCGCGTGGTCCGCAGTTCGTCGGCCCAGGTCAGCACCAGATGCTCCATGCCCGCCTTGGTCGCCCCATACGCCCCCCAATACGCCCGAGGCTCCCGCGCCCGCGCGTCGGTGACGAACACCGCGCGCCCGCTCTCCGACAGACGCAGCAACGGATCGCAGGTGCGGATCAGCCGCCAGGTCGCCGCCAGGTTCACCGCCACGACGGAGGCCCAGTCCTTCGGCACGATATGCCCGACCGGCGTCAACCGCCCCAGCGCCCCGGCCGCATGCACGAGCACGTCCAGCCGGCCGAACCGTTGCAACAGGCTGGGGCCGATCGCATCAAGCTGCCCGCCCTCGGCCAGATCCAGCGGCAGCAGGCTGGCGGAGCCCCCCGCCGACCGGATCGCGTCGTCGGTGTCCTCCAGCCCGCCTTGCGTGCGCGCCGTGATCACCACATGCGCACCCAGCCGAGCCAACTCGATAGCCGCAGCCGCACCAATGCCGCGGCTGGCGCCCGTCACCAGCGCCACGCGCCCTTCCAGCACTTTCGTCATTCAGCGGCTTTCCGTCAGCAGACTCAATTGCCGGTCCGCGTTATCGGCCATATCCGGCAGCGGAATCGGGTAATCGCCGGTAAAGCACGCGTCGCAGAAATGCGGCCGAGCCGGATCGCGATCCGGATGGCCCAGCGCCCGGTACAACCCGTCGATCGACACGAACGCCAGGCTGTCGGCGCCGATCAGCCCCGCCATTTCATCGATGCTATTGCGCGCCGCCAGCAGCTTGCCGCGCTCCGGCGTGTCGATCCCGTAGAAGCAGGAATGCGTGGTCGGCGGCGAGGAAATCCGCATATGCACCTCGCTGGCGCCGGCTTGCCGGACCATTTCGACGATCTTGCGGCTGGTGGTGCCGCGCACGATCGAATCGTCCACCAGGATCACGCGCTTGCCCTCCAGCGCCGGCCGGTTGGCCGAGTGCTTCAGCTTCACACCGAGATGCCGGATGTGGTCGGTCGGCTCGATGAAGGTTCGGCCGACATAATGGTTGCGGATGATTCCCAGCTCGAACGGGATGCCGCTCTCCCGGCTGTAGCCCATCGCGGCGGGAACCCCGGAATCGGGCACCGGCACCACCACGTCGGCCTCCACGGCGCTTTCACGCGCCAGTTCCGCGCCGATACGCTTGCGCGCGGCATAGACCGGCGTGCCTTCCACCACTGAATCGGGACGCGCGAAGTAGATATATTCGAACACGCAGAACCGCTCGCGCACGCGGCCGAATGGCTTGATGCTGTGCACGCCCTGGTCGTTGATCACCACGATCTCGCCGGGCTCCACGTCGCGCACGAAGTCGGCGCCGACGATATCCAGTGCGCAGGTCTCCGACGCCAGCACCCAGCCGCCGCCATCCGTGCCCTTGGCGATTTTTCCACTCGTGGAACCGGCAATCCGCCCGAGGATCAACGGCCGCACACCAAGCGGATCGCGCGCGCCCATCAGCGCCTCGTTGGACAGCGCCACCAGAGAGTAGGCCCCCACCACCTGCTTCAGCGCGTCGATCAGCCGGTCCACCACGGTGGAGTAAAGACTGATCGCAATCAGGTGGATGAAGACTTCGGAATCGGTCGTGGACTGGAACAGGCAGCCACGCCGCACCAGCGCACGGTGCAGAATATGAGCGTTGGTCAGATTGCCGTTGTGCGCCACAGCAAGCCCGCCGAACTCGAAATCGGCATACAGCGGCTGGACGTTGCGGATGATGGTATCGCCGGTCGTGGCGTAGCGGTTGTGGCCGATGGCGGTCGTGCCGGGGAGCGAGGCAATCACCCGGGCATCGCTGAAATTGTCGCCGACCAGGCCCATGCCCTTGTGAGAGTGGAAGCGCGCACCGTCGAAGCTGACGATGCCGGTCGCCTCCTGCCCGCGATGCTGCAGCGCGTGCATGCCGAGGGCGGTGACCGCGGCGGCGTCGGGAACATTCCAAACCCCGAACACGCCGCATTCCTCATGCAGCTTGTCGTCCTCCGAACCGGCGGCGGCAAAACCCATAATAAGGCTCTCCTACTCCCGGCCAGGCGGCTTGCCGGTCGCGCGACCCACGGGGGTGGGCCGTAGCAAGGCATCGGCCGTGGGTTCACGGCTCTGGGGCGGCGGCTCGACCTTGGGACGATAGATCTCGGGCAATTGCTGCGTTGCCCAGACCGCCCCGTCATAGGCGAGCGGCAGTGTCCGCGCCTCCAGCACCGGCGCCGGCCAACGTCCGACCGGCAAAACCCATTGGCCCACTATATAAGCGGCCACCACCAGCGCCGCACCCCGCGCCAGTCCGAATACAAGTCCCAGGCTGCGATCAACGCCGCCAAGCGCCGAGGCGCGCACCGCCCGGCTGATGTAATGCGAGACCACCAGCAGAATAATCAGGCTGGCAAGAAACAGGCCCGCGGCGCCCGCGATATCGATCCATTCAGCCGGGAGGCGGGATGCCAGGAATGGCCGCACCCGGGGCAGGCCCCAGACTGCGATCGCCGCGGCCCCGGCCCAGGCGCCGACCCCAAGCACCTCCCGCACCAAGCCGCGCATCAACGCGAGCAACGCGGAAACCGCCAGCACGCCCAGGACGGCCAGATCCACCCAAGTCATTGACCTGGGTTATCCGACCGCATCAACGATGCCAAGCACGATCATGCACCAATCGCCGACTCAGGCGCGAACCGGGCGACGAGGTCGGCGATGTGGCCGATTTCCTCCAGCCGCAGCCCGTCCGGCGCCGCCATCGCCCGGTTGCCACGCGCCACGCGGCGCGGCAGGGCGGCCGAGTCGAAGCCGAGCTTCGCCGCCTCCTTCAGCCGCGCCTCGGCCTGCGCCACCTGGCGCACCTCGCCCGACAGCCCGACTTCGCCGAAATAGACCATCCCGGCGCTGGTCGGTGTTTCGAACGCAGCCGAGGCGATGGCGGCGGCGACAGCAAGGTCGGCGGCCGGCTCGGTCACCCGCAACCCGCCGGCGACGTTGAGATAGACGTCGGTCGCGTTCAGCCGCAGCCCCGCCCGCGTCTCAAGCACCGCAAGCAGCATCGCAAGCCGCCCGCCGTCCCAGCCGATGACCGACCGGCGCGGCGAGCCGCCGGGATTGGGCGCGAGCAGGGCCTGGATCTCCACCAGCACCGGCCGCGTGCCCTCCAGCCCGGCGAACACCGCGCTGCCGGCGATGTTGCCACGGCGCTCGGCCAGGAACAGGGCGGACGGATTGGTGACCTCGGCGAGGCCGCGGTCGGTCATCTCGAACACGCCGATTTCGTCAGTGGCGCCGTAGCGATTCTTTACCGCACGCAGGATGCGGAACTGGTGGCCGCGATCGCCTTCGAAATACAGCACCGCATCGACCATATGTTCCAGCACCCGCGGCCCCGCGAGCGCGCCGTCCTTGGTGACGTGCCCGACCAGCGCGAGCGCAAACCCCTCCCCTTTCGCCAGCCGGATCAGCTCGAAGCTGCAGGCGCGGACCTGGGCGACGGTGCCGGGCGCGCTGTCGATCGCGTCGAGCCACATGGTCTGGATCGAGTCGATCACCACCAGGCCGGCATCCTTGGCTTGCGACAGGCTGGCGGTGACATCGCGCAGGTTCACGGCGGCCGCCAGCTCAAGCGGCGCCTGCTCGACGCCCAGCCGGCGGGCGCGCAGCCGCACCTGCTCGACCGATTCCTCACCCGAAACGTACAGCACCCGCCGTCCGGCCGAAGCAAGGCGTGCGGCGGCCTGCAGCAGCAGCGTCGATTTGCCGATTCCCGGGTCGCCGCCGACCAGCACGACGGAGGCCGGCACCAGCCCGCCGCCCAGCACCCGGTCCAGTTCGGCGATCCCGGTCGCGGTGCGCGGCGCCGGCTCGGCGCCGCCGGCCAGGCCGACAAACGCGATCCGGCGTCCCGCGGGGGCTTTTCCGGCAGGTCCGGGGCGCGCCGTGACCGCCTCCTCGACAATGCTGTTCCAGGCGTCGCAGGTTTCGCACCGGCCTGCCCATTTCGGGGAAACGGCGCCGCAGTCCTGGCACACGAAGCGCGTGGTCGGCTTGACCAAGCGTCAGTCTGCGTTGGCGGTCAGCATCGCCTCGCCGACGGCGACATCCGCCACGGTACTGACCAGCAACAGCCAACTCCGCTTGGGGGTGCTTGCGGCGTACTCGCGGTGGTGCAGCACGCGCTCTTTGGGATCGTCGCCGTCGCGGCTGAGGCTGAACGAGATTTGCGCCTGCCGGAGATCCTGTTCCAGCGTGCTGATCACGGCGGAGCCGCTCGCCCGCTCCGCAACGACCGAGCAGGAGCCGCCATCCTCGGAGATAAGCACCAGCTTGCCCATCTTGTTGGTTGCGTCGAACACCACGCCGGGCAACCCATACAGGAAAACCTGCTGCGCGCTGCTCGGCAGCTCCTGCAGCCCGGTCTTCTTGGCCCAATCGCGCAGCGCCGTGCTGTTGCCGGCGAACTGCACGCAGCTTTGCACGAACAGACCGGCCAATTGACCCGCGACCGACGGACCGTCATCCGCGATCGCCGGGCCTGCCAACGTCGCGACAATGGCGACTGGGAGAAGCGCATGAAGACTGGGTCGAATCATGCCGCCTCCGTTAACGGCTCTGTGATCTATGCGGGACCGTAATCCAATGTGCCGCCGATGGCTACCGTCGCAGTTCCATCTGGATCGGGCCGTCTCGCCGGCCGTGCGTGAACTGGTCGACCACCGGATTGCCGCTGTCCATCACGCGGCCGGCCGGCCCGCTCCAGACGATTCTGCCGTGGTGCAGCATGGCGACCGTGTCGCCGATTCGCTGCGCGCTGGCCATGTCGTGAGTGATGGCGACGGCGGTGCTGCCCAGCCGCTTCACGCAGTCCACGATCAGCCCGTCGATGATGGCCCCCATGATCGGATCGAGGCCCGTGGTCGGCTCGTCGAAGAACATGATGTCGGGCTGTGCGGCGATCGCCCGTGCCAGTGCCACACGCTTTTGCATGCCGCCCGACAGTTCGGCGGGCGTCAGCTCGCCCACGCTGGCGGCGAGCCCAACCTGGCAGAGGAATTCGGCCCCACGCTCGCGGGCCGCGCGCCGGGAGGCCTTGCGCTGGGCAAGCAAGCCGAAGGCGACATTTTCCCAGACCGGCAGCGAATCGAACAATGCGCCATTCTGAAACAGCATGCCGATGCGTGCGCGGACCTCCTCCCGCCGGTTGGGGGGAGCGGCCAGGACGTCCTCGCCATCGATCACGATCGAGCCGGAATCGGGTTCCATCAGGCCGAGGACGCATTTCAGCAGCACCGACTTGCCGGAGCCCGAGCCGCCGATGACCACCATCGAGGTGCCCGGCATCACGTCCAGATCGATACCGTCCAGCACCACTTTGTCGCCGAAGCTTTTGCGTAGCGCCCGCAGCCGGATCTTCGGAACGGCTCCGTTCATCGCGCGAAGAACGCCTCGGTCAGCACGTAGTCGAAGGCCAGGATCAGGATCGACGCGCTGACCACTGCGGCGGTGGTGGCCGCGCCGACCCCCTGTGCGCCGCCGCGGCTGTTGTAGCCCTGATAGCAGCCCATCAGCGTGATCAGGAAGCCAAACACCGCTGCCTTGGCGAGGCCGGAGACGACGTCGTCGGTCTGCAGAAAGTCGAGCGTGCTGCGCAGATACGTCGCCTGATTGAAGCCGAGCTTGAAGGTCGCGACGATGAACCCGCCCAGAACGCCGAGGATATCGGCGATCACCACCAGAAGCGGCAAGGCGATCGTGCCGGCGAGCAGCCTGGGCGCAACCAGGTACTTCATCGGGTTGGTAGACAGCGTCGATAGCGCATCGATCTGGTCGGTGACCCGCATGGTGCCGATCTCGGCCGCCATGGCTGCGCCGATCCGCCCCGCCACCATCAGCCCGGCCAGCACCGGCCCCAGTTCGCGCGTGATCGACAGCACCACAACGTTGGCGATCGCGCTCTCGGCGTTGAATCGGGCAAAGCCGGTATAGGTCTGCAGCGCGAGCACCATGCCGGTAAACACGGCGGTCAGCGCCACCACCGGCAGGCTGAAATAGCCGATTTCAACCAAGGCACGCCCGAACATCCGCCAATAGAACGGCGGACGTACCAAATGGGACACACCAGAGGCCGCGAACAGGGCAAGATTCCCGGTCAAGCGACAAACCCCGATCGCGGTCCGGCCGGTGGCGGCCAGCGGGTCAAGCAGGGAGATCACGCCGGGCGGTAGATGCGGTGAAAGCGGCGGCCGAGCGATGTCAGCACTTCGTAACCGTTCGTGCCGGCCGCCTCCGCCACGACATCGGGCGGCTGGCAGGGTCCGATGAGCTCCAGCCAAGTACCGGGCACCACGCCTGGGTGATCGGTCGCGTCGAACGTGGTCAGGTCCATGGAGACACGCCCTACCAGCGGGAGGGGGGTGCCGTCAAAAAACGCCCGCCCCCGGCTCGACAGACTGCGGTGCCAGCCATCGGCGTAACCAACGCCGACCGTGGCGATGCGGCTCGGGCGGATGGCGCGCCAGGTCGCACTGTACCCGACGGTCGCGCCGGCCGGAACCGCGCGCACCGCCAGGACCCGGGCGGTCAGCCTGACCGGCAGCTGCATCGGGTTCGGATGGCCGGGCGTCGGATTGAGGCCGTAGAGCGCCGCCCCCGGACGCGCGAGGTCCGATCCCCAGCCAGGGCCAAGGAAGATACCTGACGAATTGGCCAGGCTGCGCCGCGCCGGCGGCAGCCCGGCGCAGGCGGCCGCGAATTGGCGGTGCTGCGCTTCGTTCAGCGGATGATCCGGGTCCTCGGACGCAACGAGGTGACTCATCACGTAGCGCAGGTCGATCCCCGCAAGCCGCGCATGGTTCTGCTGCAGGATGGCAAGCTCCCGCGCATCGAGGCCAAGGCGGGCCATTCCGGTATCGACGTGCAGGAGCGCCGGCAAGGCGCGATCCGCGCGCCGTCCCGCCGCGGCCCAGGCGTCGATGTCGGCCAGCGATCCTAGAACCGGCAGGATGTTGTGCGCGGCGTAGGTTGTCTCGCTGCCGGGGATCGGGCCGTTCAGAACGGCCACCATCGCGTGCGGGGCCAGCGTCCGGATTGCCAGCGCCTCGTCCAGGTCGGCGGTGAAAAAGTGGCGGCAGCCCGCTGCATAAAGTGCCGCCGCCACCTGTTGTGCGCCAAGTCCGTAGGCGTCCGCCTTGACCACGCCGGCCACCGCGCCTGACGGGTGGCGGGCGCGCAAGGCCCACCAGTTGGCGACGACCACGTTAAGGTCGATCTCCAGAACGGCGCCGGCGGCCTCAGCCGTCATAGCCGTCATGTGCCTTGTCGAGATCGGCGAACCGCGTGAACTCGGCTTCGAAGAAGAGCTCGATCGTTCCGGTCGGCCCGTGGCGCTGCTTGGCGATGATCAGGTCGGCCTTGTTATGCGCCTTGGCCATGTTCTGCTGCCAGGTGTCCATCGCCGCCTGGAATTTGTCGCCGTTCTCGAAGGCGATCTCTTTCGGGATCTTCTGTTCCAGGTAGTACGCGTCGCGATAGATGAACATGACCGAGTCGGCGTCCTGCTCGATGGTGCCCGACTCGCGCAGGTCCGAGAGCTGGGGCCGCTTGTCCTCGCGGCTCTCCACCGCACGCGAGAGCTGCGACAGCGCGATCACCGGGACCGCCAGCTCCTTGGCAATGGCCTTCAGTCCCTGGGTGATCTGGCTGATCTCCAGCACCCGGCTTTCCGGACGCGTGCCCGCGGCGGGGCGCATGAGCTGCAGATAATCCACCACCACCAGCGCCAACCCCTTGGTGCGCTTCAACCGCCGGCAGCGGGTGCGCATCGCCGACAGGGTAATTGCCGGCGTGTCGTCGATCTGGATCGGCAAGCCGACCAGCTCGCGCGAGACCTGCACGAACTTGTCGAAGTCGCGCTGGCCGATGTCGCCGCGGCGGATGCGGTCGCCGGAGATCTGCGCCTCCTCGGACAGCAGGCGGGTGGCAAGCTGCTCCGCGCTCATTTCCAGCGAGAACACCGCGACGCAGGCTTTCGGCACACCAGCCGGGTCGGTCGCGTGCGCCTCGGCGAGCAGGGCCTTGGCGGCGCCGAAGGCGATCTTGGTGGCCAGCGCCGTCTTCCCCATGCCGGGGCGGCCGGCCAGGATCATGAGGTCGGACGGGTGCAGCCCGCCCATCTTGGAATCCAGGTCGCGCAGGCCGGTGGTCAGGCCTGCGACGTGGCCGGGCCGCTTGAACGCGCGCTCGGCGCCTTGGATCGCCGTCGTCAGGGCGCGCTCGAAGCTGATGAAGCCGGCGCCGCTGGCGCCCTCGGTGCCGAGCGTGAACAGCGCGTGTTCCGCCGCCTCGATCTGCTTGGCGCCGTCCAGCTCGGCATCGGCGCCGAACGCGTTGTTCACCACGGTCTCGCCGAGGTCGATGAGCTGGCGCCGCAGCCACGAATCGTAGACTGCCCTGCCATATTCGCCGGCATTGATGATGCCGACCATGGCGGTCAGAAGCTGGGCGAGATAGGCGGTGCCGCCGACCTCCTCCAGCACGCCGGAATGCTCGAACTCGGCCTTCAGCATGACCGCATCGGCGAGCTGCCCGGCCTCGATGCGGCGCACGATCGCCTGGTAGATGCGGCCGTGAATCGGGTCGGCGAAATGGTCCGGGGTGAGGAACTCGGAAACGCGCTCGTACGCTTTGTTGTTCGCGAGCAGCGCGCCGAGCAGAGCCTGTTCGGCCTGCAGGTTGGATGGGGGCAGCCGCTGTGACAGCCCAAGAAGCGGCGAATCGATGGTATTCACGGTCGGGTAACAATAGCCGCCCGCTCGCCATCGCGCATCACGCCATGGCGCTGTGAATTGCGGGGATGTCGGGGGCAGATGGGCAAGGGTTCAGGGCCGCGTCTTTAATGTCACAGCCTTGAACGACCACTTGCTGCACGCACGCATTCGCTTGAGCAGCGCAACAATCTGGTTTTCGAGTCCGGCGCCTGGGCTTCTCAGCGGTTGCCTGAGCGCACGGCCCATCGCGCCGGGGCGGGCGTTTCCATCGGCCATCGTTCAGGGACTCCGCACCGACGGACAAGTGCAGGGCGGGTCAGCGGAGCGCCATCCGCCTCGGCGCCGCTCGCCCGTCAGGCGCGGCTGTCCGCTCGGGTCCATTCAAGCAGCGCGATTAAGGACTGGTGGACGGCGCTCCGCCGGTCCACCCTGCACGTTCAGCCATATGGGCGAGGCGTTGCACTCGCCCGGTCGTTCTAGTCCGGAAGTGGGCGTCGTCGCACAGGTTGCTGACGCGCATGCGACCACCGGCATCCTGCCGCAGTTGCGCAAGCAACCATGAAGTGGTCGCCAAAGATGGCGCGGACCGGCTGCCCGCCCGCGCCATCCCCGCCATTCACATCGCGCGTTGCGTCACGCGGGCTCCTCCGGAGCGGCGCCTGCCTCGAACAGGGCACCGGCATCGACCGGCGCTTCGGGTTCCTCGGCCTGGTTGCCGACACGCTCGCCACGGGCCTGCTTTTCGGCCTCTTCGGGGCTGCGGGCAACGTTCACCGTCACCGCGATCGACACTTCCGGATGCAGCACGACCCGGACCTTGGCAAGGCCCAGCGACTTGATCGGATGCTCCAGCACGACCTGCGCCCGGTTCACGGTCAGGCCGCCGTCGGTGCAGGCATCGGAAATGTCGCGCGCCGAAACCGAGCCGTACAACCCGCCCGATTCACCGGCCTGCCGGATCACCACCACCGACAGCCCGGCGACGCGCTCGGCGACCCGTTCGGCCTCTTCGCGACGCTTGATGTTTTGCGCCTCAAGCTGGGCGCGCTGCTGCTCGAACCGCGCCAGGTTGTCCTTCGACGCGCGCAGCGCCTTCTTCTGCGGCAGCAGGTAGTTGCGGGCGAAGCCGGGCTTCACCTTCACCAGATCGCCCATCTGTCCCAGCTTTTCCACGCGCTGGAGCAGGATCACTTCCACGGCGGCCATGACGGCGGTGCTCCTCAGGCCACGATATAGGGCAGCAGCGCCAGGAACCGGGCGCGCTTGATCGCCACCGCAAGCTCGCGCTGCTTCTTGGCGGACACGGCGGTGATTCGGCTCGGCACGATCTTGCCGCGTTCGGACAGGAAGCGGGACAACAGCCGCACGTCCTTGTAGTCGATCTTCGGCGCCCCCGGGCCGGAGAACGGGCAGGATTTGCGGCGGCGATAGAACGGCCGCCGTGCGCCGACGGCGGCACGGCGGGCGGCTGGATTGACGTCGGTGGTGTCGGACATGGGGCGCTACTCCTCAACGCCAGGGCGGAATTCGTCGCGCGGGAACTCGCCGTCGCGCGCCCGGAATTCCTCCCGCTCGTCATAGCCGCGGCGACGTCCGCTCTCGAAGCGGCCGGCGGGCTTGGGTCCGCGGAAGGTGCGCTCGCGGTCGTCGGAGCGGCGGGACAGGATGGCGGACGGCGCCTCGTCGATCGTCTCGACCCGCACCGTCATGAAGCGCAGCATGTCTTCGTTCAGTCGAAGTTGCCGCTCCATCTCGGTGATGAAAGCCGGCTTGGCATCGAGGCCGAGCAGCATGTAGTGGCCCTTCCGGTTCTTCTTGATCCGGTAGGCCAGGCTGCGCAGGCCCCAATATTCGCGCTTCTTGACCGCGCCGCCCTCGGCCTCAAGCTGGCCGGCGATGCCGTCGGCGATCCCCTCGACCTGCTGCTGCGTGACGTCGTTGCGTGCAATCAGCACGCACTCGTAGAGTGGCATCCTGTTACTCCCCCTCTGGCTTACCGCCCCGACGTGATCCTGAAGCGCCAGGACCGGTCGCGCTCCACCATGGAACGCCGGGCATAGCCGAGGCAGGTGCCACCACCCCGGCAGGGAAGCCGGGGCGTAGAGCATGGTTCGCCTTGCGACGCAACCGACATCGGTTTGGCTCGGTTCGCTTGCGCGTGGTGCGTCCTATGGCCTTTTCGTCACAGAAGGCTGACCGGCCATTGACAGCGGGAAGGCACGAAGGCTACGCCGCCGCGCCACAATGCCGTGAAGAAAGTCCCCTTGATGCCGGTCCACGCCTTCATCTTTCCCGGCCAGGGCAGCCAGGCCGTCGGCATGGGCCGCGACCTCGCCGCCGCGTTTCCTGCCGCCCGGGAGCTGTTCCAGGAGGTGGACGAGACGCTGAAGCAAAGCCTCTCGAAGCTGATGTTTGAAGGGCCGGGCGACGAGCTGACGCTGACCGAGAATGCCCAGCCGGCGCTGATGGCGGTGTCGCTCGCCGTGCTGCGCGTGCTGGAAAGCGAGGGTGGGATTGCCCTGAAGCAGAAGGCGGTGATCGTTGCGGGCCACTCGCTCGGAGAATACAGCGCGCTGGCTGCCGCCGGCGCCTTCAGCGTGCCGGAGGCCGCCCGCCTGTTGAAGCTGCGCGGGCAGGCGATGCAGAAGGCGGTGCCGGCCGGCGAGGGCGCGATGGCCGCCCTGCTCGGCGTCGAGTTGCAGCAGGCGGAGGCGATCTGCGCCGAGGCCGCTCCGGTGCCCCAAAGCGAGACCAACGAAATCCAGGTGATCGAGCCGGCCAACGACAACGGCGGCGGCCAGATCGTGATCTCGGGGCACCGTGCAGCAATCGAGCGCGCGGTGGAGATCGCCAAGGCGAAGGGCGTGCGCCGCGCGATGCTGCTGCCGGTCTCGGCGCCGTTCCACTCTGCCCTGATGGCGCCAGCCGCAGACGCCATGGCGGACGCCTTCGAGGCCACCCCGCCGCGCGCGCCGGTGGTGCCGCTGGTGGCCAACGTCACCGCGGC
>Ga0182012_10005938_pt1 | contig 12500 bp, 12 predicted proteins | sample 612S2SmetaG_FD_120486 | JGI IMG/M metagenome (GOLD analysis project Ga0182012, IMG submission 120486) | Permafrost microbial communities from Stordalen Mire, Sweden - 612S2S metaG | ecosystem: Environmental > Terrestrial > Soil > Wetlands > Permafrost | place: Sweden: Stordalen | collected...
CAGCCTGCGGGAATCGCTGGAGACAGTGCGAGACGCCAGTATTCGGCTGGCGCGCCACGCCATTCCCGGCGAGCAGCGGGAGAGGATTACCCGCTTCGAGCGAGAGGCCCAGCTTAATCCGAGCAGCTCATCGGATCCATTGGCGCAGAGCGATCGCGAAGAGCGCATCACCGCCTGGCTCGAAGCGCGCCATGTGCCCGATGCCTGGAAGATATCGCCAGCGATCGCCGATGCCGGCGTAGATACTCCCAAACTGGAATGCCTTGCCGGCGACCTCGGTGGCGAGGTTTTGTCCGATGCCCTCATTCGTATCGCATCCCTGCTCACAATCGCCAAGCTGATCCATGAGATCGAGATCAGTACCAAACGCATATCGTATCTGGTCCAGGCCATCAAAGAGTACTCGTATATGGATCAGGCGGCGATGAAGGAAATTGACATCCACAAAGGGATCGAGAATACGCTGACGATATTGCACCATCAACTCAAGAATGGAATCACCGTGGTCCGCGAATATGACGAAAACCTGCCGCGCATCTGTGCCTTCGGCGGTGAGCTCAATCAAATTTGGACTAACCTGATTGCAAACGCCATCGAGGCCATGCAGGGTGAGGGCGAGTTGCGAGTGCGGACCGCGCGTGCACTCGATCGCGTGCTTGTAGAGATTGGCGATAACGGCCCAGGAATTCCGCCTGACGTTCTGCCCCACATTTTTGAACCGTTTTTCACTACCAAAGCAGTCGGCGAGGGAACTGGTCTTGGATTGGATACGGTCGGTCGCATTGTTCGCAATCATCATGGAGAGATTCGCGTTTCTTCGCAGCCTGGCGATACGCGATTCCAGGTTTACTTACCTTTGACTCAGCCGAAGACCACAACGAATGGCGCAACAGAGGAGGAAGACGATGCGGGAAACCTGTTCGCACCTGCACCAGATACAAAGGCCGTCTCCTGACACCGATGGATGCGAGGAATGGCTGCGGAGGGGAGATTCATGGGGCCGTCTGCGGCGATTCGTCGAAGAGCAGGCGTGCGAAGAAGCATGCGACGAATCATTTTAGAAAGAGAAAACACCCCGTCATGCGATCGCATGAGTCCGGCGAGGACTTGGGTTGATGTTATATTGACGAAGTTATGATCGCGCCGTTCTCATAAAGGGCGCCTCGTGAAATCGAAGGGAACAAACAGCCTATGAATGCCTTCGCAATCGAACTCGACAAGCAGAATCAGATCCTCGCGCGACTGGCTGAAGCCCGCGCTGTTACCGATGATTTGTTTCGAATTATTAGATGCGATGCCGTATACGATCGGCCCATTCCGGAAAGGCATCGAATTGTCTTTTACATCGGCCACCTCGAAGCATTCGATTGGAATCTGATCGCAGGTCAGGCACTTGGACTCGGGCCGGCTCACAAGGAATTCGATCATCTGTTTGCTTTCGGAATCGATCCGGTGGGGACCGGTCTCCCCGATGACAAGCCCTCCGACTGGCCGAGTCTCACTGAGATTGATGCGTATAACTCGCGCGTGCGGAAACAGATTGATCATCTCCTCGAAAGCCAGCCGCAATCCTCTCCGAACCCTTGGCAATTTCCCCAGGAACTCATCCTGAACGCGGCCATCGAACATCGATTGATGCACGCTGAGACTCTGGCCTACATGCTGCATCAACTGAGTCCAGATCTTAAAATTCCTGCGAGCAATTACCAAGCGATCAATGCTCGCCCGACTGTGCCTGTCGCTTCCCGGATGATCGAAATCCCAGCCGGATTTGCCACGCTGGGAATACGGCGTGAAGCGGAATCGTTCGGCTGGGACAACGAATTTGATGAGCACTCCGTGGCAGTGCCCGCCTTCGCGATCGGCTCGCAGAAGGTTACGAATGGGGAGTTTCTAAGGTTTGTACGCGAAGGCGGATATAACGAGCCTCGGTTCTGGAATCCTGCCGACTGGGCCTGGATCAAAGAACAGAATATCGACCACCCGTGTTTGTGGTTCACCAGCGGAGGTAATTGGTATTATCGGGCCATGTTTGAAGAAGTCCCGCTGCCGCTTGACTGGCCGGTATACGTAAGCCACGCGGAAGCCGCAGCCTATGCGCGCTTCACCGGTCAATCGCTTCCCAGCGAAGCGCAATTTCAGCGCGCTGCTTACGGAACGCCGCAGGGCTCTGATGAGATCGGAAAAGCATATCCGTGGGGCGATGCGCCTCCCGATGCAAGCCGGGGAAACTTTGACTTTCAGCGTTGGGATCCGGTTGCGGTGGGAAGTTATCCAGCCGGGCGGAGTGCATTTGGATTGGATGACACTCTCGGCAATGGATGGGAATGGACATCGTCCCCATTTGCTCCCTACAAGGGCTTTGAGCCCTTTCCCTTTTACCCCGGATACTCGGCAAACTTTTTCGATGAAAATCATTTCGTCGTGAAGAGCGCTTCGCCGCGGACTGCAGCGTGCATGTTGCGCCGCACGTTTCGCAACTGGTTTCAGCCGCATTACCCGTACGTTTACGCCTCTTTTCGTTGCGTAGAGAACTGAATGGAGCCAATATGTTGATCAGCGATGGTGTTAGCCGGACTGTTGACTCATTTGCCGAAGATGTGCGGAGTGGGTTGGGAAAGATCGGGCAAAAGGAGCTGCCGTCAAAGTACCTATACGACGATATCGGCTCCTCTATGTTCGAAGTCATCACCAGACTTCCTGAGTACGGGTTGACACGGGCGGAAGAACGAATCCTGCAACGGCACTCAAAGGACATCGCTGAGTGGCTAACTGAGCACGGCATGGTTGTCGAACTCGGCAGCGGCAGCGGCCGGAAGACGCGTCAGATACTTGAGGCACTTACTCACCGTAAGTCGATGACTTACTGCCCGATTGAAATATCGCAGGCGGCACTGATCAACTGTCAACGCGAACTTAGCGATCTAACCCACGTCAGCATTCTGGGATTCGAGACCGAGTACCTGGACGGCTTGAGCCGCGCCGTCGCTCGCCGCAGGCCCGGCGACGCCGTCGTAGTGCTTTTCCTGGGGAGTTCAATCGGCAATTTCGATCGCCAGCCCGCCGAGGAGTTCCTGCGCAAGATTCGCCAGGCGATTCAGCCCGGCGATTCCTTGTTGCTCGGCACCGATCTTGAGAAACCATTGGCCCAGCTTATTCCCGCTTACGACGACTCTCTGGGTGTGACTGCGGCGTTCAATCGCAACCTGCTGGCCCGCATCAACCGTGAACTCGGAGGAGATTTCGATGTATCTCGATTTGATCATGTTGCCCTCTACAATGCCCAGGAGCGTCGAATCGAAATGCATCTTCGCTCTACTGAAACCCAAACTGTCTGCGTCAATGAAGGAAACTTTACATTCCTCTGTGATGAGACGATTTGGACGGAGAGTTGCCATAAGTATGAGAGGAAGGAGCCCGCGGAGTTGGCTAACCGCACCGGCTTCGAATGCGTCGAGCAATGGGTAGACGTAGAATGGCCATTCGCCGAGAACCTATTGGTCGCCGTATAACTGAAGCGATTCACTCATCAATCACCTGAATTTCCAATTGCCCTGCTCGACGAGTGACCGATTTGTTCAGCGATAACAGGCAAATGCACTCACCGACAGTACCTGACATAGGTTAGCCGGTTCGGTCCTGGAATGCGCCGCGGGCTCCGGATAAGCATGGCCGCGTTTGGTGCAGGAAAGCTTGTGCGATGCCGACCTCGCGGGAGTGAAACGGCCGCCGGACTGGAATCAAGCCGGAGATGAATCGCTTATGGATCACGGTAATCGCGGCGGTTGACTTCGCGGACGGCGTCTTCGTGTCCTTGCTCAGCGGCCAGCCGCGTCCAGTATCGATACTGCGTATAGTCGTGTTCGACGCCGAGGCCCACATCGTAGAGGTGTCCAAGCTGGAACTGAGCCCTGGCGCTGCCTTGCTCCGCAGCGCGACGATACCATAGCGCTGCCTGAGTATAGTTGCGCGGCATGCCCTGGCCCAGATAGTAAAGGTCTCCGAGCCTTTGCTGAGCGTCCGCGCAACCTTGCGCTGCTGCCAGCCGATACCAGTGTGCAGCCTCGCCATCGCTTCGAGTTACGCCTTCCCCTTTTTGATACATGAGGCCAAGGTTGAACTGTGCCCAGGCCAGTTCTCCGTCCGCAGCGCGCTGGCACCATGCAAACGCTTCTGCGAAGTTGTTTGCGCTGTAACAGCGGAAGCTCAAATTGGCTTGGGCATATAAGTGGCCCTGGTCCGCGGCCATGCGCTCCCAGTGTGCAGCCTGCGCGACGTCTTGCGGCACGCCCTTGCCTGCTTCATACATGGTGCTCAGAATGTACTTCGATTCAGCGTGCCCCTGGCAGGCGGCCTTGTTGAAGTTTGCAGCTGCTTCCGGAAATCGTCCGGCGTTGTATTCAGCTACGGCCCTCTGGTAGTCCGTGTTCGACGACGAATTTGCGGCGTCGCGCCGGCCACGGGCGAAGATGCTGGAGCGAACGGAGTGGAGCGTCAACGCGCCGCGGGACGGGATATGCTGCAGTTCGGATTGAGCTTTATCTTCCAAGGGCGCTCACCTGGCGCTCGACAAACTCCAACCGGTACTGAGCATCGGCAATGCGCTCGCGCAGACTGGCCGCGAGTTCGTCCAGTAGATCGCGCTCTTCGCGTGTTGCGGTTTCGGCGTCGGTATATAGTTGGCCAATCTCGCTTCCAAGAAGCATTTCTTGTTCGCGATCGAGCGCGGCAATATCTCGCTCAGCATGTTGAATCTGCCGCACCAGGCGAGCCAATGCCAGGCCATCTCCCTCATCGGCGCCATTTTCGATCATTGCCGCGTTCACCTCAAGATGGTCGTCCAGCAAGCGCTGCAAAGTCTCGGCGTCGCCGCGACTATAAGCCTGGTTGGCTCGCGTCATCAGCAACGTGAAGTGCTTTTCTTCTGCCTCGTCACTGGCGAAGTCAGGGTGGATGCGCTTTGCGACCTCGCGAAACAGCGTCTTGAGACTTGGCGACGGGTCAAACTCCTCGGGCTCCTGGTCGGCGCCAAATGCGGCCTCGTGCGTCTCCCGTGCACGCTCACGCGCTTGCTGCGCACGCCGGCGCGCGGAGTCCGAGTCGTACAGTTCCACTTCGCGCTCCGTGATACGTGCGGCAATTTCGTCCAGTTCCGCATACTGAACGCCGACCCGCTGCAGATAGCGCACTTCAAATGCCTTCAACTGACAGCGAACCTGTGCGATGTCGGCCTCACGCTCGGCAAGCGCGGCACGGACGGCGCCAAGCCGCGCACGCTTTTCAGCGAGTTCCGCGGCATGGAGATTGGGCTGAAGGACAATTTTGGCTGGCATAAGGCTCGTAATCGGACACTCGTGTCGCGGCAGCCTTCAGTTTAAACCGGCCAGCGAATTTGTCGCAGACCGGTCCGATATCAATCATGGCGATGGACCCGATGATTACGCCGCGCTAACAGGGCCGCATGGTCCGGATTTTCAATCCTGAGTCGGTCACGAGATTTCATGACAACGACCGACTTATTATTATCTACGGGCAGAGGAAAAACATATCTCAAAGAATGTCAATTATTTTTGGTTGAGTGTATTGGATTCTCGACTACCTTTGCTCTTTAAGTTTCGTCAAGTCGGAGGGCTTCTCCTTTATGTCAGCTTCAGTCGCGCGCGTACTCAGGACCACCTTTCCGAAATGCTGATTCGACTCCAAATAGCGGTGCGCGTCGGCGACTTTATCTAAAGTGAAAGTTCGATCGATGACAGCGCGAAGAGATCCGTCGCTCAGACGGTCGAAGAGGAAGCGCTCCGCCTTTTCCCGCTCCGCCGGAAATCGCCGCATCGAGAATATCCGATAGGCGTGAACGGTGAGGCACTTGCGCAGAGCCGTCAACAGCGGGAACACCGTTAATTCTGTACTCAGCGTTCCGTAGAGGATGATTTGCGCTCCCAGTGCTGCCGCGTTGGCAAGCTTTCCGACCATGCCGCCGCCGACTGCGTCGAACAGCACGTCCGCGCCCGCGCCGGATGTGATCTGCTTGACGCGAGCGGCAACGTCCTCCTCCGCGGTGACGATTACATGATGCGCGCCCGCTTCGATCAGCTGCCGCTTCTTGATTCCGGTGCGTGTGGTCGCGATGACTATTGCGCCGACCCATCTGGCAATCTGGATGGCGGCGATTCCCGCGCTGCTGCTGGCGGCAGTGATGAGCACGGATTGGCCCTCGCTCAGCTTGCCCAGATAGATGAGGCCGCCGTACGCCGTCAGGCCCGACATCCAGACGGAAGCTGCCTCTGCTGTTGTGAGATGTTTGGGATAGCGAATCAAAGCGTCGGCGGGAACCACCGCTACATCGCCATAGACACCGTACTCGCGCATGGAAAACACCGGCAGGGTGGCCACCTGTTCCCCAACTTCAAAGCCGGACACATCGGGGCCGATTTCGAGAATCGTGCCTGCTGCTTCGAGGCCAAGGCTCGCCGGAAATTTCTCTGGAATTTCGAGATACCGTCCCTGGCGGAATGCGATTTCGGCTCGATTGAGGCCGATGGCATCGACGGCAATGAGAACCTCGCCGGCGAGAGGCTTGCGGACGGCGCGATCTTCCACCCGCAGCACATCGGGCGATCCGGGCTCGTAGAACTGGACAATGCGTGGCATAGGATTAACGCGGCGCTCCGATGCGAATCTCGCAGCCCAGGCTCGCGTAGCCTTTCGTTGGTGCAAAGATCTCAGCTTCTTTGCCTAGGCCTGAGGTGGCGACGATTTCGCGAATCTCTGCGAGAGTATATTTTTCGTCCAGCCGGCTCGGTTCTACTCCTGCTTTGCTGCGAAAACTGTTGAAGGCGGCCAGAGCAAGTGGATCGGGGTCGCGGCGGATCTCGTGGATCAGCGCAACGCCACCCGGCGCGAGTACGCGGCGGATCTCAACCAGCGCAGCGGCCGGATTGGCCCAGTGATGGATCGTTGACCGGCTAACGACGAAATCCATTGCGCCGTCGGGGAACGGCATGTGATGCACGTCGCCTCTCACCAATTCGATTCGGTCGAGAAGATTTTCGCGTTCGAGATTTGCGCGCGAGACCTCGATCATGTCGGAGAAGTAATCGAGCCCGATGAATTTTATCTGCTTCAGCTCAGAAAGAGCAGCCAGGCGAAGTAAAAAACGGCTGGTGCCGCAGCCCGCATCGAGAAGTTTACGGCCAGCGGGATTTAGCCGCACCTCCTGCAAGACGCGGTCGGCCAGCAGACGGTCGAAGCGGCCGAGAAAGCCCTGCGTAAACTTGTCGTACTCCTCGGCGGAGTAGTGAACCGGCATGTTGTGGCGCTGGCTAGTCATGGGCATGGGTTGCGCCCTTCCCGCATACTTTTTCTACGGCATCGAGTAGCAGCGCTCGGTCGTCGACAGCCTTCGCGACCGTCGACTCTGCAATCTCCTTCGCAATCAGGTCGACTTCACCGGCAGAAAAGTCGTATCCCATTTCTTTGAGCCGCAACCCAATCGCGGCCCGGCCGCTGTGCTTGCCTATGACGATGCTGTGGCCCGCAGCGCCTACCAACTCCGGCGGGAACGGCAGATACGTGCCGGGGTCTTTCAATAGTCCGTCCTGGTGAATGCCGGCTTCGGTGGTGAACGCATTCGAGCCTACCACGGACTTATTTGGGGAAACCGGAATCCCAGTTTCTTCGGATACCAGACGGCTCAGCTGCAAAAGACGATCGAGTTTGACCGAGTGCTTGCACTTGTATTGATCGGGATTGAGCGACAACGTCAAAGCAACTTCTTCGAGCGATGCGTTGCCGGCACGCTCGCCCAGGCCGTTTACCGTGCACTGCACAATGCGCGCGCCTTCCTCAATCGCAGCCAGCGAATTGGCCGTGGCCAGGCCGAGATCGTCATGAAAGTGCGCAGCGAGGGGAACCTTTGCGAGGGCGGGCGTTCCATCCTGAATGCGGCGGAGGAATGTTCGCGTCTTCTCCGGAGTCAGAATTCCCACGGTGTCAGGAAAGGAGACGGAATTTGCGCCAGCGCCGATTGCGGCTGAATACACTTCGCACAAAAAGTCGACTTCGGTGCGCGATGCGTCTTCAGGACTGAATGAGACGAAGCGGAAGGTCTTGCGCGCATATTCGATTGCGGAAACAATCATGGCCACGATCTCCTGCTTGCTTTTGCGCAGCTTCGCCTCGCGATGCAGCGGGCTGGTGGCTAGAAAAATATTGACGGCACAGCGAAATGGATTTGCGCCTTGAAGCGCCACGCGGGCCTGGTCGATGTCGGAGGGTAGCGCGCGGCACAACGCCATGATCACCGGCCCGCGCACTTCACTGACAATGGCGCGAATGGCTTCGATCTCAGAATCGCCACAGGCGGGGAAGCCGGCTTCGATGGAGTTGATGCCCGCATCGGCAAGCGCACGGGCCACGCGCACTTTCTGCTCCGGACGCAATGAGGCTCCGGTCATCTGCTCGCCATCGCGCAGCGTGGTGTCGCTCAGCAATATCTGTCGCAGCGCTTGAGGGTCAGCCATAATAGCGCACCACAATTTCGGCAACGAGGGCAGGTATGAGTCCGCCTTTGCGTTCCACCGTCACCAGCCATGCGGCCTGGTTGGAATCTTTCAACTGCTCACATTGCATGAGGCGTATGCGGCCTCGGATGAGCGAGCCGACTGGGACCGCGGAAAGAAAGCGGGCGTAATTCAATGCAGTCACCAGGCCGTACTGCACGCCGCGCATCTTCACGGCGGTCATGAGGAAGTGACCGGCCATGGAAAGATTCAGGAAGCCGTGCGAGATGGTGCCGTGGAATGGTGACTCGGATTTTGCGCGCTCCGGGTCGCAGTGAATCCACTGCCGGTCAAGGCTGACCTCAGCAAAGCGGTCGATATCGGCCTGGCTGATCTCGCGATACGCCGTCAAGGCCACGTCCTGCTTGAGCAGTTGCTCGAGGGCGGCGAAGCTGTCGATGACTACTTGTTCCGGCAGCGCCATATCAGTGCGCTCGCTCGATGGCTATGGCCGCGGCGTTGCCGCCGAAGGCGAAGGAGTTGGAGAGCGCGGTGCGAATTTCTCGCTGCAATGAAGTGCCGCGCACGAGGTTGATGTTCGCGAAGCCGGGCTCAGGATTTTCGAGTCCTAACGTTGCAGGAATGAAGCTACGCTGCAAAGCCAGCAACGTGGCCACAAACTCTACGCTTCCGGTTGCGCCGAGCGAATGGCCGTGGTGGCCTTTCGTGGAGCTGACAGGCACCGGCGCGCCGCCTCTGCGTTGCGCAAGCAGGCGCTCAATCGCGGTCAACTCAGCAATGTCGTTGGCCACGGTGCCTGTTCCGTGTGCATTGATATAGCCGAGGCTGGCCAGCCGCTCTTCCGACCTGCCGAGCGCATTCCACATGGCGCGAAGAGCGGTATCACCGGATGGATCGGGCGAGGTGGGATGGTAGGCTTCATTGATCGCGCTGTATCCGGCGACCCGGGCGATGATGTTTGCGCCGCGCCGCCTGGCCAGTTCCTCGTCTTCAAGCACAACCAGCGCGAATCCGTCGCCCAGCATCATCCCGTCGCGATTCACGTCGAACGGGTGACAGCCCTCCTTGCCCACAAGTCGCAGGATGTTGAAACCGGTAACCGGAATGTCGCTGAAGTATCCATAACCGCCGGCGAAGACGCGCTTGGCGCGGCCCTGCCTGATCCAGTCCCAGGCCACGCCGATGGAACTGGTTCCCGAGGCGCAGGCGGTGGAGATCATTGCCGAAGGACCTTGCGCGCCGAGCTGCGCCGCAAGATCACTGTGGAAGGCTGCGGAACTGAGCCATGAATTGGAGCCGGTTAGCGACGGGTCGATGGGTTCGTTCGACGGCGTTTTCAGGTAGCTCACGTAACGACCGGTTGCGCCGCCGTGCGAGGAGCCGAGGCAAAGTCCTACATCGTAAGGAGAAAGATCGCCGGCGGGTGCTACCAAACCGTCGAGAACATCGGCGACAACTTGCCGCATAACATCATGCGCGCACTGGTCGTCGCCGGATGCGTCACCGGGAAATTGCTCGATGCCTGCTGCGCTTTTGGTGCGGAAGGCCCAATGGCTGACGTCCATTCGCGTAATGGATTTGCGGCCGGGCTGCATGTTTACGAGCCCATTCCAGAATGCATCGACACCGCGCCCGTACGGGCTCCAGATTCCCATGCTGACAACTACTACGGGGCAGCTCATACAGCGCCTCCGCCGTCGAGTTCAATGGTTTGCCCAATCAGGTACGTCATGTCCGGACGCAGCAGCGCGGAGACGACCGATGCTACCTCATCGGCTCGGGCGATGCGGCCCAGCGCAATGTGCGCTGCCGCGCGGTCGAGCGTTTCGCGATTGGGCGTGTCTAGCATTTCGGTATCGGTCCATGCCGGGGCAACGCCGTTTACGCGGATGCCTCGGGATGCGACCTCGCGCGCCAGGCCGCGGGTGAGATTGGTGAGCGCGGCCTTCGAGGCGCTATAGGCCGTCAGGCCGACTTGCGGCTGCGATCCTGAACGCGAGGAGATGTTAATGATTGCACCAGACTTCTTGGGCAGCATCAGGCGCAGCGCGGCCTGCGAGCAGAGCACTGCGCCTTTCAGATTGGCTTCCATGAGCTCAAAGAATTTTGCCGGTGGAGTGAGGGCAAACAATGCGGAGTAGGTTCGGCCGGCGTTGTTCACCAGCGCATCGAGTCTGGCGTGGCGCTTGCGAATTTCATCGAACATGCGGCGCACGTCTTCGGGAATTGTCACATCGGCCTGGTAGATCCAGGCGCGGCCGCCCGAGGCTTCGATGCTGCGCAGCGTCTCCTCGGCGGCATCCTGCCTTGCGACGTAGTTGATGGCGACCGTGAACCCATCGGCGGCGAGACGCTGGCAGATGGCGCGGCCGATGCCTCGCGAGCCTCCCGTGACCAATGCGATTTTTTCCTGAACGGTATCGGTCATAGTTCGTCACTCAATATATAGGCCGAATCCTGGCCGGACATCTCCATGCTCAACACGACTGCCGCACCCCGGCGCAGCGGGGCAGCCTTGCCGGTAACAATATTAGAGCCGATGCTAGCAGATGCTCCGGCAGTCGGCGGCATTGTTTTCTCCCCCAGCGCGCGAACCGCGGTGATGATTGAAATGCCGCCCGACGCGCCCCAGGTTTCTCCCACGCCGCCTTTTACTGAGAAGATGTGGGGCCTCGAAGCAAGCGCGCTTGCAATCGCTTCCATCTCCGGCTGATCGAGTGCGGCGTAACCGTTGGCCGCGCCGGAGACGAAGGACACGTCTTCTGGTGACAGGCCGGCATCGCGCAGGCCGCGGCGAATCGCTTCGGCAATATCGCCGGCATCGCGCTCAACAGGATTACGCACCGCGCGACGATCGGTGACTGTAGCGTAGCCCTTCAGATATGCCAGCGGTTTTGCGCCGCGAGCCTTGGCGTGTTCCGGACTTTCCAAAACAAAAAATGCGCTGCCGTCGCCGGGAGTGAGCCCGCTCGATGCGCCGTCGTAAGGCCGCGCGGCATCTTCGCCCGATGCCAGCGAACAGCAATGGCACATTTCGAAGATGTAGTCGGATAGTTCGTCAAACCCTCCCACCAGAATCGCGTCGGCTGCTTCGTCGCGGAGCAGGTCGAGCGCTGCGCCGAGCGATGAAGCGCCAAAGTGCATGGTACTGGGGCCGCGCAGGTGGAACTCCATTGCCAGCGAGCCCAGCACGCTGTTGGCGATGGTCTGAACGAACTGCAATCCGCTGACCGCACTGGGGCCCTTGGTCCACAGCTTCTCGTAGTACTGACCAATGACCTGATGCTGGCCGAAGTTACGATTCACGATGAGCCCGGCGCGTTCGGGAGCAACACTGGCGGCGATGCCGGAAGAGGTCCAGGCTTCTTCAGCGGCAATCCGCGCCAGCATTGCCGGGCGCGTGGGACGCGTATTTCCCGAAGTCGGTGCGGAAAGGCTCAGAACTTCAGCAGTGGGAGATTCGGCCGAGAATCCTGACGATCCATCTCGGCGTTTGCGAAGAGTACGGGTCGCGGGTTCGTTCGTCAACAGGCCGCGCCAGAGTTCCGGCACGCCAACACCGTAGGCGGTGACGCATCCCATGCCGGTAATTGCCGCGCCCGCGCTTAGCACCGTTCCGATCCTCCGCGGTCGTCAACCTGGGCCAGCATCATGCGATCCTTGGTAGGCATTGCAAGGCCCTCTTCGCTCACGTCGAAGCGCGAAGGAATTTCTTCGGGAGTCAGCCAGCGCGCGCAAAATTGGCGAAGCTCTTCCGGCGACGGAGCAGCGTGCCCGTCGCGCACGGAAATTGTCGCCACGGGCGTCTGGCCCCAGAAGGGATGCGGAGCTGCTTCCACAAGCACGGATTCAACGGCCGGATGGCGGCGAATCACTTCTTCGATTGGTTCCACGGCCAGCAGCACGCCGCCGCGGTTGATGGCGCGGTCCAGCCTGCCACGCACGTACCAGACACCGTCGCGAACCTCGCCAAGGTCC
>Ga0182012_10005939_pt1 | contig 12498 bp, 8 predicted proteins | sample 612S2SmetaG_FD_120486 | JGI IMG/M metagenome (GOLD analysis project Ga0182012, IMG submission 120486) | Permafrost microbial communities from Stordalen Mire, Sweden - 612S2S metaG | ecosystem: Environmental > Terrestrial > Soil > Wetlands > Permafrost | place: Sweden: Stordalen | collected...
GCTATCAAACGCCCACTCAAGTGCGAGCCGCTCAACTTCGGGTTGCCAATGCAAGTGTCGGAGAGCTATCCTTGGCAGCCTGAATAAGCGCAGTCGGTTGTCTCAGAACCGTGCCGCAGTACAAAAAACAAGAACATCAGACCGAATTCGCCGAGCAAGCCGATGGAGCCCTGGCTTGTGACCCAGTTAAGCCCCCCCTGGTCCAACGACTATTCCGAACACAAATTCGAGGACGACCACGGGCGTTTGCATAAGCGGTGGCAATCGCGCGAGCAGTGGCGCGAGAACGGCGACCAAGCCAACGACAAAAAGGGTATGAATTTCATCCATGATTGAGGGCAGCGCAAGGTCTGTCATTTTTTGTACGGTAACTTGGACGGATCATGAACATCCGTTTGGTCACGCGGCCTCTTCGATGATGTTCAAGGGGCGGAAGTCGTCGCCGGACATGGCGGCCTGGGTCCAGAGGTAATCGCCGGTTAAGCCGATGTGGTTCCAGCCGAGGGGCGCCACGTGCCGCAATAAATTATCTGGAACGGCTTTGCCGATCGAGTGCAAATGCTGAACTGCGCGCCCGAGATACACGGTGTTCCAATAGACGACAGCCGCAGTGACGAGATTAAGCCCAGAAGCGCGGTAACTCTGGTTTTCGAACGTGCGATCGACGATCCGGCCTTGTTTATGGAGGAACACGGCCTGGGCGAGCGCGTGGCGTGATTCGCCTTTGTTCAGGCCGGCATGACATCGTCGGCGCAGTTCGGGGCTCTCCAGCCAGTCGAGCATGAACAATGTGCGCTCAAGCCGACCCAGTTCAGAAAGCGCGAAGTCGAGCCGGTTCTGTCTGGGAAACGCAGCAAGCTTTTTCAAGATGACGGACGGAGCCACGACGCCGGCTTTGATCGACGCGGCGAGCCGGATGATTTCATCCCAATGTTCGCGAACGACGTCGATGCGGATCTGGCGGCTGAACAGAGTTTCGATCCCTTTGTAAGCGGAGACTTTCTCAATAGCGCCGAGACGATAATCCTGGAAGTCTCGCAGACGCGGCACGAAGCGGAATCCAAGGAGATAGCACAAGGCGAAGACATGATCGCTCGCGCCGCCGGTATCGGTGTAATGTTCCTTGACGATCAGGGTGGCTCCATGGTGCAGAAGCCCGTCGAGGACATGGGGCGCCTCACCCATGGTGGCCGAAATGACCTTGGCGTGAAACGGCCCATACTGATCGGAGATATGCGTATAGAAGAGCATCCCCGGGTCGATGCCGTATTTTGCGTTGATCTCGCCGGAGCCATGGCCTCGCCGTCCGGCCCGGAAGAATTGGCCATCCGACGATGATGTTTCGCCGGCGCCCCAGATCGCCGCCATGGGCTCGACGTGGTGGGCGTCGATAATCGCCGCCAGCGCCGCCTTGTAAGTCTCTTCGCGCAAATACCAAGTATGCACCCATGCGAGCTGCGCCTTGGTCACGCCCTGTGATGCATTGGCCATTCGCTCCAGCCCGAGATTACTGCCGTCGGCGAGAATGGCGGCGAGCAGCGCGGTCTCGTTCTCGACGGGCTTACCGGAACGCAGATCGGTAAAGGCTTGTGCAAAGCCCGTGCGGCGCGCCACTTCATTCAGAAGCTCGGTGATGCGAACGCGCGGCATCACCCGGTCAAGGTCTCTATCGAGACGATCCGCTTCGGGGGGCGTGATCGCCTGCGTTGGGGAGACGTGAAGAATTCCTTTTTGCAGCACGACCCCTTGAAGGCGATCATGGCGCAAGGCGTTGGCGAAACGATGCAGCCGCCAATCGAGGAGGCGGCTTCGTTCTTGCAAATAGTCATCGCACCCCATTGGCGCGGCCAGCGCCTTGGCTTGTTCGGGCACGTCGGTTTTCGCCAGCAGATAGCGGTCGAATTGCTGGTAGTTTCTGGTTCCATCGATCCAGATGTCGCCGGAAGCCAGGCGTCGGCACAAGACGGCGAGCGTCGCGATTTCATATTGGCGGCGATCGACCTTGCCCTCTTTGACAATGAGGCGTTGCCAGGCTTTCGGCAGAAACGACGTTGGCGGCCTTTCGGGCATCGCCCTGCGCGGTTCCGCATTCAGCCGCTTCAACAGCTCGATCGCGGCGAGCAACGCGTGCTTGTTGGAGGAAGCCCGAAACGTGAAACTCTCAAGGAATGTCGGCGCAAACCGGCGAACGGTCATATACCGGTCGCATGCCTTGATGAGCGGATCTTCGTCGGCCCTCTTTCCGAGTTCGGCGGCGGCTGGCCTGGCGGCAAGCAGACGTTTCCAGCCAATTTCTTTGTCGAGCGCCTCGAATGGATCGCTTTTGGCGGCGCGCGCTTCGCTCAACACGTCGATCGTCGACGAGAGCATGCGCATCAAATCGGCAACCTCTTTCGCCGTCGCTTGATAGCGGCGCTCAATACGCTTGCGCGCCTTGGTGAAGATGCCAAGAATCAGCCGGATGAACATACCGACGGCGGCGTCCGACAGACGCGTTTCGAGATCGAGCAACTGGGCTACGAGAGTGGCGCGTCGCCGGCGTGGCCCATATTCGTCGAGAAGGAATGCTGGCGCTGCGGCACCTTCGCGCGCCAACTGGCGAAACCGCCATTCGGACACCCGTTCAGTTGCCTTGGGATTGAGCCCAATGGCGCGCAGATACGACAAGCGGTCGAGAATCGTCATGAGATTCGACGCGGACGGAGCTTCCGCCCAATCGCGAAGCCAGGCTATCCGGCTTCGTTTCAAGGCAGGATCATTGACGAGGAGTTCGTCGACACGGGCGGCCTTTGCCGCGCTGAGCCCAACGATCATGGCTTCGGAGGCGAGGCGCCGTGCGCGAGCACGGGCCGCCAAACCAATCCGTTCGATGCTTGCAGGGGCCGGCAAAACGATCCGGTGGTTACGCAAGCGCTGGAGCAATGCGCTGACGATCGTGGACCCCTTGTCCGTCGTCATCGCCTCGTTGGTGGCGCAGACAAGCAGATCACGCCGATCAGCGCTCGTGCATACCCGAAGTCCGAGGCGTTCCGCAGCCTCGCCAAAATGCTCTCGGCGGGTCGTGTCGCGGCGCGCATAGTCCAGGAAAACCGGCCAGGGCGCGCCAATCTGCTGAGCAAGAAATTGCACCAGCGCAAGAGGCGTTTCGTCTTCGAGACGCAGCCCAATGCCGGGGTATCTGAGCAGGCTGATCTGCACGGCCATGCCGAGTTGATTGCGGGCGCCGCGCTTCGACAAAATGAAATCCCGGTCGGCTTCGCCGAGAGAATAAAGCCGGATCAAGGAGCCATTGTCGTCAGGCGCTCCGAACAGCCGCTTGCGATCGGCGTCATTCAGGAGGCCCCGTCGCGCCATTGCATCCTCTGATTGTTTGTCCGGCAATCGATCCTTTGCCGGCCGATCGGCCGTGTGTCCGGAAACATGTCTTGACAACGGCAAGCCGGACAAGATGATTGTCGGACGGAAAAACGGACGAGTCCGGGAAAATCGCAATGGTCCAGATCGGTTATGCACGAGTTTCGACGCTCGAGCAGGAGATGGCGCTCCAACTCGACGCCCTGCGCGCCGCCGGTTGCGACCGCATTTTCGAGGACCGTGCATCGGGCGCGAAGACAGACCGCCCGGGATTGGCGCAAGCTATCGCTTTCGTGCGGGACGGCGATGTTCTCGTCACCTGGAAGCTCGATCGCCTTGCGCGTTCGCTCCCGCATCTGATCGAGACCGTAAACCAATTGGAAAAAAGCGGCGCCGGCCTGCGATCCCTGACCGAGTCGATCGACACGACGACGCCCGGCGGCCGACTCGTATTCCACGTGTTTGGCGCCCTCGCCCAGTTCGAACGAGACCTCATTCGCGAACGCACACGCGCCGGACTTTCCGCTGCGGCCGCTCGTGGCCGGCGCGGCGGGCGAAAACCCGTCGTCACCGCCGATAAGCTGAAGCGTGCCAAAGCCCTCATTGCAAAAGGGTTGACCGTGCGCGAGGCGGCGTCACGGGTGAAGATTGGAAAGACCGCGCTCTACGACGCGCTCACCTCAAAAACGGCTGTCCCGAAGGAAGATAAAGCCAATGTTCATGATACGTCCAATGTAGCGTACAAAAAATAACGGGCCTTGCGCTGTCCTCTGATTTTACTCTTCAGTGGGTCGCCGCGCGCTCAATCCTAAAGCGGCCAGATCCGCTCATATTATTCGAGCCTTCTACCACCCACGCTCATTACCGATCATCTTGTTTTGGTCGACTTTGCATTTATCGACATATTTTGGCAAATCACTGGCGGCTACTGAGCGGCGCCGATCCAATCGGATCGCTGATACCCTGTTGGTCGGCAATCGCTCTGCACACTTCTGGACGACAACGCGGTCAAACCAGTTCGTCAGTTTCACCGAGCACCCGAGACACGAACTGGAACGACCAAGCGCAAACCTTTTACATTGCGCTCCCGAGATTGCGACTGGATGACTGCAGAGCTGGGCACCACGTCCCAAGAAGCTGGGGCTTTCATTCACGGTAGTTCTTGTTAATAGCCCGGCCAGTCGTAGTGGCTGTGTAGCTGTCGCTCGTAGGAACGATCAACCATTGCGACGGAATCCCAAGGTGGACTTGCCTTGACCTGCGCGCGAGTAGTGTTCAGCTCAACATGGCGACCCGCCCAGTCGATCTCCCGCACCGCATAAGGCGAGATCAGAACATGCTCTCCAGCCCACCAGTTCCTGGTGTCGACGCCAAAGTAACGAATGTCCCAATTGGCGTGATCGAAGACGAAATTCTCGACATGGCCGATCTCGCCATCGGTGGCGTGGACATGATAGCCCGTAACCTCGCTGGTGCTCCGTAGATGCGCATCCGCCTCCTCCGGATTAGCTGCGGCGGCTGCCTCCTCTGGCGGGACGCCACCAACCAATGGGGGCGACGAAAAGGGCGTAGCGATAGCGCCCACACCGAAATAGCTGCTGCCCCAAGCGGGATCCCAGCCGTAATAATCATATAGATGGGCTTCCATCTGACGCGATACTGGCTGGTGCGCGAGAAAATCCGGGCTTCCTTCGACTTCCGCTTTCGTCAACTTCACGGCGATCGATTTTCGCAGGGGCTCCGGCGCCGCAAGCGCCGACGGATGGAGCAGAATTTTCCGCCGCGGCAGCCAGCTCCCCGCATCGAGGACCAGCCACCTGATCTTCCAACTCTGATCGTCAAACAGGAAGTCGCGGACGACGCCGATTTTGCCGTCGCTCGCCTCTACGGTGTATCCCTTGAGCGTTGATTCAACGAACAGCATAGCGGATCCTTCCTCGATCATTCTCTGTTATTTATTTGGGGGCGCGTCCGCCCTCGTCCAGGCCTTATAAATTTAGAGAGGGGGCTACTCCTCTGTGGTTTTGCTCACCACGCGGAGAGCCCGGCCTTTGCGTCTTTCCGCGTTCCCTTGTTGCTCGCTTCGAGCGGCAGCGACCTCGCGCATTTTCGGAAAATTTCCCCTGCGTTTTGACTCTCGAACATGGACACCATGAGGCTTTCCAGCCTGATCTGGCTATATTTCTCAAGTTGTGAGCTGCTTGCGGATTTCCAGCAGTTCTTGATGGCGCTCGTCGGTGGTCTTTGGATAGCTCATCTCAAGACCTTCCAGTGTGTCAAGGATGATTTGAGATACGATCAACCGCGCGTTCTCTTTGTCGTCGGCGGGAACGACATACCAGGGCGCCTCCCGGGTGCTTGTCGTACTGAGGCATTCCTCATACGCCTTCATATAGTGCTTCCAGAACTTCCGCTCCGCGATGTCCGCAAGGCTGAACTTCCAGTTCTTTTCCGGCTCGTCAATACGAGCCAGGAAACGCTTGCGTTGCTCTTCCTTCGAGAGGTGGAGGTAGAACTTCACGATGCGGGTTCCGTTGACATGGAGATGTTTCTCCAAATTCACGATCGAATGATACCGATCGCGCCAGATCGCCTTTTCGCCGTGCGGCGCATCAGGGATGCCTTCGCTGCGAAGAATCTCGGGATGCACTCGAACGATCAGCACTTCCTCATAATAGGATCGATTGAAGATGCCGATCCGCCCGCGTTCCGGCAAATCGCGGGTGGTGCGCCAAAGAAAGTCGTGTTGCAGTTCGGCGGGACTTGGATGTTTGAAACTGAAGACTTGGCAGCCTTGCGGATTGACGCCGGACATCACGTGCCTGATGGCGCCATCTTTTCCGGCCGCATCCATCGCCTGAAAGATCAACAGGACGGCGTAGCGGTTGGATGCGTAATGAAGTTGTTGCAGCGAACTCAGTTGCGCAACGTGCTCTTCCAGAAGCTTTTGATATTGGTCCTTAGACTTATAGACCGGCTCCACTATCGTGGGCCACTTCCCAAGATCGACATCGTCACCTTCCTTTACGCGGAAGTCCTTTGAGCTGATTTTCATTTTCATCCTTTCGGCGATGCTGGGCGCTTGGTTGGCGTCAATTCATTGAGGGTCCATCTTTTTAAATCCGCCGGTATACGTGGGCCAGCCCCGAGCCCCTCGCGGCCTTGCCGCCTCAATGGCTCATTGGGTTACTCGGTCGCCGTTTTCGCTGATGATCAACTCATCACCTGGCTTCAGGTCGCCTTTGACAATTTCCGTGTAAGCGCCGTCATCGAGACCGAGTTGAACCGGGACCGCTGTCGGCCTTCCCTCGCGCAGGATCCAGACCCGCGGCCAGCCATCGAGCGGCGTCCCAGCGCCGGAGCTGCTGCTCGGAGCCGCGTGGCCAGCAGGCGAATAGCGCAGCGCTTGATCCGGCGCACGAAGGACATCGTCGCGTCTGTCGACCACGATTTTGATCGTGGCCGTCATGCCAGGCTTGAGCAATAGTTCAGGATTGGGCGCGGAGATGACGACATCATAAGTCGGGGCGTGCTCAAGCGTTCGCGACGATCGGCCAAGTTGCGTTATCGCCCCCGCGAAGAGGTGGTTAGGGATTGCCTCGACTGTGAACGAGGCCTTGTCGCCGAGATTGATCGCCCTCACGTCATTCTCGCTGACGTTGCCGTTGACCTGCATGGCGGTGAGATCTTCCGCGACGACGAAAAGCGGCGTCTCTTTGCCCGCGACGATCACCTGAGCCATTTCCACATTGCGCGAGACCACTGTTCCGTCAATCGGTGAACTGATATCGGTATATTCGAGGTTGGTTTGGGCGGCATGAAGGGCCGCCTGGAGTTGCGCGACGCTCGCCTCTTCGATCTTCGTCCGCGTTTGCGTTTGCTCATAGGCCTTGCGCAACTTGTCGAGCGTTTTTTGGGAAATGACTCGACGTCCTTCCCGGGCTTCATAGTGCTCGAAGGTTGCTTTAGAGCGAGCGAGATCGGCATTATCCTTTTGGAGGCGAGCCTCGGCCGCCGCCAGATCGGCGTTGCCCTGTTTCACCGCAATTTGATAAGGGCGCGGGTCGATTTTCGCGCACAACTGGCCCGCTTTCACTTTAGTGTCTGTGGCGCAATAGAGCGCCTGAATCACACCAGACACCCGAGCGTCGATTGAAGTAGTCGCCGTGGGAACGACGACTCCGCTTGCGGCCACAGCGCGGACGATTGAGCCGCGTTCGATCTTCTGACTCACGTAGTGAACGGCGGTGGTTCGATGCGTTGACCAATAGAGCCAGCCACCCCCACCGCCGAAAGCCAGAACGGCGAGGGCGACGGCGGCGGCTGGTATTCGCCAATGGGTAGAGAGCCAACCTGCAGTCGCCTGCTCAGCTATCGCAGGTGCGCTAACGGCGCGGGTCTTCACAGGACCAATCTTGACTGGATCGAAAATCCGATAAGCGAGCAGTTTCACCCGATCGTTCACGAGAAACCACGCCAAAGCATAGCCCCATACGAATAGCGCCCAACCCCAGCCAAGAGGGGTCATGAACAGTCCATACACGGCGATCAATGTCGCTGCCGCTTGCGTGCCGAAAACGGCGATCAGCAAAATCCGGGCGGGACGTATAGACCAGAAGGGGCCGCGTGTGCGGGTTAGGAAAATCGTCAAATGTCCCGCGACTGAGAGCTTCAGATACATGAATGTTTGGATCACCGCGCGGTCGAGATGAAATACGCGTTCACCGAGATAAAACAGACCAAACGCGGCCGCGACGCCAATGACGCCCAGCACCGTGGAGATCCCCAGCACAAGCCGCATGTTCCACGCTTCTGGCTTGTCCTTATAGTGAACGTTGTCATAGGCGATCGACAGGATGGCTCCGTCATTGAGTAACGCCAGCATCACGATCATCACCGCCGTCAAAGGATAAAAATTAAAGACCAGGATCGCGAGCGTCATGAACAGCAGCACACGCAGCGTCTCGGCGATACGGTAGATCGCGTAGCTGTTCATCCGCTGGAAAATCTTCCGGCTTTCCTTGATCGCGTCGATGATCACCGACAGGCCGGGAGTCATCAGCACGATCGCCGCCGCCGCGCGCGCCGCGTCGGTCGCGCCCGAAACCGCGATGCCGCAGTCGGCCTTCTTCAATGCGGGAGCGTCGTTCACCCCGTCACCGGTCATGCCGACGATGTGGCCGCGTTTCTGCAGGTCATCGACGATATGGAACTTGTGTTCGGGGAAGACTTGGGCAAATCCGTCGGCCTTCTCGATAGCCTCTGCTACCGCCGTCGTCGCTTGTTGCTTTTCGTCACCGAGACTACCGGCATCGAGGATATTCGTGCCCATCCCCAGTTTCTTGGCGGTTTCCTGAGCGATGGCCAGCGCATCGCCCGTCACCATCTTCACTTTCACGCCCATCTGTTGCGCGGTCGCGATGGTTGCCTTGGCGTCGTCGCGCGGTGGATCGAACAGAGGCAAAACGCCGAGAAACTGCCATGGGCCGTCTCCTTCGGCCAGCGCGACCCCCAAAGAACGAAATCCGCGCGCCGCGAATTCGTCTACCGCCTTATCGACGACGGCCTTCACCTGTGGGCCATTGGCCGACAGCGCCAGAATCACCTGCGGCGCGCCCTTCGTCACCTTGAAGGCCTGTCCGCCGGGGCTCGTCACGGCGGCCTCGGTGCGTTTGCGCACCGGATCGAAAGGTTGAAAATGGCCTACCTTGTAGTCTTTCAGCGCCTGATCATTTTTTAGACCGCCGAGAACGGCGAGGTCGATCGTGTCGTTGTTATCGGAACGCGACGCCAGGGACGCGGCGAGGATCACTTGCTCGGCGGGAGCATGGGTGACGCTGAACGGATCGCCCAGGGTCAGCTTGTTCTGGGTAAGCGTGCCCGTTTTATCGGCGCAAAGTATGTCCACGCCCGCCAATTCCTCGATCGCAACCAATCGGGTCACGATCGCCTTCTTTTGTGCAAGCAGGCGCGCGCCAACGGCCATCGTGACCGAGAGCACCGTCGGCATGGCCACAGGAATCGCCGCTACAGTCAATACCAAGGCGAACTGCAAGGTCGAGAGTATCGGATCGCCCCGATAAATTGCGACGGCGATGATTGTCGCTACCAGAACAGCCGCGAGGATGATCAGATAATTACCGATCTGGAGAACGGCGCGTTGAAAATGGCTGACGGTTTTCGCGCCCTGCACCAACTCCGCCGTTTTGCCAAAATAGGTGTTGGCGCCGGTGGCATAGACCATGGCGGCGATTTCACCCTGGCGAATGATCGATCCGGAAAATATTGCTTCACCGGATTTGCGGGTGGCGGGAAGCGATTCTCCCGTCAGGGCCGACTGATCCACCTCGACCGGGTCGCCGTCCAGCAGGCGCGCATCCGCTGGCACAATGTCGCCCAGCCGCACGCGAATAACGTCGCCCGGGACCAATTCACGCGCCGCCGGGTTGATCCACTTCCCGTCGCGTTTCACCCGGGCCTTGATCGCCAGTGTGGCCTTTAGGGCGGCAATGGCGTTGCCCGCCTGGTGTTCTTCCCAGAAGCCGACCACGGCGTTGGTCAGAAGCAAAAGCAGGATGATCCCGAAGTCCGGCCAATGCCGGTCTATCGCCGACAGGATCACGGCCACTTCGATCATCCATGGAATGGGACCCCAGAAATAAGTGAGGAATTTCAGGACCTCATTGGTTTTCTTCTCTTCGATTTGGTTGGGGCCGTATTGGGTCAGCCGCTTCTGAGCCTCAGCTTGAGTCAGGCCATCCGGTGACGATCCTAGTTTTGCCTGCAGGTCAGGCATGGAAAGGGATTTCAAAGCTTGGGTTGGATCGGGCTTCGATCCCGGCTTGGAGTCGGCAGCCTGGGAAGGGGCGTCATTCGGCACCATAGTGGGTGCTTCTTTTTTCTCCGCTGCACCCTCAATTTTCGTGCTCCCTGGGATATTTGTCGTCATGGTCATGCCCCTTCCGGCGCCTTCGTGATCCAGTCTTTCGCGGCAGGCAATTCGGCGAGTCTGAACAGCCGGACTTCCCCGTGAAAGAAAGGCTTAAACATGTTGACCAACGCGTTCAGCAATCCATGATCCGTAACCACGGCGATATGACTAAAATCGTGCCAGTGCTTGAGCCCGAACACGGCGTCATCCGACAGCGCCTCGAGTTCAAAACCTGTGAAATCCTTCCCGATGACATAAAGCATCTTGATCGGGCCCCGAGCGATCATTGCTTCGGCCTTCGGGATAAGCGTGTTACGATAATCGTTGTGCGTTACTTTGCCACTGGCTTCAATCGCGAGCACGTCCGACGGCAGGCCCTCGATGAACATGAACATTATTCTCTCCCTCTAAGAGCTGAGGAGCGCCAGCGTGTGCTGCGCGATCATCAGTTCTTCGTTCGTAGGGATGACCCAGACCGACACGCCGCTGTCCGCTGCGGAAATGCATGGGCCGCCGGAAGTGTTCGCGCGCTCGTCCAACTTCACGCCGAGCCACGCCAGCTTGGCGCACAGCGCCGCGCGGACGGGGGCGGAGTGCTCGCCAATGCCGGCGGTGAACACGAAGGCGTCCAGTCCGCCGAGCACGGCTGCATAAGCGCCGGCGTATTTCGTCATCGCGTATATGAAATACTCCATCGCGGCGACCGCCAGCGGATCCGTGCTCTCCTGCAAAACCCGCATATCGCCGCTGACGCCGGACAGGCCGAGCAAACCCGCGCGCTCGTACAGCATCTTCTCCAGCGACGTGTCGTCAAACAGCTTGCGCCGCAGCAGGTAAAACAGCGCTCCCAGCGGCACGTCGCCCGAGCGCGTCGCCATTGGCAAGCCCGAGGCGCCGGCGAAGCCCATGGAGGTTTCGACGCTGCGCCCGTCCAGCATGGCGCACATGCTGGCGCCGCCGCCGAGATGCGCGGCGATCACCCGCCGCGCTTGCGGCGCGAATTTAGGAACCTGCCGACTTATGTAGTCATAGGAAATGCCGTGGTAGCCCCAATGGCGCACCCCAGTGTCGCGCACGTCCTTGGGCAATGCATAATTTTGCGCCACTTCCGGCATTGTTCGATGAAACGAGGTGTCGAAACAGGCGACCTGGGGCAGACCTGGGAAGGCCTCGGCCAGCGCACGGGCTCCGAGCACGTTGTAGGGCTGGTGCGACGGTTCCATGACCACAAGCGAGTCGAGATAGTCCAGCACATCGCTGGCGATCCGCACCGGCGCCTCGAAGCGGGCGCCGCCGAGCACGATACGGTGACCGGCGGCTATCACCTTCCTGTCACCAAGGTTGGCTTCCAGCCAGGCGATGACGAAGCGCAGCGCTGTGCCGTGGTCGATCGCGTGGCCCTCGCCCCATTCATGCGTGTCCAGCGGCTTGCCGGCCGCGTTTTGGACGACGAAATGCGGGTCGCCCTGCATGCTGTCGATCCGGCCTCGGCACAGCAGGGGTAGCGACCCGGCGGCGTCGTCTACCGCATAAGCGCCGAACTTAAGGCTGGTGGAGCCCGCGTTGACGACGATGATGGCGTCGCTCATGGCGATCACTCCGCGGTTTCGGGCTGCAGGATGGTTGGATCGCGCGCCAGCGCATCGGCATAGAGCACGGCGGCGGCGGCCGAGAAGCGGCGCGCGGCGGCGGTGTCGGCGCGGCTGGTCAGGATCACCGGCGCCCGCGCGCCGACGACGAGGCCCGCGGTCTGCGCATCGGCCATGAACGCGAGGTTCTTGTAGACCATGTTGCCGGCCTCGATGTTCGGCACGATGAGAACATCGGCGAGGCCCGCGACGGGCGATGAGATATGCTTAATCCGCGCGGCGTTGGCGTCCACCGCAGCGTCGAGGTCGAGCGGCCCGTCTACTATGCCGCCGACGATCTGGCCACGATCCGCCATTTTCGCTAATATGGCGCCATCGAGTGAGGCGGGCATTTTTGTCCGCACCAGCTCCACCGCGGCCAGCACCGCCACCTTTGGCAAGTCGACGCCGAGCGCCCGCGCGAAGCCAATCGCATTTTGACAAATGTCGCGCTTCTGGTCCGTGTCCGGCGCGATATTCAGAGCTACATCGCTGATGACGAAGCGGCGCGCATAGGTCGGCGCCGACACCATTGTGCAGTGGCTGATCAGCCGCCCAGTGCGAAGTTTCGCTTCCTTCTGCAAA
>Ga0182012_10005943_pt1 | contig 12494 bp, 6 predicted proteins | sample 612S2SmetaG_FD_120486 | JGI IMG/M metagenome (GOLD analysis project Ga0182012, IMG submission 120486) | Permafrost microbial communities from Stordalen Mire, Sweden - 612S2S metaG | ecosystem: Environmental > Terrestrial > Soil > Wetlands > Permafrost | place: Sweden: Stordalen | collected...
CGGCGGCCTACCGGATCGATCCGGCGCGGCTCGTCGTGATGGGCGATTCCTCCGGCGGCCACCTCGCGCTCATGACAGGCATGGCCCCGGCGGCATCGGGCCTCGATCGGCCCTGCAATCCTTCGCGCGACTCGGCCGCGCCGAAGGTGGCCGGGATCGTGAACTGGTACGGGATCACCGATGTCACGGATCTGCTGCAGGGGCCGAACAAACGCGGCTTCGCCGTCGACTGGCTGGCGAAATCGGAGAACCGTGAGGAAACGGCAAAGCGGGTATCGCCCGTGACGTGGGCGCGCGCTGACCTGCCGCCGATTATCACGATTCACGGCGATTCCGATCCGACCGTACCTTACAGCCAGGCGGTCAAGCTGCGCGATGCGCTGAACGCCGTCCACGCGCGAAACGAGTTGATCACGATTCCCGGCGGCAAACACGGCGGTTTTACCGCTGAGGAACGGGTACGGGCGTACATCGCGATTCGCAAGTTTCTGGCGGGTTACGGGCTGCCGACAGGGATTGAGGCGGTTCAGCCAGGCCGGTAATCGGACTGCGCTGTGACAAAATCATAAAACGCATGACGCGGCGCACGGCGATCTCTCTTCTCGGACTTCCCGCGCTGAAGCTTCTTGCGCAGAACCGCCCCGAAAGCTTCCGCGTTTACTCCGACAGTCCGCGCCTGTTCCTGCGGCCTGCCCGGCTGAAACTGCTTCGCCGCGAGCGCGATCGCCAGTCGCTGAGGTGGGAGCAGTTCGATACGCTCTGGAACGCCAACGCACCCTTCCCCGAGCTTGGGTGGGCGGCCGCGCTGCGTTATCAGATCGCGCAGGAGGATGCGGCTGGCCGGTCCGCCATCACGTGGGCACTCAGCCCCGCCGCAACCGACATCCGGCAGATCGCGCTCATCGTCGACTGGTGCGGTTCCCTGCTTTCGAAGCCCGATCAGACGGTGTTGCTGGCCAAACTGCGGAAGGCAACTTCAGGTCCCGCGCCGAAGACAATCGCGGAAGCGCGCGACGTCGCGATGGCGGCCATCGTCCTGTCGGAATCTCAGCCCGATCTGGCGGAGAAGACGCTGACCGCTGTGTTCGACAACTTCTGGACCGCGAATTTTATTGCCGCCATTCGCGCCGCACGCGCCCGCGTTCCGAACCCCGACGCCTGCGCCATGATGGAACTCCTGCATGTGGTTCGCGATAACGTCAACTACGACCTCCGCGACACGTTCCCGCTGTGGTTCCGCGATTATCCGGTGATTCACCTGATGGCGCATTATCCCGCGCCGTGGCCCGCATCCGAAAACGAATTCCGCATCCCGGCCGATCGCGAAATCCAGAAGAGCGGGCCCGATTTATCCAAAGCTGTCCTCTCCCGCGCGGCCGAACTTTCGATGGTGGCTTTCGATTCGAACTCCTCCGAAACGCAGCTGCTGCAGGGATTCCTGATGAACGACCGCTTCGTGATGCGCGGAACCTACGGAATCCCCTACGAACTGATGTGGGCCAATCCTTATCAGCCGGGCCTAAGTTATTACCACGTGCCGCTCGCACAGCACGACGAAATCGGCGGCCAGCTTTTCGTTCGGTCGACATGGGAAGACGACGCTGCGTGGATCGGATTCTTCGAAGGGCAGTTGCAGCTTTTTTCCGAAGGAACGGTGTCTCAGGTAGACCCGCGCGTAGCCCATGAGCCGATGGATATCGAGGAAGCTACCGTGTTCTTCGCGCGCGATGCGAAGCAGTTCCGCGTGCCGAAGCGGGCGTCGGACGAAGCGCTCGACGACGTGTTCATCGTCGGGCTGGAACCGCGGCGCGCGTATCACATAGAAGTGGATGGCCAGGAGATGGTCGAAGAGCAGTCCGACCCCGGTGGCATCGTGTATCTGCCCGGTTTACCTGCGGGCGCGCAGGTGCGTCTTGGGCTCGCCAACTACTGACCTGATACAAATATAGTGCCGTGAACAGACGAACTTTTCTCGCGGGCGCCGCCGCCGTGACGCTCAATCAGGCCGATGCCGCCCCTATGATGCCCGTTATCGATTGCCACATTCACCTCTTCGACGTAAACCGGCCGCAGGGCGTGCCGTGGCCCGCGAAGACCGACGCCATTTACAAGACCGCGCTGCCCGATCGCTATCGCAAAATTGCCACGCCGTTCGGCATTGTGGGCGCGATTGAGGTGGAAGCCAGCCCGTGGCTCGAAGACAACCAGTGGGTGCTGGACGTGGCGGCGAAGGACAAGATCATCGTGGGGACGGTGGGCGATCTGGAACCCGATAAGGCCGACTTCCGCAAGCAACTCGACCGCTTCCACAAGAACCCGCTGTTCCGCGGCATTCGCTACGGCAATCTGTGGGACCGCGATTTCACGGCAAATATCTCGAAGCCGGAAACGATTGCGGGGCTGAAGGCGATTGCCGACGCGGATCTGGTGATGGATTCCGCCAACCCGGACCCGAAGCTCATCCGCGATCTGGTGCGCCTGACCGATAAGATTCCCACGTTGCGGGTTGTGGTGGACCACCTGGCGCGGCTGGAGAAACCCAAAGATCCCGCTGCACTGAAGGCCTATGTGGCGGATCTGCACGAACTGGGCAAGAGGCCGCAGGTGTTCTGCAAAGTATCCGGCGTTGTGCGCCGCGTCAACGGCAAGGTGCCCGAAGATCCGGCCTTCTATACGGCCGCAATCGACGAGCTATGGGATGTGTTTGGCGAAGACCGGCTGGTCTACGGCAGCGACTGGCCGAACAGCGACCTGTGGGCGGAATACCCTGTTGAGTTCAAAGTGGTGAAAGCCTACTTCGATGCCAAAGGCCACCTGGCCGCCGAGAAGTATTTCTGGCGCAACTCCGTGAAGGCTTACAAGTGGGTGAAGCGCGACGGCAGCCAGCCCGGTTAACTCCGATCACGACTGGTCGACGCTCACGGCTCTGAAACCGGAGCGCTATTTGATAAGCTGCTACGAGGCCCGGTTGGCGCCATGGGGAAAAATCGGGACGGACGGCGAACCGGCGCCGCGCAAACAGAAAAAGATCAACCCGCTGCTGCGTTTCCGTGGGCCACGTTACTCTGGCCGCTCCTGGTTGCATCGACCCTGCTCGCTTACCTGCCCGCCCTGAACGGTGCACTCCTCTGGGACGACAACATGCACGTCACGCGGCCCGAACTGCGCTCGTTGCACGGCCTTTGGCGCATCTGGTTCGACCTCCCTGCTACGCAGCAATACTACCCGCTGCTGCACAGCGCTTTCTGGCTGGAGCACCGGATGTGGGGCGATTCCGTGCTCGGATACCACCTTATTAATGTGGCGCTGCACGCCGCATCGGCCTGCCTGCTGGTGATTATTCTGCGCCGGCTCTCCGTGCCGGGCGCGTGGCTGGCGGGATTCGTCTTCGCGCTCCATCCCGTGTGCGCGGAGGCCGTGGCCTGGGTTTCGGAGCAGAAGAGCACTCTGTCCGGGTTCTTCTATCTTGCCTCCGCCCTCACATATCTGATCTTCGACCGGAAGCGCCGGAAACCGTTGTACTTCCTCGCGCTGGCATTGTTCGTTCTCGCTCTCATGAGCAAGACCGTCACCGCCACCCTTCCCGCCGCACTGCTCCTGGTTTTCTGGTGGAAACGGGGAAGGCTGGAATGGCGGCGCGACGTTCTGCCGCTCGCTCCCTGGCTCATAATCGGCGTCTGCGCCGGACTTTTCACAGCCTGGGTCGAAAGCACGCCAAGACTCATCGGCGCCCAGGGCTCACAATATGCCCTCACCTTCCTGCAGCGCCTGCTGCTCGCCGGACGCGTGCCCTGGTTCTATGCCTGGAAGGCGCTCTGGCCCGCGAACCTCATGTTCGTCTATCCTCATTGGAAGATCGATTCCGGCGAGGCTTCCCAGTACGTTTTCCCGATTGCTCTGGTGGCGCTTGCCATCATACTCGGCTTGCTGGCGCGTAAGATTCGCGGTCCGCTGGCTGCCTTCCTTTTCTTTGTTGGCACGCTGTTCCCGGCTCTGGGGTTCCTGAACGTCTACCCGTTCCGCTATTCCTACGTCGCCGATCACTTCCAGTATCTGGCGCTGCCGGGGATTATCGTTCCGGTATGCGCCGGGCTCACCCTGCTGGCGCGCCGAACCAGAATCGGGTCGAATCCGATAATCGCACTGGCCGCCGCTGCCTTATTAGCCACCACGCTCGGCGCAGCCACCTATCGGCAAAGCGCGATCTACCGCGATTATGAAACGCTCTTCCGCAACGCGCTCGCCCACAATCCCGAGAGCTCTTTTCTCCACAGCAACCTGGGTGTGATCCTGATGTCCTCAGGCCGCGAAACGGAAGCGGCGGCGGAATTTCAGGCTGCGGTTCGCCTGACGCCCGACGATCCCGACTATCGCGTCAACCATGGACTCGCCCTGGCCCAGACGCAGGACGGCCTGGCCGGGGCGGTTTCGGAATACCAGACGGCCCTGCGGATCGCCCCCCACCTTGCGACGGCGCACCTCAACCTCGGACTCGCCTATTCCTCGATTCCGGGCCGCATGCAGGATGCCATCGCGGAGTACCAAAAGGCGATCCTCGAATCCCGCGCCGCCCGGCAGGGCGAAGCGGAGATGTGGCAGGCTCATTTCAATCTGGGCCTCGCCTATGGCCAGCTGCCCGGCCGCGAGGCGGACGCAGTTGCCGAGGAACGCATCGCTCTCGGAATGAAGCCCGATTCCCCGCTGGTGCACTTCCAGTTCGGAAACATTCTTCAAAAGACGGGCCGCCTCGACGACGCCATCGCCGAATATCGGACATCAATTGCCCTCGACCCGGATGTTCCGGAGGTTCACTACGAACTCGCGTACGCGCTGGCGCAGATTCCTGGCCGCGTGCCCGAAGCAATCGCCGAGTGCCGGAGAATGCTGATCCTGAAGCCTCGGGACGGACCGGGAATTCAGTTGATGGCCGCCCTGACCGGGTTTCAGGCCGGCCGGGGTCGGTAACAGATGGCGACCGACCCGTTTCACCGTTAAATTCACCGTGTGTTACGTTCTTCGAAAGCCCGTTTTCACGGCAATCTGAAATTGCTTTTGCCGAATGGCCAAAAAACTGAGGATTTTTCGCCCGGATGGTGATACGTTAATCAGAAGCTTGGGGTTTCGCAATGCGGTTCTAAGTTCTCGTGGAGGGGTTGACAGGCGCGAATTTGGTCGAGCTTGCAACTAATCATTGTCACGCACATAGTGCACCAGGAATCTGTCGTGAGGGAAATCTTCAGTGCTGCCTGTTCGAATACGTCAAAAATCCGAACGGTCGTATACCCGCGCGACATTGCTGTTGCTCCCGTCACGAATCCCATGCCTTGTAGTTGATCTCCGGGGTGTTCCCGGAAAGACAGGAGAATAAGGATTGCTGAAAATCGGAACAGCAGGCATCGTCGCCGCGATTCTGTTCGCGGGCGCGATGTTGGCGCAAAACAATACCGGCATCATATCGGGCAGAATTACGGACCCGACCGGCTCGGTCGTACCAGGCGCGAAGATCACGGTTACGGAAACCGACACCAATTCGGTATCGGACAGCGTTACCAACTCGGACGGTCTCTTTCGCGTGCCGTCGCTCAAAGATGGCCCCTACAAAGTTGCGGTTGTCGCCCAAGGCTTCAAGCAGGAGGTCCGCGACGGACTGAGCCTCCGTATCGGCGAGAACCTGGACCTCGAAATCAAACTTGAGGTCGGATCGGCTACGGAGTCCATTATGGTGACGGGCGAGGCTCCCCTGCTCGACACGCAGACCTCATCGACCGGTCAGGTGATGGAGGGCGATTACTTCTACAAGCTGCCCAACTACCAGCACTGGGAAAAGGGCGTTCTTTACTACACGCCGCAGGTCGAAAGCAGCAACGCGCCCTGGCCCGGATCGCTGGGCAACTGGAACATCAACGGTGCCAACAGCTACCAGACCGCGCAGTACGAGGACGGCATTATGGCCACCACGATGAACGGCGGCACCTCCCTCAATTCAGTGTCGGTCGGCATTGAGGAAATCAAGGTAATCAGCAGCGCGATGCCGGCCGAATATGGACACGGCACTTCAGGCATGCTGATCGTGGTGAAGAAATCCGGCACCAACGAGTTCCACGGCGAGGGCGGATATCTCTATAAAAGCACGTCAATGGCCGAGCGCCGGTTCTTCCAGCTTCAGACCCTGCAGCAGCAGCCGGGCAATCCCAGCACGCTTTTCACGCAGCCGGATTTCGTGATCAGCGGACCGGTTTGGATCCCCAAAGTCTATAACGGTAAGAACAAGACGTTCTTCCAGGTCGCCGGTTCCTACCACGTCGACAGTTCGTCTAACGCCGGCACCGACACAACGCCTACCGCCGCCGAACTGACCGGCAACTTCAGCGCCTTTACCAACGTCATTTACGACCCGGCATCCACCGCGGGTACTTTCGCGGCCGCCAACCTCTCCCGGACGCCCTTTCCCGGCAACGTCATTCCCCAATCGCGTTTCAGCGGCATGTGGAATACGATTTCGGCCAACAACCCCTTCGCGCCTCCGCAGGCGGGTGTCGGCAGCATCACCAACACAGGACCGAGCGGGAACATTGTCACGTCGGGTACCGGCAACTACTACAACCTGACCAACCAGTTCCGCGTCGATCACAACTTCAGCAACAGACTTAAGGCGAGTCTCAGTTATTCCAGCGGTAACCAGCACCAGCCCGAAAATAACGTCAACATCGTCTACGCTCCGTACGATCAATACCAGGAACTCACCTATACGCTTCAGAACCACGCGGCTCTTTCGGTAACTTACACGATCAGCCCCACGTTCATCAGCGAAACCAAAGTGGGTGAATATCGCATCACTGGCAACGGCGGCGAGAAGGCGGGCAACGACTACACCTACGCGCTGGCCAAGACGATTCCCGGCCTTCCCGCGAACGTGTATCTCAACCCCATCAGCCTCGGACTGGCCACCGAAGGCAGCAATGCCAGCAATCAGCTGGGCGTCGGCACCATGGGCATCCAGGTCAATAACGTCCGCCAGTTCAATCAGGACTTTACCAAGATCTGGGGCCTCCACTCCTTCAAATTCGGGTACGAATATCTGTGGGAGAATGAGGATTCGCACAACATCTCCAACCCTCGTCTGACCCTCAACTTCACTGGTTCGGGCGGTCAGGCAGATCCGACGACGGGCCTGCTGGGCAACGGCTCGACTATTTCGAACACCGGCGGCATTGCGCTGGCGAACCTCATGCTCGGGTATGTCACGAGCTACAGTTACGCGCAGCAGGGAACCCCGCTCCTCCCCGTAGACGGCAACCACAGCGGCTACCTTCAGGACGACTGGAGAATACTTCCGAACCTTACATTGAATATCGGCGTCCGATATAGCAATGAGACTCCGGCACACAGCAAGTTCCCTGGCGGGTTGAGTAATGGCAGTCTGACTGTCCCGGACAACTATTACACCAGCGGTTCCGTTCCAGGCGTGCTGACGTGTCCGTCGGGCGGGTGTGTGGGCGGCTGGGTACAGCCTAAGGGCTTCCTCTGGAACCGCGATAACAACAACTTCCGGCCCCGTCTCGGCCTCGCCTGGAGCACCAAATGGAACACGGTCTTCCGGGCGGGCTTCGGGATGAACACGTTGGACTGGAACCTGGGCTATACCACCCAGAACGAAATCGGCGGCGGCAGCTTCTACAATCAATCCGTCTCGCAGGCCGCCAACGTTTACACTCCTCTTTTCAACATAAACTCGGGCGTTCCGGTATTCCAATCGGTTGCGCAGCTGGCGAACGGCGAAATTCCCACATCGGCTTCGTCGCCGTCGGCCCGGCCCACCATTACGGTTTACCCCGCGAACTACCACAACCCGTACGTAATCAACTGGAACGCCAGCGTCCAGCACGCCTTCAAGAAGGACTATCTTCTGGAAATCGATTACGTCGGCCTGCACAACGTCGGCTTCGGCGGGACCTACAACTGGGATTCCCGGCCGTTTGGCACCGGCATCGACGCCAACGGGAACGTCATCGACCTGACCCTGCCGGCGAACGCGGCCTATCGCAACACGTGGGTCAACAACACCTCCGGTGTGAACGGCACACAGGCTTACAAGCCCTACCCCAACCTGGGTGGCGTCAACTATGAGTGCAACTGCGTCCGCATGATTTACCATTCCGGGACCGTCAAGATGGAAAAGCGGTACTCGAATGGTCTGAGTTTCCTGACTTTCGGAACCTGGCAGAAGGGTATTCAGAACTCGCCCGGCAATCTTTTCCAGAGCGACCAGGAAGCTCGCGCCGTCACTAGCCTGACGCAGAAGTACCGTTTCGTCAGTTCGATGACTTACGAACTTCCGTTCGGCAAAGGTCGCCGTTGGGGAAGCACCCATGGCCGTATCATGGATGCTTTGATCGGCGGTTACAGCATGGCCTGGAATTACAGCGTGTGGGCTCCGACGCCGGTGAGTCTCAGTTACTCCGGTGGCACCTACCTCAACCCCGTAACGGGCGCGCTCGGGTCGCGGCAGAATTATCCGAGCTATGAGGCTGACCCGGGGGGCGATTACTACCTGGTGCAGGATCCGCAGCTTCGGAACAACTGGCAGGACCTCGGACCGAACCGCTATAACGCCAACGCGGAAAATCCGCTCATCACCAATTGCGGCAACGCTCCCATCATCGGCTCCAACGGTGCTACCATCGGCAACGCCTGCCTGCAGGTCGCGCCTTCGTTCACCCGCGGCAACGCGCCCACCAACTACTTCATCGCTCAGCGGATCATCGGAGCCAACGCTTCGGTGTACAAGGATTTCACCATCAGGGAGCGCTTCAAGGCGCAGATCCGGGCCGATCTCCTCAATCCGTTCAAATGGTACAACTGGAGCGGTCTGAACACCACGTTCACGCAGACCAACCCGGCGGCCTTCGCGACGGTGACCAGCGACTTCGGAGATTCCACTGAAGGCGGACCGCCAGAGGTTCTGCTGGCCTTCCGCGTGAAGTTCTAGCAGCATCGCTTACTCACGTGCGCGACTCTGCAAATTCGTTGCCTAACAGAGCCGTGACCGCTAAGGAGCGGGCTTACCAGAGAAAAAGCGCAGGCCAGCGGCCTATTCCACCTGTTTTTCATCGTGGAGTAGCCCTTTGGCCTGCTTTTTTAATTTGGCAGTTCGTTTTGATTTGCCAGGTGATAAGGTTTTGAAGTGATCGCAGTGGTCCTTGTCCTGGCCGCCGTCGTACTTTCGGAACCCGATTGCGCGAACTGCCATCGCGCCATCTCGGAGAGCTACGCGAAGACCGGCATGGGCCGGTCCTTCCAGGCTGCCAGGCAACTCCCGCATTTCAATGAATCAGGCGCAGGCCTTTTCAAACCAGAAGAACGCGGCGGCCACGATTACATCCAGCGTGCAGCCACGTCCGATATCCCCTCAAGAGAAGTTTCCGTAGACTACGCGATCGGTTCCGGCGACCATGGCACTACCTACCTCCACCGCACCCGAGATAACAAGCTGGTCGAACTGCCCATCAGCTGGTATTCCGAAAAAGGAGGCCACTGGGGTATGAGTCCAGGCTATGACCGGTCCGCGCATCCCGGTTTCAGCCGTCCCGCTTCCTACCGCTGCATGTTCTGCCACAACGCCTATCCCACGCTTCCGAAAGGTTACGCGGCAGTGGAGGGCGCCACCGTATTCCCCGCCGAACTTCCCAACGGCATCGACTGCCAGCGGTGTCACGGTTCCGGTGCCGCACATGCCGAAGCCGCGCGGCAGCGCCGCCCCCCGGAGGAAATTCGCGGCGCCATCGTCAATCCCGCGCGACTGACTCCCGAACTTCGGATGGACGTATGTATGCAATGCCATCTCGAAACTACCAGCGCCGACTTGCCGGGTTCCCTCATGAAGTTCAACCGGAGCGTCTTTTCGTACCAGCCCGGCGAGCCTTTGGGCGACTACAGCCAGTACTTCGATCATGCGCCTGGCACCGGTCACGACGATAAACTCGAAATCGTCAGTGAAGCTTATCGGTTCCGCCAGTCGGTCTGCTTCCTCAAATCGCAGGGCAGGCTCACCTGTACGACTTGCCACAACCCGCACCAGTCCGCCATGGCCGAACCCAACCGCGTTTGCGCGAATTGCCACGAGCCGCAGACGGCCGCGCTTCACACCGGCGGCGGTTCGTGTGTCGCGTGCCATATGCCGAAGCGCCAGGCATCCGACGCGATCCATATCGCCGTAACGGACCACCGCATCGCCCGCATTCCAGCGCCTCAGTTGACACTGGTCGAACAGAATGAGGCCAACACGCCTGTCTACAAAGGTCCGGTGGTGGCCTACTATCCGAAGCCCGCCGCCCCGTTGTATCTGGCGGCGGCTAACAGCCGTCTGTTGAAATCGTCGTTTCCCGAGGCCTATTTCCGTGCGGGATTTTTCGACGAAGCGCTGAAACTGGATCCGGACAACTGGCGCTACATCTACGGAATGGGCAGCGCGCGCGGAGACGTGACGATGCTCGAACGCGCCGCCGCCCTTGCGCCGTGGGAAACGAATATTCTGCTGGCACTGGGCGCCGCGTATGTTGCCAATAGCCGGATACTGGATGCCGTGCGGGTGTTTCGCGAAGCCACGGAACGCGATCCGGAAGACGCGGCAGCCTTCAGCAATCTGGGGAATGCGCTGCTGCAGGCGGGAGATAAAGTCGGGGCGGAGAAGGCGTTCCGCGAGGCGATCCGTTTGCTGCCGGAGGTGCCTCAGCTGCGTGACAACCTCCGCAGAATCCAGTAAGACGTCAAACCCTCGCAGTGGCAAAGCTTCGGCGTGCCGCCGGATTATAGTTGATCCGAAGGGACGAGGATCAAAGAGGTGATGTCCACTGTCGTCTCCCGCGGGCGCTGTGGGAAACGGCCGTGCTGAATCTTGGACCTTCTGTCCGGTGACACCGAGGGTATTCATTCGGATAGTAGATAAGGCGTGCGTCCCGCTGTCCTGCGTGAAGCACATCAAGACCGCTTGCATCACCGCCTCTGGTACCCTACGCCCGGCGCGCTGCGGGACACGCTGTCAATCCAATCTGTTAGCTACGCCTTCTCCGGGAACTTGAAACCAATATACGTGCCGGAACTGAGTCCCATCAGACCCAGCAGGGTCGGACTGAATTCCGGCATCGTCAAACCGTTGTAGACCGAAGAAAGAAAGATCACCCCCAGCACCACCGTCCAGACGCAGATCTGGAAGCGATGCAGGCTGAAATCGGCGCCCCCGGACAGGATGTCGCACACAAATCCGCGGCTGCGCGTGGACTTGCGCGAAGTCGCGAGCTTACCCAGTTGCCGGTTGATCTGATTCAGCCGCGTTCGTGTTTCCTCGATATCCTGCCGGTCCGCTGATCCCGCCTGCGGCTGCATTTCCGCCAATCCCTGCTCGACAGCCTGCTTCTGGGACGCGAGATTGGCAACCTGATTCTCCGCGCTCTGCGTCTTGTCGGCGTCGATCATCGCCTCGCCGAGCGCCGTGCCCGCGCTGATTCCCATCAGCCCCAGCAAGGACGCCGTAATCGTGTCGAGCGCGCCCGTGATCAGCCAGATCGAAATGTAAGACATGCAGATCAGGAGAAACCAGAACGCCATCTGCGTCCGCCCCAGGTTGTAAGGGCCCAATCCTCCGACTTCCGCGGCCGGCACGGGTTCGCGGATGAGATTGGTCTTCCGCGCCAGCCGGAGGAAAGCAACAATCGTGAAGAGCACAATCACAATCGCGATCACCGCGTAATGGACGTCGATCACAACCATCTGCGCCGGGTTGGCACGGTCGATGACCGAATCGAACGGCGCAAGGTTGTCGATGCCCACGCTGAACGTTACGGGGCGTGTCAGACTGGTCGGCGCACCCAGCAGGTCGACCCACGTGCTTTCGTTAGCCTTCGTAATCCTCAGATGGAAGTGGACATCTCCGATCGCCGCGTGTACCTGATCCGGGTAATTCTCTTTCAGCGCGAGGCCCTCGATAACCGGTACCAGTTTGGTGGGATCGTGCCCCGCCGCCACCCACTCCGCAAGATGGTCGATGTGGACATCGAGCAGGCAGTCGGCTTCCAGCGTGCCATCGATCTTCGTTACCTTCGGAGGTGCGTTCTGCGCCGCCGCATTTACCGTGGCTGCGGCCAGCAATATGATTGATGTCAATCCTGCGCGCGCTGTTTTATTGGCCATTATTCCCGTTCGTCGATTGGCGCAATTGTACTACGCCGACATTCCAGCCTCCACCCCAAAGAGTAAACACCGGCAGTTAACGTACTGGGTGCTAACTTCAGTTAACATTGCTGAAAAGCTGCTGTCTTTAGTTAGAGCCGGGCTATACTCATTTCAGTAACGATGCTTTCGCAACCCTCCCTTTACGTAACCGGCGAGATCTTACTGGGGATCCTTGTTGGTGTCGCGGCTGTTTACGACATCCGCTACCGCCGGATACCGAACTGGCTCGTGTTGGCGGGAATCGTTGCCGGCTTTGCCTGGAACGC
>Ga0182012_10005944_pt1 | contig 12494 bp, 8 predicted proteins | sample 612S2SmetaG_FD_120486 | JGI IMG/M metagenome (GOLD analysis project Ga0182012, IMG submission 120486) | Permafrost microbial communities from Stordalen Mire, Sweden - 612S2S metaG | ecosystem: Environmental > Terrestrial > Soil > Wetlands > Permafrost | place: Sweden: Stordalen | collected...
AATGCGCCGGGTAGTTGGGATTGGGATGGAAGCGCATGTGGTAGCAGGTGCACTCGGGCATTTGCTCGCTCCTGGCTTCGAGGACGGGCGGCTCGTAGAGGAAGGCATCCGGCAGGAGCGCGACCACGCGGCCGATGCGGCGCTCGTCGTCGGTATAGTCCTTGCGATGCTGGGCCTGCTCCCTGGGCGAGGAAAGCAAGTGCTGCAGGCGCTGGTCTTCCTCTTCGTGCGCCTCACGCGGAAGCGGCTGCCCGTTGATGGACTCCAGGCGCGATATTGGGCCGTCCGGCGTTTCTACTTCCTGGTGGATCTGCGTGCCTTTGTCCGAGTGGCGCTCGATCCAATAGCGCCAGTAGCCGTGGGAGTCGTGATCGTGGATTTCGTTGTAAACCACCTCACGGACGAGGTAGGAGGACGAAGGCGGGAGTTTTACGCCGTCTTGGGTCGCTTCTCCATGAGCTCTGGCGGCGCTGCCAGCCGCGCCCAGAGTTGCAAGGACACAATAGAATCCGAAGAGCTTGCGTTTGCGCACAATCTTCTCCCGTCGACATGGTGTCGGTTGCCCTTGTATTGCAAACCCAGTGTGGCCCAGTTTCCATAAAGACTTCGCAAGACCGTTATGAATTGACAGAGAAAACCGGCACAATTCCCGAAACAAGCCGGATATTCGCGAACCAAGAGAAGCAACACCCTCTTGCCGGCGATGCTAAAGCGGTCCCGAAGGCGAGCGGCGCATGATTTACGGTACGGAGCCGTTCCTTGGCTGGCTGCCCAAATTGGTACACTGCGAAAGTAGAATGGAGTCCATTGTGATCGACGAAGTGCAATTTCGCAAGGCCGCCGACGCGGCCATTGAAGCGCTGAAGCAGGAACTTTACGCCGCCGAAGACGATGGCGACTTTGAAGTGGAGGAGAATGCCGGCGCACTCTACGTTGTCTTTGAGGAACCGGCGGCGAAATTCGTGATTACGCCCAACGCCCCTGTGCAGCAGATCTGGATCTCGGCCCTGAGCACCAGCTTCAAGCTGGAACTGGCGGGAGGCGAATTTGTTTTGCCGAAGACGGGCGAGAACCTCTCCACGCTGGTGAAACGGCTGATCTCCGATCACCTCGGCTGACTGGCATGAAGCTTGCATGAAATTGTCCGTCGCCATCCTCGCCTGCAATGAAGCGGAGAATCTGCGCCGCACGCTGCCCAGCGTGGCCTGGGCGGACGAGTTGATCCTGGTCGATTCCGGGTCAACTGACGGGACGATCGAAATTGCCAAGGGATTTGGCGCCAAGGTCTATTCCGAGCCGTGGAAGGGCTATGGCCCGCAGATGAATTCGGCAATCGACAAGTGCAGCTGCCCGTGGGTTTTCTCGCTCGACGCCGATGAGGAGCTTACGCCGGAGTTGCAGGATTCGATCCGCGCGCTGCTGGCGGGGAAGCTTGAATTCGATGCGTACTGGGTTTCCCGGCGCAACCAGGTCTTTGGCCGCTGGCTGCGCTTTGGCGGGCAATATCCGGATTACAAACTGCGCTTGTTTCGCCAGGGCACGGCGCGCCTTCCGGAAGACACTGAACCCCACGCCACGCCGAAGTGGGCTGGCCCGAAGGGAAAGCTCACCGGCGATCTGCTCCATTATCAGTACCCGACGGTGGCGCTCTATGTGGAGCACATGAATCGCTACAGCTCGGCCAGCGTACCCCTTGTGCTGCGCAAGGGGCGCACTTGTTTAGGTCTGTTCGAATTTGCCGCCATGACGTTGGCAAATCCGGCGCTGACTTTTTTGAAGAACTACCTCTTCCGGCTGGGCTTTCTGGATGGCAGGGAGGGATTGCTTTTTCACCTATATCACTCAGCATATGTAAGTTGGAAGTACGCCAAAGCCTGGGAAGCGAGCCGAAAGTACGCTGACCGGTCGGGTTCCTAGTTACCGGACCCGCGTCTTATTGCATTTCACCCTATCAAAAGGAATTCGGATTTTGTGCTGCATAGTCTTCATTTGCAATCACTTGAGGCGGACGGTAGGCGGTGCAATTCCACTTGCCAGAGTTCTACCATTGAGGCGTATCATGCACCGCGAAAATGGGTGTGAGCTATCCATTTTTAGATAGCCGACTAACTCGGATCGCCGGGCAACCTGCGCCCGCCAGGCTGCTTCCTATGTACAGCCGGACGCACAGTTTCGAAGAGGAATGTTCCGGCTCGACAGGAGAAATTGGAATGGATCAGAGCAAGCAAAACAAATCGTCTGACTCGCAGATCTCCCACGACAAGGTTACAAACGCAGGGCAGCATGGCGCTGAGAATGACCGCGCTGGCCAACAGCAGCAGAGCCACAGCACCCCTGGGCAACAGGGCAAGCAGCAAGGCAGCCAGCAGGGTGGCCACCAAGGCTCACAGCCGGGCAATCCAGGGAAGCAGGACCAGCAGAAGCACGGTTAGTCCGCAGCGAAGACTTCAGACTAACGTTACGGCGAGCGACTGCAGGACAAGCGCCTTGCCGCACTGACGAAATCCGAACCGGAGGCCATAACCTCCGGTTCGCTTTATGCGCAACGCTAAAGGAAAAGCCTTTTACTACTGTGTCGCCATCTGTTACAAAAGTACGGATGCCCAAGCCAAGATCGGAATTGAAGTCCGGCCACGTCAACCTGAAAATGCTGGCCGAGCACCTGCACTTATCCCAGACCACTATTTCTCTGGTTCTCAATAACTCGCCGTCGGCGAAATCCATTCCGCCGGAAACCCGGCAGCGTGTGTTGGACGCCGCGGAAAAGCTGAATTACCGCCCCAACTACTTTGCACGTTCGCTGCGCCAGAGCAAGAGCATGAGCGTCGGCGTGCTGGCGCCGGACCTGAGCGAAGGCTACTTTACCCGGGTCATGAGCGGAGTGGTCGAGGAACTGACCCAGGCCAAATACTTCTACTTCACCGCCTGCCATGACTGGCGGCCAGAGTTGCTGGAGGAGTATCCGCGGCTGTTTGTGGAGCGCGCGGTGGACGGCTTTCTGCTGCTGAACACTCCGGCTACGCTGGATGTGCCGGTGCCGGTTGTGGCGATCTCCGCGCATGGCTCGGAGCCTGGCGTGACGCATATCGTCCTGGACCACCTCAAGGCGGCGGAACTGGCCATCGGGCACCTGTACGAGTTGGGGCATCGCCGCATCGCCTTCATGCGCGGGCCGCATGAGATTCCCGATTCGGAGTTCCGCTGGGCAGGCATCGAGCAGGCTGCGCAGTCGCTGGGGCTCACGCTCGATCCCGGGCTGGTGACACGTATCGATTCAGGGAACGGGTCGGAAAACGGGGAAGGAAGCTGGAGCAAGGAGCCGGGACATCACCCCATGTCGCCTGAGATCGGCTACCTGCCCATGAAGCAATTGCTGGCAACTACGCGTGACTTTACGGCGGTCTTCTGCTTCAACGACATTGCGGCCATCGGCGCCATGCGCGCGATTGCTGAGGCTGGGCTGCGGGTTCCGGCGGACGTTTCCGTGGTTGGCTTCGACGATATTCTCTCGGCTGCCTACTGCACGCCATCGCTGACCACGGTGCGCCAGCCGTTGATCGAAATGGGCCGGACCGGGGCGCGGATTCTGCTGGAGCGGATCGCGAATCCGACGGACTCGGCATTGGCTGCTGAGGTGCTCATCGAGCCCGAGTTAGTGGTGCGGGAGTCGACAGCCAAAGTTGCCGGACGCGTCTAAGGGCTTCGCGCCCGCAATGCTGAGGCGACTCAACTAATCAATCGTGTACGCAGCGGTACCTGTTGTGCTGGCGCTGTACCCTGAGGCGATGGCGATTGCTTTCAGGGTTGCGGTCGCAGTAATGCTGATCGCTCCGGTGTAGAGCTTGGACAAGGCGGTTGGCACGGCTCCGTTGGTGGTGTAGTAGATCGACGCCCCGGGCGTGGCATCCGTGATTTTCACTGACTGCGCGGCGGAGTAAGTGCCCGCAACGGGCGTGAAAGCCGGCATCGCCGCCGCGGGATAGGTGACTTTTCGTACGCGATTGTTGCCCGAGTCCGTCAAGTAGAGGTTGCCGTAGTTGTCGACGGCTGCGTCTGCCGGGCCGTATAACTCGGCGCTGGGCGCCGCTGCGCCGTCTCCCGAGTAGCCTTGGGCGCCGTTGCCGGCGACAGTAGAAATGGCGCCCGCAGGCGTGACTCTGCGTACGGTATTGCTGCCGTAATCGGCGATGTAGAGATTGCCCAGGGTGTCCATGTGAACGCTGTAGGGGATATCCAGCTTTGCCGCGGTTGCCGCCCCTCCGTCCCCGGAATAGCCTGCGGTGCCGTTGCCTGCGAGAGTTGAAATTGTTCCAGAGGCAGTGACTTTGCGGATCGTATTTCCGCCAGAATCCGCAATGTAGAGATTGCCGGCGGCGTCGACTGCGATCCCTTGAGGAAGATTCAACTCGGCGGCGGTCGCCGGGCCGCCATTGCCCGTTTCTCCGGCCGTTCCCTTGCCGGCCACGGTGGAGATGGTGCCTGCCGGAGTCACCTTGCGAACGCGATTGTTGTTGTAGTCTGCGATATATAGATTCCCATTGCTATCCACGGCTACGGCGCCAGGGTAATACAGCTCCGCGTTGACGGCGGCAATTCCGTCGCCGTTGTAGCCGGGAGTGCCGTTGCCCGCCACAGTGGTGATGATGCCCGCCGGGGTGACCTTGCGGATACGGCATCCGCCGCCTTCGGTGATATAGAGGTTGCCGGCACCGTCGAAGGCGAGGCCCTGGGGATGCTTCAGTTCCGCGCTGGTTGCGGGTCCGCCATCTCCGCCATAGCCGTGAACGCCGTTCCCGGCAAGGGTGGTGATAATGCCCGCGGGAGTGACCTTATGCACGATGTCGTTGCTGTAATCGGAGAAGTAGTAGTTGCCCGCTGCGTCGAAGGCGAGGCCGAAGGGAACGTTCAACTCGGCGCTAAGGGCTGGCCCTCCGGCTCGCGTGTTGCCTGCCGTACCGTTGCCCGCGACCGTTGAGATGATGCCGGCATCGGGGTTGATGACATAAGCCGCGGTGGCGATGGGACTATTGACGTAGCCGGACTCGATGGCGATGGCCTGAATCGTGCCGCTGGCTGTGACTGCAATTGCGCCGGTGTATTTTGTGGAACTGGCGGTGGGAACTGCGCCGTTGGTGGTGTAGTAGATGGTTGTTCCTGCCGTCGCATCGGTGAGTGTTACGGACTGGGCCTTGAGATACGTTCCTCCGGGAGGCGTGAATACCGGCGCGGCTGCTGCCAGTTCGACGAAAGTATAGGTGGCGCTGGTGACGGGACTCCATGAGCCGTAAGCGTTGCCGCCTGCGTCGGTGACGGTGGTGTACGCGGCGACCTGGAGGGTGGTGGTGGCAGAGATCGTCAGCGACGTCGTGTAAAGCTTGTCCGAGGGTCCTGCTGCCGTAGGATTGGTGCCGTCCGTGGTGTAGTAAAGCTGCGCTTTGGCGTTGGCATCGGTAAGGGTAACGGTCGTCGCCTTGTGGATCGTCTCTGACCCAGGCGCAATCACCGCCGAGGGGACGTACAGATACGGTGCAACTGTAGCTCCGGTATTGGCTGCGCCTGTCACGGTGGCAAAGGCCGTCACTACAGCCGATGACGTCAGCGCGAATGGCCCGGTATATCTGGTTGAACTTGTACTTGGAAGCGTGCCGTTGGTGGTGTAGTAGATGGCCGCATCCTTCACCGGCGAAGTGATTGTAACGGTAGTAGCTTTCGAAATCGCTCCCGGCGCGGGAGTGATGATGGGAGATTCGGTCGGCAAAACGCCCGCCTCGGGAATCTTTTGCGCCACAAAGTTGTTGGTGTCGACGAGATAGAGACTGTCGTTGGAGTCGACCGCAATGGAGTTTGGATCGTTGAGCGCAGCATAGACTGCCGGGCCGCCGATTCCGGTGTAGCCAATATTGCCAACTGCTGCGCCCGGGATATAACTTCCTGCGACGGTATAGATGTTTCCGTTGGCCGCCGAGATCATCCGGATCAGGGCATCATTTCCGTCGGCGATGAAAACATTGCCGACGGCGTCGACGGCGACACCGGAGGCGTTACCGATCTGTGCTTTGGACGCCGGGGCGCCATCGCCCGACAAGCCGCAATGCGGAGAGGCCTGGTTTCCCACCAGCGAGGTGATGATTCCTGCGGAGACTTTACGGATGGCGCAATTCCCGCCATCGACAATGTAGAGGCTGCCTTTGCTGTCGATGGCAATCTGTTGAGGATTCGTCATCTCGGCGTTGATCGCGAGGCCGCCGTCCCCTGTATAGCCGACGATGCCGGTGCCCGCAACGGTGGAGAGAATGCCGGTCTTCAAGGTCAACTCGAGTACCCGGTGATGCCTGGCGTCTGCGATAAAGACATTGCCGTTCGGGTCCACGGCGACGCCCCGCGGGAAACAGAGGTTGGCGGCGGTGGCCAGCACGCCCTCAGTGTAGGCGCCGCATTTGTCGACGCTCCCCGCGCCGGCGCCGTATCCGGTTCCCGCGATGGTGGTCACGATGCCGGTCTTGGCAGTGACCATGCGGATCACGTTGTTCTGACTGTCTGAGATATAGAGATTGCCCGAGGCGTCGACGGCCACAGCGGTCGGCAAGTGGAACGAAGCCGCGGTGGCAAGCCCGTGATCGCCTGCGTAGCCGCCCTCGCCCGAGCCTGCGACCCCGGAAATCATGCCGGTTGCGACGGTGATCTTGCGAACGACCTCCGCGTATGGATCGGCGACGTAAACATTGCCCGCGCTATCGACGGCGACGCCTTGAGGGCTGCCGAATTCGGCGTCGATCGCGGGGCCGCCGTTGCCCAAGTCGCCGGGATAGCCATTGCCGGCGATGGTGGAGAGGATGCCGCTGGGGCCAGTCTGAACCGGAGCGGTGCTGGCCTTGACCAGAGTTTCGACAGGCGAATCAGCGGGGCGAGTCGTCTGCGCAGCGAGAGGAAGCAAAGCGGCAAACATGAGCGCGGTAGCGACGAGGATGGGCTGGAATCGCGATTTCATATGAGGTCTCCGAAATGAACAATGAGAACTGCATTCACGATTCGCGGTGGGGAACGCGATTGGGACAGTGCGGGTTGTACGGAGAGTATAGCGACCCGGCGGCGGAAAACGGGACACGGAAATCGCGAATTTTTTCGTGAACGATGCTGCCCAGCCGCGGCCCCAAACGAATGGCAAGCTGAGGGAAAATCGTCTGACGGATCAGGGCTGCGGCTATTTCTCCAGCATCTGCAAATCGAGCGGCTTTTCCAGCAGCGCCGGGAGTTGCGCAATCTCTTTTAGCGCACGTTTGAGCGCCGAGGTTCGGCATGGCTCTACCGTGACCACAAACGGCAGCCGGTCCAGCGGGAAGCCCGGTTTTTGCAGGATGGCGTTGAGGTTGATGTTCTCGCGCGCCAGGGCTCCGGCGATGGCTGCCACGATGCCTGGCCGGTCGTTGACCAGGAAGCGGATGTAATGCGGCACTTCGAGCTCGGTGCCGACTTTCGTGGGCTTCGAAGGCATGGCGATGCGGCAGGAGCCTTGCGCCAGGCCGACGAGATCACTGACCACGGCGACAGCGGTCGGATTGCCGCCTGCGCCGTGGCCGGAAAAGACCACATCACCGCCGTAATAGCCGGTGGTGACGACCATGTTTTCCGTGCCGCGCGACCACGCCAGCGGCGATGCGATCGGAACCAGCATGGGACGCACGGTGGCTGCCAGATGCTCGGAGTCGGAGGTCCCAATCGTGTCTTTGACGAACTGCGCCCTGGCGATCTGGCGAATGGTGCAGTTCAGGTCGCGCGCATAGGAGAAGTCGATCGCCTTGACGTCGGTGATGGGGCAAGCTTCGATTTCCTCAGGATGCACCTGAGCGCGAAGGGCCAGGCGGATGAGAATTGCCAGTTTGGCGCGGGCGTCGTACCCGGCCACGTCTTCGGTGGGATCGGCCTCGGCGTAGCCCAGCGCCTGGGCTTCGGCGAGGACGGCGTCGTACTCGGCGCCCGCCTCCATCTTGCTCAGGATGAAGTTGCAGGTGCCGTTGAGAATGCCTTCGACGCGCTCCACCCGGTCGCCGGCCAGGCCATGTTCGAGACCTGGAATGACCGGTATGCCGCCGGCGACGGCTGCGCCGTAGAGGAGATGGCAGCCTTTATCCGCAGCCTTTGCTTCGAGTTCGAGGCCTTGATAAGCGATCAGCTTCTTGTTGGCTGTGACCACGCTCTTGCCTGCTTCGAGCGCCTTGCGCACCCACTCGCCGGCCGGTTGCAGGCCTCCGGCCAGTTCCACGATCACATCGGGATTGCCTGGCGCGTTGCCCAGCAACGAGTCGGCGTCTTCTGTCCAGACGACCGAAGAGGGGATCCAGTCGACCCGCTTGCGCTCGACTTTGCGATTGAAGATGTGCGTCAGCTCCAGACCGGAATACTGACCGACTGGCGCGGACTCGACCAGAATCCGAGCCACTGAGCGGCCCACTGTGCCAAAGCCGAAGATGGCCACGCGCAGCGGCCGGGAAGATGATGCGGTTTGCGAGCGAGGGACAGGAACGGAGCTATGGGACACGGTAACTTCCTCTTAGGAGAGTCTTCCAGAATGAGCAGGCTTTGAATCGTTTGCGGATTCTCGTCCTTGATGATAACCGAGATCGCCAGCGCCGGATTCGCGGTGTTGTACGATATAGGCGGATGCGACGACTCCTTTCCATTTTGCTGCTGGCCATTCTTGGTCTGGGACCGGCAATCTCCGCGGTTCCCGCCGCGGCATTGACGTCTGGACTCTTGAGTTGGTCTGGGAAAGTAGACGAATCAAGGCTTCCGGCCTGCTGCCGCCACAATGGCAAGCACCACTGCGCCATGTCTGGTGGAACGGAGCATGCCGATTCGAGCACAGAGACGACTCTCTCGGCCAACGATTCCTGCCCGTTTGCGCCGCTGGCAATGGCCGCCACGGCTCCTTCCGTTGCCGCTGTCCCGACGGCGGCAAATGGTGCTGCAACTCTGGCCAGCGAGTTGTGCGTCCTGCTCGCCGCAGTAGCCCTGGCCGTGCTGGCTGACCGCCGCAGCCAGCCTAAGCGCGGACCTCCTTCCTTCCAAATCCTCTAGCCCCAGCTTCCCGGCCAATTTCCGGTACCTCGTTGGCGCCGCATTCATGTAACTCGGCGGCCCGTATAGTCCGGACGAGCCAGATTATGAAGCCTCGCGCGGCCTCCAGTCGCGCCCTCACGGCAACACTTTGGGGGATTCTTATGCGGTCACGCAACGTTGCTTTCTTATTATTCGTGGCAATTCTGGCCATCTTCGGCAGTTATCCCGCACTGGCCACGGTGTTTTCCTCACTTCGCGGAGTAGTCCACGATGCACAGCACTTTCCCATCAACGGCGCGGAAGTTAGCGTTCACGCCGCCGACTCGGCCTTCGAACTGAAAGCCATCACAGGTGCCAACGGCGAGTTCGATCTCAGCTCGGTTCCGCTGGGCATCTACCGTGTTCACATAGAAGCCAAGGGATTTGCTGGCCAGGACGAAGTGGTCACACTGCAATCCGGCACTAACCCGGTACTGCACTTTGCCCTGGCCGTCGCCGCTATCAATACCACCGTCAACGTCGATGAGTCTTCGGAGCCCGTGGATTCGGTGACGCCCACAACTCTCGTCTCCAGAATGGACATTGAGAATACTCCGGGCGCGAGCCGAACACTGGGCATGGAGATGATCACCAACTACGTTCCCGGCGCGTATATGACGCACGACATGCTGCACATGCGCGGAGGGCACCAGACCAGTTGGTTGCTCGACGGTGTCGCCATTCCCAACACCAAGATCGCCTCGAACGTGGGCCCGCAGATCGACCCCAAGGACATCAACCAGCTTGAAGTGCAGCGCGGCAGCTATGACTCGGAAGTCGGCGACCGCACGTACGGCGTCTTCAACGTGCTGCCGATGAGTGGCTTCGAAAAGGATCACGACGCTCAATTGACAGTGACCGGAGGTAACTTCTACACAGGGGAAACCCAGCTCTCGCTCGGGGATCACTCGGCGAAGACGGCCTGGTACGCGAGCGGCACCGGTTCGCGGTCCAATTACGGTCTGGCTCCGCCGATCACAGCCCTCTACCACGATGCCACGAATTCCGAGAGCGGCTTTGTTTCGGTGGTTCGGAATCAGACGCCCAAGGACCAGTTGCGCTTCACCGGGCAGATTCGCCAGGACCACTTCGACGTACCCTATGACCCGAACATGAACGACTACGAGGCGACCTCCGGCTACTATGCTTCCTATGGTCTGCGCGACGCACAGACCGAGCGCGATGCATTCGGCATCGCCAACTGGGTGCACACGTTTTCGCCGAAAGCGGTCCTCCAGACTGCGCCTTTCTACCATCTCAACATCTCCAACTACGACTCTCTTGCCAACGATCTTCCCGTGGCTACGACCTGGCATCAGCGTTCCAACTACGTTGGGGGACAAACGGACCTCCGCGCCGACCTGGGCCAGCACAATACGCTTTCCGCTGGGCTCTACTCCTTCTATCAGAACGAAAACGACCTTTTCGGGTTTGTTGTCAACGACGGATCGGCGAAATCGCAACCGAACACCACAGGCATTGCAAACGCAGGGCTGGTCGAGTTCTACTTCACAGACCATCTGAGGGTGAACCAATGGATCTCTTTGCTGGGAGGGATGCGATTCTCCGTCTTCCGTTCCACGCTGAACGAGACCGCTGCATACCCGCGCATCGGAGCGACCGTTGAAGTTCCCCATCTGCACTGGGTTTTCCGCGGATTCTATGGGCATTTCTTCCAGCCGGCGCCGCTCCAGACCGTCTCCAGTTCGGTGTTGAATTACCTGGGCTCGCTGGCCACGCAACCAGTGGAGAACGCCTTCACTCCCCTGCCCTCGGAACGCGACGAAGAGCATCAGTTCGGCGTGCAGATCCCTTACAAGGGCTGGATTCTGGACATTACGAACGTGAAGAACCGAGTCAACAACTTCCTGGACCACTCGAATCTTGGCGAATCGAACATGTATTTCCCGATCGCCGTAGATGGCGCTCTGGTTCGCGCCTGGGAGATGACCCTCCGTTCGCCGGAGCTGGCAAAACTTGGCCAGTTTCATCTCACCTATTCGAACCAGATCGCCGAGCAGCGCGGCAATATTATCGGCGGGTTTACCTGCCTGCCTCCGCTTCCGGGCCAGCAGCCGAATCCTGCCTGCGATCTTGGGTTTGCTTACACGCCGGTGGACCACGATCAGCGCGACACACTGAATACGGGGTTTACGGCGCATCTGCCGTATAAGACGTGGTTTTCAAGCAACGTCTACTACGGCTCAGGCTTTACTAACGGTCTGGCCGGGCAGAACGAAGGCCCGTACAACGCTAACTACCTGCCGGTTCACACGACATTCGACATCTCCGGCGGGCACTCTATCGGCGAACGGCTGGACTTTACTGCCAGCATGCTGAATGTGACCAATCATCGTGTCCTACTGGATAACTCCGTGACCATCGGCGGATTTCACTTCAACGATCCTCGCGAGATTTCAGGGACGCTCCGCTATCGCTTCAAGTTCTAGGAAAACGAATGCGGCTGTTCCATTCCTTTTACGGCAATTGCAACGGGGATGGAACAGTCGAAAGCGACCCAAATTCATGGAACATCTGATTTGTATTGCTCAGACAAGGCGCATTCCGATATGTTTCGTGGGGCAACTTCGCCTCGGAGGATCACCTTGTCTTTATTCAAGCGCTCACTCGCTGAGTGTTTCGGAACGTATTGGCTCGTTTTTGGCGGCTGCGGCAGCGCCGTCTTTGCGGCGGCCTTCCCCTCGCTGGGGATCGGATTTGCTGGCGTCGCGCTGGCCTTTGGACTCACCGTGCTGACCATGGCCTTCGCCATCGGACACATTTCCGGCTGCCATCTGAATCCGGCAGTCACAGCCGGCCTGGTCGCCGGCAAGCGCTTCCCTGCTACCGAGGCTCTGCCGTACATTCTCGCCCAGGTGGTTGGAGCCATTGCCGCCGCGGCTACGCTTTTTGTCATTGCCAGCGGCAAAGCCGGCTTCAGCCTCTCCAACGGCTTCGCCTCCAACGGCTACGCAGATCACTCGCCGGACCACTACTCGCTGCTCGCCTGCCTGGTGGCGGAGATCGTTTTGACGGCGTTCTTCCTTATCGTCATCATGGGCTCGACGGACGCGCGCGCTCCCAAGGGCTTTGCGCCGATCGCCATTGGCCTGTGCCTGACGCTGATTCACCTGATCTCGATTCCCATCACCAACACCAGCGTCAATCCGGCCCGCAGCACCGGGCAGGCGATCTTCGTGGGTGGATGGGCGCTGGGACAGCTCTGGCTTTTCTGGGTGGCTCCGCTGGTGGGCGGCGGCGTGGGCGGATTGCTCTACAGCGGGATCTTCTCCAAAGAAGACTAGAGCAGAATCAGCACAACTGTACCCATCGGCAGAGATGCCAGCCTGGATTTTTTGCCAGGAAAAATCCAACCGCACAAATACCTGATCGGGGAC
>Ga0182012_10005946_pt1 | contig 12493 bp, 14 predicted proteins | sample 612S2SmetaG_FD_120486 | JGI IMG/M metagenome (GOLD analysis project Ga0182012, IMG submission 120486) | Permafrost microbial communities from Stordalen Mire, Sweden - 612S2S metaG | ecosystem: Environmental > Terrestrial > Soil > Wetlands > Permafrost | place: Sweden: Stordalen | collected...
GTGCGAGATCCAGCACGAATCCTTCGACCGGCCCTTGGCCGGCCTGGGACGCTACTCCGCCGATTGTTTCCGCTTCGTAGCCGGGACGGTAGATCTCAACCGTTCGAACGTCGGGATCGATCAGCCAACCCAGTTGAGCGCCGTTTGCCAGCCACTCGTTCATCTTGTCGCGAAGGACGCGGACCCGGTCGGATTGCGAACGCAGTTCGATGACGAAGTTCGGGCAGACGGGCCAGTAGCGGCTAAACGCGGCGGGGTCGAGATCTTTGATGCGGTGTTTGAAAATCCAGGCGGCATCGGGCGAGCGCCGGGCACCGTTGGGCAACACCCATCCGGTGGAGGAGTCGAAGGCGACGCCTCGCTTATCCTGTCGCGCCCAGTTGCGGAGCTGAGCGCTGATCTCGTTGTTTCGCGCTCCCGTCCAGGTGAAAGTCTGCGGCATGATGATGAGTTGGCCTTGCGCGGACAGTTCGAGGTTGAGGTCGGGATGTTCAGCGCAGAGTTGCGCGAAGGCTTCGTCGGTCATAGGCCCGACGGTCAGGGTTGCAGGCAGATACGCCTCATCGACCAGGAATGCCATTGCTCACAGTATAGGGCAGGCGTTCCGTTTTGGCTCAGGATTTATCTTTGAAAAGGAGAGAGTACAAATAGCGTTGCGCGAGGGGCTCATCTCTGATTTCGTCCCAAGTCAGAAAGGCGAGGCGGGCCTGCGCGACATCCACCGCCGCATCGATCGGCTGGAACGGGTCTTCAATATCGTAATCGGCTGTATGCCGGGCTTGCTGTTAGTCCACGAAGGCCTGAGCGACGGTGGATAGTTTGAAATGAACGACCCGCTGCGGGTCCGGATCGCCACCCTCCGGAATCCGTCTGTGGTCAAATGCGCGCGCCAGCTCGGAACGGTGGTCGGGGTGCTTCCAGTTGAGACTTGCCTCGCGAACCAGGAGGTGAAAAAGCGCGTAGTAGGCAGCTGAGACGGCCCTCCGCACGTTGGCTTCGCTAATTTCGGTATCGCGGATAAGAAACTCAGCCTGTGCGATAAGCTGTTCCGGTAGATCGGTAATCACTGGGGCAGGTTAATTCACAAAATTCAGGTAGGAATGCAGCCCGATTTCGTCGGTACGAACCAGACGAAGGAGGTCTGCTCGCATGTTTTCGGCAAGGTGCTGAAGTTCCGAAGTCGGCATCTCTTTTCCTGCGAGAGTTACGACAATGAAAACGGCGGGGTCGTCGCTCCAGTCAAAGCCGATCCGATAGTCGATTCCCTTAATGAGTGGATCGCCTTCGTACCGAGCCTTTAGTCGATAGATCCGGTTCGCAATTTCCTGGGCGTTTATCAACTCTGTGGGAATTGTTGCCATCGACTTTAGTTTACCGCCCCGGAGTTATTCATCAGTCAGGCGATCACCGGTTTTTCGGTCGTATAGCCCGCTGCCAGATAGCCCAGGCACATGATGGCGAGGAACATGGTGAGGACTTCCGTGTCGTTCAGATTGTATTCGAGGGTGCCTTCGACCATCGTGCCGATGATGCAGGCTATTGCCGCGTGTAGCAGGAATCGCTGGTCGGAGCGGCCGGCAGGGAGTTTGCCCAGCGCCCGGCGGAAATCGAGGACGGCAAGCAGCAGGGCGGCGACAATCAGCAGCGTGGCCGGAATACCCCGTTCGGCGGCGTACTGGATATAGAAGTTGTGGAGGTGCTTGTAATACCCCTCCGGCAGCGGGAGTTTCACGTCTTTGGGCAGGTAGGCGCAAAAGACGCTGTCTTTGGTGATTTCGTCCGGGCCGACTCCGAGCAGCGGGTGCGCCTTGATCATCTGCCAGCCGGTACGGAAGCAGATTTCGCGGTGCAGATTGGAATCGGTCTGGGCCTCGGGATCTTTGATGGAATGCACCCGCGTTTTCACCGAATCGGGCGCGACCAGGAAGGCCAGGCCGAGCACCACCGGGAGTGCGAGAATCGCCCATCGGTTCCAGACCCAAAGGAGATACAAACCCGCGACGATGACGGCTGCCCAGACCGACCGGGTCAGACTGAAATAAAGCGCGGCCGCCGTGATGACGAAGCACGGGATCCAGAGCCAGAAGGCCTTTTTATCGAAGCTTCCGAATAAAATCCAGGCGGAGAGCAGCAGCAGGACGAACATTTCCTGACCGGAGAAGGTCATCCAGTGGCCCATGAAACCGCGGATACGGTCCGCTACATAGAAGTGGTAGATATCGGCATGGGCGGCGTTGGCGTTTGCCACGTCGCGGATGTATTGGGCGACGCCACGCCCGGCGGTTGCCGTGCCGACGAGCATCCACCCATAGACCAGCCATTTGGCCTCGGCCATGGTCCGCACGGTGGAGAAGATTGTCAGCAGCGTCAGGAAGACGAAGATTTTGCGTTCCTGTGCAAGGCCGTAAGCCGGGTCGGGCGAGAACGCGAGCGCGATGAGCGACCAGACCAGGAAGAGTCCGAGAAGGATCGATATTTTGGGCCACCGCAGCGGGAGTCCGGAGAGCAGCAGGACGCCCAGCGCGAGCGCCAGGAGAATCTGCGAGATCGCGATACTCAGCAGAATCGTGACGGCGGCGGCGACGGAAAGCCAGAGACTCAGCCTTCGGAGAAAGGGAGGCGGGACCAACTGTCAGTATCGCGCAATCGGTCGTTCTCGATTAAGCCGCGCGGCTGCAGGCCGCTACTTCTGGCGGATTTCCTGGATTCGCGATGTCTTCACCAGATCGTGAGCGGGATGCCAGAATTCGAGCCGCATACCCCGGCCGATGTAGCTCGATTTCAGCAGCGAGCCGCCCCAGCTGGAGCCGCCCAGCTGCACTTCCACCGGATTGGGGCAGAAAAGTGGGTGGCCGCTGATCGAAACTATGCCGCCGCCGGCCTTCACGATCGAGTACAGATGATTTTCGGTTTCCACCTCCAGGCAGGCGCCTTCGGGCAGATCGGCGAGGTGAACCCCTCCCTCGATCTCGGAACCAACGATGCTTCGGTTGATCTCATCGCTGAGATTCTGATGCGGAATCGATGCCAGTGCATTCATGTCTTATCTACTTCTGCGAAAACCAGACTAAAAAGAGGCCATCCGGAGCCACATCTTCCCAATAGGAAATATACTCACTCCTCACGAAGTGGCATTTTTCGCCCAGAAGTTTCTCCAGTTCGCCCCTGGTAAACCACTTTTCCCATGCGGGCGTCTTAAATCGTCCCCAGTGTTCCGCGTTCTTGTCGATGATCGCGAGTTTGCCCCCCGGTTTCAGGACGCGGCACATCTCCGCCACCGCGCGACCGATTTCCACGGCATGCTCGAGCGATTCCGTCGCGTAAACGCAGTCGAACGACGAGTCGGCAAAAGGCAACTCGGTCATGCTTCCGGAGACAGCCCCGATACCGGCTGGAACGGATGCCAGCATCTCCTCCGAGATATCGAGCCCAAACATGACGGCACCCGGATTTCTCTCAAGTAAAACCCGGGCGAAGCGGCCTTTGCCGCACCCGACGTCCAACACACGTTTATCGGCAAGATCCCCGAAAAACTTTAGGAGCGCCTGGACGTGAAGTATCCGCGGGTCGATAGTTGAGGGAAAATGTTCCTCGTCGTGCGAGGCAACGTCGAAACTCCGCCGGATTTCACGGCGCAACTCCGGATTCAATGCATCCGGAGTGCGCCGCCCGAAAATCCGTTCCAGCACCGGGGGCAGCTTCACGCGTGCGTGAGGAAGATCGGCAGGCCGATCTTGTCGCTGTAGCTGGGCCGGTAGCGATCGGTGTTATACATCTTCGCCACGTCGAGTTTGCGCGGCCCCAGCTTCGGGTCGGGGATGGGCACGGCGGCGTAGCAGCCCTGATTGATGGCCATCATCAGGCCATGCTCGCCTTTGGCGATCAGATCGACTGCCATGCCCGCGAAGGTGGCGGCAACCATGCGGTCCACAAAGTCGGGCGCGCCGCTACGCAGGTCGTAGGTGAGATCGCTGACGACCGTCTCCTCGCCCTTGAACTCCTGGATCTTATCGGCCAGGATTTCCGCGATATTCATCTTCTTACGATGACCGTAGCCATCGGGGCGGCCGTATTCCTGAACCTCGTAGCCCACCCATTCCGCGCCTTCGGAAAGCAGAACCAGCGAGTAGGCGCTGGGATTCTTCTTCTTGTCCTCGACCAGCAGATCGATGAGCTTGTTGACATCTACTTTATATTCCGGGATGACGCAGCGCATGGAATTGACGTAGGCGGTGTAAAGCGCGGTGTATCCGGCGTCGCGGCCGAAGATGCGGAATACGCCGATGCGCTCATGGGAACCGATGGTGCTGCGCTGGCGGTCGATGGCGTCGGTGGCGCGGCCCACGGCGGTCGAAAAGCCGATGCAGTATTCGGTGTTGCGGACATCGTTGTCCATCGTTTTCGGGACGGCAACCACCTTGACGCCCAGCTTGTCGAGATGCGCGGCGTAGCTGAGCGTATCGTCGCCGCCAATGGCGACGAGGTAATCCAGTTCCAGCTTCTCGATATTCTTGAGCACCTGCGGCGTCATGTCGTAGACCGTGGAGGTGACGCCCCTCTTGGTGTTTTCGGAGGCCGTAAACGGCGTGCCCGCGAGAAACTCCGGGACCTTCTTCATCTTGAGAGGGTTGGTGCGCGAACTGTGGAGGAAAGTGCCGCCGGTGCGGTCGATATTCCGCGTGTTGTCGCGGTCGAGTGGCAGCACGTAACGGCTGACACTCGCGGGGTCTTCGAAGTTGACATGGGTGAGACCTTCCCAGCCGCGCCTGATTCCGGTCACACTGCGGCCGAGTTCTCCTCCGCGATAGACCACCGTTTTAATGACGGCGTTCAGGCCGGGGACATCGCCTCCGCCCGTAAGAATTCCGATTTTGCCTGCTTTCATCTGTTCCATTGTAAGGGGCGAAGGCACGGGGCGAACTTCGGTATACTTCGACTCAACAGTATGAGCGCGATTCAGATCCGCGGCGTAACGAAAAGCTTCGCGTCCGTGGTGGCCGTGAACGACCTTTCGCTCGACATTCCCGCGGGTTCGATTTATGGCTTTATCGGGCCGAATGGCTCCGGCAAAACCACTACAATGCGGATGATTGTGGGCATATCCCATCCCGACAGCGGCAGTATTCAGGTCTTCGGGCGTGAGATGGCGGGCTCCAGTCCGATCGGCGTGGCGGGATATCTGCCCGAAGAGCGCGGGCTATACCGCAAAATGACGGTGCGTGCGCTGCTCGAATTCCACGGCGAACTGCGCAGCGGCAGGAGCGTTGCGCCCGATGTGGATGCCTGGCTGCGACGGCTCAATCTGGCGGACTGGGCCGATAAGAAGGTGGAAACGCTTAGCAAGGGTATGACGCAGAAGGTCCAGTTCATTGCGGCGATTGTGGCAGAGCCGAAACTGGTGATTCTGGATGAGCCGTTCACGGGCCTCGACCCGGTGAGTTCGGAAGCCATCCGCGAAGCTATTCTGGAACTGCGCAGCCGCGGGACCACGGTGGTTCTGAGCACCCACGACATGAACACGGCCGAGGCGCTCTGCGACTCTATCTTCATGATTTTTCAGGGCCGGAAGGTTCTGGACGGAACGCTGGCCGAGATTCAGGATCTCTACGGGAACGACACGATCCGCGTCAAGGCGGAGGGTGGTGCGGCGGCGATGGCGGGGTTGCCGGGCGTGGAGAGCGTGCACGATCTGGGGCAGATTCAGGAGATCCGCATGGGGCGGGGATGCGATCCGCAGGACGCGCTGCGCGAACTGATCGGGCGCACCAGGGTATGGGAATTCTCCATCGCGAAGCCTTCCCTGCACGATATTTTCATCCGCATTGCCGGGCCTGCCGGGCAGATGGCGGCGAAGGTGGAGGCGCAGAATGCGTAAGATCTTCCTGATTGCGAAGCGGGATTACCTCGCGTCGATTCAGACAAAGGCGTTTTTGTTCGGGCTGATTGTTGCGCCCCTGCTGTTTGGTTCCGGCTTTATCGGCGTCGCGATCATGAAGGGCAAGCCGGACATTAAGGAACGGCATATCGCGATAATCGACCGGACCGGCGTCGCGGCGGCGTCGATCGTCGAATCGGCGCAACGCACCAATCGCGAGGATCTTTATGAAAAAGGCACCCGGAAGCAGATCATGCCCGTCTATTCGTTCGAGGTTCCGACTCCGGCGGGCAGCCCGGAAGCTCAGCGGCTGGCGCTTTCGGAGCGGGTGCGCGCGCATGAGTTATTTGCGTTCATCGAGATCGGCCCGAATGCGCTGCATCCCGCAGAATCCGATGCCAAAGACCGTGAAAGCGACGTCTTCTGGTATTCGAACGAAGGCGGCGTGGGCGAGGGGCGGCGATGGTTGAGCGGGCCGGTGAGCGACGGGATCCGGCGCGTGCGGCTGGCGCAACTGGGCGTGGACCCTTCACATCTGAATGAAACGCTGAAGGCCGTTGAACTTCAGAGCATGAAGCTGCTTTCGAAGGATCCCAAAAGCGGCGCGATTGTGACCGGCGGCAAGAAGGACGACCTGGCCGGATTCTTCGTGCCGTTTTCGCTGGCGCTGCTGCTGTTCATGATTGTGATGACGACGTCGGGCCCGATGCTGCCCGCGATTGCCGAGGACAAAATGCAGCGGGTTTTCGAGATGCTGCTGGCCTCCGCGACGGCGTTCGAACTGATTGCGGGGAAAGTTCTGGCGGCGGTGGGGCGGTCGCTGACGAGTTCGGTGGTTTACATCGGGATCGCGCTGCTGTCCCTGAACGCGATGGCGCTGCTGGGCTATGCGCCCGTGGAATTGTTGCCGTGGTTTGTGGCGTATATGGTGGCTGAGGTGACCATGTTGTGCGCCATGGCGGCTGCACTGGGGGCGGCTTGCGGTAGCCCGCAGGATGCGCAAAGCCTGGCCGTCGTGTTATTCGCGCCTGTCCTGATTCCGATCATGATGCTGACGCCGATTGTGCAGCAGCCGAACGGGACGCTGGCGCTCGTGATGTCGCTGGTGCCGCCGTTTACGCCGATCCTGATGATGACGAGGCAGGCATCGCCGGGTGGCGTTCCGTTGTGGCAACCCGTGGTAGGGCTGGTGGGCGTGGCGCTGGCGACGGCGGGGATTTCGTGGGTCGCGGCGCGGATTTTCCGGGTCGGAATCCTGATGCAGGGTAAACCGCCGAGCGTCGCGGAACTGGTCCGGTGGGCGGTTCGGGGATAGGCGGCGACTGTTGGCCCCACCGGTACCCTCAAGTTTTTCGTGGGAATGCCGATAAGACCAGGGTGATCGTAGAATATTGCGAACCTGTTCAGGAAACGGGCCGACGAACGTGGCTCGGACGGGACGTTGCGTGGACCGCGCTGAAATATGCGGCGGCGGCACTGGTGTTCTTAGCTTCGATGGCTCTGCTGCTTGCGTTGCCGGACTAAAGAAACCCGGCCATTCCGCCGATTCAGTGGTTATGAGCACGAGCGAAAAAACACTCGGCGAACTGGGATACCTGACCTACAGCAGTTCCGCCGTACAACGATTCAGCCAGGCGGAACTGAAGAAGCTGCTTGAGATCTCCCGCCACAACAATTCGCTGCGGGGGGTGACCGGCATGTTGCTTTATCGTGAGGGTCAATTCCTGCAATATCTGGAAGGGCCGCGGGAAACGGTGAACGATACGTTCGAGCGCATCAAAAAAGACGACCGCCACTATGGCTCGCAGATCGTTGCGCAGGGGCCGTTGCCGGGCCGTATCTTTCCGGAGTGGTCGATGGGCTACAAGAGCCTCGCGGGCGTACGCTCCAGGAATACTCCGGGCTATTCGGAGTGTCTGCAGCCTACATTCCGGCCGTCGGGTGAGGGCGATCCGGCTGAGCGATTGAAGGAACTGTTCTACAGGTTGCTCTGTGCGGCTTGACCGTGCTTCTCAGGAGATTCGGAAGTAGCGTTGCACCATTTCTCTCCAGAACTTTGCCCGGTGGGCTTCGCCTTCCCAGAAATCGAGGGTGTGCCAGATGCCTTTGTCCCAGAGCGCGGAACTGAGGTCGCGGTTGCTTTCGCCAAAGGGATCGGTTTCGCCAACCGCGAGCGAGATCTCCATGGAACGGAACCGGTCGATGAGGGCGGGCTCCGAGAGGTTGGGTACGAAGTGGTTGGGGGTGTGAAAGTAGACGTCGTTGTCGTAATAGCCGCCGAACAGATCGGGAAACGCCCCGACTGGCCGCGTGAGGTCGTACCGGCCGCTGAGCCCGATGACGCGCGTGAAGGTTCCGGGATTCCGAAAGGCGATGTTTACCGCGTGATAAGCGCCGATGCTGCAGCCGTGCGAAACAAGTTCGCCATCTGGGTTGCGGGTTGCGGTGAACGGAATGACCTCCCTGATGACGTATCGTTCGTAGTCGCCGTGACGAAGAATGCGGCCGCGGGGCGGCATGGCCGCGCAGTAGAGACTTTCGGAATCGAGGCTGTCGAGGCAGAATAGCTGGATGCTGCCGTGGCGGATGGCGTCGCCCAGCGCGTTAACCAGGCCCCAATCCTCATAATCGAAGAAACGGCCCTGACGCGTCGGAAAGATCAGCACCCTTGCGCCGCCTTGTCCGAAGACCAGCAGTTCCATCTCACGATTCAGCGTGGGACTGAACCATTTATGATATTCGCGGTTCACCTTGCCCGGAGGATAGCGAGGCAGGGTTACAGGGGTCGGAATTTGAGATGAAGATTCGGTTGCAATAAGGTCGCAGCAGTTGCACCCAGAGTTGATACCCGGCCGGAGCGAGGTGTAACTGGTCTTCGGCGTAGAGTTCCCGGCGGGGATTGCCGGAACCATCGAGCATGGCGTCGAAAACGGGTATGAAATAGGCGTTCTCAATGCGGTCGGTTTCGCGCCGGATCATGTCGTTGGTGCGGCAAATGCTGTCCTGCAGATAGCGTCGGGCGGGGCTGGGCTTGATCGAGATGAAACCGAAGGAAATACCGGGGCACCAGCGGTTGACGCGGGCCGCGAGAGCGCGGAAGGAGGCGACTACGGCGTCGGGCTGCTGGCCGTCGCCGAGGTCGTTATCGCCGGCGTAGACGACCAGAGAGCAGGGCCGTTCGGGCGGGACGAGGCGTTCGAAGAACCAGAAGCAGGCTTCGAGCGTGGAGCCTCCGAAGCCGAGATTCAGCGCGCGCCGGTCGCCGAGATCCTGTGCCATCGTGTTCCACAGCCGGATCGTCGAACTGCCGTAAAAAACGGCCGGGGCGTTGACGTGTGGCCGCGCTTTGCGGAGGCGCTCCAGTGTGCGGACTTCCGCCTCATACCATTCCATCTTTACCCAAACCAGTATGCAACCGGGCACCCGCCGGGATTTATATGCCGAGCACGGCGCGCAGTTCGGATCGGGCGGCTTCAAGTTCCTGTCTGAAGCGCGGATTGTTCACCATAATGCCCATCATGGCGTAAGCGGTGTATTTGCTGACCACGAGATCGGCCGGATAATGGACGCCGCAGACGGCGCGGCTGTGGGCGTAATCGTCGGCGCGGGCGAGGATGGCGTCGCGCTTTTCGGGCAGCAGCATCATCAGCGTGAGGGCTTCGAGATAGCCGGTGGTGGCGTGGCCGCCGGGATACGAATAGTCGGCCATATTCGCGCTCACTTTACAGACTGGCTTGATGGTGCTGTCGAAGTTGTAGGGTCGCGGGCGGTGAAAAAAGGTCTTAGCCGGGTTGACGATCACACCCTCGTCGCTATGGACGTGGTCGGATAGCAGCGCGGTTTTAGGCAGTGCCTCGCGTGTGAACCGTGGTCCGACGACATCTTTGAATGCGAACATGCTCTCCTCGGCCTCGTCGGCTTTGGCGTGCGCGATCTGCTCCGGCGTGCGGGTTTCCTGGATGCGGTGCAGTTCCGCAAGGTCCGCTTTGAGCGCGGGCGAGCCGGCCGCGGGCGGATTGGGCAGGAGCGCCGCGATGTTCAGTTGGTCCGGGGTTACGAAAATGGGAGTTCTGGGCGGCGCCTGCGCGATGAGCGAGAGCGCGCCGAGGCACACGGCGATGCCGGGAAACAAAGTAGTTTTCATGTGAATGGGGCAGTATTCAGATTAGCGGCGGCGCGGTGCGCAGCCAAGAGCGCAACCAACAATTCACCAGATATTCATGGGTTGTAAACGAGGAGAGGCCGCGCGGGATAATTCAGGTTTACATGCCTTCCCTGGTGCTTTGCTATGCGGCCGGCGATGAAGCCGCCGCGCGCGAACTGGCTCGTTTTCTCGAAGCGAATGTCGACTATCAGGTGTCGCTCGACGAGTGCCGTGTGCGTCCCGATTTCGATCTGATTGACGCGGCGGAGCGCGCGCTCTCCGCCGATGCGGCGCTGGTGCTGCTTTCACCGGCCTCCGTTCCCAAAGTCTGGAAACGCGAACGTTGGGAACCGGTATTCTTCGGCAACGCGGAGGAATTCGCAACTCCGCTCGGGTTCGCCCTCCTCGCGGAATGCAAATTCCCGGAACTGCTGCGGCGCAGGGCGTTCTTCGACCTCTCAAAGGACCTCCGGCAGGGTTTGCGCGAAGTGAAACGCTGGCTCATGAAGGGCGATGTCGCGGCTGCCCGCACCGCCGCCTTCCCCGAACTTCGCGCGGCGATCGGCGACTGGCCCGGCGTGGCGGTCGAAGTCGCGCCCGACATCGCGCGGGGTTTCGCCGCCGCCTGCGCGGGCGATTTCGAAAGCGTTCACCGCATCGCGTGTCACGGGCGGAGCGCTGCGGGAATTCTGGGCGACATCGGGCAGGCGATCGGAGCCCGGCTGCCCGGCAATGTCGAACAGAATCGCGCGGCGCTGGTTTCGGATTGCGCGGCGCATCGGCGGCTTTTCGTTTTGGAATGGCTCGCGCCGGCGCATCGCGACATGGTGAACTTCGGCGGCAGGAGTTCGACGATCCTGACGGCGGATGTGGGCGAACCGGAGCGTGTTTCGCAGGAAGCAATCGGCGGCGCCTTCCTCGTTTCGGCAAGGGACGAAGCGGAGTGTGCTCCGCTGATCGGCGCGGCGACCCTTTGGACTTACGATCTTCTCCAATCCGATTTCGACAACGGGCTGCGGCTCGGCTGGGCTCTGCTCACGGTCCTGAAATCCGCAGGCCGCTTTGCCGAATCCGTCGAAGTGCTGGCCTCCATGGAGCAGGCTGCGCGCGCGCGGAACGACGACATGGCGCTGTTCAAAATCGAATGGGAGCAGTCGTGGACCTGCGAGGACTCAGACGCCTGGGGCGTACGCATCCTCCCCACCGCGGGCGAAGAAGTAACGCAACTGAGTCTGTTCGAACAGCTCGCATAAACTGAGAGTTCACAATCATGGCAATCAAAGACAGCGTAGTGCTGGTGATCGGTGCATCGAGCGGCATGGGGCGCGAAACGGCGCTTCGGTTTGCGCGCGAGGGCGCAAAGGTGATGGCTTCGGCGCGGCGCGAAGGACGGCTGAACGAACTCAGGGACCAGCTTGCCGAGGAGGGGCGCGAAGTTGCGATACAGGCGGCGGACGCAACCGACCCCGTCGCGATGAACCGGCTGGCGGCCGCCACGCTCGAGGCTTTCGGGCAGATCGACATCGTCGTTTACGCGACCGGAACGAATACACCGGACCGCGCGCTGAGCCGCCTGACGCCGCCCGTCTGGGACATGATGATCGGCGTGAACCTGAACGGCGCGTACTATGCGACGCAGGCGGTCCTGCCACATATGCGCGAGCGGAAGTCAGGCCTTATCTTCTATTTATCGTCACGGTCGGCGGTAGTGCCCGACGAATCGGGCGCGGCTTATCAGGCGGCGAAGCGGGGACTCGCCGGGCTGGCGCATGCGGTCCGCGTGGAAGAAAAAGACAACGGCATCCGGACGTGCATCGTTTGTCCCGGACTCACCGATACGGAAATTCTGGAGAAGCGACTGGTGAAGCCGTCGGCGGAAACGCTGGCGAAGGCGCTGCGGCCGGAGGACATCGCCGAACTCGTGGTCGCCGTCGCGAAACTGCCCGCGCGGACATGGGTCCCCGAAGTGCATCTGTTTCCGGCAGACTTATGACGGAGCTTGCGTCGGCGCTGATCGCGGAACAAAAGGACGTTCCGGGCGCGCTGCTGCCGACACTGCATGCTTTACAAAACGAATTCGGCTATATCGACGATGCGGCGGTGCCGCTGTTGGCGGAAGCCCTGAACTTGTCGCAGGCCGAAGTTCACGGGGTCGTCAGCTTCTATCACGATTTTCGGCGGGTGCCGGCGGGCCGTCGCGTTTTGAAGATTTGCCGCGCGGAAGCGTGCCAGTCGATGGGCGGCGAGGCGCTGGCGTCATATTACAAAACGAACCCGGACGGGAGTCTGACGGTCGAAGCGGTGTATTGCCTGGGGAATTGCGCGCTCGCTCCGGCGGCGATGCTGGACGGCGAGTTGCTGGGGCGGGTGACGCGGGAGAAGCTCGACGGGCTGCTTTTACAAAACGAACCCGCGTTACAAACAGCCTTTCAGCCCGCCTTACAAAACGAACCCAGTCGGGGACGGCGCGTCTA
>Ga0182012_10005947_pt1 | contig 12492 bp, 14 predicted proteins | sample 612S2SmetaG_FD_120486 | JGI IMG/M metagenome (GOLD analysis project Ga0182012, IMG submission 120486) | Permafrost microbial communities from Stordalen Mire, Sweden - 612S2S metaG | ecosystem: Environmental > Terrestrial > Soil > Wetlands > Permafrost | place: Sweden: Stordalen | collected...
GCGCCCGCCGCCAGACCGGTGATGGTCGTGGCCGACGTCAGTACGTAGGTCGTCGAAGTAGTGCTGTCGTGAGTTTGGACGCTGATCGAACTACCGGCGACGTAGCCAGTGACGACCCCTTCGTGAGTAGTGCGTACCGTCCACGTCGATGCGTGCCTGGCGTGATCACCGCGAGGCGATGCCGAGGCGATGCCAATGGCGCCGGCGGACAGGCCCACGCTGAGCAGAGTTGCGACGGCCGCTCGCACCGCTACGTTCTTCTTGGTCATTTTCATGCCGTTTCCCTTCATTGCACTTCGTCCAAGATGACCTCGGATACCCCCAAGTCTGGTAGGCAAATTTGTGAATTTCCTTGGAGGGAGCGGTGCTCGGCATGTGACTTCAGCGACGCAAAGTACACAAAAATCGCCCTTCGCCTTCAAATTGCACAAATCGCCGTGGTGGAGCCATTCACCCCAATTCTCCCTTTTCGTGCAAGGAATCCAATGCGTGATCGCGACCTGTGGCGAGCCGTATATATGGGCGCTACTGCTGATCCGATTGCTGACAATGACACCGAAATCCCTTCGTAGACCAGTGACGACCGGTCAATGCACAAAGAGTCGACAAAGACCGCTCGCGTGCCGTGCAAGTAGCGCGTCCACACCGTGTCACGGCCAAGGACACCTCATCAATGTGCGTTCTCTAGAACTGAATGTCGAGAGCAAAGCGCAGTGCTCGGTCGAGTTCTCGTCGTTTGGCAAAGCCCAGGGATCCAACTGGATCCGCTTGCAGCAGGTTCTTCGGTATGGTGACGATGTTGTCACAGGAAATGGCACTAGTGGCCGAGAATCCTTCCTCGTCGCCCACGACAACTTCGGAGGCAATGCCTCGCACCTCCCGGGTGATGGGTGCACACGCCACCGCGTTCAAGACTTCGATTGCCGCGTTTCGGGTGACAACACACACCGGACTTTTACCAGCGGGGTGGCCGAGATCACTCCAGATGATGTCGCCTCGCTTCACCAGAGCGGCATCGTCTCGCGGGCTAATCTCGCCACAGCTGCAATGATCGCATCATCCTGAGGAACTGATTGATACGAGTTCTGAAGTCGAATATCGGCTTTGGTTAACGCGTCAGCGTCAAGAACCGCTTGCGCTCCACGTCGAAGGAGTTCGGAGCGACTCAGTCCAAGCTCTCGAGCAAGAACGTCGAGATCCTCCACGAGGCGATCATCAAGTTGAACTAACACTTCTCGCCGCGCCATGAACCATATGCTAACACATATGGTTTCTTGCCGTCTCTATTTTGCCGTGACCACGATGCGCGCTAGCACGTAAGGTCCCACTTGCCCGACATTCGCGAACCTCGCACCTCGAACTTCTAGAAAGCGATTCCATGAGCAAGCCACTTCCCGTACTTCGTACCTCGGTGGAACACCTGCGTTCCGTCATCGAAGGCGCCAGCAACCTGGATCCCAATGCATCCGCCTTCCCAACTGAATGGTCCATCGCTGACACCATGTCCCACATCGGGTCGGGCGCGGTCATCTTGAAGCAGAACTTCGAGAATGTCGTCAACGGCAGCGAGAGTGACGCGGGATTCAACCAGTCAGTGTGGGATGAGTGGAACGCCAAGGCACCGGCCGACCAGATCAAGGATGCCCTCGTGGCCGACGAAGCACTTCTCCTCGCTCTCGAGGCCCTACCTGAAGAGAACCGCGCCACGTTCGCCACGAAGTTTGGCCCGTTCGATCTTGACTTCGACGGTTTTGTCGCGCTACGTCTCGGTGAAGAAGCGCTGCACGCGTGGGACGTCGAAGTATCCCTTGACCCGTTGGCCACGTTGTCGAGCGACGTCGCCGAAGTGATCCTGGAGGGTCTCGGCAGACTCGTCAGCTTCACAGGCAAGGCGAAAGGCAGAACGAATGAAGTCACTGTCCGAACGACGGAACCTTCGCGGGATTTGACGATCGTGTTCTCCGGCGATTCGGTAAGTCTCGTGTCGACTTCGCACTCGGGTGAGATCGATCTCCAACTACCCGCCGAGTCCTTCGTTCGCCTCGTCTATGGGCGACTGGACCTCGAAAATACTTCCCCCGGAGTCAGGAATCACGCTCTTGACGAACTGAAGACGGCCTTTCCAGGTTTCTAGAAACAGAGCACCGGACTTCGCAAGGTCTGCCTTACTCCGTGGTGGTTCATGCGTTAGCGCGTACTTCTCGGATAGGTTGCGGTAATGGCCATCAACATGAAAGGAGCGCGAGACGAGTCCCAACACGAAAGTGACTACTCACGCGACGAGGCATGGGAGCTTCCAGAACTTGCACCAGTACTGATCATTGTCAGCGTGGGCCTTCTTGTCCTAGGAAGCGCAATTTCCACCTGGATGTCTTTTGAAGGTCAAGCCGGATTTGGAGCAGGTATTGGCTGGGTATTCGTCTCATCGGCACTTCGGTGGGTTGATCCCTCGACCTCAACCATGCTCTTGATCTCCGCCGCTCTCATCTGGTGGCAATACGGGCACTGGGGCACTCAACAGAATGGTGACCTCGCAAAGGAGGTCATCGCCGCACACATTTCAAGATTGCGATCGATAGCGAAGTGGAACCTCATCGCCTTTGTAGTTACAACCGCATCTGTCGTGCTCTTGATCGTTGCGTCCATCCTACAAAACACCTACGCAGGAGCAACTATTGCCATCTGGGCCAATTCGATTGACACCTTTTGCGGGGCCCTTGGCACGATCCTCCTCTCACTGCTTGGGATAGTAGGCCTACGACGTGTTCTTACGGCATCGCATTGGGCAATCCTCGGTGGGACCGAAGGCGCTGATTGGCCGTAATTCGTCATCCGGTCTTTAAATTGCAAAGATCGCCGGCCCCGGTTGTCCGAGAGACCACTAGTGATGCCGTGCTTATTTATGCCAAGACGATCGGAAACTTGCGTGGTACGTTCCGTGTATCGAGATGAGGTCTCGTCCCCCACCGAGGAGGACTGCAGTGGAGAACGAAAACCAGAACGTGCAACTTCCAAGCGATCTTGAGGATCATGATTCGACAACGTCCCAGCAACCGCTAGCTGTAGATCCGATCCTATTATTCGCTGAGTCCGTTTTCACCCGCCAAGAGAAGCAGCGTAGTAATAGGCGTCGATCCTTGATGGTGGCAGGTGCGATGCTCATCACCGTAGCGCTTGTCCTCGTCTTCGTTGGCGCTGGCGGGCCAAATTCGCGGGACGCCGCCGCGCAAGTGGAGCTTGGCGCTCGAGCCACGCTGGCCGAAGGATCAACTTCCATTTCCATCAGCGGTTCGTTCAGTGGCGATGGTCAAGCTTTTCCTGTGTCTGGCACGGGTGTTGCTGACTTCTCGACGAACATCGAAAACTTAACAATGAATTACGGCGCCGGCGGTACGGCGATACAAGAATCCATTCTTGCCAACGGCCCCTTGCTGTACATGCAAATTCTCGATAACAGTCAGAACGAAGTCTCCCAAGTGCTTCCCGGCAAAGAATGGGTTCAATTTCCAATCAGCGCAAGTGCCACGGCTGGGACAGGTGGGGCAACACAAAACATCGCGAGTCAATTGCAATTGCTAGAGAGTCAGGGCAACGAAGTGGTTCCACTCGGTTCGTCCACGATTAGCGGTGAATCGGTCACCGGCTACCAGGTCACAATTTCACACAAGGCTATGGTCGCCGCCACGAAGCGCGCTTTAAAGGCTGCCGGCACGGCTGCCGCCACCACACGGAACATCCTCAACAGTTTGTCCTTGAGCCCCCCAGTCTTGAAACTGTGGCTTGGATCCAACCGCCTTCTCGCACGCGAAGAAGTGACAATGAACGCCAACTCGGCCGGCATTACGTTCACGGGAGATATCACATTAGACTTTTCAGACTACGGCACTCCAATATCGGTGTCGTTTCCTTCGTCCAGTCAGGTCGCTTCGTACAGTGACTTCATGGCGGCTGCCACAGCAGCCTCGAACTCCTCAAGCTGACGAGCCAAGTAACAACCTTCGAATCCTCAGTGGATTACGCCTTGACGAAACTGGCCAGGTGCAGGGCCGCGTCTCGCGACAGATCGGGGTGGATGTTCGGGATGACCTCGGTGGCATGCATCGTGCCTAGGATCACGCGGCCCCGGGCGTCGACGCCAGCAGCGAGTAATTTCCGGTACATCGCAATCCCTTCGTCGCGCAGCGGATCGCACTCGTTGACGCTGATGATGACCGGTGGCAGCCCCGCGAGGTCGTCTTCACTCGCGAAGTAGGGCCACGCGAGAGGATCACGGTTGGCGTGGTGTTCTGCGCCATAGGCAATGACCATGGCGTTTCCATTCAAATTGATAAAGATCCCATTGTTCTCAACGGTGCTCGGCAGACCTTGATCGGGATAGGCCCCAAGGACGTAGGGGCAGAACGCGTAGAGGCCCTTCACGAGACCGATGTCGCCGTCTCGCTTCAAGGCGAGACCCGTGGCCAGGGTCAAGTTCCCGCCGCCGCTCTCACCCGCTACGACAACGGAATTGACGTCGACGCCGAGTTCGCCCGCGTGCTCGTGCGTCCAACGTAGACCGGAAAGACAATCGTTCAGCCCGCCCGGGAATGTCGAAAGATCCGCTACTGAACTGGGCTGCAGGGAATTGCGGAAGTCGACCATCACGACGACGACGCCGTGGTGGGCGATCATCTTGCCGAAGGCTCGATAGTTCCCCCACAGTGCCGATCCTGTCGCCATGCCGCCGCCGTGGATGTAATACACGCACGGCAGCACTTCGTCGTTGTCGGGACGAATTATCTGAAGATTGATTTCATTGCCGTCGGGTTGCGAGGTGATGGTGCGCAGGTCTACCCGTAGACCTTTCGAGGAGACAACTGGTTCGTCGTCACAGGCTTCGAGAACCTGACGCGTGAGCTCTGCCGCCGCCAACCTTTCTTCTGAGTTCGCCTCGGCGACGGCGTCTTCGCGGCTCGCAAAGTTGAGCGTCTCTTCGGGCGCTATGAAATCAAGTGCAATCTTCACTCGAGGATCAATACGCGGATCTGCGTGGTGGTTATATGCCATAGCCTTCGATTCTCTTGGGTGCATTCTTGAAGCGAAATGTATCATCCGCAGGCATACATTGACGAAGTCTGCGCTGGAGCCGGATGGATTCACCGACATCTCGTGGGATTGCCCTGCACGCTCGCAATACGCGTCGAATGAGGCACTATGAAGACAGGAGATCGCGTTCGCGCCTACCGACTCGCGTGATCGAATTTCGCTCTTAGCGATCAGCTCGAGCGAGTTGAGGCATCAAGTAGGACTCAAAGCGGAACCCCACGTCGGCTCGATTCACGGGATCGCTCGCGGAATAATCCATGGGGTCTTCATCATCGTCCAGGGAAAGTACCGCCATGCCACCAAACTCGGCTCGTGGATGGATCACCGGTCCAAACAACAGTGCTTTACCGCTTTCGAGATGCCCTCGCCAGTACTGTGCGTGCTCGCGCATCAGGACTTTCTCGTCGTCTGTCATGTCAATTTGAAAGGTCGGTCTCCGCCACACCAGGACGTACAGCCAGTCCTTCACTTACCCTCCTTCTCTACGTTGCCACGGGGTCCTTCTGGAAGACGGTTTCGCCCTTTTTACGACAAAGGCTCGCCAGTTTCAAGGAAGGACTTCAGGCTAGAAAGCACCTTAGGCCAGCCATTCCTCACCATCGTGGCGGCAATGCTTCCAGACTCGAAATTGTCGTGGATAACGGTGAGTTTCACCTGTTCTCCAATCTGCTCCAGATCAAAGGTCACTCGTGAGCGCTTTTCGCCGGCCAGCTTGGCCGACACCTCGTCGGTCACTTTCATCCTCTCCAGGAGCTCTGGAACAAACGAGTGCCACGTGTAGGACAGTTTCGAATACGGATTGGCTTCGAGGACGACCTGCTCAGGATTGGCGATGATGATGCCGTTGTTGTCCCAGACCATGGGTGATCCCACCTTCCAATCGGTTTGGAACGTGGTCTGCCACCAGCGCCCAGTGAACTCCGGTTCGGTCAACGCGTGCCAAAGTCGCTCGGGTGTTGTCTTGATGTACGTCGTGTAAACAAACTCAGGCTTCTCCATCGGTGTTTCCTCCAGTGCATGCTTAAGGTCCGAAAGTACACGGACTCGGGTGTGGTCGTACTGATTGATCCATCGTTCCGCGATTTCGTTGATCGGTACAGGGTTGAGGTAATGAAGCCTCTCGCGACCCCGCCGAACGGCGGTGACGAGATTGGCGGCTTCGAGAATCGCGAGGTGCTTGCTGACTGCTTGACGGGTCATGTCCAATCCAACGCAGAGCTCGAGCAGACTCTGACCGTTACGAGCATTCAAGCGGTCGAGCAGGTGACGTCGACTCGGGTCGGCCAAGGCCTTGAAGACGTCACCCGCGACTGGCTCCACGTCGAGCGTTAGAACTTCAGGTCATCTGGAAAGGGGGTGCCCTTTCCAGTTTCTTCGAGACTCTTGAGGCTCAGTAGAAAGTACGCCCATCGAGCACTGCAGTGAGCCATGAACTCGCCTGGTTCTCGCCAATCTGCGTGCGCGAACATCACCACGGTGTCCTCGCCATCGCTCCTCAAGTCGAAGGAGACCTTCGTCCCCACCCACTCGTCGGCACCCTCGACGCACGTCCAGTTCACGTGTCCTTGGGGATCGAGGCGAGAGATCTCCATGACCGCAGCTGGTTCTGGACTCCCAAAGTAGAAGGCAAGCTTGCCGCCAACCTTTGCTTCACCTTTCACACCGTCACGCGTCCACCAGTCCGAGACGCCCTCGGCCGTGGCGACGGCCTCGTAGACGCTGGCCAGTGGGGCCGAAACGACCACACGATGTCTTATGTCTGGCATTTGATGCTCCTCCTATTACTCGCCGACTTCGTCCGGGGGGAACCCTGACATATTCGGATACCTGAGTATAAGCAACCAAATAGTTGCCTGTCAAGCCTTTTCTCGAGCTTTTGATCCGTGGGCAAAACAGGGCATTTCGCCAAGGAAATCTTGCCTTCGACGTCAGCGCTGGCCCCGACGATGGAGAGCAACAGTGCCGCGCGACGCCCCGATTCCCGGCGACGCGTGATCTCACAGCGCCCTACGTTCGATTCCCGTAGGCCCTCAACCGCGTACTTTCGAACGTACTTTGCATCGCGTTGCCCGCTGACCTCAACACTTCAGTGTCCGAGGTTCGAACCTAAGATTGAACTCCCGTGGCGACCGATCTCTTCTTCTACCAAGAGCTTCGATGAGCCGAATACGCACTCGGCTGCGTGACTTGACGTCACGTCGAGACTCCGATGCCGTCCGCTTCATCGCGACGATCTCTCTCGCGATGTCGACACTCTTGGTTGGACCCGCTACCGGAGCCCACGCGAGCGGTGTGCGTAACAATGCCGTGACCATAAGTCAGACCGGTCTGCATATCTTCTCCATCAACGGCCGTCCTTACGGGATAAAGACCGCAATCCACATCCTCACCTTCAATGGCATCAAGTACTCGATCGCCATAGGACTCGCTCACCATGCGATTGACGGTGGCCTGCAGAACACAAGTTCGATGTGCCAAGGTACGCCAGGCTGCGTCGCGGCCGTCAACGGTGACTTCTTTGACTTCACGCAATTTGGAGCACCCGACCCGGGCGATGAGGTAGGCGGCATCATCCAGGACTGTGTCTTGCTCCACAGCCCCGAGATCTCGCACCAACAGGTCAACCTTGACGGACACTCAGTCAGCAATGGTCTCAACTGGTCGAGCACCCTGACGCTCAACGGCACCAGTGTTCCTATCACGGCCGTCAACCAAGAACTCCCGATGTCCTACAGCAACGTCAGCCTCCCCCTCGCTGGGACGCTGCTCTACACCGCTCCCTACGCCCTCGCCACTCCTTCTGGCGCGGGACGAATTACCTATGAGTTCACCCAGGCCAGTGGAACAGCCAGCCCGACCACCATCAACACGACGACTGACTTGACCTACCTGGGCCAGACGACTCAGCCAGCACTGGTGGACACCGGTGACGTCGACATCTCCGCACCCGCAAGTTCCGCGCTCACATCGCTACAGCCCGGCGCAACCGTGACCTTGGCAACGACGTCCACGGCGGGCTGTGACAACATCGGAGGACATCCAATCCTCCTTAATCAGGGAGTCGCTGTGCCGATTGTTACGGCGGACACGTACATGGTCAAGCCCTACGCCCGCACCGTGATCGGGTGGACGGCGACCGGTGTGACGTTATTGATGACCGTCGATGGCAAGGACGCCGTGTCGGGGGCGACGGCGTACCAGCTCGACAGTGTCCTCGAGTCGCTGGGCGTCGTGACCGCAATCGACCTTGATGGAGGTAATTCGACCACGTTCTTTGCCCAAGGTCACGTGCTCAACAAGCCGTCGCGCGGAAGCGAACATCCTGTATCGACCGGACTATTGGTAATCCTTGCATCGTGATTCAAACGTCGTGCTGCCAATTGACAAGTAATATTCAATTCAGAACCACTCCAAATCACAAGACATCAAAGCACTCCCTGGAACCACGAAATCTAGACCATGACGATTCCCATTGATTAATCTCTCCGTCGCTTGGTGCCGCTTCATTGGCCTTGCTGCCGTGGACCTTCGAGGGCGAGTCCGGGTTGATCGGCATCGGTTCCAAAATTTACGATAGGTCAGCTCTCGGCGACCATTGCCAGACGAATAATCGATGCCATTAGGCGATCTACGGTTGTCGCCCGTGCCCGCTCAAAGCGAGACTCGTCCTTCAAATTGGTCCAGTCGTAAGTGTGCACTACCAGGGTCCGAGTCTCGTCGATTGGCTCTAACTCCCATCTCCATAAGTGTCCGGGTGGAATCTTCGTCGGTTCAGCAGGCTGCCACGCGATACGTCGGCCTTCAACGAATTCGACAACGTGGTTCACGCGGAGTGATCCCATGGTAAGAGTGGTCGTGAAAACGTCGCCGACTGAGTGAACTCGTTGTCCCGGCGCGGCGTAGGCGATGTTGTCGTTGCCATCCCACTCTGGTTGTCGCGCGGGATCAGCTATCAATTCGAAGATTCGATCACGCGAGGCACGCAGTACACGTGATGCGGAAACAATTCTGGGCTCAGACAAAGTCATTGACTAATCATCGCACTACACGGTGTTGAGGTTGAAAAGCACTTGGGACTCCTTTCGGCGTCCAGACAACTCAAGTCACCACTTTGACGGTACCGAACCGCTCAGCCGGGCTCGTGACAGTCAACAAAATCCAACTTCATTGCATTGAAAGATCGTCTGGGTTCAAGTCGGTCCAGAAAGCCGAATCCATGAAAGAACACTGACATCTCGCTGCCAGTTTGAGGACGCAGAAACATGCAGACCACATTGGTACTTGCCTACCTCATGAGTAGTTTCCCTAATTATTTGGTCGCTTCAGAGTCAGTCTGTCGAGCTTGTAGGTCTTCCGCCCGCTCCTTGATGCCAAGAAGCATCTTCCGTTCCATTATTAGGCTGCCTGGTTCCAAAACCAAAGTGTTGAATACCCTTTGAAAAGCCTTCGCACCCGGGGTGGCGATTCGATTCCTGCTGATGAACCTCGTTGTCAATGCATCGGACGGATACAGTCCAAATGACCAGACCCAGTTGCCGTCCTCAGAACGAAGCACCATGGCCCGCTCTCTTTCAAGAATTTCGACTCGTAAACGAGGGCCATTCTTTCCCAATTGCTCGGTGTCACCTACGGCGCGGTCTTGAAATTGTGGAAGGATCTCGCGGGCACTGTGCATGCGTAACCCAAAGAGGTTCTCAATCCAGTCGTACGTATAGACGCCGCCCTTGCCGCTGCCCATCTGCATCAGCCACGGCCATATCAACGACGGTGGAGCACCAATAGTGATCGCGCGCGTGGCGAGGATGTGCGGCTTCAAAAGGAATTCGTCGCCAGGCATGACTCGTTCAAACTCCTCGGGCGTGGCACCCCACATGAGGCATGGCCTACGCCAGACCTGCAGATAACCTGCCACCATTCCGACGGCTAACGTTACGAATCCCAAGCCGACGCTACGTACCCTCATCGAAGTCTCCTCAACATAAAACGATTGGTGCTTGTATTATCGATGCCCGGGCCTCCGAAATGACGAGGACAGCTCAAGGTCCCAGCTGCGTCAGTCGAAATACCGGGTGGTGCGGCGCCATTATCTTGATGTCGTCGTTGGATGCGTCGGCGCCAAACTCCCCATAAGTACGCGTAATGGGAATGCTCTTGATGTACTCGCGTATCACGGGCACACTTGAACTCGAGTCAACCTCTTCAACCCCGTACGACGCGCGTCGCCTTCCACGTCGCAACGTGGCTTCTCGCGCAATGCGCACGTTCTGGACCTAATTGACCTCCCATAGGGTGCGACGAGCCATAGATAACCCTCGAGATCTATAACGTCGACCGGATTGGAATGCAGCACTTCTGACTTTCTGCCCCTGACGGACAAGATGTGGCGTGCCCGGAGGCCGAGGCCGAGTTCAGTCAAGTGAACGAAGTACCAGTTTGCAAGCCGTTGGACGCCGCTGAGTCGGTATCTCTTCGTGGGCTTCGTAGTCATCAATTACACCTCGGTCGCCATATCGACCTTTCAACCTTCATGCGTCACTTCTCACCAGCACCACGGAGGCGAACAGGAGCATCGCGAGGGCGTACAGCGCGAGGACCCCGAAACCAGCCCAAGGTGACAACAAGTTCGGAAACCGCACGACCGCCGACATTGCCGCTCCCGCTGAATTGGGGAGATAGCGCGTGATGTCGTCGTTCCAAGGCGAAGGGAGCAGCGACACGAGCCCAGGCACGATGAGGAGCACGGTGAAGAGGACCGCGATGGCACCCGCCGTTCGACGCATCGCCGCGCCGAGCCCCACCGCGATGATTCCCACCAGCATCAGGTGAACGGCTCCCCCGATGACCGCGAGGGCTACGCCTGATTGCCCAATGGACAGTCCGGCACCTTTGGACGCCAAGATCGCCTGGCAGATGAAGAACGTGGTAATGCACATCACAATGCTGACCACACCAATGAGCGCACTGAAAGTCGACACTTTGGCCATCAAAACCAGTCTTCGCTGTGGCGTGGCGGCGAACGTCATTCGGATCGTCTTTGACGAATATTCCGACGTCATCACCAAGACGCCGAGGACGCCAAAGGCCAACTGGGCCACGTTCAGTCCCGCGAAGCTGTAGAGCATCGGATCAAAACCGGTTACTTCAAGAACACTGCGGCGGGTCCAACGGCTCACCTCGAGGGCCGTCAACAAGACGCCGAAGCCAAGCGTGCTCGCGGCGCCAAACGCCAAAGTCCACATCGTGGACTTCACCGATCGGATCTTTATCCATTCCGAGCTAACGGTGGCGCGAAAGACCGTGCGCCACGAAGGTTGCCAGACGACAACGTCGGCTCGGGGTGTAACCAGCGTGCTCATGTCGTGACCTTTGCGGTCTCGCCAACTCGGAATTCTGTGTGGTCTCGGGTGAGTTCGAGGAAGGCGTCCTCGAGCGACGCCTGAGTGGTTCCCAGTTCATACAGAGTGAGCCCGGCCCCCGACGCAACGATTCCGACATTCGCGGCGTCCATGCCCGCAACATCAAGAGAGCCATCAGTGGCGGGAGTGACCGTGGCGCCGTGCTGTTCTAGGAGGGGACCTAGTTTTGACGCGTCCGGTGAAACCAAGTGGACGTGGTGGCCCGAAGTTTGTTCGATGAAGTCTTTGACTCGACCGGTCGCGAGCAGCTTCCCTCGCCCGATGACGACGAGGTGGTCAGCGGTCAGGGCCATCTCCGTCATGAGATGGCTCGAGACCAGGATGGTGCGACCCTCGTTCGCCAGTGACTTGAGCAGTCGACGGACCCAGATGATTCCTTCGGGATCAAGGCCATTGATCGGTTCGTCAAAGATCAGGACCGTTGGATCGCCCAACAATGCCGCAGCGATGCCTAAGCGCTGGGCCATACCCAGCGACAACTCCCCCGCTCGGCGGTGTCCGACCTCGTAGAGGCCGACCTGGCCCAGAACATCGTCAACCCGTTGTCGGGGGATCCTGTTCGAGTCGGCGATCCACTCCAAGTGGTTACGCGCGCTTCGACTCGGATGTAGTGCTCCCGCGTCTAATGAGGCGCCGACCACGCGAAGTGGAAAACGCAAGTTGGCGTACTGCTCACCGTTGATCGTGGCCGAACCCGACGTTGGCCTGTCGAGACCCATGATCATACGCATGGTTGTCGACTTGCCACTGCCGTTGGGGCCAAGGAATCCAGTGACTTGACCCGCTTGTACCTGGAAGCTCAAGTCATCGACGGCGACGGTCTTCGAATATCTCTTGGTGAGGTGGCGGGCTTCAATCATGTGAGAAGAACCCCCGTCGAGCGCGACTGACTCCAAGCAGTGGGCATGACCTTTATGGCGCGTAGTGGGTGAGATGGCGGCTTTTGAGGGCGAGGTAACCACCAATCGCCAGAGCGACGATCGCGATGAGC
>Ga0182012_10005950_pt1 | contig 12491 bp, 12 predicted proteins | sample 612S2SmetaG_FD_120486 | JGI IMG/M metagenome (GOLD analysis project Ga0182012, IMG submission 120486) | Permafrost microbial communities from Stordalen Mire, Sweden - 612S2S metaG | ecosystem: Environmental > Terrestrial > Soil > Wetlands > Permafrost | place: Sweden: Stordalen | collected...
CCGCCTTACTTTGCTTGCTTCGTTCGCCATCTGTGCAGCTCTATCGGGCGCGACGACTGGGGCATTCGCCGCAGACAGTGCGCCATCATCTGCAATGGCGCGCGCCCTGCCGATGGCCGACCCAGAAACCCGTATCAGGCATCTTCATGATCTGCTCAAGATCACGACGGCTCAGGACGCACAGTGGCACGACGTCGCGCAAGTGATGCTTGACAATGCCTCCGCCGTCGATAGCGCGATCAAGGATCGCGTTCGGATGACGAAAGGTATGACGGCCATCGACGACCTGCAGTCTTACGAGGCGATTGTCGATGCTCACGCCCAGGGCATCAAGAAATTGGCAATTGCGTTCAAGCCGCTTTACGCATCGATGCCTGAAGCACAGCAGAAAAACGCCGACCTTGTGTTTAGCCATCGGACGGAGCCAAAGCTCAAAAAACACACCTAAACTGCGCCCTTAATTTATCAGCGCTGTCGTCAAAGGTGCCTCCCATACGGGCAGGCGTGTCCATTTTAACGTTTCCGGCATCTGCAATGGCAACAGAAGCTTAGAGCTCCCTGCTTGGGATTTGAAAAATGAGAGAGCAAAGTTGTATGTCTGAGAAAATCTGGTTCATCACGGGCGCGTCCAAGGGGTTCGGAAAGGTCTGGACGGAGGCGGCACTAGCCCGTGGCGACAGGGTCGCGGCAGCTGCTCGCAGCATCGGTTCTCTCGATGATCTGGCCGCGAAATATGGCGATAAGCTCTTGCAGTTATCGCTCGACGTTGGAAGCAAGGGCTTGGTCGAGGCAGCGATTTCCAAGGCGCATAAGCAGTTCGGCCGTCTCGATGTCGTCGTGAACAATGCGGGCTACGGCTTGTTCGGCGCCATTGAGGAAGTCAGCGAGGCCGAAGCCCGCGCGCAAATCGAAACCAATCTCTTCGGTGCGCTATGGGTTACGCAGGCGGCGCTGCCTATTATGCGGGCACAGAAATCAGGTCATATCATTCAGATTTCATCGATTGGGGGGGTTTTGACGTTGCCGATGCTCGGTTTATATCACGCCTCCAAATGGGGGCTGGAAGGATTCAGCCAGGCGCTTGCCGCCGAAGTGAAGCCGTACGGCATCAAGGTTACGATAGTCGAGCCCGGCGGCTTTGCCACCGACTGGAGCGGCCCCTCCGCCAAACAAGCCAAGCATCTGAAGGACTATGATGAGGCACGTGACTCACTCGCAAAGTTGCGCATGGGGTCGCGCCCGGGAGATCCGGCGGCAACAGGTCCGGTGATGCTTAAGCTAGTCGATATGGAAGAGCCGCCACTGCGGCTGTTCTTCGGCGATGGAGATTTGCCGATGATCCGCAAGGAATACGCAGAGCGCCTCGCGACTTGGGAGAAGTGGAACACACTAGCGGTGGAGGCGCAGGGCAATCTCTTGGCGCGCTGAATTGCAGACGAACGTGCCCGCGTCGCCTTCGCGCGGGATCGGCGCCTTGACGGGCAATTTGAGACTGCCTAGGCCCAAGCCCGACCTCACGCCCCAGCGAAGCCGCGGGAGCGGACTAGCCATCAGAGCCGGAACCCATGCCGGCCCAAACGTCAGGTCTGAGCAAGGCCGGCAGCCGACAGCCGAGCAGCTAAACTCGTGCGAGTCCCACGTTCATTCTTATCAGCACCACCTAATGCTCAACACCTGTTGTGTGCAGGAAGGTTCCGCGCACCTCTGGAACATATAGCTTCGGCTTGGTGCGCTTTGGTCTAGACGCGCTATAGGAGACGAGTACGCTGGAACGTTCGTGCGGGTCCATATGGTGTGTTCTATTGGTGCGCGCGTCAGAGTGGTCGATTCATGAGCGTTCTAAAGTGAGTGGAAGTCTAACCCCAGTTTTAACGAGCTTCCTGCGCCGAAGGTTTCGACTGTGAATCCACCGGAGCCAACCAACGGCCATTCGCAGATTGGATTGACGAGTATTGAAGCCCGCCGACGGCTGCGGCAGTGCGGCGCCAATACAATGCCGGATATGCGCACGCATCCGCTGCGTATGGCCTTTCAGAAATTCTGGGCGCCGATTCCCTGGATGCTCGAAGCCGCGATCCTGCTTGAGTGGGCGCTGGGAAAATATATTGAAGCCGCGATAATTGCACTGCTGCTCGTATTCAACGCAGCGCTTGGGCTGTTTCAGGAAAGCCATGCTCAGGCGACGCTTGCGGCACTGAAGTCGCGGCTTGCTCTAAATGCATCCGTTCGGCGTGATGGGGCATGGAAGACCCTGCCCGCGGCGGAATTGGTGCCGGGCGACTTGGTCAAGCTTTCCCTCGGTGGCGTGGTGGCAGCGGATGTGACTCTCATCGCTGGTGAGGTTCTTCTCGACCAATCCATGCTCACCGGCGAATCGGTGCCCATCGAGGCGTCAGCAGGTGTGCAAACTTATGCAGGGGCGTTGGTGCGGCGTGGGGAGGCAGAAGCGAATGTCACCGCGACCGGTGCGCGTACCAAGTTCGGCCGTACTGCGGAGCTTGTCCGTGTCGCCCATGTTGTTAGTTCGGAGCAAAAGACCGTTCTTCGTGTGGTGCGCAATCTAGCCGCTTTCAATAGTGTCGTGATCATGATTGTGGTAGCATATGCCTACGCGCTCAGGATGCCTGTCGCCGAGATCATCCCCCTCGTCCTAACTGCAATCCTCGCCTCAATTCCGGTGGCGCTGCCAGCTACCTTTACACTGGCGGCGGCGCTGGGCGCCCAAGCGTTGGCAAAACTGGGCGTTCTTCCTACCCGGCTCTCGGCGGTCGACGAAGCCGCTTCAATGACGGTCTTGTGTTCAGACAAGACAGGTACGTTAACCCAGAACGCGCTGACGGTGACCACGGTTCACGCTCTACCCGGTTTCGACGAAGCGCATGTGCTGGCGCTGGCAGCGTTGGCCAGCTCGGAGGGTGGGGGCGATCCGGTCGATGGTGCCATTCGCACGGCGGCCGTCGGCAAGCCGATCGTCGATGCGCCGAAATTGGTGAACTTTGCGGCTTTCGACCCAGCAAAAAAAATATCCGAAGCGACGGTGACTGATTCTGCAGGAGACCTGCAGCGCATCTTGAAGGGAGCCTTTTCTGCAGTAGTTGCCGAGGCTGAGAATTCGCCGACAGCAGGGGCGATCGCAAAGGGCCTCGAAGCAAAGGGCTACCGGGTGCTGGCGGTCGCGGCTGGACCGCCTGCAGCGATGAAGCTCGCCGGCCTTATTGCTCTCAGCGATCCGCCTCGGGCTGACTCGGCGGCACTTATTACCGAATTGCGCAAACTGGGCATACGTACAGTCATGGTGACCGGCGATGCCCCGGCAACAGCGGTCATCGTAGCTAAGGCGGTGGGGTTAAACGGTGCCATTTGTCCGCCTGGGCCTATCCCAGACACAGTCGATGACGAGCAATTTGCGGTATTCGCCGGGGTGCTGCCCGAGGACAAATTCAAGCTAGTCAAAGCCTTTCAGAGGGGCGGCCACACCGTAGGTATGTGTGGCGACGGAGCCAACGACGCCCCTGCGCTGCGCCAGGCCCAAATGGGAATCGCCGTCTCAACGGCGACCGATGTTGCGAAATCAGCCGCTGGAATGGTGCTGACCCAGCCCGGCCTTACCGGCATTGTCGCCGCAGTCAAGGAGGGACGGATGACCTACCAGCGCATTCTTAGCTACACGCTAAACTCCATCACCAAAAAAACTTTGCAGGTGCTTTTTCTGCTGATCGGCCTGGTCATGACAGGCCAAGCCATTCTCACGCCCCTGCTCATGGTCATCATCATGATCACCGGTGATTTTCTCGGCATGTCATTGACCACCGATAACGTGCGGCCGTCGCCCGCCCCGAATGCATGGAGCGTCGGAAGCCTCACCATCGCCGGCGTTGTTATGGGGCTCGGAGAGCTGGTCTTTTGTGTATCCGTGCTAACCTTCGGCGTTTACCGTATGGGTTTTGGTGTTCCTGCCCTCCAAACCCTGGCTTTTGTCGCCATCGTGTTCGGAAACCAAGCCATAACCTACACCAACCGCGAGCGCCGGCACTTATGGGCTTCGCGTCCCAGTAAATGGCTCATCCTTTCCTCCATCGCCGACCTTGTGATTGCGTCCACGCTAGCCGTCGTCGGGATCGCAATGACGGCATTGCCTGTCCTGACCGTAGCCGGTGTTATTGTCACCGCCATTGTCTTCGCCGTCGCCCTTGATTTCGTGAAGATCCCGCTATTCGGCTATCTCAGGATCACATAGTGCACCACGCTCTCACGAGAGAGCGACGATATAGCAGGAACCATACATCGTGCGTCGTCAGAACAATGTGGACCGTTTAGGGCTTAGATTAGGGGCACTTGGCTTCATCTGGTTTGTTGGTCCTAAGCGGAACTCTTTTGCTGAAGCAAGCGTGTTTGGGCGATGGTGTTTCGTTTGATGTGGGCACGTCCGAGCAGGATCGCTTGGCCTATATGGAAATAAATCAGCTGGTGTCAGCTTTTCGAGGCTCTCATGGCAGCGCCGCGGGCTGTAGTGGTCCATGAACGCTGCGATCTGCGTTTCCAGATCACCGGGTAGATAAGACAATGTCGTGTGGCGGCGTCCTGACAGAGTTCCTCGCATAAACAACAGACGGCACTGGCAACATACCAAACCGTATCATACAATTGCCCTACTTTTTGTGGATTCACAGTATGAAGATTGAAGCCGGTGACGTAGTACGTCTGAAATCTGGTAGCCCTGACATGACCATTACAAAATTGGACGAACAGAACTCAACGTGTTCTTGGTTCGAAAACGGTCAGGTTCGCCAAGAGGTTTTTCCGACGGTTTCGCTTGTGAAGGATAACCCCACTTCTGCGGCGGCGTCATAAGCCAGAAAAAATAGAAGGCGCTTAAGGGGACATCCGTGATTGACCGCCCGACCCTAAGTGAAAGCATTACCTTTGTCTCGAAGGCAACTTTGATTGCCGCCCGACACACCAACGAAGATCGAGCGCGTCGCCACTGTTTCGCTGCTTCAAAAACCGTAGTGCTGAGCGCCAGCCGTACTCCCGGCGCAAGGTTGATCATCAAAATCTAGCCGCAGACAAACCCTGCGCCTTCGTCGATGCATTCCAGGCTAAAGAACTTGATTGTTGACACGTCATATTGAGGCCCGAACCACTGCGCCCCAATGAAATGATTCCAGCGACCAATCAGAATGCGCCGATCACCGCCCCCATAATAAGAAGCACGCCAAGCCAATGCCAGGATGCGACCGCGATCAGGGCTAAACTGCTGCGGGTATACCTGTCGTTGACAACTATCGTGGTCAAAACAAAGCCGAACCAGCAAGCAGCGGCAGTCAACAAGCCTGTTAGAACGCTCGCTGGGCCCGTGATCGCGATGAAGTGCGCTAGTATTGCGGCCATCGCAAGCTGAGCAAAAAACGAAAGGATCATAGTCCCGACTGGCTGCCTACCATCGGGCATCAGCTGTTCCCTGGTTATGCCGAGCGCATCTGCCCAGCGCCTGGAGAAGCAATAGTACCAGACCGCGCTGAATGCCCACGCAGCAACCGCAGCCAAGAATACAGCTAAATAGTTTACGCTAGCGACCAGCATGAGACATCCTCTGCTCGGTCCGGCCGCGAAGCTGAACCGGAATACGATAAAATGAAGCGGTGGATCGGAATGATATTTGGCGGCGATTGAAGCCGAAGCTATTTGCCTACCACGAATCTGCTCTTTTCGTTGTCATTAAGGAAGCTTCCAGCTTGTGAAAAAAATGTTCACGTCTGACGAGTGCCATCGTGTCTGAAAGGCCGAGACTTATTTGATAGATAAAACCTGCAGGCAAAAGGCCGTCCGGGAGCAGGCGTGTTCAAAGATGTTTGCGCACGGTCGTCTCGAGTATGTTCCAAGAGGTGTCCAGTTTATCCCACAATGATGCATGAGGCTCCGCGCGGCATTGTTCTACAACAATGGGAACAAGTTGATCGATAGATGTAATGTCTATGACCGCGTCGTTGGGTTTGCCTTTTGTTTTTACACCCTCCGCGCAGTAGACCACTTTAGGTCTGGTCACATTGTCGAGCGTTAAAAACTCTTCACAGCTCATATCTGAACGATGAGGTGCCATCGTAGCCGCTGCTAATGGTGCTGTGACTGTCAACGCGCTGGCTATTGTTGCTGCTGCAATCAGTGTCTTCATGATGATGCCCATTCCGGTCGTTTGACGGTAGACCGCTTTTGGGATGCGCAATGTGCAAATGTGACCGTGTCTGGAAGTTCCTCGCGCTACGCACATGGAACCTTTACAGCGGCGATGGCTGAATACCGAAAAAGTGCTTCAGAGCGGGGGATCACGGCCAAAGTTGCTTTAGCTGGTGAAATCAGCAATGTCGCCACGCAATCCGTTCATGAAATTCAGAAAGCGTCAGCCTTTGTGGCCAGCTCTAGCAGCGCCGCGTCGGTTATGACGAATCCGTTTAGGCTGCTCGCTGGCTTGCCGATGCTACTTCCGCACGGTGTTCCCTCAGGGAAACGAAGTGTCTACGGCATCCAAAGCCAGAGACATGTCCGCCTGCCAAGCAGACGAAAGTGCCCGAGCGACACGGTATCATATAACTCGGGCGCTCCCACCAAAGGCACTAATAATCTTTGTAATGTGAGCGATTGTGATCATCGCCCTCGAAGGGCAAGCGTACATTCGACTTAGAGTAACGATGCCGTGAAAGCAGAGAATTCGAGAATATCGGGGCCGGTAATCGTGGTAGCTAGCCGCCGATCGTGACTCTGAGCAGTTGGACGCAGGGGTGTTCATCGCACACAGGATTAATGAATGCTTAGACATGAGTCACAGATTAACGGCTACGCGATTCGCGCGAGCGACGGGCTTATAGGCACAATCAGCGATGTTCTCTTTGAGGATGCAACTTGGCTCGTCCGCTGGCTTGTGATCGATACCGGCACCTGGTTGTTCGGCCGGAAGGTTCTTCTGCCTCCGTCGGCCTTGGGAAGCGTAAATCACATCGGGTACCAATTCGTCGTCAAATTAACCCGGCAGCAAGTCAAGGATTGTCCTGACGTTGACGCCGACCTCCCTGTGTCGCGTCAACATGAGGCCGATATCTATGACTACTATGGCTGGGCTCCCTATTGGGGCGCCGGTTCCTATATGGGTATGGTCGGGCTGGGAGGCTATGCCGGTGGTCCAATGACGACACCGCCCTCGCTGGCAGCGCTGGAGCGGGAAAAAAGCATCGACGATGCGCGGTTAGCCGAGTGCGACCCGACGTTGCGCAGCGTTAAGGAGGTCACCGGATACCGAGTTCATGCGAGCGATGGCGAAGTGGGCCACGTAACGGATTTCCTCATTGAGGATGACGATTGGAGCGTGCACTACCTCGTTGTTGATACCGGGATGTGGTGGCAGGGGAACAAAGTCTTGGTCTCGCCTCTGGCGGTTCACTCCATTCGATGGACGGACAGGCTGGTAAACCTGGGCGCCGATCGGAAGACCGTCAAAGGCAGTGCCGAGTATGATCCGTCGGCAACTATTGATCCCATATATGAGAAGAAAGTGCACAAATATAATGACGATCTGCGGCTGCGGGGGCTCTAACTGCCCGATGGGCTAAAGCAGGCGTTTTGTTCGTCAGGCGCTGCAGTCAATTAGTAGACGTCACATGAATCACTTTGCCAGAAACCAATGGTACAGTTGATGGGACTGGGTCCTATGGCCTGGCTTCAATGTCTTGATGTTTTCAAGCTTTGGGAGGCGGGGCAAGGCCGACATTTGGAGCACGGCAAAGTAAGAAGGTGATCGAAACGAATTAATACTTGCGGTGGGAGGTCGCTGAACAGGGCCTTGCTGCTGCACAAACCAATCGGCTTTGACCATCCGATTCAGTGGAGGACGCTATGAAGACCGTTGGCAAGCACACAGAGCTGACAACTAATGAAGCCCGAGAGGGCGAGACCACTGGACATTCACGCTATGTCCTTGGCATCAGCCTTGGCTTGGCTGTCATCGTTGGCGTCATTCTCTATATGATCTACTTCTGAGCCGCGAATTTGTCGCCGGGCACTGAAACGTCTGTCGTCGCCACATTCTCACGGAACTGGTGAGTACTGCTCGTCAGCCGAGACAGAGAATTAGTCAAATTGGCCCTCTGTGCGGGTCTGGGACGACGTGCTTATCGAAACGCTAAAGCGACGGCACTCTCGCCAAACGCGGTGCGTTCGCGTTCACGGAGTTGTTCCGTAAAAACCGGAGTGTAAGTTAAGGCCGAAATATAATGCGTCCCCTCCAGATCCATTTCTTCGCTTCCGGCAGGCCGGAAGCACAACACGCGTTAAAGCGCCTGCGTGACCAATACGGTCAAGCAGACCTTTCAACGGCCAATTATGTTGTGACAATTGGCGGAGATGGCACCACTCTCCAGGCCCTACACATGGCGATGCCTGCCGGAGGGACGGCGATATTTGCCATGCGTGTTGGCAGTTCTGTAGGCTTTCTGGGAAACCGCTTTTGCGTTGATGGACTTCGCGAACGGTTGGAGACGGCTCAGATCATCACGTTTCATCCACTCCGAGCCGCAATTTGTGACATTCATGGAACCACCTTCATTGCGTTGGGATTCAATGAGATTGCGGTCATGCGCCAGGCGCGGCAGGCGGCTAAATTGCGTATACTTATCGACGGCGCCGAACGGATAGCGAATTTCGCCGGCGACGGTGTGTTAGTCGCAACGGCCATAGGAAGCATGGCCTATAATCGCTCGGCGGGAGGCCCGGCGTTGGCTTTCGATTCCGGGCTATTGGCGCTCACTGGATTGGCGCCGTGCCGCACAGCAGAATGGTCCAATGTCGTACTCAGTGATCAGACCGTCTTCGATATCGAAGTGCATGAGCCAAAATACCGTTCTGTAAGAGTGGACGTGGGTCTCGAACAAATATTCGAGGCAACGCACATAAGAATAGCAATGGCGTCAGAGTTCAGCTCGACCTTGCTCCTTGATCGAGATAGCGTTCGCCGTCCCTTGAATTTGCGTCCCTAGTTAGGGGCCGCTTCGACCAGGCCACGCACCTCACGCACCGTTAGTCGCTTTGGGTGAAATCAAAGCGGCAAGTGCGAGCACTTCAGCTTTGGCTGGATGGGCTCCCTAACCCACAAGCAGGACGACAGACTCGGCCTGATCGATCAGCGCCGCAGCAGCATCGATATCGATTGGGTCCGGCGCGATCTCCCGGGGCGCACCAAGGCGCCGGACTCAGGGCTGGTTTGGAAGTTTTGGCACCAAAAACATTATGGGAATGTTGAGAAGGGCCACGCCCCGCATCGCATAGGCCGCCGAGATGGCCTCGTGGATCTGGGCGGCCGCGGCATCCGGGGAAGTCACCGGAGCCGCATAACGCACACATCACGAAAGGTCGAGACGTGGTCGGCCGCTTGCAAATAGTCGATCCCATCCATGTTGGTGGGCACGTCCTTGGTAATTGCCAGTTAAAATCTCAGTATTCAATCCAAGTTTGCAGTTGCTTCCGCAGGTGCCAGTTACGTCTTTCTGACTAGCGGAAAGCGGCATAGTGGTTATGAACGCGTTTCTCGAAGGGAAGATCAACGGCTGTCGACGAATGGTATGGCGGACTGTCCTTGATCTTCTGACGATCTGCAAGCAGGCTTACCCGCCTTTCCGACCAGTCAATGTTTCGCACCAACATTGGTGAGATTAGCACTTTCTTTCCAGGCCACCAGTTCTTGGTATCGACGACCAGATAATGAATGCCCCAGGTTTTATCTTCGACGAGAAAATCCTCGACGTGCCCGATTTCGCCATCGCCGGCGTGGATATGGTATCCGGTGACCTCTTTGACGCTGCGCAGTGTTGGATCGCATTTTTTCCGCTGAGCGTCGTTAATTAGCTTTTCTCGCCTCATTGAGTCTGCCGTCGGCGGCGGCGCCAAAGAGCCGCCCAAAAACCCCCCATAACCCATTACGTCCATAAAGGAACCATCGCCCCAGTATGGGCCCCAGCTGTAATAGTCATAGATATTCGTTTCCTGTTGCCGCGACACAGGCCGTTCAGTATCCGCATCAGGACTGTCCTTGACCTGTTGCCTAGTCAAATCAAAGCGGAAATAGCGCTCGATTGTGCTGACATGCACCAACGCAGACGGAGGCAAAAGGATGTTTTGGCCGGGCAACCAGTTTCCGGTGTCGATCACCAGCCAGCGAACGAACCACGTGGCGTCATCAAACAGGAAGTCGGTGACAGTTCCGATAGTGCCATCATTGACATGAACGGCATAGCCACGGAGTTGCGATGTATGCTTTATCATTGGGCACCTCGCGCTTGGCCCATGATGGTGGCGTCTTCCTGAAGCGGGGAGCGCAATATATGGGGAGAGTCTGTTCTGGTTATCAGAATAGAGGGGTTCGTAGATAAGGACAGCTTCGGAATCTACTCATAGAAGCTGTCATGGCATCATATCGCACTGACTGCACCGCGTCGCTTCTATGAATCCGAGCATTATTTGCTCACGCTTATGATGAGGTGCTTTCTCAGACGAGGTAGCCAGTTGAAAGCGGATTGCGTCGCTGATCTAGTTAGGCACTTTTGAGTGCCTTCTTTAGCAAGAAATTGATATGGATCCTACTACTGCACAAAGACGGAGTGGTTGCGGATGAGTAGATTCCGAACCGTCGACCCCAGAATTGGAAAGTATGCCCATTCGCGATGCAAGGCCTATCGCCGGACACGTTGAAGGATGATGACAGCACCATCGAGGCGGTGGCACCAAGCTGGCGAAAGTGTCATGCAACGTACTAACTGTGGAAAGAGTTGTGTAAACATAGTAACCTGATGACGCTGGAAACGCATTCCCCCGCCATCCTTTGGATTGGAGACGGATATGCGAACCTATACAACCCTTTCACTCGCTTTGCTGGTCACCGCAGCGCTAACTGCTGGTGCTTATGCAGCTGAACAAGCCAGTCAGCCGCCTGGAGCTTTGCAGGCTGGGTAAACAGCCACCGCCGATTTCGGGAAGCTTTCTGTCCAAGGCGCGAAGGCCTATCGCGACATTCAGCTGACCCGTCTCGCGATCTTTAATGCCAAACCTGGTGATGCCAAGACGCAGATTGCAAACGCTAAAACCGCGATTGGCTTGGCCAAGACGGACGACACGATTTTCACAAAGGCTGAATCCGAACTGCGCGGACCGAAAAGCATGGCTTCAACGCCGCACGCGGACTCGACCCCGATTGCGTGGCTGCCTGTCGATGGCCAAATGATGCTGGATGAGAACTATACCGCATCCCCTCAAAAAACGGCCGCCATGGCTGACGCAAACAACAGCCTGAAGCAAGGTGACCGCAAGGGTGCGGCGGATAAGCTCAAGCTGGTAGGTATTAATGTTGATTTCACCATTGCAGTCGTGCCGCTAGCTATGACGACCAACGATATTGACAAAGCGGCAAACCTGATCGACGACGGAAAATATTATGAAGCCAACACCGCATTGTTGCATGCGGAAAATGGCGTTCGCTTCGACATTGCCAACGAGAGAGTTCCTATGAACGCCGGCATAACTGCAAAGAAATGACATTGTAACATTGGCCAGCCATTGAGCTAGTCCCATAAATTATAAGGATACCTTACGTGAAAAATATGAAAACGGCGCTGACCTTATCTACCATGATCGGTGCACTGGCTTTGGCCCTACCGGCTCAGGCAGATCCGCACGGTATCAACGTTGGTTCTTTGACATGCAATGTGGCAAGCGGATGGGGTTTCGTGTTCGGATCCTCCAAGGATCTTCATTGTACATTCCGCCAGAACGATCGTCATGCCGTCCACTATGTGGGTTCGATATCGAAGTTCGGTGTGGACATCGGATATACAGAGGGTGGCGTCCTCGTCTGGGATGTAGTTGCACCGTCATCAGATGTTCATCCCGGGTCCCTGGATGGTGATTATGTTGGCGCAACCGCCAGCGCCACAGTTGGTGTCGGCGCCGGCGCAAATGTTTTGGTCGGTGGGTTCGACAAATCGATCGCCTTGCAGCCGCTCAGCGTTCAAGGCAATACGGGTTTGAACGTTGCAGCCGGTATCGGCGAAATCAGCCTCAGGTATGTCCGATAGGATTGATAGATGGAGCACCTGCTTATCCGAGGTGCCGCAGCCATCGCTCTAACGTCGCGGGTATTAGCTTTCTTTGCCGTTGCATTAGCATCTGCAAGCTCTTCATCCGCTTATATCTATCACCGACACTATAGAGGGGTTCAGTACCAGCGTGTGGACCGGGCATGGGAAAGGCGCGCCGCTTTGCCTAAAAGTGGTTCATTCGATTACGTTTTTTGTGGAAGCGGCCCGAATAGCAACTGTAGGCCGGATAAATTCACGGATGGCCGCTGGGTTGTCGGTCAGTAGCTGATTACGCGGCAGAAATCGGCCTCTTTTAGAGAGCGGGCAATTACAGCATATTGAGAAAATCGCATCGCCTAAGTCGCATTATGTAAAATC
>Ga0182012_10005953_pt1 | contig 12489 bp, 10 predicted proteins | sample 612S2SmetaG_FD_120486 | JGI IMG/M metagenome (GOLD analysis project Ga0182012, IMG submission 120486) | Permafrost microbial communities from Stordalen Mire, Sweden - 612S2S metaG | ecosystem: Environmental > Terrestrial > Soil > Wetlands > Permafrost | place: Sweden: Stordalen | collected...
ACGCTCGCGCAAAGTCCGCACGCCATCTTCACTGCGCGCATCCACCATCAGGTGGAAGCCGCCGAGCCCTTTGACGGCCACAATCTTTCCCGCCCGCAGTGCCTCAGCCGCCTGCTCCAGCGCCTCGTTGCGCGTGGCCATCACCCGGCCCGTAAGGTCCCACAGCGCAAGCTGCGGACCGCACTCCGGACAGGCATTCGGTTGCGCGTGGAAGCGCCGATTCGCCGGGTCTTTGTACTCTGTGGCACAGGCCGCGCACATGGTGAATTTCCTCATTGTGGTGCGTGGACGGTCGTAGGGGAGCGATTCGATGATGGTGTAGCGCGGGCCGCAGTTGGTGCAGTTGGTGAAGGGATATTGATAGCGCCGATTGGACGGGTCCATCACCTCGGCCAGGCACTCCGGACAGGTGGCCACGTCGGGTATCACCAGCGCGGTCTTCTCGCCGCCTTCGCTCTCGCGTATCTCAAACCCACGGTAGCCGCAGGGGTCGGCCCAAACGCTCTCCAAGCTTTGGATGAAGCTGATGGCGGGCTTTTCGCGCTCCACGCGCAGCAGGAAACTTTCCAGCGCCGCGCGCGAGCCTTCCACCTCCAGCAGTACGCCGCGGGCCGTGTTGCTGACCCAGCCGTTGAGTTGGAGCCCGGTCGCCAGGCGATAGATGAATGGCCGGAAGCCGACGCCCTGCACGGCGCCGCGAATGGTCATCTTCAGGCGCAGAAAATCCACGCGCACTTTGGGAGATACCATGCTTTCTGCCGCCACGCTCTGGTCTGCCGTCGCCAAAATCAGGACCGCCTCACCCGGCTCCGCGCCCTGGGCGCGGCTATTGCCAAACCCGGGGCCGGGTGCGCTCCGGGAGGCGTTATCACAGCCTTCTGTGATGATAACTCACATCCTCCCACCACCCCGGCGGATGTTAAAATCATCACGGAGGCCGCAGCGGCAAGAGCGCGGTAACTGATTCCATGACAAAGACTTCCCCCACGCCCGTGACGCCCGTTCCCATGCTCGACCTGAAGCGCCAGTACACCACCTTGCGGGAGGAAGTGCGCGCGGCCATTGACCAGGTCTGCGAGTCGCAGTCGCTCGTGCTGGGCGAGGAGGTCGCCGGCCTGGAGCGGGAGATCTCCGCCATGCTCGGCGCCGCAGCCACCGTTGGCTGCTCCAGCGGCACAGATGCCCTGTGGCTGGCCCTCGCCGGCGTCGGCGTCACCGCCGGAGACAGCTTCCTGACCACGCCGTTTACCTTCTTCGCCTCGGCCAGTTCCATCACGCGCTGCGGCGCGCGCCCCTATTTTGCTGACATTGACCCGGAGACCTTCAACCTCTCGCCGAAGGCAGCCCAGAACGCCATTGCCACGCAGCGTCCCGCGCATCTGAAGGGCATCATGCCCGTGCACCTGTACGGACAGTGTGTGGATGCCGATGCCTTTGACGCCCTGGCCAAGGCGCACAAGCTGGTCATCGTCGAAGATGCCGCGCAGGCCTTTGGAGCCACCTGGAATGGTCGCCACGCCGGAGCACTCGGCCTCTCTGCGGCCTTCAGCTTTTATCCGACGAAGAACCTGAGCGCTTTTGGCGATGCCGGCGCGGCAACCACCACCGACGCCGAAGTGGGCGAGCACATGAAGCGCCTGCGCAATCACGGTTCGGCCGTCCGTTACTATCATCAGGAGATCGGCTGGAACGCCCGCATGGACGCCATCCAGGGCGCGGTGCTGCGCATCAAGCTGCGCCACATTGCCCAGTGGAACCAGCGCCGCGCCGAGGTAGCCGCCAAGTATGATGAGCTGCTGCAAAAGGCCGGGCTGACCGGCGCCCGCGGTGCCACCACCACGGTGAGCGCCACGCAGCCCCTCGCCCTGCCTGCCACGCGCCCGCAGGCCACACACATCTTCCATCAGTACGTTCTGCGGGCGGAAAAGCGCGACGAGCTGCGCGACTTCCTGGCCGCGCGCAAGATCGGCTGTGAGATTTACTATCCCGTGCCGCTGCATCTGCAGGAGTGTTTCGCCTACATCGGCTACAAAGAGGGAGACTTCCCGGAGGCCGAGCGCGCCTGTCGCGAGGTCGTCGCCCTGCCCATCTTCCCCGAGCTCACCCTGGCCGAGCAGGAGACGGTCGTCGCGGCCATCGCGGAGTTCTATTCGAAGTAGTTTGTGTCTGAGAGCGACGCCTTAGTGCTTGTGCGCCTTGCCCTTGGATTTTTCCGCCTTGGCTTTCTCCGCCTTGCCGCTGGCCGATTTCTGCGGGGCCGTGCTGGCGGCGTGCGGAGTGTTCTGCGCCGTCTCTCCGGGGCCGTACACCTGGCGTGCCACGTTACCCATCAGGCGATACTTCCGCTCGGTCGTCGAGCCGTCGGTGTTCTGCTTGCGCAGGGTGAAGACCGGCATGCGGCCTTCCTTGCCGAAGTCCTCGTTGCCGACCGTGGCCGGCAGGAATCCGATGATGAAGTGCTCGCGGTAGCCCGTCTCATAGCGGTGCTTCTTCAGGTTCCAGGTAAACACCCGCACCTGGTTGAAGTCGCAGGGCAGCCCGTCCTTGTTCTCGTTCAGCAGCACGAGGTATTGCGGCACTTCCTTGTCGTCGTCGTGCACGGTGTTCAGCACAAAGGCCGCCTGGATGCGTTGTCCTTCGGCGTACTGTGCCACGTCGAGAGGAATTTCCAGGTCCACCATGCGCGCCAGCACCCAGCCAACGTGGCCTTGCGGATCGCGCACCTGCCACCAGTCGTCCATCGGGTGCGGTTTGTCTTCGGAATTTTCTTCGGGCTTGGCGGCCGACGGGCTGACGTTTCCTGTCGCCTTGGGTGGCCCCGCGGGCTTGGACTCACCGGCCTTGGCCGCCGGCGGAGCCGCGGCTTTGACCGACGTCGCGGGCGGGGCCGTCACCGGCTTGACCGGCCTTTTTGCCGCCTTCGGAGCCGTCTTATTCTGCTCGCCGGTCAGCCTGGCCAACTCGGCGGAGCGGTGCGCCGCGATCGCTTCGGGAGTGGCGCGCAGGGTGGTCGAGCGCCGCAGCACCTCCACCTTGCTGCCTTCCGCCAACTGGTAAAGCGTATCGGTCTCGCGCCCCGGACTGGCGTGCATGTTCAGTTCGGCGCGGGTGATGCCCTTGCCCTGCACCGGAGCCTTCTGGTTCTCGCTGGCCATGCGCGCAAACTGATCGAAGATTTCGCGCGGCACCAGCGAGCGCATTTCGATCCAGCCTTCCTGCTTCTGGTCGGTGCGCACGCGGGCAAAGCGCCGCTGGCGCTCCAGTACCTCCACCCGCTCGCCGTTCTTGACCGTGCCCACGCGGTTGTACACCGTGGCCACGTGGTCGCGCAGGTTGGCCTGCGGCGCGGAAACGTACATGTACTCGCCCGTGCCCGGCAGCTTGCCGTGCTTGCATCCGGCGGAAAAGACGAGCAGCAAACAGGCCGCCATCAGCAGCATCTGCTGGGCGCGGAGACGGCGGAGACTGACTAGGAAGAATGGCAAGGGAATCTCATCTCGTACTTGTGTCCACTATACCGCAAGGTTTCCGGCTGGCGGGCGCCATGCCCGCAGCGCGCACCTGAATAGCAAACCGGAAGTGATGCTCCTACTGGCCCTGCGGTACATGGATTGAAAGCCCTGTCGTACATGGCGTCCGCGCGGCATGGCAAAACAAAAGGCCCTCCCGCGCGCAGCCGGAGGGCCAGTCGCTTTCCGCCGGGCTACTCGTCGCCGAAGTGGATGCCGACGGCGCGTGCGGTGTTCACCATCTCGCCTGTGGGGTCCACCGCCTTCATCTTGCCAATGGCGTCGGCAATGTTGACGGAGACGATCTTGTCGCCGCGCAGGCCAACCATCTTGCTGAAGCCTTTGCGCGCAATCAGGTCCACGGCGGCCACGCCGAAGCGCGTGCTCAGGATGCGGTCATAAGGCGAGGGCGAGCCGCCGCGCTGGGTGTGGCCCAACACGGTCACGCGCACCTCTTTATGGCTGCCTTCGGCCACGGCTTCGCCAATCAGGTTGCCCACGCTGATGCCCTTGGGGATGGAGCCGTAGCGTGCGATGCAGTCGCGGCGAATCTCCTCCGGAACCTTCACACCCTCGGCCAGGCTGATGATGGTGAACTTCTTGCCGAAAATCTGGCGCTGGTTGATGTAATTGCACACGCTCTCAATGCTGAACTCGATCTCCGGGATGAGGATGATATGGGCGCCGCCGGCGATGCCTGCGTGCAGCGCGATCCAACCCGCGTCGCGGCCCATCACTTCCACGATCATGATGCGGTGGTGCGATTCGGCCGTGGTGTGGATGCGGTCAATGGCGTCGGTGGCCACGTGCAGCGCGCTGTCAAAGCCAAAGGTCACGTCGGTGGAAGACAGGTCATTGTCAATCGTCTTGGGCACGCCCACCACGGGCAGTCCCTTGGCCGCAAGGTCCAGTCCAATCTTCTGCGTGCCGTCGCCGCCGATGACGATCAGCGCGTCCAGCCCAAGGACGTGGGCGTTCTTGATGACCTCGTCGGAGAAGTCGCGTACCGTCTCCTCGCCGTCCGCGTTCGCGATGCGGTAGGAGAAGGGATTGCCGCGATTCGTCGTGCCCAGGATGGTGCCGCCGCGCGGCAGGATGCCGCTGACGTCGCTGAGCGTGAGCGGGCGGCTCCGCTCCGGCCAGATCAGGCCGTCAAAGCCGTCGCGGATGCCGATGACGTCATAGCGGTACTTGAGGATGGCGGTTTTGACCGCGCCGCGGATGACCGCGTTGAGTCCGGGGCAGTCTCCGCCGCCGGTGCAGATGCCGATCTTTCGGATTTCAGACATGAGTGTGGCCTTCCGATGAGTGCCGATATCAATTAAGAATGCAGGAAAATTGTACCGCAGCGCCATGGAGCACGGCACGCGAAGGCCTTCCGGGCGGCCGAAGTGGAACCCGCGCCGAAACAGAAACGGCGCCACCGGGGCGCCGTCTCTGCCATGAAACTGCGCCTATTCGATGGTGAAACTCGTCGAAGTCGCGGTGATGGTGGTGGCACTGGCCGAGGAGCCAAGGTAGGCCGTGGCCGTGATGGTGAAGCTGCCCGCCGTGCTCAGGGTGGTCACCTCGCCCGTGGAATTCACCGTGGCCAGTGAGGTCGAGCTGCTCGTCCATACAACGAAGTTTGTGATGTTCTCCGTCGTGTTGCCGTTGATGTCTGCCGTGGCCGTCAGTTGGAAGCTGGTGGCCGTAGGTACCGCCGTGGGTGTGATGTTGCCGGGCACGTTGATGGACATGGTGGTGGGTGCCGCGCCGGTGTAGGTGTAAACGGCGGTGCTCACCGTGTAACTGCCATCGGTGACCGAGATGGTGGCCGTCTGGGCGCCACTGGTGGTCACGGCCGTCACCACGCCGGCGCTCACCGTGGCGACCGTGGCAGCGCTGCTCTTCCAGGTGGCGGTCGAGGTCACGGTCTCCGAGGTGCCGCCCTCGGTGACGGCCGTCGCCACCAGGTCGTAGGTGTCTCCCGTGGTGGTGGAACTGGGAGCGGCAGCCAGCAAAATCGCACCCGGGCTCACCGAAAGTGACGCGACCGCGTTCTGTGAGACCCAGAAGCCGTTGCACGACGTGCACAGCAGAAACAGTGCCAGCGCCGGAGCGGCAACCACCGCGCGGCGGATAAAAATACGGCCCATCAGGAACATGGCGATCTCCACCCACACATTGTAAGGGCAACTCGCGCGTGGTGCCCGCTCTTTCCTCTGCGGCACGGAAAATCTCAACCGGGAACAATGTTCGGTGCGGGATGACAGACGATTCGGGGAAATCTTCTGGCTGAGTTCCTAGGCGATGGCGTTTTCGGCGCAGGCCGCGGGCTCAGGCTCGGCGTTGGATTCGGCCAGGCTCCAGCCATCGCGGCCGTTCTGCTTGACCGAGTACATGGCCGCGTCGGCGCGCGCCATGGTCGCCTCCCATGGTTCCTCGTGCTGCTCCGGCGCATAGTGCGCCACGCCGATGGAGACGGTGAGATGGAGGCTGTCGCCGCTGCCGAGCCGCACCGGGTTGTCTCTCAGGCGTCCCCGTATGCGTTCCAGCACGCGTGGTGCGTCGGCCGGCGCGCACTGCGGACATACGATCAGAAACTCCTCGCCGCCCCAGCGCGCCACCACGTCACTGGTGCGCATGGAGTTGCGCAGGGTCTCGGCGAACTGGCGCAGAGCCTCGTCGCCGGCCTCGTGGCCCCAGCGGTCGTTGATGCGCTTGAAGAAGTCAATGTCGGCCATCAGCAGCAGGGCAGACATGCCATTGCGCTTCAACCGCGCGCCTTCGTGCTCCATGTAGGAGTCGAGAAAGCGGCGGTTCTTGAGCCCCGTCAGCGGGTCTTCCAGTGCCTGGTGGCGCCGCTCCAGGCTGATGCGCCACAGCGACCAGGCCAGTGCCACGGCCAGTGCCAGGCACACCATCAGGGTCAGGGTCAGAAGGTTCTTCATGCGGCTGCGGTGGGTCAGGTAGTCGAGCTGCATCTGTTGGTTGCGCTGGTTTTCCATCAACCGCTGCTGCATCTTCTCGCTTTCAATCAGCTTGCTCTGGGCGCGCAGGGCCTCCACCTGCTGCTCGGCGCGCCGGCGCTCGGCCTCGGCGGACTTCAACTGCTCGCGGCGCAACGGGTCAAGCGCCTGCCCGGAGGCTGCGCTTCCGGCGGCGCGTTCCATGGCCTCTCCCAGCTCGGCATACACCACCTGCGTGCTGCTCCGGTCGCCCATCTCTCCGGCCAGCGCAAGAATCTGCGCGCTCTCGGCGCGGATGGCGGCATTCTCGCGGGCGTCCACGGCGCGCTCCAGCCGCACAAAGCGCAGGTAGATCTCATGATTTCGGTCGGGGTGCAGGGCGAGGCGCGAATCCAGCTCGGCGGCCGAGAGCCCTTGATAGGGGTCCATGCCGTGCGTGAGTGTCTCCCGGCTGGCAATCTGCGCGCTGGCCAGCGCCGCCTGCAGCGTCAACGCCAGCAGCGTCCAGCGCACCAGCCGCGACCACAGGAGGGAGATCGTTCTCAGGCGACACCTCGTAAACTGGCAGCCGGCAACGGCTTTTGTTGCTCGAGCTGTCATAAGATGCACCCGAGTATAGGTTGGCCGTTGGCGGGGATTGAAGCGAAATCCACCGCGCCAACAGTAACCAAAGATGCACTCGGTAACCTCCATCCAGCGCGCTCTTCCCGGCCATCCGGATAAAAAAATCCCCGCCGTGGGGGCGGGGATGAGTTTCCCGGGGCGCACTTCCGGTTAGGGCTGCATTTTGCCGGTCTTCATGTAGCGCTGGTGGAAGTCATGCGCCTCGCCCAGGATGTGTGGCGTCTGCTGGCCGTTGCCCGACTTGCGGGAGCGTTCGAAGTAATCGGTCAGCAGCGGCTGGAACTCCGGATGCGCGCACTTTTCGATGATGAGTTTGGCCCGCTGCTTCGGGGAAAGTCCGCGCAGGTCGGCCAATCCGCGGTCGGTCACCAGCACCTGGGTATCGTGCTCGGTGTGGTCCACGTGGCTCACCATGGGCACAATGGTGGAGATGGCTCCCTTGGCGGCCTCTGACGGCGCCATGAAGATGGAGAGATACGCGTTGCGCGCGAAGTCTCCGCTGCCGCCGATGCCGTTCATGATCTTGCTGCCCATGATGTGCGTGGAGTTCACGTTGCCGTAGATGTCGGCCTCGATCATGCCGTTCATGCTGATGACCCCCAGGCGGCGGATGATGCCCGGGTTGTTGCTGATGTCCTGCGTGCGCAGCACGATGCTGCGGCGATAGCTGCGCAGGTTGCCATACACCTCCTGAATCATCTCCGGACCGAGCGAGAACGAGGTGGCCGAGGCCGAGATCAGCTTGCCACTCTTGATCAGGCTGATCATGCCGTCCTGAATGACCTCGGTGTAGGCCGTCAGGTTGTGGAACTTGCCCTGTTCCAGGCCGAAGAGCACGGCGTTGGCGATGTTGCCCACACCACTCTGGATGGGCAGCAGATCGGCCGGCATGCGGCCCTTCTTGACCTCCCACTCCAGGAACTCCAGGATGTGGCCGGCAATCTGCATGGAGGCCTTGTCCGGCTCCTTGAAGGCCGTGTTGCGGTCCGGCGAGTTGGTCTCAATGACTGCCACAACTTTTTCCAGAGGAATGTTCAGGTACGGGCTGCCGATGCGCTGCCCGGCCCGGGTCAGCGGAATGGGTTCGCGCCGTGGCGGCAGGTCGAGTCCGTAATAGATGTCGTGCATGCCTTCCAGGTCAATGGACTGCCAGGAGTTGACCTCCAGGATGATGCGCTCGGCGCTCTCGATCCAGCTCTTGTTGTTGCCCAGCGAGGTGGAGGGGATAGCGCGGCCATCCTCGTACACGGCCGTCACTTCGATCACCGCCATGTCCAGCTTGCCCAGAAAACCGTAGTCCATGAACTGCGACAGGTGGCTCAAGTGCATGTCCACGTATTCCATGTCGCCGTCGTTGATGCGCTTGCGCACCGCCGGATCGGACTGGTAGGGCATGCGGATATCAATGCCGTTGGCCTTGGCCAGCGCTCCGTCCAGCTCAGGTCCGGTACTGGCTCCGGTCAGCACGCCCACGCGCAGCGGCGTGCCCTCGGCGCGCAACTGCTCCATGCGGCGTGCCAGCGCCGGCGGAAATTCCTTCGGGTAGCCGGAGCCGGTAAAGCCGCTCATGCCAATCTGATCGCCATTGCGAATCAGCGCCGCAGCCTCGTCGGCGCTCATGATGCGTTGCCGCAGTTCCGTATTCAACACGCGGTCACTCGAAGATGAATGGATAGCCATATGATCCCTCGCCAAAAAGACACAAAAACGATGAAGTTATGCCTCAAACTTCTGACAATTTAAGCTAGGACCTGCGCACGGCGAAGTCAACGACAGAATGCGGGGGAGTGGCCTGGATAGCGAAGCGCTGGGAAGGGTGGCGTGGATGGCCGCAGGTTTTCGGCTCTTACTTCATCTACACCTTATTTTTCCTTCAAGGGCTTTTCCAGCCGCAGTGACGCCGAGTTGATGCAGTAGCGCTGGCCCGTCGGTTGCGGCCCATCCGGAAAGACGTGGCCGAGGTGTCCGCCGCAGCGCGCACAGGTCACTTCCGTGCGCACCATCATGTGGCTGCGGTCCTCAATCTGATCCACGTGCCCGTCCGCCAGCGGCTGGTAGAAGCTCGGCCAGCCGCAGCCGGCGTCGAACTTCGCATCGCTGGCAAACAGCTCCAGCCCGCAGCCGGCGCAGCGATAGATGCCCGGCACAGTCGTATCGGCGTACTGTCCCGTAAACGGCCGCTCGGTGCCCTTTTCGCGCAGAATGCGGTACTGCTCCGGCGTCAACTCGCGCCGCCACTGCTCGTTGCTCTTTTGAATCTTCTCCATCGAATCCTTCTCCGGATTAATGCTTTGCCGCCTCTACCGGCTCGGCTGGCCGTGTGAAGCGGCTGTCGTCAATCGTGCTTCGGCCATCGCTGGTCGTAATCTGATAGCGCGCCCGGGAATCCGGCCGCGTCACAATCCATTCACTGGGAAGCTTCACACCATCCTGCACGACCCAGCCAACAAAGTCCACGCGCACGGGATTGCGCCCCAGCGGAGTCTCCACGGCGTAGGCGGCGCGCGTCAGCAAATGCGTCTCGGCGTCAAAGTAGAGCCGCACCCCGGGCTCGCCCTGCCGGGTGGCCGTCAGCACGTTCATGGTGTGTCCGCCAATCGTCTCCGGCCGCCCCGGGTGGAACTGCGTGTAGCGCGACTTGAGGTTGGCGGGGAATTCGAGGTCGGCCTCCACGCGCGTGGCTTCTTTTTCGCCCGGGCTCATGATTCGCGCATGGCGTCCGGGATAGGCCAGCCACCCCGTGTGGCCATCAAAAGCGCTGGTGGCCGCGCCGTTGGGCAGCGTAATCACCGTGGTGCGCTCGCCCGTCGCGCGCGTGTAGCTCTCATAGGCCGCCGGCGGATAGCCACCAAAGGCGACCGTGCCCTTCAGCGAGCGCGAGTGCAACTTTGTCGCCGCATCACCGCCAATCGCCCGGTAAAACTCATCCAGATACTCGGTGGGCGACGCGAGCTTCGGCGCCGCCGGGCCGCCATGGTGCTCCACCGCCTCCGGGATCGCCGCGTCCAGCTCCGGCAGCGCCGGTGCCGCCGCCGGATGTCCATGCCCGTTGTGGCAGCTGTTGCAGGTGACCTCGCGCTTGCCCTTGAAGTGGGTGCGGTTCAGCTCCGCCTGCATTGTGATCATCTCGCGCGCCGTGCGCTTCTCGTCCTTGGTGTCCTTGTCAAAGGCGTCGTGCTCATGGCAAAACTCGCAGCCCACGCCCAGCGAGTTGGACATAAAGACCATCTGCGGGATGACCTGGCTGGCGGGTTGCCCCTTCATGGACTTGATGTTTTTGTAGACCTCTTCGGCCGTCTTCTCTTTGGCAACGGCCGGGGCAGTGGGCTCCGCGGCAAATACCGCAAGTACGGCCATCAGGCAGAGCACAAGCGCAAAAGGCAACGCCAGGCGCAGGCCGTGGCGGCGGACAAAGCTTGACATGGATTTCCCCCACAGAAATCTCGGTGCAGACAATGTACAACACTGCCCGCGCGGCGCAAAAGGGGAATCAAGAGGAAGAAGTACGGAACGGCGGAGCGGCAGTATTTACCGCCCCGCCTGTTGCATCACTGACCGGCGGAGTCGTCGTGCCACGCGGCGAGCTGATTGCCGCTGGGGTCGAGGAAGTGGAAGCGTGAGCCGCCCGGGAAGCTGAAGATCTCCTTGCGGATGCGGCCTCCTGCGGCGACCACCTTTTCATAGGCGGCCTTGAGGTCGTCCACGTGAATCACCACCAGCGGGCCGCCCCCGGTCGGAGTCCCTTCGCGGGTAAATCCCCCGGCGATGCGGCCATCCTGGAAGCTGCTGTAATCCGGTCCGTAGTCCACGAAGTTCCAGCCGAAGGCCTTGGTGTAGAAGGTCTTGGTTGCGGTAATGTCCGTGGCAGGGAACTCGATGTAATCCACTGTGTTGTGGCGGGATTGCGTCATTCTGGTTCTCCTTTGCGCGTGGCGGCTGAGCCTGAGCACACCACGAATGAGTGCTCGCAACTCCTCCATCCACGCTCTCTGCGAGAGGGAGAACGCGGGTAGGGCCTCCTGTCTAGGTTCGGCGGAGGCCACCGAGGTACGCACAAGAAAATACCACGCCCGCGCCGAGGTGACAACGCCCCGGGAGAAGCCATCAGGATGAGTGGACTTGCAAAAAAATCTCGGGAGAGGTCGAACGAATCTACCGCAGCATCAGCCACACGCCGGCAAAGTGGCACAGGGTTCCACTGAGCACAAACAGGTGCCAGATGAAGTGTGCGTACAGGCGCTTGCTGGCGTAGAAGAGGATTCCCAGCGAGTAGCAGACGCCGCCCGCCAGCAGCAGGGCGAACACCGGATGCGCCAGCAGGGCATACATCGTCCGCACGGCGAACAAACACACCCAGCCCATGGCCAGGTACATGGCGGTGGAAACGGCGTCCCAGCGCCCAGTGGCAAAGCTCTTCACCACCACGCCCACGGCGGCGCATCCCCACACAATGCCGAACAGCGTCCAGCCCACCGGCCCGCGCAGTCCGATCAGCGTGAACGGCGTATAGGTTCCGGCGATCAGCAGATAGATGGAGCCGTGGTCCAGCGAGCGCATCACCTTGTAGGCGCCGCTGCGGCTCAGTGCGTGGTACAAAGTGCTGCTGAGGTAAAGCAGAATGGCCGAGGCGCCGAAGATGGAGACGCAGACCATCGCCCGCACCGAACCCACCTGGTGCGCGCGCAGGGTCAGCAGCACCAGCCCGGCAATGCTCAGGGCAGCGCCCATACCGTGTGAGACGCTGTTGGCAATCTCTTCGCCGCGTGTCTGGTCGGTCATCTCCATACAGCTTTCATCCTACGCTGCGCGGCCTTATGCAATGTTGCAGAGAGGTTGCGGTGACAAAGAAATTACAAAGCTTGTGCCGCTGTGAAGTTCATAGGGAAGTACAGATGAAAGAAGTTAATGACGTGATCATTGTTGGCGGCGTGCACCTTCAGTAGCGCGGGCAAAGCATTCTAGGTTGGTCCGGATGATCGTTCCAGCTTCTCGTCGGAGTCATTGGGAACGCGGCATGCGCTTTCATAGCGGTTCACGAGATTGAACCAGCTCAGCATCAGAATCAGTTTCCGCGTGTTACAGACACCCCAGCGCTCGATGGCCGCTTCCAGCAAGTCCTCTCCGAGGGTGGCGTAGTCCGCGATCTCGTCCGCCATCCGCGCAATCAAAACGATCTCCGGATCGATTCCGGTGACTGGGCCGTCGGCGGTGAGCGCCTCCACCTCAGTTTGTGAAAGCCCGCTATTGAGCGCTATACGAATGGAAGCATGCACGGCATAAGTGCAGTTCAAACGCACGGCGGTTCGCAATATCATTGCTTCCCGCAACCTGGCGTCGGCAGCGGCGCAGGCGAAGATCGCCCTCATCAACGCAATCGCCGGGCCTGCGAGATCGCCCGCCGCTGC
>Ga0182012_10005957_pt1 | contig 12482 bp, 8 predicted proteins | sample 612S2SmetaG_FD_120486 | JGI IMG/M metagenome (GOLD analysis project Ga0182012, IMG submission 120486) | Permafrost microbial communities from Stordalen Mire, Sweden - 612S2S metaG | ecosystem: Environmental > Terrestrial > Soil > Wetlands > Permafrost | place: Sweden: Stordalen | collected...
CGGGCTTCAGCCGAATCGGGTCGGGTGGCACGGGCGAGCGAAACCGCGTACTTAACGACGTGAGGAGAGACCGGTATCTGTCGAACCAGGTGCTGGAACTGCAGGATCTCGGCGCGGGTGCAGACCGCCTTAGGAGTGTAAGAGTCGTCCGACGTCGTGGTGACCGCAATGGCCTCCTCTTCCGCAGTGGAGGGATAACCCACCTGCAACGCATACATAAACCTATCGAGTTGGGCTTCGGGCAGCGGGTATGTCCCCTCCTGTTCGATGGGGTTCTGCGTGGCGACAACGAAGAATGGGGGTTCAATTGGAAGAGTTGCGCCTCCAGCAGTGACGGCATACTCCTGCATTGCTTCGAGAAGTGCGCTCTGCGTTTTTGGTGGCGTTCGGTTAATCTCATCGGCGAGGATGATATTGGCGAAGATGGGACCTTTAACAAAACGCAACGTTCGCCGCTCAGATCCGGGCTCAGTGTCCAGAATCTCGGTGCCGATAATATCGCTCGGCATCAGATCTGGAGTGAACTGGATGCGCTTAAAATCCCACGAGAGGCATTGTGCGACCGATTTTACCAGTAGTGTCTTCGCCAGTCCGGGCACACCTATCAGCAGACAGTGACCTCTGGCAAAGAGCGCACTGACCAGGTTCTGCACCACCTCGTCCTGACCGATAATAACCTTGTGGACCTCGGCCAGGAGCTCCTGGTAACGCTGCCTCGCGGTCTCCAACAGCTCCGTATTGTCATTCCCCGCCATTCATTCCTCCTCGTGAGACGACAACTCAACCGATGCCTTGCTTGTTAGTTAACAACACGCAATTGTATAGTGTGCATCTTTTGCATGGAGCAGGGATTCTCCTGCAAGGTGTCTGGAACTGTTCGGTTCCAACAGTGCGAGACAGGCGACCAACGGTAGATATCCTGTTTTCGATTCTTTACTACCGACACAACTTATTCTCTAATTGGATGTCTCTTGCGTTATGGCGGCCTGGATGTTGTTTTGTTTCAAGCCCTAAAGCAATGAAGCCAACATACAAACAATCCGTATGTAAGATTGAGATATGCTGATTTCAAATCAATGCCTTATTGTGTGATTTGAGAGGCATCCTCTTACAGGAGGAGTAATGATGAAGTTTGGAGTTCCGCTTGACCAGCACGACGAGGATGCCGTGCTGAAGGTGACTGCAAAGACTGCGAAGATCGCGGTAGCCGCGATCGCATTGATTGTTCTCTTTACTCACTCGTTCCTCGTTGTACAGGCCGGCGAACGCGCCGTCGTCTACAGCAGCATCTCCGGCGTACAGCCGTACCAGTTCGCAGAAGGCCTGCACTTTACAATCCCTTTCATATGGTCTCCACTCATGTACGATATCAAGACCAGAACGTACACCATGAGCGGCGAAAAATCTGAAGCGTCGCGAGACACCGATGACAACGCAAATCGCATTCAGGTTCCGGACGACTCACTGACCGCTTTGACTGCCGACGGACTGCCGGTAACGTTGGACCTCTCCATTCGCTTTCACGTGGACCCCAATAACGTGTGGCGCCTGCATCAGCAAATTGGCCCGGATTTCATTGATAAGGTCGTACGTCCCCAGTCAAGATCTGTGGCCCGGATGGCCTTTGCCGGCTTTCCCGTTGTCGACGTCTATTCCGGCAAAAGGCAGATGATTGTGGAACAGATTCAGACGACGCTCAGGCCCAAATTCCTCCAAAACTACTTGATTCTGGATGAAGTCTTGTTGCGCGACATTCGATTCTCCAAGGAGTTCCAGGCGGCAATTGAGCAAAAGCAGGTAGCCCAGCAGGCTTCCGAACAGATGGTATATGAACTGCAAAGAGCGGATTCGGAGAAGCAGCAAAAGATTCTGCAGGCGCAGGGAGAGGCGGAGTCGATCCGCAAAGTAGCGGATGCTCTTGAGCACAACCCGGGACTCATTCCATACGAGTATGTGCGGCTACTCTCACCGACAGCAAAAGTAGTGATGACCGACGGTAAGACCATCGTCAGCCTCGGTGATCTGTTAAACGAAAATACGGAGCCAACAACGCGATGAGAGCAATTAAGAAATTAAAGCCATTCGGCATTGGCATCCTGGTATTGTTCATCGTCGGTATTGTTTTCCGGCCCTACGTTATCGTGCCGGCCGGCGAACGGGCCGTAATCTTCAACCTTCAGCACGGCGTACTACATAAACAGCTTGACGAGGGCATCCACTACATCGACCCATTTATGGATCGAGCCACGTTCTATGATGTCCGAAGGCAAACCTACTCCATCAGCCAAACCTCCTGGGAAGGAGAGGTAAAGGGTGACGACAGTATCCGAACCCTGACTGCGGATGGGCAGGAGGTGAGCGTTGAGCTGTCCGTTCGATTTCACCTCGATTCAAACAGCATTTGGCGGCTTCACAAGGAGATCGGAGAGGATTACATCAACAAAATACTTCGCCCCGAAGTGCGCAGCCACACTCGGATCGCCATCGCGGAGTTTCCGGCAGACAAGGTCTATTCTGCGGAGCGGTTGACTATTCAGAGTAACCTCGAGGATCGTCTTCGGGAAAAGCTTTCGCATAGCTACATCATCGTGGACGAAGTCCTTATGCGCTCCATTAGCTTTTCGGATGCCTATCAAAACGCAATTATTCAGAAACAGATCTCGCAGCAGAACGCGCAACGCATGCAGTATGTTCTGGAGAAAGAGACTCAGGAGAAGCGGCGCAAGGTGATTCTGGCAGAAGGTGAGGCGGCTGCGATCCAGCTAAAAGGTCAGGCGATAGCCACCAATCCTAGCGTGGTCACCTACCAATACGTCCAGAAAATCGCCCCGAACGTGAAGATTGTTATGTCCAACGGAGTAACTGTTCCTTCGCCAAACAACGCACATTAGGGCTTGGCGGATACATTAACACAGATGTATCCTGGCACACAATTTACCTGCGGCAGTTAGAGCTATTGCTCGCCGGCCCTGTGCCTCGCAAAAAGATCGGCAGCAGCGGATGGCCACTCCGGAAACTCAAACCGGAACCCCGATTGCGGCAGCCTGGCCGGCACCACACGGCGGCTCTTGAGTAGGAGCTCCGTCTCGGTTTTCATGGCGATGGCGCCAATCTCCAGCATCCATGCAGCAGCAGGCAGGCCGAGCGACACCCCGGCCGTTTCGCGCAGAACCTTCATAAACTCTGCGTTCGGCAATGGGTTGGGAGAGCAGACGTTGACGGGCCCTTCAAGATCATGCTCGATGAGCCAGTAGATGGCTCGCACGAAATCTCGGTCGTGGATCCATGATACGAACTGTTTCCCATCGCCCTGCCGTCCGCCAAGTCCGCGCCGCACCAACTGCAGCAGGACATCAAATACCCCTCCCTGGTCAGGGCTCATGGTCATGGCAGATCTTAGCAGGACCTTGCGAGTTTTCGGAGTGGCAAATTCGTTTGCAGCGGCCTCCCACGCCTTAGCGACTTCGATACTGAAGCGCCAGGTATCAGGAGCATTGGGCTCATCGCCTCCGAGAACTCCGGTGAGGTCGTCATTAGCTGCGTCGTAACGATGGGAATATAGGGTTGCAGTAGAGGCTTGCAGCCACACTTTGGGCGGGTTAGACGCTTCGGCGATTGCCTGCCCGATAGCCCGGGTCGAACGGACCCTGGAGTTGAGGATCTCGACCCGGTTTGCGGCATGGTAGCGACAGTTTACGTTTCTGCCTGCCAGGTTGATTACGACATCAGCCCAATCAATCGGCCGTGCAAGCTCCGATGCCGCATAATCGGTGGTCCACTGCAACCAGGCCGCCGCAGAGGAGCTGACGGGCGATCTTCTGCTGAGGATCGTGACCGAGTGCCCGTCGGCAATCAACGCTCGTGAGAGCACGCTCCCGATCTGACCACTACCTCCCGGGATGAGTATATTCATCTATTGGCCTCGCTCAGCGTAAACAGAAGGTTGTACGAATTCATTTAAGTTACCAGCTCACTCGCTCCTGATTTAGGTGCCATTTCCTGTAGAGCCGGCAGGATTGCAACAGGAGGCACCTCAAAGCCGGCCAACCGATACTTCTGAGCGATTGCCTCCTGATGGGCCAGTATGGCCCCCAGGCTCTTGAAGAAGATGCGATTGCTTCGATTGTTGATTTCATAAGCCTGCCCGGCGAACTTGCTGATCCACTCCGGCTCGATCTTGTCGCCCTGCTTCGCGGGACCGACCAGAGGCTCCAGAAGCAACAGATTTCCGAGAGGTACGCCCGGCTCCACATTTTGTAGCGCCGGAAGCAGAATAGCACCAGACTTCTTCATACTATCCTGAATGAGGGCATAACATTCTGACAGAGTGTTGCTTACCTGCGCGAACTCTTTCTCCTTAAGCCCATCGTTTTTTGTGCTGACAAATTCAAACACGTTATCCAGTTGCCTCCACGCGCGCTTTGCGTTCAACATCACCGTTTGTAGCTGTATGTGGAACCGGTAACGTTCGCACAGTTCATCACCATCCGGACAGTCGCCCGTCAGCTGCGCCATGCGCAAATGCGCCTGGAACACATCCTTATCAAACACCTTAAACCACGCCTCATCGGTGTCCAACTCGGCCTTCATCTTATCAATCAGTGCATCCAACTCAGTCTTCGGGTAGCTCTCACCGCGAAACTCGATATTCTTGCCCTGGACCTTCACCTCAGGTCCGGGTGAAGCCGCACCGCCCTGGACCACCATGAGGGCCGAAATCTCCTTGAGACGTGTGCTGTGCGCTTCAAGGTACTGCTTGTAGGTTGTGTTGTAAAGTGCATCGAAAAGGCTCGCGATCTGTGCGGGCTCCATTGTATTCTCATCGTTGTAGCCATGCAGCTCCTCAATCGAGATATCGATGGGCCGGCCGTCATATATGCCTTCGTAGCGCTCGTTCTGATCCATCTCGGCGTTCTCTTCATCGATGAACTGCTGAACATGTTTCGGATCCCCCATCGACGTTGGCTCAAGCTTCAACGTGTGCTTGTAGACCAACTCCGTCATTTGCTTACGAAGCTGATCCTCATTTTGGAACAGAAGCCAGGGGGATCGATCATCTTCGATGCTGCGCACATAGACCAATTTGGCATTCTGTTCTCTATCGAAGTTGGACGGATGAGATGCCCACATGCGATTCGGATCAGCTTCGTCGTTCGCGACCTCGAACACTTGTGTCTTCACCGTCGGGTCGACCGGAAGAGTCGGAGAGGTACCTGCATTGGGATCTTTGCTCAACGCGCGTACGTGATCGGCGGCGCTTGTCTGGTGAAAGTAGAAATCGCTCGTAAACAGTCTATTCTCAGCCGCGACACTTACATCGCGATAGGCAAGGCTCTGGCACGCCGATAGAAAATCTAGCTTCTTAAGGGCGTGAATGAGAGAATCGCTGCCTGTGATGCTGACCGCGACAAGATCCGCATGAAACTCCATCTGGCGGGAGAGAGCGCTCTGCTGAAAGTTGACAATGCGAAAAGCAAGCGCAAGTATTTTGCGCAGCACCCACAGCACTGCCGAGATGGCCCATGCGAAGATTGCGATGCGAATGTTGGTGCGGCGCGCTTTGGCAAGCAGTTCGTCCAGAACATCCCTCTGGTAGACAATGTCGTAGACCACATGGTTTGCGACGTAGACGTAGCTGCCAATGCGCATGGTGCTCTGGGAGAAGTGACCGAACTCATGCGCAATAACGGCCTTGAACTCGCTGAGGTTAAGGCCATCCACGAGGCCAAGCCCGATAACCAGGTTCTTCTTGACCGGAAAGATGAGGCTTAAAAGCGAGCTGTTGTAGGAGACACTTGCATTCACCTCCGGCGATACATAGACGCGCAGCGGAAACGGCGCCTTCGTGTCCTCGCATATCTGCCTTATAAATGCAAATAGCTCCGGATGCTCCTTTTCTGTTACCTCAATGCGCATTGCGTCCTTATCCCGACGCCACTTAACGAGAGATCGGGCCAGGAAGAGAAATACAATGAATGCGATAAGGGCAGCCGTAGGTCCCCAGTCCCTGTTTGAGCCGGGCGCGTACTGAACCGGGTTGATCATTGTATCTACACCCCAGTAAACAATGTACGCGCTGCCTACAACCAACCCGAGGTAGAAGATGATGAAGATGGCAAGGCTTATGAGGACAATGACTACCTGCCGTCTGTAGGTCTTGCTGGGAACGGTTAGGTCGGGCGGGACGCCCTGAACACTCGGCGGATACAGGCTGTTAGTCGTCATCGCACCACCTTTTCGAGTCGCAGGCCCCTCCACGCCGCAGACGCTGAAGGAGTAGTCGTTGATATTTCGGAACAGTGACGCGAACTATTTGCAGGCATCCCTACTTGATTCCTGCTTGGCATGGGGTGGGACGGTAATTTGGAGGTGTAGGTATTGGGTGTCGGGTTTTGAGTGTTAGGACGGAGAAAGCATGCCTGCCGGATGGAATAGGTATTGGGTGTTGAGGTATCGGGAGTTAGGACGGAGAATGCCCGCATTGTATAGACGCACCGCGGATCGGTAATTAATCAACACTGTCTTGGTATGCCCGGCGTTTTGGCGATGCAAGGTATGCTGAGACTACAGCGCCAAAATGCGCACTTTGATTTATATGTTATAGGAGGAGAGCATGCGGTCGAAGAAGCTGAATATTAACGCCATCTACCTTGTAATATGCGGTATCGCGGCCATCACGTTTTGCCTGCTCCTTGTGCTACCAGGCACTGGCTGGCTGGTCCGCTACCAGGTGAAGATACTCACGCACCGTCCTATCGACCTGATTCTGCTCCTGAAAGATATGGGCGTCAAGGAACTTCCCGGCGTCGATGGGGACATTCCTCCCCAGATGGACGTGCTGGCGAACAGGGCACTAGATAATAGCTACCAGGAACAGCTGAGCGCAGCGCTTTCAGCACCATATGGCAAGCAGGTCAACATGTTGGTGGCGCTGGCACAGAAGTGCAACGGTGCGGAAAGAGCGGAGGCGCTTGCGCATGCACTGAGGCTAGATACGATGGGGACCATCCGCATTCAGAGAGACGATGAGGTCTCAGCCTACTGGGGAGAAACGGCATCTACCTACGCACCGGCCAGGGAGACTCCCCGAAGCGAATTCGAACTGTTCGACCGTACTGCGGCCGAAGGAGAGCGCCTGGACCCGGACAACGCCTACTTCCCGATGATGCGCGCCGTAGGGTTGTTCGCAACCCACCGGGATGCAGAGGGACTTGAGGCAATCCGGCGCGCCGGAAGTAAGACAAAGTACGAGGATTATGCGATGAATGACGCAGTGGTTCGGCTGGCTCATCTTGAGCGAAGGGCCGGAAGGCAAACATCCATAGCCTCTCTGATGGTGATCGCCTCGGCCCTGTTTCCGCACTACGCACAGTTGCGCGCATCCGCTCGCTTCGTGGCCTATTCGGCTTCTAAGGCAGAGCAGGCAGGCAGAAATGAGGAGGGGTTCGTTCTCAGGAGGGCGATGATGCGTTGTGGCAGCATGATGCGCGTTCAATCTCGCTCGCAGATCGGCTCCCTGGTCGGGGATGCCATCGTACCAATCTGTATGCAGACGAATGAGTCGCATTATGGAGGTATCGGCAAGACAGCATGGAATGCGCTGACCCCGGAACAGAGGCGCAGCCGGAGAATAGAGCTCTACACAGCGTACTTGAAGCGGACAGGCCATCCGGAAGAGGCTCCATGGGTAGTTCAAGAGCAGGCTATGGGCGATTTGGCCCGACATATTGGCCAACAGGCGATCGATTCTGGGCCTATGGGGAGCCAGACGCTTGGCACGATATTTCGTATGTTTGGTGGAACCATGCTCGTGCTGGCTAATGCGGCAGAACTTCTTCTGCTATGTGGCGCAATGTGGATATGCAAGGGAAACCGCTCGGCGGAGCGAATAGCGCTGGTTACCCTGTTGTTGCTATTTGTAATCTGCGCGTTCCGCATGGAATGGGCGCCGGCAATGGTAGGGTTGCGAGAGGTAGTGTCGAACCTGAGCGACCCTAATGCTTCGACCCTGAACGGCACATCCGCCAGTCAGTTCGTGTTCAGCGTTTTCAGTGGATCTCCGGTAGTTGTGCGCTTTGTGGCCATCTTTGGCTGCCTCATCGGCCCGGTATTCGCAGTTGCTGTGCTGACAATCATGCGCCTTGCGAGGGGAAAGCAGGAGGAGTCTGTTATTGCATCAGGTCTGCGCAGAGGTGGAGCTGTCATTGCGATGCTATTGGTTGCAACCTATGCCCTTGCGCTTGCGGGCCTCGTTAAGGAAGAGACTGCACAGCGGAGGGCACAACTTCGCATGATGCAGGGAGAGAGCGCGTACTATTCAGAGCTTGTTGGCAAGCCCTGGCCCCCGGCCGCACCAGAACCGGTTGGCGAGCATTAATCATTGGAGGTGTGGGGAAAGCAAGGAGTTTGGGGAGGACATATTTAATATTGCATCGAGCGCAAATAGGTATTACAATACGATTACCATTTGAAAATGAGCATCTCTGGACCGATAACGGCAACCATCTCTCCGCTGGCATTTGCGCGTCGACCGCCGATGCGAGGTATTCTGAAATGCCCAGCAGAATTGCAAGCTGAGTCGCCTTGAAGGAGGTGAGTATGCGGGCCAAAAAGCAGGATGTTAAAGCCATATACCCCGTGATATTTGGTGTCGGGGTCATCATTCTCGGTCTGCTTCTTGTCCTGCCAGGAACGGGTTGGCTGGTCCGTTACCAGATTAAGACGCTCATTCGCCCGCCAACCGACCTGGTTCTGCTCCTGAAAGATGTGGGCGTTAAGAACCTTCCCGGAGTCGATTTGGACGTTGCTCCGGAGGTTGATGTGATGGCGAATGTCGCACTGGATCACAGCTATCCAGAGCAGTTGAACGCCGCACTCTCGGCACCACAGGGCGCTCAGGTCGGCATGCTTGTAGCCTTGTCACGCCATTGCAGCGGAGCAGAGCGCGTGGAGACATTGGCGCATGCCCTGCGGTACGAAACAATGAGTTCCTACTTGGACTTCAGAGACGACGAGGTCTATGCCTTCTGGGGAGATCAGCCTTCCGCCCGTAACGCCACGGTGAAAGAGATGCCCCGCAGCCAATTTGATCTTTTCGACAGTCTTGCCGCTGAAGGCGAGCAACTGGATCCGAACAACGCCTATTTCCCGATGATGCGCGCTGTAGCGTTAATCGCCGCGCACCGGGATTCGGAGGGGTTGGAGGCGATCCGGCGCGCCGCAACCAAGCCAAAATTCGAAGACTATGTGACGGACGAGGCTAAGTTTCGGCTAGCTCACCTGGAGCGACGCTCCGGGAGGCAGACATCTATGGCGACTCTTATGGTGATTGGTTCAACTCTGTATCCGCACTATGCACGGCTGCGTTCCGTTGCACGCTTTGTGGCATATTCGGCTGCAAAGTCGGAGCAGGCAGGCAGAAATGAAGAGGGTTTCGTGCTGCGGAGGGCGATGATGCGCTGTGGCAGCATGATGCGAGTGCAGTCGCATTCTATTGTCGGCTCCCTGGTCGGGATAGCCATTGTTCCGATCTGTATACAGACCCTCGAGTCGCAATATGGAGGTATCGGTAAGACCGCCTGGAAGGCACTGACTAACGACCAGCGTCGGAGACGACGTGAAGAGATCTATACGGCTCACCTGGTCCGGATCGGTCATCGAGAAGAGATGCCATGGGTGTTGCAGGAGATGGCATGGGATGACGAGACGAAAGAGATTAGTAAGGAAGGATTGAGTCGCGGCCCCATGGGGCTCCACTCTCTTGGGGTGATTTTTCGCGCCTTTGGGGGCACATTGTTCCTGCTCTCCAACGCAATTGAGCTCCTGTTGCTATGCGGGGCGATGTGGTTATGCAAAGGAAACCGCACGGCCGAGCGAATAGCGCTCATACTTCTGTTGCTGGTATTTGTAGTCTGCGGCTTACGTATGCAGTGGGCACCCGCGATGACAGGGATGTACGAGGTTGCAACGAATCTAAGTGAACCATCACCGGCCCTGGGCAGCATCACCCCCAGTCGGTCCGTATTCAGCCTCCTGGGTAGATCCACAACCATTGTTCGTGGAGCAGCCATCTTTGGCTGTCTCATCGGGCCGCTCTTCGCACTTGTTGTGCTCGCGATCATGCGGCTGGCCCGAAGAGAAGAGGAGCAGTCTGTGGTCGGGTCTGGGCTGCGCAGGGGTGGCGCCGTCATTGCTCTTATCCTCTTAGGAAGCTATGCTATGACGCTGACTGGAGTCATCCGGGACGAGAACGGGCTCCGCGACTCACAACTTCGCATGATGCAGGCGGAAGGCCCCTACTATGCCGAACTTGTGGGCAAGCCCTGGCCCCCGGCGCCGGTTGAACCGGTAGGCGGGCACTAGCAAACAGGCATGGTTTGTCGACCTGAAGTCAGCATCACAGCATGGTTGCAGGCGTGTATCCATCCAATTATTGGCCTACGTGCACCGTCACTTCTTCGTTTTCTTCTTCTGCTCCGGAATCGGAGTACTGTTTCGGGTGGGTAACGGCGGCAAGATTGGGCTGCTGTTGCGACGCACGCAGCAGATTATCAACTTCCACATTGTTTGAATCCGATGCTGGGCGAAGTAAATGGTCCTCTTGTGTGGAGGGTTGCGACGCTCGTAAAAGCGATTCCGAACTCAGGTTATCGCGAAGCCGCGACTCAACTACCTCTACACAGGCGGAAGCAGCCTCGCGCACCTCCGCACTGGCACGCCCACTAAGTCCGCCCTTCGCCAGGGTGTGTAACAGGCTTAGGTCGCCTGAACCACCTGCTGTCTTAAGTAGTTGGATCAAAATGAGCACGAGTGATACGTTGTTTGAACGGAGATGCATCCTGAGTGCCGTCCTCTCCGATCCCGATATATCGACATAGTCCTCGGGTGCCAGAGTCTTAATACCCTCCAGCAGCGCAGCTTCAACATCGTCGGCATTTACATCCGGTTGGTACACGCGTCTCGCCAGCGCTAGAACGGCCTCGCGCCGCTTGCCCGTTAGCGCATTTACTCGCGCAACTAGCGGCCCCAGCATCCGTTTGTCCTTAAGTTTTACCGCGCAGTAACAGAGAGCATTCTGAAGTCTGGGGTTGGCAACGAGCTTCGGAAATAGCATGGAGTAGGCCACCAGAAACCCGACGAAGAGCAGAAATCTAAATGGCACGGGCAGCCCACCTGCATTACCAAATGTTAGCCATACCGGTCCGAATACCATGGGAACCGAGACTACTGCAAACCAAATTCCCATGCGAATCAGTAATTTTTGCGGCTCTTTACGCAAGATCGCGACCAACTCATCCACCTGCGCTGAGTTTATGCTCTTGAGCGCCTCTTTTGCCTTCTCTCGATCTGATGAATGGCGGCTACAAAGACCGTCAAGGATCGCCTGCATGCTCTGCGGTTCGGGTAACTCGGTTGGTGTGTTGATGTTATGACTCCTCCTCGTATCCTACGCAACTCGATCTACTATCTGCGTCCGCAGTTGCCGCTCTATTGCACCGATACTGTTCCAAGCCAACATTCCAATCCAACTCCCCTTGACAATTTTTTGACTCTCTGTTAATATATTACCACTATGGTAATATATTAACAGAGTGGTAAAGGATTAACACCCGATGCAGTTTCCCGACAGCCTTGGCCGGCGAGAGCGACAGATATTAGAAGTGGTGTACAAACTGGGATCTGCATCAGTTAACGACGTGCTCTCCGAGATCCCGGACCCGCCCAGCTACTCTGCGGTCCGCACATTCTTGAGATTGCTTGAGAGCGACGGACACCTCACGCACACTCAGGATGGCGCAAAGTATATCTACCATCCTACCCGGCCCCGAACTCCTGTGGCCCGCGAGGCGCTCTTCCGGCTCATGGAGACGTTTTTCGGAGGACGACCGGAACAGATCGTCAACACCCTGCTGAGCGATGAACAGCTCCGTCTAAGTGACGAGGATCTGGAGCATCTCGGCGCGATGATCGCGGAAGCCCGGAAGAGAGGTCAGGAAGAATGCAAGAGTTCTTAATCGAAATGTACCTGCGCTGGACTGGCATCTGGATGCTTTCGGCCATCGGGTTCTATCTCCTTCGACGCCGGGCTGCATCTCTCAGGCACCTGTTGTGTGTCCTCTCGCTGGTGGCTCTCGCCCTTGTGCCAGTTGTTCAGCACACGGTACCGGCGCTCAATATTCTGCCGCCTCAGGCCAATGATTCTGCATGGAGTGATCGGATGGCGGTTACCCAACCATACGGCGCCAACGATGGCGGAAGCACACAGCGGTACCCGAAAACCGCGTCCAATATTGCGCAATCGGCGAATTCGGTAAGCAACTCCGCGAATATCTCTGACGGGTCGGTCACCACCTCCGGCACCCTGGGCAGCCACAGATACGGGTGGTACAGTCGCCTCAGCAAAGACGCTCTGCCGCTTCTACTCTGCATCTGGATGGCAGGAACCGCGACGTTGACCTTCAGGCTATGGATGGCGCTCTACC
>Ga0182012_10005958_pt1 | contig 12482 bp, 8 predicted proteins | sample 612S2SmetaG_FD_120486 | JGI IMG/M metagenome (GOLD analysis project Ga0182012, IMG submission 120486) | Permafrost microbial communities from Stordalen Mire, Sweden - 612S2S metaG | ecosystem: Environmental > Terrestrial > Soil > Wetlands > Permafrost | place: Sweden: Stordalen | collected...
GAGAAGATTCGCAACCGTGGAAGCGTGGGCCTTCAGGTCCAGGAAAAATGCAACAAAAGCTTCGGGCTTTAGCCCCTGAACAACTCGCGAAGGCGGGCGCAATTCTTACGTTCGTCACCCTCGCCCCGCTCGTTCCATGGACACTTCGCAACCTGCGAACGATGCATCAATTCCAGCCGCTCGCCCCGCGCTACGCCAATCAACCCGGAGAATTCGTCTCCATGGGATTCAATCGCTGGGTCAAGACATGGATCGCCGACTTTTCCTCGACCGAAGACACCTATTGGGTCGTTCCCGGCGACAACATCGATCCCAATGCGCTGCCCAATCGCGCCTTCGATTCTGCGCAGCAACGCGAGCAAACTCTCCAACTCATCGCCGACTACAATCAGACCCAAGCCATCGACGCCCCACTGGACGCACGTTTCGCGCAACTCGCCGACGACCGCATCCATGCCCATCCACTGCGCTACTACGTCGAACTGCCCCTGCTTCGCATCGCGGACATGTGGCTTCGCCCACGAACGGAGAAACTGCCTTCCGACACGCGCTGGTGGCATTTCGACGACGATCCCAGATGGCTCGCCTTGGCGCTTGCTCTGGGCGCGATCAATCTCTTCTACGTTGGCGCCGCGCTTGCGGGATGGATTCGCAACTTCGTCAATCCCATCCTTCAGCCCCATTACCAGTTGCTCGTGCTCTTCGTCCTGATGCGATCCCTATTCTTGGGCACGCTGGAAAATCCCGAGGCGCGCTATACCCTCGAATGCTATCCCGTGGTCATCGTATTCGCCGCGGTGTTTCTTTCGCGCCGCCGTCCGCTCTGACTGTCGGTCAACTCGACCATGTAAATATTTGTAGCGTTCGCTACAGGATTCTGTATACTTGCCGACCAAGACCCAGTAAACCGTTTCAGTGACGCGTTTCTCAACGGTTCGAAAATTGCAATAAGGCTGGCACTGCTGGAAGACGGAACGACCGATGCTCTTCAATCGCATGCTTTCCAATCTTAAGTTGCGAGGTAATCCGGTGTTTCACATCCCCCGTTTGCACACTCCGATTCTCGTCATTCTTGCGTTGCTCACGTTACTCCCTCTTGAGCCCAAGGCTTCAGCGCAACAAGCCACTGCGCAGATCAACGGCACAGTGAAAGACCCTTCCGGCGCGGTCGTCGTCGGCGCGAAAGTCACTCTGCGCAATACCGATACCACTATCGCGCACACTGTCGCGACCGATCACATGGGAGCTTATTCGTTCACCCTGGTTGGCATCGGGAAATACGAGCTGGACGTCGAGCACCCCGGATTTGAGAAGTATGTGCAGAGCGGAATCACTTTGCAAATCAACCAAAACGCCAAGCTGGACGTGAATCTTCAAGTGGGAGCCGGCAATCAGACGGTCGAAGTCTCCGGCGACGTCACCCAGGTCGATACCATCACTGCCACGCTCGGCAAAGTCGAAACCACCGAGCGCATACTCGCTCTGCCTTTGATCGAACGCGATACCATGCAGCTTGGCTTGCTGCAAGCTGGCGTATTTGCGCCCGATCAGGACGACGGCTCGGGCAATCCTTTCTCCGTGAGCGGTCAGCGTTCCGAGTCCATGACGTTCCTCATCGACGGCGCCGACAATAACGACTTCCTGGGTAACAATCAGGTCGTCAATCCCAATCCCGACGCGGTTGCGGAATTCAAGATTCTTACCAACAACTACACCGCCGAATATGGACGCACCTCCGGCGGCATTGTGAACCAGGTCATCAAGTCGGGCACCAATCAGATTCACGGCTCAGCCTTCGACTTCTTCCGCAACACCGCGCTCGACGCAAGCGACTATTTTTTGCAGGAAGTGCCCGTGCTGCGCCGAAACATTTTCGGCGGCACCATTGGCTTACCCATCATCAAGAACAAAATGTTCTTGTTCGCGTCCTACCAGGGCGCACGGCGCAGCGAAGGCCAGAATCCCGGGCCCATCACGGTGTTGAGCGCAGCTGAGCGTACCGGCAATTTCGCGGAACTACTGCCTCAGGGGGTTCAGCTCGTGAACCCGACGACCGGCGCGAATTACCAAAATAACCAGGTCCCCGTCGATCCTGTCATCGCGAATTACATCAACGATTATCTACCACTACCCAATCGCCCGGGCAATATCTTCATTGCCGATCCGGTCGCGAACATTCGGGACAACCAATACATTTTCCGCTTCGATTACAACGTCACTCAAAAAGACCTGATCTCGGCCACTTACATCGTGGACAACAGTCCGCAGCAATATCCTTTTGTCGTCGGTTCTTATGGCGGCGATGTGCCGGTTGGATCGGGAGAAACGGACTCGTACCAGCAACAGGCTGTGAATGTCGCCTGGACGCGGACCATCACTCCCACTCTCGTAAACGAAGCGCGCATCAGCTTCAATCGTTCCGGCAGCCTGAACGCCGTGCCGACGAATACGACGACGCCTGCGCAGTTGGGCTTCAGCAACGTCAATCCCGATGACCCGCATGGCGCAGCTCCGCCTCCCATGGAAGTCAACGGAGCCTTCAATCTCGGTCCCAATCCTGGCGGCCCGACCAGCATTCACGACTCCACTTACCAGTATCAGGACACGATTTCATGGACGCATGGCCGGCACGACATGAAGTTTGGGGGCGACTTTCGCTGGGTTGAAGACAACTTCAATTTCGATTACTACAACAACGGCAGCTACTTGTTCCAAGGCGACTACACAGGCAGCGATCTCGCCGACTTCGTGGGCGGATTCTTCTACAACTACTACCAGTTTTCGAACGCCGTTTATGGCATTCGAACCCACTCCTACTACGTCTTTGGGCAGGATTCATGGAAGCTCACCAAGAATCTCACGCTCAGTTATGGGTTGCGCTACGAATACAACGCGCCGCAAACCGATCCGCACAATGAAATCATCGGTTGGTATCCCGGCCGGCAGTCCACCGTATATCCCGACGCGCCTCCGAACTTCCTTTACCCCGGTGACGCTGGAACGCCAAATAAAGGCTTAATTTTCCCCGACAAGAATAACTTTGCCCCACGCTTCGGTTTTGCTTGGGACACCTTCGGCAACTCGAAGTTCGTGGTGCGTGGGGGCGGCGGTATCTTCTACGACATCGAAGACGGCGCGCTCAATCTGCAATTTGGCGGACAGCCTCCCTTCGGATATGTCGCCAACATTTATCCGAGTTGGCAGGGAGTGACGCCAACTTCGAACGGCTCCTTTGTCTCTGATCCATTCACGCCCTCAGGGGCAAGTAACCCGTTCCCCTTCGCCGGCAAAACGGGCACATTCTTCGATCCTAAGATACCATTTGCCTACGTTGTGACCCCTCACTTCCGCACGCCTTATGCGGAAAACTTTAACTTCGGATTTCAATATCAGGCGACGAAGTCCACCGTGGTCGAAGCAGTCTACGTCGGCAGCCTGAGCCGCAAGTCAATCCTCTCGGCGGAGACGAACTACCCAACGCAAGCCAACCTTACACAGCAATATTTGGCGGGAGGCTACTACGGGTTGAACCCGGAATGCGCGCGTCCACTCGCTGCGTGTGATGTGAACGGCAATCCTACCGGCGCGCAAGAAATCCTGACCAACCTCAGCGAAGGCAGCTCCTCGAGCAATGAATTCCAACTCACGGTCGATCAGCGACTGAGCCACGGTGTGCAATTCCGCCTCGCCTACACCAACGCGAAGACCATCGACGATTCGTCTGGCTTCCGCGCCCGCTCTTCCACCTTGACCGATCCCACCAATCCGGCTGTAGATCGTGGCCTGGCGGATTTCGATGCGCCCCAACGCCTTGTCCTTAGCCCCATCTGGGAGTTGCCGTTGGACAAGCCGTTCCACAATTCGATTGCAAAGAAAATTGCGGCGGGATGGAGTGTGGCCACCATCGCGACCTTCCAGTCCGGCAATCCATTTACGCTTTTCTCTGAAAACAATTCCAGCCAATTGGACAGTTATCTCGATCGGCCTGACGTGACCGGACCGATTCAGAAATTCAGCAACCTGCGTCAGCAGCAGACATTCTCGCCCAACTCAAACGGAATACAGGGGAGCTGCCTGACTGGAACAGTAACCGGAATCTTTCTTTTCAATCCGACCAACCTGGTCTGCTCGGTCGGCAACCCGATTGGGCTGCCCTCCGACCCGAACCTTACCCCGGGTGGTGTACCGCTCTTCACTCACGGCAACATGGGACGCAATGTCCTTCGCGGGCCGGGTATCAACAACTGGGATTTCTCCATTGCCAAGGAAATCAAGTTAACGGAAAGCAAGTCCATCGAGTTCCGCACAGAATTCTATAACGCCTTCAACCACGTACAGTTCAACAGCCCGACGCTTCAAGCCGGAGCGATAGGCGACGGCGGCCAGTTCGGACAAATCACCAGCGACCGCGGCTCACCAGGCCAAACCGGCGACGGCGCTCGCATTATTCAGTTCGCCCTAAAGATTTATTTCTAGGAAAGATCGATTAAAGAGGCCTTCCTCAGTGGACCTCAGTGCAACCTCCGTGACCTCTGCGGTAGAGAGTTTAAAAACCTCGACCAAAGAGATCACCGAGGTCACACAGAGTTTCGCGGCAGAATTCTCGCGAAGCCCCTACCCGTTCAAACGCGCCATCATCAACTCGCTGTAACGCAAGCCCGACGCCGCACCCGACGGAAACGCCTCATTGATTCGGTGTAGGTCATCCGTCGTTAATTCCACGTCGAGAGCCGCTGCATTTTCTTCGAGATACGTCCGCCGCTTAGTTCCCGGTATCGGAACAACTTCCTGCGCCAGCACCCATGCCAGCGCCAGCTGCGACGGAGTGCATCCCTTCTCGTTCGCAATTTCATTCACTCGCCTAACCAGTTCCAAATTCTTCTCGAAGTTCTCCCCTTGAAAGCGCGGCGAATGGCGGCGGTAGTCGTCTTCCGGAATGTCTTCGAATTTCTTGAACTGTCCTGTCAAGAATCCTCGTCCGAGCGGGCTGTAAGCGACAAATCCGATGCCCAGTTCATGGCAAGTCGCCAGAATTTCTTCCTCCGGATCGCGCGTCCACAGCGAATATTCGGTCTGCAGCGCCGCTATAGGATGTTCCTTGACCGCTCTCCGCAGCGTTTTCGCGCTGGCCTCAGACAGTCCCAGATAGCGCACCTTCCCCACTGCAACCAGCTCCGCCATCGCCCCAACGGTCTCTTCAATCGGCGTGTCCGGATCGACCCGGTGCTGGTAATACAGATCGATCGTCTCAATCCCCAACCTCTGCAAACTCGCATCACACGACTTCCGCACATAATCCGGCCGCCCGCTCACCCCGCGAGCATTAGGATTGGCGGGGTCGCGCACGATGCCGAACTTGGTCGAAATTGTAAATTTTTCGCGCTTGCCCTTGATCGCCCGGCCCACCAACTCTTCATTCGTATAAGGCCCGTAAACGTCGGCGGTATCCAGAAATGTAATTCCAAGGTCGAGCGCCCGATCAATGGTCGCGACCGACTCGTCGTCATTCTGTGTCCCATAAAACTCCGACATGCCCATGCATCCCAAGCCCATGGCCGAAACCGAAAGACCACTCTTTCCCAAATCAAACGTTTTCATGCGCCGCTCCTGTTCAATGATTCAGGCGAAGCCCGCAATGCCTGCTAAAATGATTAGTAAGACTAGTATGTAGGATACCGAAACTTCCGCTATGCCTCTTTACGAATACGAATGTAAGAAGTGTCACCACCGCTTTGAGCGGATCGTGAAGTTCTCCGACAAGCCGATGAAAAAGTGCCCCGACTGCGGAGGCGCCGTCGAGCAACTTATTTCCGCGCCTGCCGTCCAGTTCAAAGGCTCCGGCTGGTATGTCACAGACTACGCCAAGAAGTCCGGTTCCGCAGCTTCGGTAGGAAACTCCAACGGCGAGTCCTCCAGGTCGGACAGTGGCGATTCTGACAGCGCCAGCAAAGACTCCAGCTCGAAAGAATCAGGAAGCAAAGAAACGTCGGCAAAAGATTCGACCTCAAAAGATTCGTCAAGCAAAGATTCCTCGAGCAAAGAATCTTCCAAGGAATCGCCCAAGAAGTCCAAGGCCGAATCTTCGAGCAAGAAATCCAAGTAAGCGCAAAGATGGCATTCGCTCCCCAAAGCTCGGGCAACTCGCGCAAGGGCAAAGGCGCTCCGCCGGCCGAAACCAGCGAGGAAGCGTCCTATCTCAAGTCCCTCGGCGACAAACAACTTCCCGTCAGCGTCAAACTCTTGGGCGGAGAAGTCGTGCGCGGCTGGATCGAATACTACGACCAAAACATGATCCGCTTAACCCGCCAGGGCGAGCCCAATCTCTTCATCTATAAGCACGAAATTATGTACATCGCCGAAGATGGCGGAAAGCGAATTAAATCCTGAAGACTTCTGTTGCTACTCCCATCCTGACCAAAAACTTCTTACCTGCGATGTCTGAAATTGCCCGCGAGGCGGGTGCATTGCTTATGTCGCACTTCCGCAATCGCGTCGCCATCGAATACAAGGGCGATGCGGACTTGGTCACTATCGCCGACCGCCAGTCGGAAGCGCTCATTCGCGAACGTATCCGCGCTCATTGGCCTGACCACGACGTTCTCGGCGAAGAAGAAGGACTCAAAGACACCGGCAGCGATTACCGCTGGTACGTCGATCCGCTCGACGGCACCACCAATTTCGCCCACGGCTACCCCGTATTCTGCGTTTCCATGGCGCTCGATTACAAAGGCGAACGCATCGCCGGCGTGGTTTACGATCCCACTCGCGACGAGCTTTTTTCCGCTGAGCAGGGAAGCGGCGCTTACCTCAACGGTCAACCCATCCACGTCTCCCGCACCCCCAAGCTTGCCGAATCACTGATCGCCACCGGATTCCCCAGCCACAAACGCAACAAGAATCCCAACATCCACTTCTACCACCAGTTCACCTTGCGCTCGCATGGCGTGCGCCGCGCCGGTTCCGCCGCCCTCGACCTCTGCTACGTCGCCGCCGGACGCTTCGACGGCTTCTGGGAATTCAATCTCAAGCCCTGGGACGTCGCCGCCGGAGTTCTGCTGGTACAGGAAGCGGGCGGCCGCGTCACTCGCTTCGACGGCAGTCCCTTCGAGCTGGCGGGCGATCAAACCCTGGCCACGAATCAGCTCGTCCACGAACCGCTGATGCAAGAGTTCGCCGCCATCTTCGCCGGGCGCGGCTTGGAACCACTGCCCGATCCCCGCGACTACAAGCGTTCTTGATGTAACATGCTCCTTCGACATTCGTCGTCAGGGAGACCCCATGTTCCAATCCGATCTGCTCCGAGACAAACGCATTCTCATCACTGGCGGCGGCACTGGCCTCGGCAAAGGCATGGCCGAGCGCTTCCTCGAACTGGGCGCGACCGTCTACATCTGCGGACGCCGCCATGACGTTCTCGAATCCACCCGCGCCGAACTCGATGCCAAGTTTCCCGGCCTCATCCACTCCACGGTCTGCGACGTGCGCCAACTCCCCGTCGTCGAAGAAATGATCGAGACCATCTGGTCGCGCGGCCCGCTCGATATCGTAGTCAACAACGCCGCCGGAAATTTTCTTGCCCGCACAGAAGACCTGTCTGCCGGAGCTTTCGAGGCTGTCATCGGCATCGTGCTCATGGGCACAGTCAACGTCACCATGGCCGCCGGACGCCGCTGGCTGCGATCCGCTCACTCTGGTACTGTGCTCAACATCGCCGCGACCTACTGGCACACCGGCTCGGCTTACGTCGTCCCCTCGGCCATGGCCAAAGCCGGAGTCGTCGCCCTCACCCGCAGCCTCGCCGTCGAGTGGGGCAATCGCAACATTCGCATGAACGCCATCGCGCCCGGCCCGGTGCCGACCGAAGGCGCGTTCTCGAGCATGCTGCCCATCGCCGATCTGGAAAAAATCGCGCTCACCCGCAATCCTCTGGGACGCTTCGGTACCATCGCCGAACTCGCCAACCTCGCCGCGTTTCTGGTTAGCGACTTCTCCGGCTACATCAACGGCGAAGTCGTCACCATGGACGGCGGCGAGTGGCTCCAGGGCGCAGGCGAATTCGGCGATGTAGGACGCTTAGTCACAGAAGAACAATGGCAATCCATCAAGCCCAAAAAGAAAACCAAATAACCGGTTAAGTGTGGGGCGGACACTCCTGTCCGCCGCCGTTGACCTTCGTCCGCTGACTACAGAAAATATGCCGCGACAAAGCCACCGCGTTGAAACCTTAGCTCGATCGCCGAACCCATTGGCTTGCGATACACTGTTCGCGTGCGCCAGCGTCCACCCGATCCGGAGTACCTGAAGCTCCTACTGCCCTACGGCGATGTAATTCAAAAGCTCGCGCTGGCCACGCGGAAGCTGATCCTCGAAGAGGCTCCGGAAGCCAGCGAGTTCGTGTATGAGGTCTACACCATCGCCGACCACTTCACCTTCACCGAACGGCCCAGCGATGCGTTCGTCTTCACTACCACGCACGCCAGCTGGGTGAACCTCGGCTTCAACTTCGGCGCGCTGCTACCCGATCCGGAGGGCCTGCTACGCGGCGAAGGCAAATGGATTCGCCACGTGCGCATCGCACAACCGAGCGATCTCGACCGTCCCAGTGTGCGGGAGTTGGTAAGAGCCGCCATCGCCCAAGCCGAACGCCCGGAAGGCAAAGCAGCGAAGCCTCTCACCGTCGTACGCTTGGCTAAGTCCGCCAGGAAGCGCTCAGCTCTGAACCGTCCTACAGTTCGACATAAATCGCGAATAAGCAGCTGACAGGACAACACAGGCGGGGTCACGAAGGTAAATCGTCCAGGATCCCTCCCGTCTCTGTATTTCCCTTGGATGTCATCCTGAGCTCAGCGGACGGCGAGCGAAGCGACCCGTCCGCGCAGTCGAAGGATCCTCACACATTTAGTCCCACAAGGCTAGTTCACAGAACGTACGGTATCTGGCGTTAGCAGAACAAACGAACAGCCCGTGACCTTATAGCACCCCAATATTCCCCGGCGTACTAACTTGGTTGGCTTTTCGTCGGGGAGGACAACATCATATTTAGCGTTGGCCAGGGCGTCGCCAGCTGATTTTAAGTTGTCGCTGCCGCTGATAAATTTGGTATCGGTTACTTCCGGGGAGCCTGTTTTCGGATTACGCGAAAAGAGGATGAAGTATTCTGCCGATCCAGTTATGGCATTGAGTCCATGAATTCTTACCGTTCGGATGCGATTGAGCTCCGATTGATCACGCGAGAATTGTCGCTTTTGACGTTTAGAGATCGCCTCAACATGGTCGCCTACCTCACGGTTCATCGAGAGGAGCCACGCAGCCTTGAGGTAGTTCTCGGCATTCGCGTCATCTCCCATTTGAAAATATACCCAGCCCAGCGTGTCCCAATCAGCGGCTATGGTGTTCATGAGCGACAGGTCGTCTTTCTCCAAGCTTGCGAGATCGATAGATTCCGACTTCTCTTCTTCGTTAGCGACCGCTTTTTGTGCGTATTCCAGCGCCAGGGGTAGATGTTTGCTTGCTTCGGCGAGGCTGTAGGCTGCCGAATTAAGCGACTCATTGCTGGAATCCGCATCGATCGCTTTCTTATACGCAGCCAGCGCGGCGTCATCTTGGCCGACGCCAAGATAAGCTTCGCCGAGACTGAGCTCAACTCCTACATCATCGGGTTTGATACGATGTGCGGACTCGAGCACGGATAACGCGCCAGCATATTGCTTTTCCAGCAAAAGACCGACGCCTACGTTTTCCAAAGCGTCGAAGTCGTCAGGCGCGACTTTAAGAAGTTGCTGGTAGACCTGGATCGCCGCAGGTCGATCGTTAAATCCGAGATAAATGTTTGCAGCGGCTCGATACACGGCCGGATTATCGGGCGCTGAATCGATCGCCTTTTGCAAAGCCAGTTCGCGGCCTTCATGATCCTTCGAATACGAGGAAAAGAAACCGAGCATCAGCCAGGCTCGCGTATATTTTGGATCTGCGACGACCGCACTCCTCAAATTCGATAAAACACAAGGGAGCTCCTGTTTCTGCAGACACCCCTGAGCAGTTTCCGAAAGACGGAGCGCCTCGGCACTGTTTGTGCGAGGAAGTTCTGACATGGTTTGCCATAGTTGGCGAACCTGCGAATTCTGAAGCCCGCCAAGAGGCGGCAAATCGGGGCTTGGCGCGGCCGGATGGCGCGCTGTAATGGGCGACAGTTTGTCGTAGTCATCGGAGATCACCTTGTAGAATTTTTCGTAGTCCAGACGTTCTTGCACCGGTACTTCTTCGAGCTTGACGATGAGCTTACGGTCGCTCACCAGCTTGCCGTCGACGAACTTGTAGGACGCATGGTATTCGGCGAAATCCTTGACTTCATCAATCTGCTTTTGAGGCTCCACGCCATCGTCGGAAGGCACGGTTACTTCAGCATGAAAGAGTTCAGTTCTTGGAGATGCCAGCCAGATCGGAGTTGGGGGATAGTCATCATCCTTCGTTACTGCTGGAATACCAAAGCGTGGTAGTGGAGAAGAGATGCGCCCGGAGGTCCATTCTGGAAAATCCTTTCGCAAGTACTTGTAACTCAGTTTGAGTGGTTCAGCGGTCTTTTCTGGCTCGCTAACCGTCACGTCGCTAACATCGCCGGCAAAACCCGATGCATAAGATAGGCGCTGCGTTAACTCCGTCCATTGCGACGTAGCGACGGAACGGAAGCCTGACCGAAGCAGCAGAGACTCATCGCCATGATCGTAGATTCGATTGATCTTTGCTTCAAGCGTTCCGGAGTCGTCAATCGTTCCCGAAAGAGAGAAGGTTACGACAGGCTTGTTCGACGTGTTGGCCGGAATGTCCGCTAAATTGGCTGTCTCACCACTCCTTATCAGCAACGCGGGGCGGCCATACAACCGCGAGATGAGATCCCCCAGGGGCGCCAGTTCCGGTGTAGTGTCCGCCCAGAGCAGACCCTTCGACGTAACGATGGCCGTAATCACATGATTAAACTGGCCGGGAGAAGGAACCGTCGGATCGATATATTGCTGTGTATTCACCAAGGCCGGGTACGCTTTGATTCCGGCAGCATCCAATAACGCTGCAAATAACGTGTGTTTGTCTTTGCAATCACCGTATCCGTTTTCAAGGACGTCATTCGCAGGATGCGGTTGATAGCGTCCAATTCCCAAACCCACACCGATATACCTGTTTTGAAGACTGACAAAGTCGTAGATCGCCTGAATCTTGGATTGTTCGTCTTTTGCGTCGCGAGTCAGTTGCGCCGCCTTAGCCTTGATCTCGGGCGTTCCCTTGATCTCCTCCATCTGCAATTTCTCGTACCATCGACCGACAGCATCCCAACTCTGAAAGCTGCTGATTAAGACGTCCGCCCGGGGCGAGAAGCCACGTGCATTTTCCCATGTGCGCAGTGATTCGTTCTGCTTGCGCTGTGCTTCAGTTTCCAGCGAGAGATGCTTGTTCGTCCACGTATAAGTGCGTTTTCCTGCTTCGTCCAATATGACCGGAGGATCGCCCACATTGCTATATTTGATTGCGAGGTTGTTAGGGACAGAAAGACTTAATTGCTGCTCTAGAGCGACGTTGTCGTGAGTAAAATTGAAAGCGAACCAGAACTGGCCTGGGGCCAGCGGCTTGTCGACAACCATGTGAGACGAATACTCTAGGACGTCTCCGACGGCAAGTCCCTTTACCGCTAAATGACGTTCATAGAGATCGCTATAAAATGGCGCCTGGCGCGTGACTTCGCTGGCCATGTCCTGAGCGTCATCTGTGGGGGTGTTGACGACGCTGCCGTCCGCTTTCTGTACCCGCACGTAGTCGATGATCAACTTACCGGTCGCCTTCTGGTAAGGAAATATCAATAGACCGTAGTGTTTCAGGCCCGCATCGGATTGAATGCGGACACTAGCCATTTCCCTGTCAACATAAGAACCGCCGGTTTCCACGGTGACGTCAGAGGAGGCATGCTCGATGACGAATGGTTCCCCTGGATAGTCTTTTTTAACGTCACCAGAAAAAGCGGCCCCCTCACTACGTAAGCCGAACAAGAAGAACAGGCAAGTTAAGCAAAGCGCGCGAGATGACATAAGAATACTTGGTGTAAAGGTTTAGCTTGCCTTGAAGAAAAAAGCAAGCAAAAGCGTCTCGCCACGCGACCTCCCGGGCCGTGGAACCGGAAATGCGCCTAGCGAATGGGCGAACAGGCTGCCGGGCGGCTACAATCTACAATTCCCAAAACGGGCCAAACCCGCATGTTTATTGGCCATTTCGCATTATTCTCTTGACACCATTGCTACGACGTGACAACACTAGAAGTATGCTTTCGTCGTCAAACAGCTTCGGAAAGAACGAAACTTCCAAGTCGTTGACAACAAAGATTTCTCACAAAAGCGTCGTCGCAAGTGATTCATTCCAAAGATTTCTAAATCAGAGCCACCTGTAACTCTCTGATTCAAAAGATTTCTCAAAAAAAGGGATTTTGGTTCGGTTCTTAGAAA
>Ga0182012_10005959_pt1 | contig 12481 bp, 10 predicted proteins | sample 612S2SmetaG_FD_120486 | JGI IMG/M metagenome (GOLD analysis project Ga0182012, IMG submission 120486) | Permafrost microbial communities from Stordalen Mire, Sweden - 612S2S metaG | ecosystem: Environmental > Terrestrial > Soil > Wetlands > Permafrost | place: Sweden: Stordalen | collected...
CGGCACCATTGACGGCGCATTGTTCCACGAAGCGCCCTGGTGGCCGGAGAGTAGCGACCAGATTCACTGGCAGTTGCATGTGGCGCTGGAACTTACTGATGACGACGCTACAACTCGCAAGGAGGCGGCGTTGATTCTTCACGCGTTTCGCGATTTGTGGGTCGGCGACCTGTCGATTGGTGGTGAGGCCAGCGGCGGCAGAGGCGTGTTCAAGGGCCTGAAGGCCGATCTGGACTTTCCGGGCAAGCCGAAGTTGAATATGTGCCGCGTCGTCGACGACAATGTGACGGTCGTTTTCGGAGGCAACGATCCAGATCAAGCATGGAAAGAGTGGCAGGCAATTGAGCATGCCCTTGAGCAATAGGCGATGGAAGGGAACTTACTAAGCGATTCGTGGTTGCAAGGCAAACTGCCGGAGGTTTCGTCTTCAGGCATCGCAACGGTTTTTGTGCAGGGCTATCCTTCTACCGGGTTCGGTCGTGTGACCGAGGATTCCGTCGAATGGAGATTATCGCCCGAGGGATCTGTCTTCGATGCCCAATATAGCTTTGACGTCAGGCTATTCGGCGACTTGGGCGAGTACCACCGTTGGTGTCTTGGCAAAAATCAATGGAATGACCGGCTGGCGAAAGTCGATGACGAGCGCTGGAGTTGGCGCGCTCCGGATAGGAAATTCGTGCTTTGGGGCTCGTCGGAAAGGACCGAAAACGGTTGGACCTATCTGACTGAACAGCGTGGCATCAAGCTTTGGGCACCTATTGAGGCGCAGCACAAAAAGCATATTTCCCTCCCGGTTTGGGAGCGGATTGAGGCAGAAGAGGACACAGGTGTGGTGTATATAAAGGACGCGATCTTGCGGCCCTTGGAAGTGGAGTGACAATGCCGCGAGATTTACAAAGCCAGCTTGAAGGCTTGGTCCAACAAAACGATATAAATCTACAAGTCAATAAGCCAACCCCGGACTATTTCTCCACCCGCGTAAGCCCAGAGCGCGCCGGGCAGGCGCCGTACAATTTTGTGCCGTTGCCGGGGGTGATCCATTGGTACAAGGAACCCCCGGTCTCCGATTGCTTTTACCAAGCCACAGACGCCGAGCCTAGATACTCCGGGCATATCGACCTAGATATCAAAGCGTTAACCAGGTTTTACGTACGCGGCATGAGGACCTTAGATGAGTACTTGAGTGATTCTAGTACGAACACTGCGCGGCCCGAGCCCTTCCGGGTTTTCGAACGAAAGATTGCAATTCCTGGCAGCTCGCTACGCGGAATGATCCGTTCCTTGGTAGAGATTCTAAGTGCGGCGCCCGTTGATCCTATGAATGGACATCGGCAGTTGTTTTTCCGGCCGGTGGCATCCGACGATAACCCGGCCAACCCTTCGTTCCAGCCCAGTGCGGTTGCCTATAAGAAAAGGATGTCGAAGGGAACGGCTACGAGGAGTGATCCAATAAGCCCGAACGCTCGTGCCGGTTATGTGAGTGCTCTCGCGGACGGCAGTTGGCAAATTGAGGAGGCGGCTTGGTATCGAGTTGAGAGGAACAAAATGGATGCGGCTAACGCTATATTCGAGCTAGTGGCGCCAACACCAATCTGGTTCCAGCCCCGCGCCTCGCCCGCTTTCGGCGAATATCACAGTCACAACGGTCACTTTTACAGCCTGCCGATTGTGACCGAAATTCGAAGAAACCAAACCCACGGTTACGAAAAAGGTTGGCTGATACGATCTGGCGCTCCTGGTTCTAAATATATGCAGTGGATTGTGGGTGCCAAGACGGGGAAAATAGTCAAAATGGAGAAAGCGGACATCGAGGCATACAAGAACGACCTTCGCTCTGCCCAGCCAAATTTCAAATACGACGATCTGGAAAGCAAAACCCAACCCCAGCCGTGCTTTTTCATTGAATGGCCGGACGCCAAGGGCGGCTGCCACGTTTCTATCGGCCACACGGGGTATTTCCGGCTGCCCTACGAGCGCCTTGTCGGCATGGCTAATCCAAACGCGCGGGCTAAGAACCAAACAAAGTGGGATCTCGCCCAAGCTATCTTCGGCAGAACCGCAGTCGCCGAAGGGGAAGGCAAACGCTGCGGTCAAGCTTCCCGAATTTTCTTCGAAGATGCGATAAGCGAGTGCACTGAGACGGCTAATGAAGTAAATACGGTGCTTTCCAGCCCGAAGCCCACAAGTTATGAGAACTATCTGATTCAAGAAACCGATAAGAAGAAAGATTGCATTCATTGGGACGGTCAGACTGTTCGAACCAAAGACATTTCCGAGACGAACTATCCGGAGAAAGCGATTATTCGAGGGAGCAAACAGTACTGGCATCGAGGGGATGCCGTAAACTTCCAACATGGAACGGGGGCCTCCGCCGTTGTATTCAAGCCTGCGCCGGCAAGAACGGTGCTAAATGCCCGCATTCGATTTGAAAATCTGGACAAAGTAGAGCTCGGCGCAGTCTTGACTGCACTGCAACTGCCCTGCAATTGCGCTCACAAAATCGGTATGGCCAAGCCGCTTGGATTCGGAAGTATCCAAATTCATAGCAAGCTGACCCTACTCGACCGGAAAGCGAGATACCAAAGCATCTTCGCTCGCGAAGCAGGCAAGATCTGTTTGAACACAGGGGCTCGCCTCGCAACGGAACAAGAAGTCCTCACGTTCAAAGCTGATTTTGCAAGCTGGGCAATGGTCCCAGAAATCAAAACGGATCTCTGGACTTATTTGGATTCCGCCGAGGCAGGATCGGGGCGCGCACCACGCCTCAAGGAATTCAAAACTATGCTGCGCTTCGATGTTTCTTCACACAGGAGCTGGGAAGATTCCACAAGTTATCTCGGATACGGCAGCGCAAGAGAGAGGAAGCCGCTTCCGCCTGCCTCGCAAGTTGCTGAGCGGGTCGACGTTGACCAGCAGCAGAAAGAGCATCGCTAATCATGTTCCGCAGCCTTGTTGCCCACCTGCAGCCGGTTGGACGTGCGGCGGTCCAAATCACGCACGGCCGCCAAATGCAGGGCGAGTTCTTTCGCAGACTGGAGGCCATCGACGCACCCGCCGCCGCCGCACTGCACGGAGCCAGAAGCGAGCTGCGTTCCTATACCCTCTCTCAGATTCAGGGCAATTTTCAACCACGCCAAGGCCAGTTGCACACCCAACCGGCTGAACACTATTGGTTCCGCGTCACCGGAATTGACGCGCTGGCGCACTCCGCGATGGATGTCCTTAGTGAGCGTTGCTCCGTTTGGGAGGTTGCCGGTTCGCGATTTCAAATTACCGGCTGGGAAGCGGTTCCTTCGCATGACAACTCCTGGGCGGGCGAGTTGCCAATGGAGCACCTGCTTGCCGTAGCTCATGAATCCATGCTCACCGAGCCAGAGAGTATCTCGCTCGAATTTTTCAGTCCTACAACCTTCGCGCAGGATAAGTCGGCTGCCTGGCGGCGCTCCAGGCCGTTGCCAGACCCCCCGCTGGTTTTCAGGCACATCGCCAATCATCTCGACCGCGCTGGTGCTACAGTAGGGAGGCCTGAAAATTGGGAAGACCTTTTGGAAAACGCCCTCCGGCTGCAACGATTCTCTATCGAGACGCAGCGGCGCATGTTCGGCAACGGCTCGAATTACACAGGCTTTACCGGCATTTGCGAATTTGGTATTCGCCCCGATCTTGAACCGTCAGATCGTCTCTGGCTCCACATGCTCGCAGCCGTAGCATTCTACACAGGCGTAGGCGAAGCCACCGCCTGGGGAATGGGCCAGGTGCGGCGCGTCCCGCTTGCGCGATTCCATTACCGGGGGATTTAATTCAGCGAAAAATCCACCAGTGAAGCTCCATAGTGGGCGGGGTTCATCTCCGCGCCCGTTGCGGCGAAGTACTGCACCCAGAATTTTTGGATTTGCCGCTGCTTTACGTCGCTTACGTTGAGTGTGCTGGCGCCCGCTTTCCAAACGCGCACACCCTTCAAATCGGGCAAACGCCCGCCTGCTCGCTCAGCCGCGATGATTGCGGAAATACGCGTGTCGCTCAGCTCGTCACGGTGGAAATTGTAAAGCTGGGACTCTTCCACCATGTCGCTGAAAATCACCAGCACTTTGCGTTTCGCTTCTTTGGCTTCACCGCTATCCAACACTCGGGCGGCCACCGACAGCGCATTCAAAATCTCCGTCCGATTTGATGCAGGTCCGGCTAACACTTGGTCGAACTGCTTTCGCGCCGCCGACACCGCTGGAGCTACTTCCTTCTTTTGGTGTGTCTCCTCGTCAGACATGATACTATCGGGCGGCGGAATGGCCCCGCGGATGGGAGTGGTGGAGGCGTTCAAAACATCCGAACCAATGGCATCGCCGCGCAAAAGGCCGCTGGTGGAAGCCCAGGCGCTCAGTACCGCGGCATAATCCTTTTGCATCTCCGAACGAATTGCCTCTGACCCCGTGCTGCTTGAGACATCGACCAGCAAGTAGATCGCGGATGCGGGGTGCTTATCGAAATAGGTCTGCACGCCACATCCGCAGACCAGAATAGACCCGGCAAAGGCCAGAAGCGCTGACGCGGTTCTCATTGCGCCGCGCTCACTGATAAAGAACGGGGCGTTTCCTCAGATCCGCCCTCCTGTTCCGGGGATTTCTCTGCCGGTTCGTCCAGAATGCGCTCGGCAAAATGACGCGGCAGTGACACAAGCAAATTCGTATTGACTTTATTGGTTTCGAAATAAGGCGGGCAAAACGCACCCTCCTGCTCTTGGGCGCTTCGAACCCGCCGATTGTACATGTGGTACAGCTTACAAAGCTCCAGGTGCTGGTCGGTCACCCTGTGCGCCTCCGTTTCGCTTGCCACTCGCAAAGATTCGCGCCGCTGTTTTTGCACGCTCAGCTCTTTTTCCAGGTGGTGGTACCGGGCGCGGCAACGGTCCAGCGCTTTTTGGGCGAAATGCACCAGTTCAATGCCGGTCTTGTGCCGTTGGCGGGACAAGAAAGCCGCGCAACCGAATAGCATGATGTTGAATAGGGCAAATGCCCGCATCAGCGTCGCGGAATCATGGATTGCTACCTCCGGATTATTTACCAGGTAAGCGGTGCGAAGCTGCGCGACGGAAAAAATGACCAATACCGCCAGCAAGCAAAGCACAATCATATCCACCATCGCCCGGCGGTCTTTCAAAGGCCCCTTCTCCCACGCAATGCCCAGGAAATGCGCCAGTACCAAAAGCGCGCCGCCGACACATGCCGAAGTCGCCGCAGTAAGTGCGTTGGCATGGTCGCCGAATAATTTGAATGCGCTAAAATTCATTGGCCATTCCAAAAGAAACAGGAAAGCCGTGATCAGCAAATAGCCCGCAACCTGGTTTTTCACGCTTCGCGGCGGTATATCCGGGTAGTACGTCTTGAAGTGGTCGCAAGCTTTTGCATACACTTCGTCGCGGCGCTTTAACTCCTCCGCTGCCGCTGTCTTCTCCCGCTCCAGTTCTCCGATTCGCGTCCGATGCTCCTGGTCCGATTTTTGTAAAGTCCCCAGTATGCCGCGAACGATATTGTCGAAATGCTCCTTCATCGCGCCCAGGTACCATGGCGCAACCGCATCGTTAGCAGCGGGAACTGGTGGATTGAGTTTGCCGTCCCTTTCGGCCTGCCGCCGCACATCCCAACGCGAGTAGGCATGAAACCACCACCCGTATGACAGGCCTTCCCAAAGTGACTTTGTCCACGCCATCTTAGACACCTCCTTGTTTAGTGAATCAAATATATGCGAAAACTGGCGTGGATGGCAATGCTGCAGTTGATGAAAATGTCGCTTCACCTTGGAAAGCGCGCGTCAGCGGCACATCTCACCCTGATTTTGAAATTGCTGGAAACGGAAAAACCGAAAGTCGCGAAAGAACCGCATTGCCGGCATTTTCGTGCCCAATCAAACTTTCAATTGCTGACAAAAGGTCAGCCAAATCCTTTCCATCCGGCACCTGGCTGCACATTCCATGTACCAGAAGCGACTGGTGGCGGTTCCTCACCCTGTCGAACTTGTCCAGGCGTCTGGCAAACTTCGTCTCTCCTAGAAATTCAAGTAATTTCGGTATGATCGGCTGGGCAATCTGCGGAGGGAGATTGCCATAGCCGGGCCGCCGCAGACTCCATTTCGCGTTTTGCATTTCTGCGCTTTTGAGCCAGTCCTGAATTCGCGGATCGGCCTCGCAAACGGCGGTTGCCAAAATCCCATGTTTGCACAAGGCCGCTTGCCCAATCAGTTCCACGCTCCGGAACGCGCGAATCAGGGCGTCGTCCCAATTTCCCAGACACCAGCGCCGCCAGGCGTTCTGAAGCAGGTCCACCGATGCGCGGCGATGCGCATCGGCCATCGACCTAGCGAGCGACCGATGATCTTCCACGCTGGAAAGCTTTTTCGGGCGCGCCGGCTCTTTCGCCAATTCCGCCAGCCAATTCAGCTGCCCCTGCGACGGCACACCCTCCCGCCAAAACGGCAATGCCACGCTTACCTGTCTGGCCAGCGCAACCGCATCCTCATAGTGAAAGCGATCCCATGCTGCCCAAAACCGAGCGATTTCCTGGCCGCCTCGTGCGTCCCTCCGCCCGGGATGGTCTGCCGGAAGCTCCCGCTCGATCTTCTTCAGAAGCTCGGCCGCAGCCACAAACTGGCCCGCGCGTAGGAGTACCTTCGCTTCTGACAAGCCGCGCTGAAAAACAGCTTCCGTCGTCCGGCCATCCAGTGCTCGCTCGGTGCCGGGGATGATAGTGTGTTTTTGGGGATCGCGGTCACCAGAGATATAGCGGATACGATCCACTCCGCGGCTCAAGGCGGCGAGAACCGCCGCAGCGCTCATCGCTTTCGTCCCGCGCGTGTAATCAACGACTATGTCCGAAGCGCGGACGCCAGATTCAATGAGGCGCGCGAGCTCTCTGTCAAAATGCGCGAAGCAGCGGTCTTCATATTCTTCATCGCCCCGCGCCAGCGTCTCGCCCACTTCTAGATTGACTTCGGTTGCCTTATCGGCGGCAACGTGGCGGATGAGTTCTTCCGCAAACTCTTTCGTAATGGAGGAGGGTAGCAGAACAATTCGCGCCCAAGAGCCAGTTCGAATAGAGCTGCGCATAGAGTCGTAAAGCGTCGCCACACGCTTGCCTTCCTCACCAACTCCGACCGTCATGACGAGTACGTCGCTTTGCATGCGAGTGGTTGAGTGTATCAAAGACGAACTCGCAATCGCAACGTTCGACACGACACAGGCCGCATCTGTTCAAACACGCGGAAAAGTGCTGATCGATTTTAGATATTGGTTTCCGAGGCCTCCCAGGCCGGGTCTGTTCAAACGAGATTTAACTGGAGAAATTGTTTTCTTGAGCTAATGAGTTTCCGAGGCCTCACAGGCCGGGTCTGTTCAAACGCCCACACGACCTCATTTTTTTTGGATTTCCTTTGTTTCCGAGGCCTCACAGGCCGGGTCTGTTCAAACACCATGAAGCCAGAGGCAGTGAAGTTGATAGCTAGTTTCCGAGGCCTCACAGGCCGGGTCTGTTCAAACAGGAAGGTGCAAATTGAAAAAATTTCTGTTTTTTTGTTTCCGAGGCCTCACAGGCCGGGTCTGTTCAAACTGGCGACACTTCCGAGGATTAGAGAAAATATTCGATGTTTCCGAGGCCTCACAGGCCGGGTCTGTTCAAACTGGATAATAATGGTAAGGTAGGCATTCGTTTTCGTTTCCGAGGCCTCACAGGCCGGGTCTGTTCAAACAGGTCACGCTTAATGGATCTGCGCTTGCCAACCAATTGTTTCCGAGGCCTCACAGGCCGGGTCTGTTCAAACACGAAACAAAAAGCTTCTGCTTAATCCAATTCATCGTTTCCGAGGCCTCACAGGCCGGGTCTGTTCAAACCGAAGCGTTCAGCTCCGTGACGAAGTAAGAAGTAAAAGTTTCCGAGGCCTCACAGGCCGGGTCTGTTCAAACATCTTTCATCATTTTCATTCGAAATATTTTTGATGTTTCCGAGGCCTCACAGGCCGGGTCTGTTCAAACGTTGATCGAATCTTACCTGTGACAGAATTGAGCAATGTTTCCGAGGCCTCACAGGCCGGGTCTGTTCAAACCCTACGAGACCTATAAATAAATCTCGGCCAATTTTGTTTCCGAGGCCTCACAGGCCGGGTCTGTTCAAACGGCTCGTATAGCAGCATAAGATTCATTTCATCCAATTGTTTCCGAGGCCTCACAGGCCGGGTCTGTTCAAACGGGAGATTTAGCATGACAATCGATAGCGACTTTCTTGTGTTTCCGAGGCCTCACAGGCCGGGTCTGTTCAAACGAACCTTCTTGTCTCGCCCGAGCGGATAATCGCTGTTTCCGAGGCCTCACAGGCCGGGTCTGTTCAAACCTTGCGCACGAGATTCTGTCGTGACCTGAATAAAAGTTTCCGAGGCCTCACAGGCCGGGTCTGTTCAAACTGGGAAAGAAATATTAGCCTTGTAAAGGCGGACAACGAGTTTCCGAGGCCTCACAGGCCGGGTCTGTTCAAACCTGCGAAAACAATGGCGGTTGCAACAATAAGTAACAGTTTCCGAGGCCTCACAGGCCGGGTCTGTTCAAACTCTACCACCGGAAGCCCAACTTAGTCAATGACTTGCAGAAGCGGACTCTTCGAAAGTTGTCAATTTCACGTCCAGCTCAAATTTCTCTACACGGGTTCCGCAAAACTACACCAAATAAACGAGCGGCTCACTATAGAGAGGCGGTCCACCCTGCTGCCGAGCTTTGGCGACGCATTTCGGGCACAACTGATAGAACCTAGCCTGGTCCGCTTCCGCAAGCACAATCGCGGTTCGCTTTGTCAATTCATGCAATTCGCGTTCTGAAAGCAGACATTCGAAAACGCTCTTTTGCACTCGCATTCCTGCCTCCTGAAAAAGGGCGGCCACTTGGCTGCGCCGCTTGTCATCTGTAATGTCATAGCAGGCGACTACGAACATACTTTCTCCTTTTTCCCGCCGCCACTCTGTGGCATCCAGCGGAAGGGCGAATATTCCTTACGCCTGCCTAACAGCCACTCGGCCAGGCAATGGGCCTGCCATTGTATCTGCTCGCGCCAGTTGCGTCCTGTGCCCGGCACAAGCTTCCAAAGTGCCGCCTCGAACTTTTGCAGGAACCGCCGCCGCAGCGGAGCGTTCATCCAGCACCCGCGATCGCTCATTTGGAACTGATCGGCTGAGATGTTGTCCTCGGCAAAGATTGTGAGAACGAAGGCGTCAGCCACGGGAGCGCGGAACTCCTCCATCAGATCGGAAGCCAGAGCGGAGAATTCGTCGCGGGCACAATGCAGGAAGCCCAGCCGCGGATCGAGGCCCTCGAATACCAATGCCGAATTCACGTTTTGGTGTAGCAGCGAGTACGCGAACGACAATAACGAATTGGCCGGGTCCGCCGGGGGGCGTCGGGAACGCTTCTGAAAGCCAAAACCCGCTGGCAGCAACGAGGAAAAAGATTCGAAATACGCGCTGGCAGCCGCACCCTCAACACCCATTAACTCGCCGTGCGTCTTGGCCCGTTCGCTGCGATATCCGAGAGCGATTAAACGGCGCACGCATTTTCCGGAGAGCCCGGCGCTTCGCAAAAGTGTCGCGCAGTTTTCAAGCTTGGCTTTTACGAAGTGTTTTGCTGGGCCCAATGCCGATTCCGTTCCCTGTAGAGACCACTGCTTACGCTGAAGTTCCAGGCTTCCATCGGCCGGAAAGCGAATCGAAGCCCAATAGTCTCCCGTTGCAGATAACAGGAAAACTGGAATCCGTAATCTAGCAAACGTCCGCAGCGCGGGCAGAGTAATAAAGGAGTTTCCATAAATGTGAACTTGCCGAAGGCGGCGGGGAGTCAGATGCAGTAGGCATTCTTCGCCCGCGAATACCCCGATTTGACGGCCCTGCCGCCGTAGCGCGCAGCCTGGACGGCAAACGATCAAGCTGCGTGTTGCGCCGGACACGGCAGCGGCCGGCTGCCCGTTAGTCTCTTCGCGTGCGGGTTCGGGAAGGACAAGACTCTTTCCAAGGAAACGCATTTGACTGGCGGGTGCAATCTGTGTTTTGGCTTCATTGAGCAGTAAACGGCGCGTTTCAAGTGCCTCTCTGAAAGTGAAAAGATGCCGGGCACACTCACGCTCCGAACGTGCCAGGAACAGAACGTCATCGCCGTATCGAAGGTAGCCACCAGGCGTTTCAGAAAACAAGCTATCTACCGAACGAAAGAAAATATTGCTCAGCACAGGCGCGATGGATAAGCCTTGTGGAATTCCGCGTACCGGCGATATGAGGTCCTCGCCATCTACAATTGCGGAGCGTACCCAGCTGAAAAGGAGCGAGTTGATCCGTGGGTCGAAATCCAAGTCTTCCACGGAGGACCGCATATGCTCATGGTCAATAGAATCGAAGAATGCTAGAATGTCCGCGCAGCAGGTCCAGTCTAAGCCGGCGGAAACCGCACAACGCGCTCGCTCAATGGCTGTGCGGTAGGATCGTCCTTTTCGATAGCCATGACAAGAATCTGGCAGATGCTCATCGATCCGCACTTCGCCAGCGCAAAGGAAAGCCGCCTGGAGAAGACGGTCGCGGACGGACGCTAGGTGAAGTAACCGTTCCCCGCCAGCGGGTTTCACCGCTCGATATCGCAAAAGGGGAACGGGTTGGTAAGCAGCCGCAGCCAGTTCTGATCGAAGCTGCTCCAAATTCTGGGTCAGCCGGGAAGCGAAGACGCCCACAGTAACTCCGTCAGCGCCAGCTCCCTGCGCTCCCGCAGACACACGCTTCCAGGCAGCTTCAAGGTTGCCTTGCGTGACCATGTCATCGAGCGCCAGGATCATACAAGCGAAAGCAGCTTCCGACGTGAGATCTCACGGCCCTGGGTAAATGAATTTCAATAACATTGCACTTGCAGCCACGCTGGCAATCGTGTAATTTAGAAAGTACGCTCCAAGAGCACCTCTCGATTCTGAAAGACCTTCCGTTTTTGGAAGGTAACCGTTCTACATCCGCAAGAACTTGGATCAGAAACAGGGGGGCGAAGTGTATAAACAGACTTTTTCTGATTTTCATGCGATCTTTTCCCGTAAGGTAGAGATCGAAATCCGTCGGGCTGGCATTACCGGGCCAGATATTGAGGACGTAGCTCAAGAATCCTGGCTTTCGTTCTTAACATGGATGAGGCGAAATGGCCATCAAGAGCCCGCGGCTCACGCCGGGATGCTAATGGACCTAGCCAAATGGCGGGCGGCGAACCACTTCAGACGTTCCAGAAATAAACCGGCGCCGATGGAATGGCCGGATCGGGTTGCCTGCTGCAAATCGGCGGACAGTCTGGCTAAGAGGAACGAGGAATTGCAACAAGTTCCAAAGTTTTTCGATCACTTGGGTGACGCCTCCGGTGGGAACATCATCCGACTGCTCAACAGTGCAGCGGAATCCCGCGGCCTCACCGATGCAGAACACTTGCATGACTTCGTGAGATCGTATCTGGAGCACACCATGAGCGAATTGGAGCGGCGCGCCATCTCACTGGAATTACTCAAGCATCTGCCCGGGCGGTCGTCACTCGATGCCGGTTCGGAGCGTTTGCGCAGATCCTGGGATCGCCTCGGTCCTCAGTGCGGAGTTGCGCCACTTACGCGGGCGAGAGCGGCGCCACGGCGGAAGGGCGGTAGATCGTCTGGTTTGACAGGGTTTTTTGAGCTGATTGGCAAGTGCTTACTGCGACAGATTTTATGTATGTACAGAGGATCGACGGAGGCGGATTTGAATGACACAACTTTCCCTCATTCTTATTGCTCTGGGGATGATTATTGGCGTAACCAAACCGCAGCGACTCCGTAGCTGGGCCCTCTGGACGATGTTCGGGCCAGTGCTTATGGGCGTGGGATTCGCTCTTCTCAAGCAAACGTTTTTCGAACTCTCATTCCTGCAGCAGATGGCGTTCGCCGGCTTTACAGCGATTGTTGCGGCTTTTTGGGTCGGACGCATTTGTATCCCTGCGAGTGTCCGAGAGGACTTGCTCTCTCATCTCCTTTATGACTTGATTAAAGGAGGATTATCGCTACCGTTCCGGGTTCTCCGGTGGTCCGTCAATGCCTGGAAGTGACTGTCGCGCTGCACTTAAATGGGTCTTCCTCAATTTGTGGGCTGCTCGTTGCAGAACAGAGGCAGGGGTCGAGCGCGTAGCAGTTCCGTTCCTGTGCGCCCATACATTTTGACGCTTGAGAGTTTCGAGCCGATTGATGTGACCCTCCGTTTGGCCGTTGCTCCAACGTTCGCTGATGGCATTCCGAACAGCGGCGAGGTCATTGCGAACGGTATAGGCGAATCGGCGCAGTCCGTACAGGCCGGATCGGTGGGCATCGTCCAACCAAGAGTCGAGTTTGGCGGGGTCTCGCCCTTGCAGGATGCCGCGGAACAGATCGGAAGAGAGTCGAGTTTGGCGGGGTCTCGCCCTTGCAGGATGCCGCGGAAC
>Ga0182012_10005960_pt1 | contig 12480 bp, 13 predicted proteins | sample 612S2SmetaG_FD_120486 | JGI IMG/M metagenome (GOLD analysis project Ga0182012, IMG submission 120486) | Permafrost microbial communities from Stordalen Mire, Sweden - 612S2S metaG | ecosystem: Environmental > Terrestrial > Soil > Wetlands > Permafrost | place: Sweden: Stordalen | collected...
AAAACCTGCGGTTCGTCTTCCGCAACTTCCCGCTTACGCAGGCGCATCCGAACGCCGAGGCTGCGGCAGAGACTGCCGAGTTCGCGGCTGCGCACGGCAAGTTCTGGGAGATGCACGACTTGCTCTTCGAGAATCAGGAGCGGCTGAATGCGGGACTGTTCCTGGAACTCGCGAGCAAGCTGGGGCTTTCTACTCCAGCACTAAGCATGGCCCTGGAGGAGGAGCAGTTCGCTGAGCGGGTGCGCGCTGACTTTAGCGGTGGCGTGCGTAGCGGAGTGAACGGCACTCCTACGTTCTTCCTCAACGGCGAGCGTTATGACGGTTCGTGGGAGTTTCCAGAGTTGCTGCTCGTATTGGACCAAGCAGTGGAAGCTTCAGGGTCAACATCCGGCTCGCGCGCGCGGCCTTAACCCTGTGAAATACCAGAGAGAGAAGTTCCTGAAAAACGACCACTCAATTTAATATGGAAAAGCGTGGGGCTCCGGAGAATATCCCTGTTTACCCGCCAGAAAGTGCCGAAGCTTTTCTGATTGAGGTTGTATGTCTCTGGAAAACCGTTCATTTGCTGAGCACGATTCCTCTATTCGCGAGAAGCTGCTCGACAGCCTCCATGATGGCGTGTACTTCGTGGATAAGGACCGTAAGATTCTCTACTGGAACAAGGGTGCGGAGCACCTGACCGGGTACTCCGCCAGAGAGATGATTGGGAAGCACTGCTTCGACAATCTTCTCTCTCACGTGAATGACGCCGGGTGCGCGTTGTGCTTGAACGGATGTCCGCTGGCCGCCACCATTGATGATGGAGCGAGGCGGGAGAATGAAATCTACCTTCGCCACAAGCTTGGACATCGTGTTCCGGTATCAACCCGGGTGGCGCCTGTCGTGGATGCCAATGGCACGGTGGTAGGAGCGGTTGAGATATTCAGCGATGCCACAGCGAAAAGACAAATTGAACGCAGAGTGGGCGAGTTGGAGCACCTTGCGTTTCTCGACGCGCTGACTGGGATGCCGAACCGCCGATACGTGGAATTGAAGGTGAGCCAGGCCATTCAGGAGGTTCAGCTCTTCGGACGCTCCGTGGGGTTGCTCATGTTTGATATTGACAACTTCAAAAAGGTCAATGATGGGCACGGTCACGAGGCGGGCGACGAGGCTCTGCGTGCAGTGTGCAACACAATCTCCCACAATCTGCGCTCCGGAGACACACTGGGACGCTGGGGCGGCGAGGAATTTCTGGTTATTGTGACAGACGTTTCACAATCGGGCCTGGGTGTCTTCGCCGACCGCTGCCGAATGTTGGTTGCCGAATCGGCGGTGCACGTTGCTGACAAGATACTTCGCGTCACGGTCTCGGTGGGAGCCACTATCATCAATACCGATGACACGGAACCCTCGGCCATTAAGCGCATTGACCTGCTGATGTACCAGAGCAAAGCGTCCGGACGCAACCGCGTTACCCTGGGCTGAGTTGACTTTAGTTCATTACTGGTTATCTTTCCATTCCTCATACCACGCCATCTGGATCGCTTCCAGTTTGCCTTCGTTGGAGGCCTGCGCGTCGTCGGCAAACTTTTCGAGTTCGACTACCATCTTGTGCAGTTCCGTAAACCGAACCGAAAGCGGTTCCGTCTCCGGAAATTTCTCAAGCAGTTCGATCCCGATATCTTCAGCGTTATCCCAATGTAGTTCGTTCATCGTTCGTCCTTGTCAGCGGCAGCAGGAAGGTTTGCGGCGCAATCGTGTAGCCGTCCAAATCAGCAGCACAGAGTTCGCCGCAAGCAGCAGGATGATTGTATTTCCAGTCATATGCTCGAAAACCACGCAGAACGCCAGGGCCAACTCAATCATCAGCACAAGGTAGGCTAGCCTCTTCATCACCGGCTCCTCAGAGCGTGCTGCCGCCACCCTCACTGATGTAGTTCCGATTCCATGACGGTATTTCCACCACCACTTCGCCCGGTTTCTCGATCACAGCCTGGCATCCGAGTCTCGAATTCAGTTGCAGATCCGCAGCCGTATCCAGCCGGTCGGCCTCTTCTTCGGTACACTCACTCAGCAGTTCCTTGCCTTTCTTCACCACCACGTGGCACGTTGTGCAGGCGCAGTTTCCGCCGCACGCGTGCTCCAGGTGAAGTCCGCAGTTGATGGCCACGTCAAGAATTGATTGCGGCTTTCCATGCTCCTGGTAAGGCAGCTTGCCTGCCTCAAATTCCACGCTCTTGCCACTGGGCATGAACGTGAGGCGAACCATGTTCGGTCCCAACTCGCCCTTGTGTGCCTCAGTTTCCGAATTTACCTGCGTAATGACTTCTTCCATTCTTTGCACCCTGTCCTATATCGTCACACGTAAATATTGATTGATGCCGATGATCGCTACTGCATCCTTCAGCTGAACTCGGCTTTGCCAATCGGATGCGGCGACTCCGGCCCTTCGGCCATCCCCGTAGATTCCATGTTCTTGCCGCGCAACGCGCTGCCCACCGCGGCGTCCATCATCAACTCCGCCAGATGCATCGTGCCCTGGTTCAGTTCGTCAATAGCCCGCCGAATCTGGTGATAATCCGTTCCGCTCATCGCCAGCCGCAGTTGCGATTCAAGTTCGTCCACCTTGCGCTGCTCGCCAAAGCCCAGCATCGTCCAGGCCTCGTCGCGGCGCCCCTTGCCGAGCGCGGTCAAAATAGTCTCGGCCTCGTTACGCGCCTCAATCAATTGCCGTTCTGCCAAATCTTTTTCGGCGTTGTCGAACGAGTCGAGAATCATGTTCTCCACTTGCTCGTCGGTCAACCCATAGCTCGGCTGCACCTGGATTTCAGCTTCTTTGCCGCTGCGCTGTTCCCTTGCAGACACGTGCAGAATGCCATTTGCATCGATCAGGAAACGCACTTCAATGCGCGGCAATCCGGCCGGCATCGGAGGAATTCCCTTCAGGTCGAACCTCGCCAGCGAGCGGCAATCCTTCGCCATCTCGCGTTCACCTTGCAACACGTGGATCGCGACCGAAACCTGTCCTTCAACGCCGGTTGTAAAGTGCTCCGTAGCGCTCGCCGGAATCGTCGAATTGCGATGAATAATCTTCGCCGTCACTCCACCCAAGGCCTCAATGCCCAGCGACAGCGGCGTCACGTCCAGCAGCAGCATATCCTTGGTCTCAGCAGAGCCGCCAGCCAGAATATTCGCCTGCACCGCCGCGCCCAAGGCCACCACTTCATCGGAATTCAATTCCGTGTGCGGCTTGCGCGCAAACAACTCTTCAACCTTGCGGCGAACCAGCGGGATACGTGTCGATCCACCCACCAGCACCACTTCGTCCACCTGCTCCACAGTGAGCCCTGCATCGCGGAGCGCCTGCCCACATGGGCCAAGCGTGCGCTGAACAATCGGCTCCACCATCTTGTCGAACATCTCGCGCGTGATGGCGCGCTGGTAAAGCTTTCCTTGCGGCAGTTCCACTTCAAGTTGTGCTGACTCCTGCGAGGACAACGCAATCTTCGCGTCGATCACTGCATTGCGTAGCCGTTGCACCGCATCGGGATATTGGCGAATGTCGATCTTCAAGTCGCCCGCGATGTCTTCCACCGCGACCGCAATCAACAGGTTGTCAATATCGTCGCCACCGAGATGCGTATCGCCGTTGGTGGCAATCACCTCGAAAATTCCGTCCTTCAATTTAAGAACCGAAATATCGAATGTGCCGCCGCCAAAGTCGTACACCGCAATGGTGCCGTTCTCTTTCTTGTCCAGTCCGTAGGCCAGTGAAGCTGCGGTGGGTTCGTTCACTAAACGCAGCACTTCCAGCCCGGCAATACGGCCCCCATCCTTCGTAGCCTGTCTCTGCGCGTCATTGAAATAGGCCGGCACGGTAATGACCGCCTGCTTCACTGGCGCGCCGAAAAACCGCTCTGCGTTGCGCTTGAGTTGACGCAATATCTGGGCGGAAATTTCCGGTGGCGTGTACGTGCGTTCGCCCAGACGAATCCGCAGCACTTCACCGGGCGCAAGGTCGTCAGCCAGGTGGAACGGAAAGAGCTTCAGTTCCTCCTGCACGTCCTCAACGCCGCGTCCCATCAAGCGTTTTACGCTATACACGGCGCGCTCCGGAGATCGCAGCAGCACCGCGCGCGCGGCATTGCCCACCAGCATGTGAGCGTCCTGGTCCAGCGCAACAACGGAAGGCACAAGGTTTACGCCATCTTCGCCCGGGATAATGAACACGCCCTTTCCCGGTGCGCCGGGATGCGCGAGCGAAGGCCCGGAGGCCATGTAGGCCACCAGCGAATTTGTGGTTCCGAGATCGATTCCTACAACTCTGTCGTCTGCCATTTTGATTAGGACAATGAACTCAGTACATCATTGATGTCACGCAAAAGGTTACGCAGATAGCTGCGGCGATTCAGTACATCCACCATGGCCGCCGTAGCCTCGGAGTCTCCGCTGTCCCACTGCTTCCAGGCAGCGTATAGCTCTTCCTGCATTGTATTCAGCCGCGCCATCAGACCTTCGCGCGTTGCGTTCAACTGCGCGCGCGTATCGTCATCAACGCTGCCCATCTTTGCTTCTTCCAGCAGCATGTTCAGCTCGAAAGCCTCTTCCAGCAACTCTGCCGGAACCGTCTGCTGTTTCTCCCTGCCGAAAGCACGCGCCTGCTCCGTAGCAATCTTGCTCTGCTCTTCGAGTTGAATGCCTTCCAGCATCAGCAGGTATTCCGTGCGTGAGATCGGATCCTTCAGCGTGCGGTAGGCATCGTTGAGCTGAGAAGTTTTCTCCAGGCTCCACTGCTGCTCGCGCTCGCTTGCCCGCGAATACACGTCCGGATGAAGCTTGCGACTCAGCTTGTAGAACTCGCGTTCAAGCCTCTCCTCATCGAGTTGCAACAACCTTGGCAAACCAAAGAACGCGAAGAAGTCTGTTGGCTCGGCCGGTTGCACATGGCCACACTCTCCGCAAAAGTGCTCGGCCCGCATATCTCCGCAAGACCAGCAGCGATGCGGATGTGGTCTCGCCTGAATCACCTGCAGGTGCGGCTTGGCCGGAGTCGCAGTCTTCAAGCCCGAATTGATGGAATCGCCCATTGCCTGCCCTTAGGAGAAGCTGCTGCCACAACCGCAACTCTTCTTTGCGTTCGGATTCTTGAAGACAAACCCGCGGTGCATCAGCGACTCTTCCCACTCTACGGTCATGCCATTCAGGTAAATGAAAGATTTCGGATCGACAAACACGCGCACGTCCCCATAGGTGAATATGCGATCCCGCTCGCGTGGCTGCGTGTCAAAGCGAATGTTATAGGAGAGGCCGGAACATCCGCCGCCCTGCACGCCCAGGCGCAATCCGCCAACCTCTGCGGCAATGCCTTCTTTCTGCATTGCCGCGCGGATGTGCTCCAGCGCTTTCTCCGTAATGTTGATTCCGCTTACTGCCGCTTGCTCAGTCGTCATGGATGTGGGCTCCTGCCCAGTTTCAAGTCGTTAAACGTTCTTCTTCTTCCAGTCGGAGATGGCGGCGCGAATCGCGTCCTCTGCCAGCACCGAGCAATGAATTTTCACCGGGGGCAACGAGAGTTCTTTCACGATGTCCGTGTTCTTGATCTGCAATGCTTCGTCAACGGTCTTGCCCTTCACCCACTCCGTTGCCAATGACGAAGAGGCAATCGCCGAGCCGCAGCCGAAGGTCTTGAACTTTGCGTCCTCAATAATCTTCGTCTCCGGATTCACCCGGATTTGCAGCTTCATCACATCGCCGCATTCCGGAGCGCCAACCAGGCCCGTGCCCACTTCCCCGGAGTTCTTGTCCATGGTGCCAACGTTGCGCGGATTCGTGTAGTGATCCAGTACCTTATCGCTATAAGCCATCCCTGTATTCTCCTTGTTGCTTCACTCTTCCCCCACGGAAGCGCGAAATTTCTTTCACCCTTGGTGCCCCATATCTGCCTTCCTCTGGCAGATGTGGGATTCGTCGCGCTTTAGTGGCCAACCGGATCGGCTGCCCACTTCACGGTCGAGAGATCGATTCCATCCTTGTGCATTTCATAGAGCGGCGAGAGCTCGCGCAAACGCCGGACTACGTCCACAATCTTTGTCGCTACGTAATCCACCTCGGCCTGCGTGTTGAAGCGGCCAAGTCCAAAGCGAATTGAGCTGTGCGCAAGATCGTCTCCCGCGCCGAGAGCCTTCAGCACGTAGCTGGGCTCAAGCGTTGCAGAGGTGCAAGCCGAACCGCTGGAGACCGCAATATCATTGATCCCCATCAGCAGTGACTCGCCTTCCACATACGCAAAGCTGATATTCAAACTGCCCGGCAAACGATGCTCCATGCTGCCGTTGATGTATACCTCGTCGAGCTGCGACATGATCTGCTCGCGCAAACTCTCACGCAGGGCAAACATCCGTTTGGACTCTTCGCCCATCTCCAGCCGGGCCAACTCGCAAGCCTTACCCATGCCCACAATACCCGGAACATTCAATGTGCCGCTGCGCATGCCACGCTCGTGCCCACCGCCATCCATCTGCGCCACCAGTTGCACGCGAGGATTGCGGCGCCGCACATACAACGCGCCCACTCCCTTCGGTCCATAGATCTTGTGCGCCGAGACCGAAGCCAAGTCCACGTTATCTTCGATCACGTTGAACGGAACCTTGCCCGCCGCCTGCACCGCGTCTGAGTGGAAGAGCACACCCTTTTCGTGACAGAGCTTGCCAATTTCGCGAATCGGTTGCAGGATGCCGATTTCATTATTTGCCGCCATGATCGAAACCAGAATGGTCTTATCGGTCATCGCGTCCTGCAACTGGTTCATGTCAATCAGCCCGTCCTTCTGCACCGGAAGGTAGGTGACACGGCAGCCGTTCTTCTCCAGCCGCTTGCAGGTGTCCAGCACGCACTTGTGCTCGGTCACCTCGGTGATGATGTGGTTGCCCTTCTCGCGATACATCTCCGCCACGCCCTTGATCGCGAGGTTGTTGCTCTCGGTCGCGCCGGAGGTCAGTACGATCTCTTTCGCCGTTGCGCCAATCAGCTTGGCAATCTGGTCGCGCGCGTTGTCCACGGCTTGCTCAGCAATCCAGCCGAACTCATGATTGCGGCTTGCGGCATTCCCATAAATCTCGCCGAAGTACGGCAGCATTGCTTCAATCACTCGCGGGTCGGTCCGCGTAGTGGCATGATTGTCCATGTAAATTGGTAGTTTCACTGCCGCGTCACTTGCCATATCCTTCTCCATTAAAGCGCCCTCCAGTTACTTCGATCTTGACCAACTCGCCATCAATCGCCACTGCGGCGTCTTCCGTGCTCTCGCGCAGTTCCCAAACGGTCAACTTATTGAGCACCTCTTCAATCGTGCGGCTCACCTTCTGCAAAGGCTCGCGCACGGTGCACTTCGAACTCTGGTTACAGGCCTTGGTGGACGCGTGGCAGCTCGTAATAAACAACGGTCCTTCAATCGCCCGAATCACTTCCAGAGCGGAAATTTCTCGCGGATCGCGCGCCAGCACATATCCGCCATCCGTCCCCTGCCGGGAGATGAGCAGCTTGTGTCGCGCCAACCGCTGCAAGATCTTCGCCAGCGCCTCTTGCGGAATGCCATACATCTCAGCAAGATCCTTCGCGCTGCACGCGCCCAAGTCAGCGTGCTCGGCCAGGTGCCGAACCGCAATCAACCCGTAGTCGGCCTTCTTGGTGAGCTTCAGCATGCGGCAGCAATCTCCGGCGATCTACGACCAATTCAGTCGCCAATGCAAGTATAGATGCAGAAAATCAAAAAAAGCAACAGAGACCAGTCAATGGCGGGCGAGATAGGTTATTCGGCTGCAATGAGTTAGCGAATGGCGATAATTTAGGTCGGATTTGATACAAGCAGAGCTGCAAACTTCGTCAGATTAGCTGTCCGTTGAGCGCACGATCCCGAGCAGGAGGCAGCATGGGTAAAGATGCTGCTCACGTTTACCAACCCATTTGACTCATTCGCCTGAGGATGACGGCGCTGTAACTATTCATGCGCTCGGGCCGGCGCTTCAGGGGAGCGGGTAGAATCGCGGCGAGCCGTGCCGACTGTTGTCGGCCGATATTCCGGGCAGAGATTCGGTCGTAGTAACGGCACGCTGACTCTGCACCGTAGACACCAGAGCCCCACTCGACCACGTTGAGATAGAGTTCCAGAATGCGCTGCTTGCCCAGGACTAATTCAGCCACAGGTGCCAGTGTGAACTCTGCCCCCTTGCGCAGATAGGAGCGTCCCGTTCCGAAGAACAGGTTTTTTACCAGTTGCTGCGTAATGGTGGAGCCTCCGCGCGTACGACCGCCTTCCATGTCTTCCTCGGCAGCCAGTTGAATCGCATGCCAATCGAATCCATGGTGCTGGTAGAAGCGCGCGTCCTCCGCGGAGATGACGGCATGCTGGAAGTCAGGTGAGATCTGGTTGAGCGGAATAAATCTGTATCGTTCCTGGTAAGGCGTGTGGTGAATCCATGCCTGCACGTGGCGCTGCATGTGCACTGCGGTTGTCGGTGGGTCGATCCACCGGACGGCCACAAGGGACAGAGCGGCAAGCGCCCATATAATCACCGCGCCGAGCATAATCCCTCGAAGGAAGGATCGAAGGAACCCCTTCCGAAGCGAGGTCTTGGGATTTGTATTTTGACTTGGGGGCACAATTCAGAATAACAGCCTGTGCTGGGTCGCCGCTTGCGACTGGCTGATCTCCTGCGCGGAACACTCGCTACCGAATCCCGGATGTGCTAGCTTCGGTTTTGCAACGCTGCTTGCACTCGAACCAGATTCCGCGGCGTCCTCCATACGATTGTGACGGAACAGAAGTCCCGACTGAACGCGAAGTTCTCGAACCATCGGTTCGTTGGGCTGTCTTTGCCTGAGTGCCTGGGACTGCTCACGACCACGGCGATTGCCACCCTGGCCGCCTGGTTCCACGAGCCTTGGTCAGACGAGGCGCAAGCCTGGCTCATCGCACGCGACCTCGGCATTCCGGAAATCCTGCACCAGATGGGGTACGAGGGTAGTCCTCCGCTCTGGCACCTTCTGCTCTGGGTGTTGGTGCGCCTGCACCTTCCCTACGCCGCGCTGCCCGCCGTATCCATCATCTTGGTAGCGGCTGGAATGTATATATGGCTACGCTGGAGCCCGCTTCCCAACCCAGTCCGCCTGCTGGTTCCGTTTGCTTTTTATTACCAATACCAATATGCGGTTGTGGTTCGAAGTTACGCGTTGTCAACTTTCCTCGCCTTTTCGGCCGTGGCGCTCTGGAGAGCAAAGCCTGTCCGCGTCATTCCGTTTGGGTTGGTCGTTGCGTTGCTCGCACAAACAAATATGCACGGATTCACCATCGCTGGAGGAATCTCCTGTGCCTTTGCCTGGGAATGTATCAGGAACTTCCGCAAGCTCTCGCGGACCCAGATTCAGGAAACCATCGTAGCCGGTCTTTTTGTCCTGGCCTCCGCAGCGCTGGCTCGATCCGTGGCAACTCCATTTGCAGACTGCAGTTTCAAGGCGGCGATCCAACTTCAAAAGGCAACCGCGTTGGGAAGTATCGCCAGGGGCTTTGGCGGCCCTCAAAAATTGGGCATAGCACTCAGCCTCAACATGACTTGGGGATTAGGACTGCTGCTCCTCTTCATAATCTGGACAATTGCGGCAAAGAAACATGCTTTCATACTGCCGTCGATAGCTACCCTGGCAGTGGCGTGCCTGCTATACCTGGCCGGTAGAGCAAACGCCACTGCCGTCGGCATTGGTGAGGGAGTGGTCCTGCTGATCCTGGTACTCTCCTGGTTTCTTGCGGTAAGGCATCTGGCTTGCGCACTACCTTTCATCTTTACCGTGCTCGCCATGGGATTGGTTTGGTCCAGGCCGTGGCATTTCGGCATGGCGCTGACGGCGTTTCTGGTTTCAGTGTGGGCGGCGTGGCCCGCTGGAAATTCGCCGCAGTTTGAATTGCCAGCACGACTACTTGCGTCATCTCTGGCCGTGCTGCTGCTTCTTCAGTTGCCACTGACGGCTGCAACGATCCGCGATGAAGTGCAAGGTCCCTATTCTGGCGCAAAGGCTACTGCTGAGTTTCTTCGTCCGTATGTGGACCACAGACCTATCTATTGCGTGAATTTCTACGGGACAGGAGTGCAGGCCTATTACGACCGGAATATATTTGCCGACTGGCCCACCGCATTCTGGACATGGTCCAATCGAAGGGCGGGAGAATCCAAACGGATACTCTACGAGTCCCCGCCCAATAATGCGATCATCGTGATTCCTACCGGCGGCCAACCTTCCGTCAAACTTGCGAAGTCCGAACTCGCAAGAGTTCAACTGGCGAAGAAACACTTCTTCCGGAGGCGCGAATTTTGTGGGGCCCAATTTTGGATGGGCGGCGTATCCGAGTACGAATGTTACGAGATTTACGAGAGACAATCTCGATAGCACACCGTCACGATTGTCGAAGTAATAACCATTTTCGATGCAAGTTAACTGTCCTGCTACTCGTTTTGTGCTGCGCGGACAATTGGCCGCGTTTTGATTAACGAATCGGTAAACTGTTAGTTTCTAATCATTAGTACGTAAGGCAATCATCGTTTTTCATTGCTTGCGACCTAAAAGTGCCAACCCGCATCTCTGACATCTCTCAAGGCCGCGTACACATTGACCATGACCCACATTCACCGCTTTTGGCGAATGTGGGTGGTGAGTTTCCCATGCTTCTCTCGTTTGCGCTACATTGATTCAGTGAACGTCAATTCACATCGTCATCATTGCTGTCTCTAAAGCACTCGGAGATCTCATGAAGCGAATCCTCCCTCTACTCGCAATGCTAGCGTTCTGCATCTCTCTTCCGGCACAACCAAAGGCACCTGCTCCGTCCATTGAGGGCAACTGGTTTGGCGGACTAGAGGTCAACGGCATGACCCTGCGCCTCGCCTTTCACATCCATCGCACACCCAACGGCCTCACGGCAACCATGGATAGCATTGACCAGGGTGCAAACGGAATCCCGGTGGCCACGGTCACGCAGCAGGGCGACAACGTGCTCTTCGACATGTCCAACATCAAGGGAGACTTCAAGGGCCAGCTCAGCGCGGACGCCAACTCCATCAAGGGAACATGGTCCCAACCGGGAGGCCATTTTCCGCTCGTGCTCAAGCGCATGAGCGGCGATACCGTACCAGCAGCGCGCCGCCCGCAAGACCCCGTAAAGCCCTATCCCTATCGCGAAGAAGAAATCACTTTCCCGAACTCCGTCGCGGCCATCACTCTGGCCGGCACCGTGACCCTACCGCAAGGCAAGGGACCGTTCCCCGCCGTCGTGCTCATAACCGGCTCTGGCCCGCAAAATCGCGATGAAGAAATTGTCGGCCATCGGCCGTTCCTTGTTTTGTCGGACTACCTTACACGACGAGGGCTAGCCGTGCTGCGCGTCGATGATCGCGGCACTGCAAAATCCGGCGGCGATTTTTCCACGGCGACCACAGCCGACTTCGCCACCGACGTAGAAGCGGCCGTGGCGTACATGAAGAGCCGCCCAGACATTGGCCGCATCGGACTCATCGGCCACAGCGAGGGTGGCATCATCGCTCCCATGGTTGCATCGCGCAACCCTGACATTGCCTTCATCGTGCTGCTCGCTGGCACCGCCGTTCCAGGCAGCGAGATCATTCCAGAGCAGGTAAAGTTGCTCAATATGGTCGCGGGCAAGACGCCAGAACAAGCCGCGGAAGCCGCCGCGAAAGAGCGTTCGGTTCTCCGGTTAGTGGTCACTGAAAAAGATCCAGCGGAGTTGAAAAAGAAACTGCACGAAATACTGAGCCCGCTCATGCAGCAAGAGCAGATTGATCCGACTATTGAATCTCTCACTTCACCCTGGTTCAAGTATTTCCTTACCTATGACCCCGCGCCTGCATTGCGAAAGGTGAAATGCCCAGTACTCGCGCTTAACGGCAGCCTCGACCGCCAGGTCTCACCTGCCCAGAATCTGCTCGCCATTCGCGCAGCCTTGCAGCAGGGCGGCAATAGACATTTCGAAGCGGTCGAAATGCCCGGCCTTAACCACCTTTTCCAGACCGCAAAGACCGGAAGTCCTGAAGAGTATCAGGTCATTGAAGAGACTTTTTCGCCCGCGGCGTTGGAGAAAATTGCGGGGTGGATTCAGCAGAACTAAGCCGCGCAGAGGCACGCTTCCCTCTTTTGCGCTACATTGATTCAGGTGACTGCCAACTCAAATCGTCCTACCATCGGAGTCTTTGACTCCGGCGTCGGCGGACTTACGGTGCTCCGGGCCATTACACGGCTGGTGCCAAACGCCAACTATCTCTTCTTTGGCGACACCGCTCGCCTTCCCTATGGAACCAAGTCGCAGGAATTCGTGGCGCGCTACAGCATGGCTGCCGCGCGCTTTCTGGCTGCGCGCGGAGTTGATCTGCTTGTGATCGGCTGCAACACGGCTTCAGCCTTGGCGCTCTACGATGTGAAGTCGGCGGTGCCAATTCC
>Ga0182012_10005962_pt1 | contig 12477 bp, 11 predicted proteins | sample 612S2SmetaG_FD_120486 | JGI IMG/M metagenome (GOLD analysis project Ga0182012, IMG submission 120486) | Permafrost microbial communities from Stordalen Mire, Sweden - 612S2S metaG | ecosystem: Environmental > Terrestrial > Soil > Wetlands > Permafrost | place: Sweden: Stordalen | collected...
ATTCGGTGAAATTAGAGATGGATGGGAAAGCGACGACGCCAATCTGCAATCGCCGCGTAGCCGTCTGTTGTTGCGGCCACGTTGGTCGTTCTCGCTGGCCGAATCCTACGCTGTCTTCCGCATCCAGCGTCAGGTTCTTTAGATACGGAACCACTCCCATGCAGCGTTTTTCAAGCCGTTCTTCCATCATGCGGACCCCAGGCTCAAGCAGCGCCAAGTCGCCGCGAAACTTGTTGATGATGAAGCCGCGAACATAAACGCGCTCCTCTTCGTCGAGCAGTTCGCAGGTTCCCAGCAGCGAAGCGAATACCCCTCCGCGGTCGATGTCGCCAACCAGCAGACAAGCCGCTTGGGCCAGTTTTGCCATGCGCATATTTACAATGTCGCTGTCTTTGAGGTTGATTTCCGCCGGCGAACCTGCGCCCTCCAACACCACGATGTCGTGGCGCGACGCAAGTTCCCGATAGCTCTCTTCTACGATAGGCAGGAGAGTAATGACCCGGTGCTTGTGGTAAGTCGACGCATCCAGGTTCCCCCACACTTTGCCGCGCACCACGATCTGCGAAGAGCAGTCGCCGCTCGGCTTGATTAGAATCGGATTCATATGCACGGACGGCGGAATCCCCGCCGCTTCAGCCTGCAAAGCCTGAGCACGCCCAATCTCGTATCCGTCTGGAGTGGCTGCTGAATTGAGCGACATGTTCTGCGCCTTAAATGGCGCCACGGAATAGCCCACTCGCGCGAAGATCCGGCACAGGGCCGCCGTCATGAGCGACTTTCCGACATGCGAGGCGGTACCGAGCACCATGATGGCCCGAGCCGTCATCGCGCAATCTCTCCCATTTTCGTTGGGCGATCGAAGAACTCTTCCCGCAGAACGGATCGAAGGCTCGTCCGCTCTTCCCACCCGATCCGTTCCAAATCCGGGCAGGGCGCAAATTCTTCTACATAGCCAATGCAGAGATACGCGACCAACTGCACTTCAGACGGAATCCTCAGCAGTTTCTTCATCGCAAGCGGATCAAGGATGCTGACCCATCCGACTGCAATGCCCTCCGCCCGCGCTGCCAGCCACAGATTCTGGATTGCACACACAACTGAATAAGCCGGCGTTTCAGGCATCGAGTGCCGCCCTAAAGCATGCCCTTGTTGGCTGTTTCGATCGCACACCACGCACAGTTGCTGTGGTGCTTCGAGCAGGGCCTCCAGCTTGAGACGTGCATAGAGTTCGCGACGATCGCCATCATAAAGCTCGGCCGCAGCTTCTCTGGCGCGCACAAAGATCTCATGTACATTGGCACGCTGCGCCGCGTCGCGGACCAGGATGAATCTCCACGGTTGCATCAGGCCAACCGATGGGGCCATATGCGCCGCGGTCAGCAACCGAAGCAAGGTCTCATCGTCCAGTGGGCGCGGCAAGTACCCCGAGCGCACATCGCGCCTCTCTCGAATCGCGCGATAGACGGCGTCGATTTCTTCTTGCGTAAATGCGTTCTGACGAGCCATCACCATGCTCTCGACCATCGCGGCCCCGCTTTCTGCTCGTCTCGCAAGCGAGAATCTATCCCCGCCTCAAGTTCTATCTGCCGTGCAAACAGCCAGATCAGGTCAGAAAGACGATTGATGTAAGGAAGCGACTGCGGATGAACTGTCGCGCCACTTTCTATCAGTCGAACGATGCAGCGCTCTGCGCGCCGGCAAACGGTGCGGGCCACTTCAAACGCAGCGGACTCGGGGTGTGCTCCGGGCAGGGACCAATCGGAAAGAATGCCGTCCTTGGCCTCGATGGCGTGAACCACGTCTGTAAGGCGATCCACGTCCTCGGCGGCAAGCTGTGGCGCAGGCTTTTTGCTCTCGGGCGGAGTCGCCAGGGCTGACCCGACGCGAAATAGCGTTTTCTGAATATCGCGCACGGCAGAAGCAATCTCCGGATTGCCGCAGATACTTCTCGCGAAGCCCAGAGTTGAATTCAACTCGTCGACCGTTCCATAGGCCTCGACACGCACATCCGCCTTGGAGACGCGGATGCCTCCGGCGAGCCCCGTCTGGCCGCCGTCCCCTCGCATTGTCGCAATACTCATCGTCCCTCCTGGTTACAGCAACCGGCTTGTGACGGCTCATTCAATTTCCACCGTGCATGGCGGCCTGCATTGTGAAGTTGCTTAACGGCGAGCGAACCGTGATCGACCGCCTCATCGAAGCACAATGCCGGCGGTTCTTGGACGTCAATAGATTTTGAATTCATGGCAGCACCGCGCAGGCGCATCGAGTCGTTGCGACAGACACTGTCGCTCCGTATGCTGCGGTCCTTGTCCATGCTTCGGCTTCCGCAAAACCGAAGCATTTTGTGAGCGCATCGCGCAGGACGCCACGATGCGTGACAACCGCTATCGCGCTTTCTGCCGCTTCCCGGATCAGCTTCTCGAAAATTGTTTCTACCCTGGCTGTAAAGGCTGTATATGATTCGCCGCCCGGAGCGCTGCGCAATGGGAACTCATGAAGCCACTTCCCTGCTTCGTTCGGAAACCGAGTTTCAATCTCCTGCCAACTTAGACCTTCCCATTGTCCGAAATAGATTTCACGAAGTTCTGGCAGGCAACGAACATTGATTCCGACTCGTTCCGCGATAGCTTGTGCGCTCTGAGCCGCGCGCCGCAGATCGCTTGAATAAATACGGGCTATGTTCAACTTTGAAATCGATTCCGCGACACGAATTGCCTGCCGCGCTCCGGCCGCGTTAAGGCCGGGGTCGCTGTGGCCGCAGAATCTCCCAGCCATGTCCGTCTCGCCATGACGAATGAATATGATGGTGCTCATCCTTGCCAGACCCCGCAAAAGTAGACCGAAACCAATGTCAACTGGCTGGTCGCGCCAAAGCAGTCACCGGTAATTCCGCCAAGCCGGCACCTGTAGTAAAGGCCGCTGAGAAGCGTCACAACGGATGCGACGGCGACCGGCCACACCATCGACATGCGCAACAAATAACCGACCGCGCACAGCGCGAGCATAGTCCCCACGGCCACCGCTGTGGCGGATATCTTTCCGGCAATACGGCCTCCTTGACTCGCATTCTCCCGCGCGGTGGGGAGTGCGGCCCCGAGCGGGAGCATGATCCAGCGGCAAAGCACTTCGGCGGAAATCACATAGGGGATAAATTTGTTGGCCGGCAAATTTGCGAGTAGAACTGCGCGCAAACCCACAGAGAACATAATGGCCAATGCACCGTAGCTTCCGATGCGACTGTCCTTCATGATGTCGAGAATCTGTTGCCTGTTCCATCCTCCGCCAAAGGCATCAGCAGCATCGGCCAAGCCGTCTTCATGAAGCCCGCCCGTTATCAGCGCAGAGAAAAGCACGACCAGGATCGCAACAATTGCAGCGGGGAGATGTGGCGACAGCAAGAGGTAGATTCCGGCAGCCCCGGCGCCTATCGCAAGGCCCACAAGTGGGAAGAACTTCGCCGCGCGAACGAGCGCATCCGGCTCGTATGTCAGCCGGGCGAGAGGCCACCGAGTGAGGAACTGAAATGCTGCCGCAATGTCATCAAGGATTCTGCTCATTCGTTCGCCTTGCTGACTCCCGCTGAAGAGAATGTCGCCATCTCCGTAAACACACGTACAGATGATTCGATCAATGGCATGGCCAGGACCGCGCCCGTCCCTTCGCCCAGCCTCATCCCCAGGTTGAGGATCGGCGTCAGTCCGATATGTTTAAGCAGGTGACGGTGTCCAGGCTCTTCCGAGCAGTGTCCGGCAAACAGATAATCCCTTATCTCCGGCGCTATTCTGAATGCCACGGCAGCAGCAGCCGTCGAAATGAACCCATCGCAAACAACAGCTATCCGATGAGCCGCTGCCGAGAGAATGAAGCCGGTCATGGCCGCGATTTCCAATCCTCCCACGCAACGCAAAATCTCCATCGGTTCCGGGGTTCCGGCGGCAGTGTCAAAGTGCAGCTTCAAAGACCGTCGAATAATGTTCAGTTTGCGATTCCTTCCCGCCATATCGAGTCCTGTGCCACAGCCGGTTACTTCGCCGACCGGGAGCATCGTCAGCATGGAAGCAATCGCACTGGCGGAGGTCGTGTTTCCAATCCCCATTTCCCCGACAGCAACCAGATGCTGTCCTTTTTCGCTGGCTCGTGAAGCCATGCAAATACCGACTTCGATTGCATCGGCGAGCTCTTCATGAGAAAGCGCCGGTTCGCGACGCATATTCCTGCTGCTGCGGCGAACCTTCGCACGTTCCAGTCCGGGCGCGTCTTCGAAATCCGCATCGACGCCTACATCGATTACCCTAAGTTCAGCCTCGTGTAATCTTGCCAGCACATTAATGGCCGCGCCGCCGCTGAGAAAATTGAGGACCATCTGTGCCGTTACCTCGCGCGGATACGCGCTTACGCCTTCGGCTGTAACGCCGTGATCGGCGGCAAACACATAAACGCCACGCCGCAAAGGAAGAGGCACTTCGCCCGAAAAGATCGCGAACATCTTGGCTGCCAGGCCCTCCAGCCGGCCCAGGCTGCCAATCGGCTTGGTTAGACTGTCAAGCCGGCGCTGGGCTTCGGCTGCGTAGTGCGCCTCGCAAGGCCCGATCCTCGCAACGATATTCGCAACAGAGGCAGAGAGATTCCGATTCATAGGGCTTGCTCCATTCGGTTCCGCACACGCTCCACCAACCGCGGACGATGCCGGGGAGAACAGCGGAAGACGCTCTCCAGGATTTCAGGCCGCAACATTTCTTCAGGCGAGCCCTGTTGCATCGGCTCGTCCCGACTCATCAGCCACACCGAAGAGAAGGTGCCCTCGATCAAAGCCAGATCGTGCATCGAGGCGACAATGGCAATCCCCTCTCGGCGCAGCGAGTCGATCAAGTCGATCATCTCGAACTGACGGCCGATATCCAGATGCTGCATCGGTTCATCGAGCAGCAACAACTGCGGCCGCTGTGCGAGGCCGAGCGCGATCTTCACGCGCTGGCGCTCGCCGCCGCTCAACTGGTTGAATACACGCGAACGCAACGACCATGTATCCGTCAATTCCATGGCTCTCCTCATCGCGTCGTAATCCGAGATACCGAGTCCCCCGAACATCTTGAGAAACGGCGTGCGGCCTTGCTCCACGAACTGTTCGACAGTGAACGAAAACGGGACCTCCACGTTCTGCGGTACAAAGGCCACCGATCTCGCAATCTCACGCTGCTTCAAATCGCGGAGCGCTTTTGACTTCAGGTACACTTCTCCGCGACTAGGCGTAAGAGTGGCGGCTGCCAAGCGCAGCAAGGTTGTCTTACCTGCCCCGTTCGGGCCCACTATGGCGATGCATTCATTCTCGGAAATGGTGGCGTCAAGATCACGGATGACGCTTCTGCTTCCGTAAGCGAAACCAACATGCACGAATTCGATCAGAGTCATCACGGCATCACTTCCTGTTTGGTCTTTCGCAAGAGGTACAGAAAGAAAGGTCCGCCGATGAAGGCAGTCAGCACGCCTACCGGCAACTCTGCGGGAGCAATTATGGTGCGCGCCACAGTATCCGCCACCACTAGAAACAGCGCGCCAGCCAGCGCAGTGGCCGGCAGCAACCGCACATGGTCAGGCCCAATCACCATGCGTAGCATGTGCGGAATAATGAGGCCGACAAAGCTGATAAGTCCGCCCAGAGACACCGCCGCAGCCGTCAGGATTGATCCGATCACGATGACCGCGATGCGCACCTGCTGCACGGAGAGACCAAGATGCGTGGCATACTCCTCGCCCAAAGCAAGAGTGTTAAGACTGCGGGCCAGGGGAACGGAACCCGCAAGCCCTATAGCCAGCATGAACGCCACAATGGCCAACTGCGGCCATGTTGGCTGCGCGATGGTTCCATGCAGCCACGATGCCAACACCCGCATGCCTGTCCCGAAATCGCGGTCCAGCACCTCCAGAAAATAGGACGAGTAGCTCAACATGGTGCTCACAGCAAAACCTGCCAGGAGCAGCGCCAGCACCGGAGTGCGCCCATCCACGCGCGCCAGCCAATACACCAGCGTGATTGAACCGAGAGCGCCCGCAAATGCCAGAATTGCCGTTGTGCTAAATCCCGCCAGAGACACCGGAGGCAGAAGAAACACGCCGATGGAAGCGCCGCAAACCGCTCCACCCGAAGAGCCGATGATGTAGGGGTCGGCAAGAGGATTGCGGAAGAGTCCTTGAAACAATAAGCCAGAGACAGAAAGCCCGCCGCCGACAAGAAGCGCCGCCGCGATGCGAGGCAGCCGGATCGTGAACAGAATGATGCGCTGATCGGCAGAGAGCGATTCTCCGTCGATCAGGCTCCCAATCAGATGCCATGCCGGTACGTGCACAGCGCCCATTCCCGCCGCAACCAGCACAGCGAGTACGAGCAAAGCGGCCAGCGGCCCCAGTAGCCACCATTGGCTACGTTCCTGTACCCATCCGTGTGAGGGTTCAGCGCTAGCTTCGGTCACTTCCCAAACCACGATTCACCTCCAAGCGAGAACTTCATCCCCAGCCGGAACGTGAAGGGAAGCGACGGATAACCGAATGCCTCGCTGTAGTGCTCACTCAGCAGGTTCTGGAAATCTCCTTCGACCGCAACATGCCGATCCGCCTGGTAGCTTGAGGTCAAATCCAGGCGCTGATATGCTCCATCCAAATTGCGATTGGGCAACAAGAGCGTGTTGCCGAAATTGGAGTCGGTAAGAAAATCGCTGTCGTCGCGGCTCCCCACCAGCGTGCCGCGAAGACTCGCGAATAGTCGGCTATGACGGTAAGCAGCTTCGAAATAACCTGCATGCGGAGGAATCCGGAACGGTCGCGCGCCGATCAACGGGGAAAAGATCCCGATCGGCACCGTCGGAAAGTTCGGATTGAAACTCGGACCGATTGCATCGCTTGTAAATGAATGCTGAATCCCGGCATCGACGTAGGTGTATCCCCCGCGGGCGAAAACATCCCGCGTAACCTGGTATTCGATCTCCGTTTCGATTCCCTGCGCGCGATACGCCAGCGAGTTCACTGTCGCGCCAAATGCCGCTGCATCTGCAATCGCGCCCGGCACGCCGAGATCGATAAGTCCCTGTTGCGTGATGTATTCAATTCCGTTGGTGAACTCGTTATGAAAGAGTGTCAGGCTCAGCCGGCTGCGTCCACCGAACAGCAACTGGTCCACGCCGCCGTCGTACGTTCTTGAATTCTCGGGACCAATCGCGGACACGTGATATTGCGAGATGAGCTGACTTCCTCCAGGCAGGCTCGCCAGCAATGGATACAGCGAATCCAGCTGATCGAAAACCGCCGGCTCCTTGATTCCCTTCCCGAAGCTGGCGCGCAGTTTAGTGCCGGTGAAGATTTTTCCTGCTCGCTCATTCGCCACTTGCCAGGCAAGCGAAGCACGCGGAGTGCCGGCAAGCCCAAACAAGCCGTTATCCTCAATCCCGCCGCCCACCATATAAAACAGACGGTCGTGTATGTCGCCCTGAAGCTGAAATGTGTAGCTAGAATTGTCTCGCCCGATCGAAGTGGCGGGACCGCCCGAGTATCCGCGTTCATCCTCGTAGCGAAATGCAACCAATCCGAGGATATGCGGATTGAAGCGGTAATCCGACTGCGCGTAAACGAAGTCCTTGTCCGTTGAGCCCGGGTAGGCGTATGGGTAGGGCGGGCCATCGTTCGACTCCAGCGCCTGCCCGCTGACAGTGTATCCGTTCGCTCCCTGAATGGTGACCGGCGCTCCAAGCGTGTAACCGGAGTCTTGGGTCCCTGCCGGCGCAAACTCTGCGAACTGCGACCTCAAGCGCAGGCCGCCATATCGCACCAAGTTATTCCAGCTTGCCGTGGTCTTGTCTTCCCATGTCACACCGAAGTAGGCGTCTTCATTGGCTTGTTCGGCATCGCTTGGAATGCCAAAGAGTTGAATCGCGCCTGGCTGTCCGGAGGCTACACGGTCATGGTGGATCGTTGCCCGCAGGCTCGAAGCAGGTGAAAATTCCCAACCGAAATTCCCGCCCAACGTGCCGTTGTGATACTCGTCGCCCGGAATCGCATTGCTGCTGTCGAAGCGCGAGTAGTCCGAGAAATAGTCGAGCTTCTTATACCTGCCACCGACCGAACCTTCCTGATGATAGGTGCCGAAGTTACCGCGGCCAGCTTGATAAGTGAACAGCGGAATCGGCGTACTTCCCCTGGCCGTCGTGAGACTGATGACGCCGGCGAGTGCATCCGATCCATAGAGCACGCTGTTGGGACCACGAAGCACTTCCACCTGGCCGACCGCGGCGCTTGCGATATTCGCAAACTCCACCGCTCCCCCAATATCGTTCATCGGGATTCCATCGATCAGAACCTTGTTCGCATCGCTGCCGCCGCCGCGAATGAAAACAGAAGTTGTCCCTCCCGCCTGCCCCGTCTGCGTAACATCAAGCCCGGGTATGAACCGCAATCCCTCCTGAATATCGCGTGTTCCCCCATATTCATCCGGACTCAATATAGTCACCGCTGCGCCCAACTGCGCTTGTGGTGTGGGAGAGCCCGTGGACGTAACTGTAATCTGTTCGGAAAGAGATGCGATGGAAAGAACAATATCTTCGGTCTGATCCTGACTATCGCTGGGTCCATCGATCGATTTCTCCGATGTGCTGAACCCGAAGGCCGATACCCGGAGCCGCGAAGCGGCGCCTGGACTCCACGCGATGATGTATTGGCCTTTGGGATTGGTGACCACGGACGCTACGGGAATACCGTGCTCCACCAGCTCTACTTTGGCGTTTGGAATGACGGCGCCGGTCGTATCGGATACGGCGCCGCGCAGGTTGATGCTCGGTGCGGCAAGGGCAATAGCGGTGAAAGCAAAGATGAGACTGCTAGTCCATCTAAAGAAATGCGGGCTCAAGAAACGCAGGCTTGAGAATTGGAACATGGCTTTCCCCTCGGAAGTTCCAGCAGGACCGGTCTCCTGACTCGCGCCTCAACAGCAAACGGCCGCCTTCCCGGAGTCTCCTCCAGTGGCCAACAAGCCGCGCCTCTTCGCTTACAGTTACGGGGTAGTGGCGGATTCGCACCGCGCTTCCCGATCATCCAGCTGTCATGTGTTTATGGTTTTGAGATGGCTTGCCACCTCACGGATGAATTTGTTTTGCCAGCTCCTCCAATGCATCGAAGGCGACCGGGCTGGAGAGTTCGATCCGGTCGTCCACGTAATAAACTCGGTTGTTCTTCACCGCCGGAAGAGTTTCCCAGCCGGGCTGTTCTCGAATTTTGTCCATGGACATCTTCGATCCCCTCTTCAACAACAACGCTTCCGGCGCTCTTGCCAATACCATTTCAAGACTTACCTGCGGCCACTCCTGCGCCAGGTCGCCGGTGATCGAATGCCCGCCTGCGATCTCGATCAGGTCTGTAATGAAAGCGTGTTTGCCGATCGTAAGAATTGGGTTGTACCACACCGGCATCAGCACGCTCACCACTGGCTTACCGCTGACTTGGCGCCGCACCGCGGCCTCGCGTGCGCGCAAGCCATTCACCAGCGCCTTCGCGGATTCTTCCCGGTTCAGTGCTCGGCCCAGACTCGTAATCGATTGATAGATTCCTTCAACCCCGTGCGGCGCAATCACAAACACCGCAATGCCCAGCTTCTCAAGAGCCTCCACCGCTTCCGGGCGGCTCATGTTGCCGCTCTGCAGCACGAGGTCAGGATGCAATGACAGGATGGTTTCAATCGAAGGCGTCACCGTCGATCCCACGCTTGGCTTGGTCCTGGCCTCGGCCGGGTACTTGGTGTAGTCCGTCACTGCAACCACGTCCGCTCCGGCGCCGAGCGCGTACACATCGTCCACAACACTCGGCATCAAACACACCAGCCGATGAGGATGATCCGGAACTACGACGACTCGCCCCAGTTCGTCTGTTATCGTGCGCGTGCACCATGCCGGCATGGCAATCGAAAACACAAGGAACGCGAAGAGTTGTTTCATGCCTGCGCCTCCACGCCCTTGGATTGCAGCGCGGCTGCAACCAGCGATCTGGCTAGGACGGGATTTGCTCGAAAGTGGAGATGCACATAGCTGGCGAGCACATTCCCGTATTGATAGCCCTCCAGTTGCTCCTGTCCGGAGAGTGAGTACTTCAGCCGGTAAGCGGTAGGCATTGCGTTTCCTCCGCACATGCGCGAGCAATGAAAACTGTGCCCGCGCACTTTCGTCCCTCTCTCGCCGAGCAGGCAGTCTTCAATGAATTCCACATCTACGTAACCGAATTGAACTAATCGCGGAGTCATTTCGAACTCCAACGGCAGTAACCCGGCCATCGTGTAGCTGCGCTTGTCGAGCCCGGTCAGCGCATTCCCCAGGTAGATCATGCCTCCGCACTCTGCATATATGGGCTTGCCGGTCTCAGCGAATGCACGAATCCCGGCATGCATCGACGCATTGCGGCTCAGTGCTTCCGCGTGCAGTTCGGGATATCCGCCACCCAGATGAAGACCGTCGAGATTCAGCGGAAGCTTCGCGTCCGCCAGTGGACTGAAAGGGATGATTTCCGCACCATTTTCGCGAAGCCGGTCGAAATTATCTTCGTAGTAAAACGAGAATGCCTTGTCACGCGCGACGCCGATGCGCACACGTGCCTGACCTGCAACACACTCCGGGACGCCATCGCTTTCTTGCATTGCGTTCTTCCATGAGAGACCGAGCAATGGTTTCAAATCCAGCCATTGCCGTCCCGCCTGCGCAAACACAGCAAGCCGATTCTCCGCGGAAGTCGTCTCTTCCGTCGTATGCAGCCCCAGATGTCTCTCAGGAATCCCAAGCGTCGGGTCCGTCGGCAGGTGTCCTAGCAGCGGCGTCGATGTAACCGAGCGAATCGCCATTTCAAGCATCCGATAGTGGCCCTCGCTTCCAACCCTGTTCAACACAATTCCAGCAAAGCGCACTTCGGGATCGAAGCTCTCAAAGCCTTTGACAACAGCTGCAATACTGCGTGCGCTCTTCCCGGCGTCCAGCACCAGCACCACGGGCAGGTCGAGCAGCTTTGCGATTTGTGCCGCGCTTCCAACTTCGCCTCCGCCAGACACTCCGTCATAGAGCCCCATCATGCCTTCCACAATCGCGGCATCGGCATCGCGGCTCGCATGTGTGAAGATTGCTCGATTCGCCGAGTCATCTAGCATCCACGTGTCCAGATTGCGCGACGCCCGTGCGCATATCGCGCTATGGTGGCCTGCATCCAGAAAGTCCGGTCCGCATTTGAACGGCTGCACGCAAAGGCCTCGCTCTCGCAACGCCGCCATCAGGGCCAACGCAACTGTGGTCTTTCCCACGCCGCTCGCGGTTCCCGCCACCATGAAGGCGATCATGGCTGCGCTCCAATCGTTCCCTTGAGGACCAGCGGCAATCCCGCCACCAGCAGCACCACGTTGTCCGCAATTGCCGCCACGCGCTGGTTCAGTTCCCCAAGCGCATCGCGGAATCTTCTCCCCGCCGGATAAGCCGGTACCACTCCGCCGCCCACCTCGTTCGATACCAGCACCAGCGAAGCAGATCCGCGCAACGCACTCAGGAAATCCTCGATGCGCCTCTCCATGGTCGGTGGGTCGGTCTCTGATGCCCCTTGAAGATTCGCGACAAAAACCGTCAAGCAATCGACCAGCATCACATCGAACGCCGGCTCTTGCTCGACAATCACCTGCCCGAGCTCCAAAGGTTCTTCAAATGTTTGCCAATGGCTCGGGCGTTCTTCCCGATGGCGGCGGATTTTTTCCATCATCTCTACATCGAGCGGCTGTGCCGTCGCTACATACGCCACGCGCGCAACTTTGGCTGCGAACTCCTGCGCCCAGCGGCTCTTGCCGCTGCGAACGCCGCCGAGCACGAGCGTGACCGTCCTGCGGTCCGTCTCCTGCATGCATTACCTCTGACCGCGGAGCCAAGGCTCCACAGGGACAGCGGGATCAAATAGTAGGCAGCTTTCTCGTCGCCGGCGCGTGTCGCGACCGGCAGGGGAACGCTCTCCAACTCTCCCATCGAAGCTGGATCAAGCCCAGGTTGGCATCTGGCCGGTCTCCTGACTTACGCCTTAGAACGAATCTGAACAACCTTCCCGAGGAAACCCTCAGTGGCAGGAGCAAGCTCCATGTTCAGTTCTCAGCGCTTACAGTTACGGGGTAGTGGCGGATTCGCACCGCGCTTCCCGAACACCAGATAGAGCGATTGTATATCGAACAGTCCAGAAAAAGTCAAGGTGACCGATGGCTCTCGGACGTACGCTCATCGGCGTTGTCGCATGGATCGAGCGATGACCGAACCTCCCCTTTTCTCAGCCTATTCACGCGGCGATACCTAAACGGCGGACGGAGTGGGGGCGGCCTGCGTTGAGCATTCGATTGAGGACGGCCACGCCGACAGCCGCTTCAGCCTGCTGACCAGAGCAGCTGCGCGCCCGTAGGCGAGGACCGATGATGGCCTTGTATCGGCCCATCGC
>Ga0182012_10005963_pt1 | contig 12477 bp, 10 predicted proteins | sample 612S2SmetaG_FD_120486 | JGI IMG/M metagenome (GOLD analysis project Ga0182012, IMG submission 120486) | Permafrost microbial communities from Stordalen Mire, Sweden - 612S2S metaG | ecosystem: Environmental > Terrestrial > Soil > Wetlands > Permafrost | place: Sweden: Stordalen | collected...
GCAAGCTGGACGCGCTGCTGGTTGCCGTGCGACAACGCCTCAATCTTGCTCCCCGTCCTGTCGGCGATGCCGAGACGTTCAAGCCAGCACTGTGCCGACGCATGCGCTTCCTTGGGACCCAAGCCGTGCAATCTCCCGAGGTATTCGAGATGCTCGCCCACAAGCATGCCCGGATACAGGCCGCGCTCTTCAGGCATGTAGCCGAACCCTCGCCGCTCTGCTGGACCGACTACCTTGCCATTCCACCGGACGCATCCGCCAAGGAGGTCGACGAGGCCGAAAATGGCGCGCATCGTGGTGGTCTTGCCGGCACCGTTTGGCCCGAGGAAACCGATCACGTGCCCACCCGGGACCGAGAAGCTCAGGTTGTCCAGGGCGAGGAGCGCCCCGTACTGGCAGCTGAGTCCCTCGACCACAAGCTCATCGGTCATCAGTTGAGACTACGACTGCAACCAGAGCTGCGATCTCTGGATGAACTGCAAGCAGACAATGTGGCGGGAAACTGGTTGGGGATCGGCCGATCGCGAGGTGTGGCAGCTCACCAGCCGAGTAGACATCTCACTGCCGTCGCTCTCGGGTCCGGTGCACATCTGTGTGAATGGGGTGGCACCGGAGAAGGACCACCTTGTGGCCTTAGTCCGATCGCGTCAGATCGATCGTGCCGATTGACGGCCTAGACGGCGCCTTTGACCTTGCGAAGATACTGATGCGGTACCAGGTTGATCCGGGAGTTGCTCGTTGGAGGACCAGTGATGCCGCCCTTCGACAGCCCCTATCGAGTGTTCCGCAGTGAGCCGTACCGCGCCAAGGCCACACCGATCACTTCCGTAACGTCGTAGGTCTTACGTGACACCTTGTGGATTCAACCGGGGAACCACCGCTTCAACAGACACCACTTCGTGACGCAGCGATGCCTGCGGTCCGTGGGACTACGTGATTGCGAGAGTTGCCCAGGCTGATTGCGAAGGCGAATACCTGAGGTCCCCGGTGTAATCGGCGACCACGGTAAATGTGCCTCGGGGGAGGGTCCGCGGCAAGAGCGTGCACGATCCGTGCGCGTTCGAGAGGGTCGCGGTGCACACGCGACGAGTGCCCGCAAAGAATTGAACCTGCCCCGTGGGGAGCGTGGCGAATCCATGATTCAGGACCTTGACGCTGAAAACGGTCTCCTGCTGGGCACCGAACGGGACTGACGATCTCGACAATGTGAGCTCGGGCAGGGTGGTGATCTTGTAAGGATTGCCTGGCACGCCATTGGAGGGCTGCGACCTGCCTTCTGCGTTCACCGCCATGACCTGGAACTCGTCGTTTGCCAGATACTCCTGTGGCACCGTGAGCAGGTCCGTGATCGTGCACGAATCAGGCCCACCCTTTGAGACCACGTGGGTACAGGTCTGCGGCTCACCTTCCGTGACGGCGATGTACTCCGTGATCGGTTGGCCACCGTTGCTCGCGGGCGGGGCCCATGAGACGGTGACCTGGTTGTCGCCGGACTTCACCTTCACCGCCGTGGGCGGCGTTGGCACCGTCAGGACATTGAATGACCAGGCGATTGTCGGAACCCCGGGCTGCGTCACGGTCACGGCGTACTTGCCGGCTACGAACGTGGCCCTGGGAATCAGGACCAGAGCCCTGTCGTCTTGGAGGATCGCAAGACCCGTCGGTCCGTAGACCGGGTCGGAGGACTTGTAGGTGAACTGGTCCACAACGCAGAGCTGACCATTCGAGGCCGTTTCAACCCTTCCGTTGGGTTCAACGAGCTGCGCAGTCAGCGACGCACTCGGTGTCGATGTCATCTCCACGATGATGGGAAGGCCCATCCCACTCAGTGATTGCCAGCCGCAAGTCTCGGTCGGCGTTGGCACCTCCGAAGCTTCAGAGATGAGTTCGGTCGGCGAGCCGCTTCCGGGGAAGAGCACCTGGGTCGGCTGAGTCGCAGCGGCTCCGTCAGCGTCATCGAGGCCAGCCATGTGCGAGGTCGCCGCATAGGCAACCTCGTGGAGCCCAGGATTCAGGATGGCCAACGCATGAAAAGGAGCGTCCAGCCATTCGTCGATGGCCTGCTTGGGAGTGAATGAGCCACCGAAGAACGCGAGATCGCTCGACGCGGCCGCCTGTGCGCCGGCGACCGTGTAGTAAGGGCTCGAAGGATTCTCGGTGTGCACGCTCGCGTAGGCGCCAGTCATGAGCGAAGGCGGTGTCTTCGTGAGATAGGTGAAGTGGGCTTCGAGGCCCTGGACCCATTCCGGATTGCTCGTGACGGGGGCCAGTCCTGACGCGGAGCGGTAGGCATTTATCTCGCCGAGCCAGTCGCTGGACGCAATGGCTGTACTTGGCCGGAATGAAGGAACACGAGTTTCAGCTGACACCGATGCCGACTGAAGTGAGAGCAGGGCTACCAAAAGGATGCTGGCGGATCCAAAGGACACGAGGGAGCGGTGCCGGTTCGCATGCATTGAAGCTCCAATCACGGGCACAACCTTGAGATAGCAGTGTAGATATGGCCTGGAGAATTTGCTTCCTTCCTCAACATGCTGCCGCTGCATTGGTCAACGACGACCGGTGTCAGGGTCCCAGATTCCACAATCCGTAGGGAGGACCGCACCTCGGCTCGTTGAAATGCCGAAACCTCCCACAGACTCGGCAAAGGGCGGTGAGCTGGCCCGTAGGCGAGGTACAGGTCGAGAGTGAAACTGGTCGCGAGTTGTGGACCCCCGAGTCTCGATGTGCAAAAGCGTGACCGTTCAACGATCTGGGTCGAGGAGCGGGCCAATGGTGTAGCATGACGTAGCACAATCTGCTACGCTTCTCGCATGACCAAGACGATCGCTCAGCGTGAACTACGCAACGAGAACGCCAAGGTGATCGATGAGGTCGTCGCTGGCGAGAGTTTCGTGGTGACCCGTAATGGAATTCCGGTGGCAGAGTTGCGCCCCCTTACCGCACCATTGCGAGCAGTTGTTCAGAAGGTCGCGATCGCAGCATTCGTTGATACCGGGCCTCGTATTGATGCGAAGTGCTTCAGGAGCGACCTCGACGGTTTCGTCAATCAAGAGCTTTAGATGGCCATCGGACTGCTCGACACGTCAGTAGTGATCGACTGGGATCACGCCTCTGTTCAACGAGCCCTGCCCGACCAAATCTCTGTGAGTGCCGTCACTCTCGCAGAACTTGCCGCGGGCCCGATCCTGGCGACAGCAGTCACCGAACAATCAAGCCGTCAGGCTCGCCTCCAGCAAGCGGAGGCGACCTTCGATCCCATTCCGTTCGACGCTGCGGCCGCCCGAAGCTTCGGTCAGGTTGTAGCGGCCATTGCAAGCAACGGTCGATCGCACCGATCACGCATGGCCGATCTCCTGATCGCGGCAACCGCTCACGCCAATGGGCTAACCCTGTACACGCGCAACCCCAACGACTTCATTGGCCTTGAGAATCTGATTCAAGTAGTGGCCGTCTGATCTTTGGGGTCCATGAGGAATTCATTCGCATCCGATATCTGGAACATTCGTTCGTGCTGCCTACAAGTGAATCGGGCAGCTCCGTCGCAGGTGCGTCAAGGGGGGAACGGCAAGAGGTGTTTCGGTGCGAACGGCGGCGATCATGCCCCCAGAAGTGGCGAGAAGCTCCGCTCGCTGCGGGCGTCGACGACCCTCTTGATGCTGGAAGCCCTGTCAACAAGGTCTGTGGTCAGAGCTGCGGGGTCGCCTCGAGCACGATCAGTTGGGTGAGTTGGGGATAGAGCGTGTTGATGCTGAAGTCAGCCAGACGTTCGAGGATGTGCCCTGCCTCAAATTCCTTGAAGCCGAACAACTCTGCAGGGTCACCTTGGACAAGTCTCATCTCGAGGAAGTCGGCAACCCATCTCGGTGGCACGTTCGTCCCCCACATGTTCCGCTCCCGTCGGCAGAAGGGCTCCAGGTCGAGGAACAAGTCGATCGTGCACACGAAGTGACCTCCCGGGCGCAGCAGCCGTCGTACCGCGCGCAGTGTGTCCTCCAGGGCGCCGCGGGGAATGTGCTCGAGGGTCGACACTGAGAAGATGGCGTCGAAGTCACCTGCAAGCTCGACGTCGGGAAGCGAACCCTTGTGCAGTCGCACATCGGTCCTCAACGACCGGTTGAGTTGACGATGGCGCTCTTCGGGCATGGGGCCATACCCGCCGTCCCCATAGTCGAGGAACGGATCGACGTTGTGGACCTCGCAACCGGCTCGCGCGAGGGCGAACTGGAGCCCCGACAGCGCCCCTCCGAGTTCCAATACCCGAAGCCCTCGTCCCGGGCGGAGGGCCTCGTAGACCCAGGGGTATTCGAATTCACGGGTGGAGCTGTTGACTTGAAATGCGAACGGCCCGAGGATGGGCGCCAGCCGGTAAGTAACGCCGGCGCTCCGGGCGATCTGCCTCAAACCGGGGATGACCCTGCGCCCGCTCGGTGCGCCCCACTTCGAGTTCCAGCGTGCATAGGCCGCGGGGAGCTCGCGTCGTGCCAGCATCCGCCAACCCTAGAGTTGCTCCGGGGAAGGGAGGGGTCCGCTCGGGGATCGAAGGACGCCCGGAGTGCGAGCCGTGCACTCGATCGAGCGCCGTCCGCCATGCAGTGGAGGTCCGAATCGGCATGCGGGTGGGGCACGGGAGGTGAGATCGTTGCGGGTGTAGGTCAAGCGCGTTGAGCACGATGACCAGTTGACCCATCAGGGAGTTGACCCGGGAACGCGACGGCCACGCGCATGCGGTCATCACATCCAGTTCCTGATGATCCCTCCTCGCGCACTACGCGAAGGTTCTAAACGACGTTGGCTTCTGGGCGCTGATCTTCCACACCGACCACACCTTCGTCTTCAGTGAGCTGAAGTAGTGCCGCGGATTCAAACGGACGGGACTGCAGGTAAGCAACGGGAGTAGATCCGACGAGGGACAGAGACAACATCCATTCTCGAACATCGTCTGCAAGCTGGCTAAAGGACGGTGAGCCGACCTGTAGGCGGGGTTCTGTCCACCCCCTTGCGGGGGATGGGTGGCCATCCATCTGCGCGGCCTACCTGGGGACTGCCCGGTCTCCCGGGCGGACGGGCCGCCCGTATCCCCTGCTTGGCCTTGCTCCGGGTGGGGTTTACCTAGCCGGACCAGTCACCTGACCCGCTGGTGCGCTCTTACCGCACCGTTTCACCCTTACCTGTGCCGTCTCCGGCCATCGGCGGTCTGTTCTCTGTGGCACTTTCCTTCGAGTCACCCCGACTCACGTTTCGTGAGCACCCTGCCCTTCGGAGCCCCGACCTTCCTCGACGCGCTAGCGCCGCGGCCACCCAGTCGGCTCACCGTCCACTTCTAGTCTTGCAGGCTCGGGGTCAGTCGGCTATCAGCCTCGAGAGAGACCTGCCAACTGCGCGACCTCGGTAGCCTCGACCCCCATGGACGAGCAGGCGACCGACGTCGAGCAGACGCGATCGATCGGGCAGCTCTATGCGGAGCTCATCGGCTACCTCGACGAGGCGTGGGGTCGAACTCACCAGACGTGGGTCTTCGGAGAAATACAGAAGCTTTCGGACCACCGCTCCGGCCACTGCTATCTCGATCTCGTCGATCCGACGGTCACTGGTCGTGACTCGCCGACACTCAAGGCCAAATGTTGGCGTTCGACCTGGGGACCGCTTAAGGCAAGGTTGGCCGATTCGGGACTCTCCCTCGCGGAGGGTTCCGTCATCCGGATTCGCGGGTACGTCGACGTCTACGCACCGCGCGGGGAGCTCGGCTTCATCATCACGGCGCTCGACATCGAGTCATTCCGGGTCGCAGCCTTGGGCGAGCACGCTCGCAGGCGTGAGGAGCTGCTCCGCACGCTCGCGGCCGAGGGTCTGCTTGAAACGAACAAGCAGCGGGCAGTCCCGGTGGTACCGCTCAATATCGGCCTCGTCGCCTCGCCCGGCACCGAGGGGTACAACGACTTCCTCGGCATGCTCGACAACTCGGGCTTCAGCTTCCGCGTCACCCTCGCGCGAGCAGCCGTGCAGGGAGGGTCGTCCCCCATGGAGATCGCCGGAGCGCTCGCCGCGCTGGGGGAGACGGATGTGGAGGTGATCTGCGTCGTTCGCGGCGGGGGTTCCCAGGCCGACCTCGCGGCATTCGACGACGAGGTCGTCGCGCGCGCGATCGCGTTGTGTCCGATCCCCGTGTTCACGGGGATCGGACACACGGGCGATGTCTCGGTTGCCGATCTCGTCGCGGCGCAGATGTTCCGGACACCCACCGCCTGCGGTGAGGCACTCGCGGCGATCGTCAGAGACTGGTACGGCACGCATGTGGCTGACGCCGCGCGTCGTGCGCAAGCGGCCGCAGCGGGCGCGATGGAGGAGCTCGCCGACGAGGTGGACCAGTCGCGACGCCATCTCGTCACGATCGGCAGGCATCGCCTGCACCGGGTCTCGGATCGCCTGGTGGGGACCCGCACCACGATCGCTCGCCGCGCCCCGCAGGCGGTGTCGGCCACCGCTGGCTCTGTGGCGCTCAGGACGCGGCGGATCGGCCCGCTCGCGACGCTGCATCTCGACGCCGCCACTGCAGAGCTGGCGGCTCGCCGCCAGCTGCTCGCCGCCTACGACCCGGGCCGGCTGCTGGAGCGGGGTTGGTCGATCACCCAGGATGCCGACGGCAGCGTTGTCCGGTCCGCTGGATCCCTGCGAGCAGGCGACCTGCTCATTACCCGATTCGCCGACGGCGTGGCACGATCAACGGTCACCGAGACCCAGGTCGCCGAGGAGGCACCGTGAAGGAACCCGCAGACATGACATGGGAGGAGGCGAGCGCGGAGCTGGACGAGATCGTGTCCTTCCTCGACTCGTCGGATGTCGACGTCGACAAGTTGGTCGAGCGACTCAAGCGCGCCGCGGCGCTCGTCGAGGAGCTTGACCGGCGCCTCGTCGCGACCCGAACGCAGGTCGATGAGCTGCTCCCGCGCCTTGAGCGGGCAGCGGAGCGTGTCGACCCGGACACCGGCGAGGTCCTCGAGGACTGATGGCGAGGCTCTACTTTCGCCAGTGGCTCTCGGGCCAGGACTACGGTGCCCGCGTCCCCGGCGCGGCGGGCATGCGCAACTTTGCCTATGCCATCGGAGACCTTGACACCCGCGAGGCCCTCCTCGTCGATCCCGCGTACGACGTCGACGACCTCGTGGACCTGCTTGATGCGGACGACATGCGATGCGTGGGAGCCCTGGCGACCCACTATCACGTCGACCACGTCGGCGGTGACTTCCAGGGGTACGCCGTCCAGGGGATCTCGTCGCTCCTCGAGCGAGTCGATGTCCCGATCCATGTGCAGCGCCTCGAGGCCCCCTGGATCGAGCGGTCGACGGGGGTGCGCGATGCGCTCGCGAGCCACGACGGCGGCGACGTGATCCATGTCGGGGACGTGCCGGTGGCCCTGCTGCACACGCCCGGCCACACGCCGGGAAGCCAGTGCCTCCTCGTCGACGGGATGCTGATCACGGGGGACACGCTCTTCATCGACGGCTGCGGCCGAACCGACCTACCCGGCGGGGACTACGCCGAAATGCAAGAGACGCTGACGAGCCGCCTCTCGCAGATCGCGGACTCGACCGAGGTCTTCCCGGGACACTTCTACTCAGAGGTGCCCTCGATGCGGATGGGGACGCTGCGGATCCGCAACGACTTCCTCGGGCCCAAGGCTCCCGATGCCGATGACGAGGTGGACGAGGAAACGGACCCGACCGAATGAGTGCCGGCAAGGGCCTGCCTGTCGACGGGTCCGTGGTCGTCGTCGGCGCTGGCCTCGGCGGCCTTCGCTGCGCCGAGGCTCTGCGCAACGAGGGCTTCGCAGGGTCGATCACCCTCGTCGGAGACGAGGCGCACCTTCCCTATGACCGGCCGCCGCTCACCAAGCAGGTCCTCACCGGTGCGTGGGAGGTCGATCGGATCGCGCTCACCACGACCGAGAAGCTCGATGCGAACGGGATCACGCTCCTCGCCAACGGGCGAGCCGTTGCTCTCGACGTCGGGGACCGGACCGTGGCGCTCGAGACAGGAAGCCACCTTCAAGCCGATGCGATCGTGCTCGCCACGGGAACGAGTCCTCGCTGGCTTCCCGGGACGCGCGCCCTTCCGCGTGTGCACGTCGTTCGCACAATGGAGCAGGGCGTCGCGTTGCGCGCGGCCTTTGACGAGCTCGGCGGATCGGGAAGGGTCGTCATCATCGGTGGCGGATTCATCGGCGGCGAGGTTGCCTCGGCTGCGGTATCGCTCGGCCTCGATGTCACCATCCTCGAGGCGCTTGCGACGCCGCTCTCGCCGATCGTCGGCGAGGAGATGGGATCCCTGCTCTCCGGACTGCACAGTGCCGCAGGAGTCGACGTCCGCACGGGCGTCACGGTGTCGGGCATCGACGGCGACGACGGCGGACTGGCGGGCGCGGTCGTGCTCGATGACATGACGCGCATCGATGCCGACGTGATCGTCGTGGGCATCGGCGTCGTGCCGAACACGCAGTGGCTCGAGCAGAGCGGGCTGGAGCTTGGCAACGGGGTGGTGACCGATGCGGCGCTCTTCGCCGCCGACGGCGTCGTCGCGATCGGTGACATCGCGCGGTTCGAGTGGCGCCACGGGGGCGTGGTCGAGCAGGTCCGAATCGAGCACTGGCAGGTCGCGGCGGACCATGCCGCCGCCGCGGCGCGCTCCCTGCTCGCCGGCAGAGCTGAGGCCCCGGCGGTCTCCCTCGTGCCGTACTTCTGGAGCGACCAGCACGGAAAGAAGATCCAGATGCTCGGTCACCCCGGACCAGCCGACTCGGCGACCTGCGTCTTGCGGGACGATGAGGCCGGCCGCTTCGTCACCGTCTACGGCCGGGACGGCATGTTCACCGGGGTCCTGGGCCTCTCGAGCCCCCGGCAGGTGATGGGCTACCGGAGCCTGCTGCTGGGCGGTGCGACTTACGACGAGGCGCTGGACGTCGGCCGGTGACGCTCGTCGATCGGCAGGCGGCCGACCCGCCTGCCGACACGCCCGGCGGCGTGGACCTCGGGTTCCGTGCCGACATCGAGGGGCTGCGGGCGGTCGCGATCATCCTGGTCGTCCTCTATCACTGCGGGGTCACCTGGCTCACCGGCGGCTACGTGGGCGTCGACGTCTTCTTCGTCGTATCGGGCTTTCTCATCACGGGCCTCCTGATCCGCGAGCACGAGGAGCGCGGCACCGTCTCGATCCCGGGCTTCTACGCCCGGCGCTCCCGGAGGATCCTGCCCGCCGCGATGGTCGTCATCATCGCGACCGTGATCGGCGCGCACCAGATCCAGAACTTCATCACGTACGCCCAGACCGCAGTCGACGCGCGGTGGGCTGCACTCTTCGCAGCGAACTTCCACTTCGCCATCCAGGGGACCAACTACTTCGACGCCTCGTTCGCGCCCTCGCCGCTGCTGCACTACTGGTCCCTCGCGGTCGAGGAGCAGTTCTACGTCGTGTGGCCCGCCGTCGTCCTCCTCGCCGGCCTCGCGCTGCGTCGCTGGCCGTTGCGACGCGCGGTGCTGGTCGCGGCCGCCATCATCTGCGTCGCCTCGTTCGTCTGGGCGCTCCTCGAGGCGAAGACAGATCCCACGTGGGCGTTCTTCTCGCCGCTCACCCGGGCGTGGGAGCTGGGCCTCGGTGCGCTTGCGGCCACGCTCGTGACGCTCGCGTCCAGGATCCCGAAGCCGGCGGGCATCGCGCTCGCATGGGGGGGCCTCGCCGCCATCCTCGTGAGCGCGCTCGTGTACTCGGACACGGTGACCTCGTACCCCGGGGCAGTGCTCCTCCTCACGCCGGTGCTTGGCACGGTCGCGGTGATCGTGGGCGGGTGCTCAGGGACCGGCGCGGTCCACCTGCTCGGGCTGCGCCCCGTGCGATCCGTCGGGCGCGTCTCCTACGGCTGGTACCTGCTGCACTACCCGCCGATGATCCTCGCCGCGGGGATCCTCTGGACGGGCCCGGTCTCTGTCCACGAGCGCCTGGCGATCGCCGCAGCGACCCTGGCCGTCGCCTACGTCATGTACGCCCTGCTCGAGAAGCCGATCCGCAGGTCCCGCACGCTGGCCCAGCGGCCGTGGGCGAGCATCGCGATGGGGCTGGGATTCGTCGCGGCTGCGTTCCTGGTCGCCCTGCTGCTGCACAAGTCGATCTGATCCGCCCGCGCGAACATCGCAACGTGGCGGCCAGGCCGATGGGACCCAGCAGCTCGAGATCGGCGCCAGTCAGAATCGGACGTCCGAGAGCCCCGGGATGGTGCGCAGGGTCCGCGCCTTCGCCTGGGACCAGTGCGCACGCGCCGCATCCCTGTCACCCTCGGTGCCACGTGGCTCGACTGTCCGCGAAGGCTGCCACGTCTGGGCGATGTCCGCGTCGTCGGAGATCGTGCCGGTGGCCACGAAGGCGAGGAGCCCCGCGCCGCGCGTGGTGGCCTCGCGCACCGGCGAGACCTCCACGCAGCGCCCCGTGCAGTCCGCAAGGAGCTGGATGAAGGTCTCGTTCTCCGTCATCCCGCCATCGACACGAAGCTCGGTGAGCGTCGGGAGACCGTCACGCTCCGCGGACTCGACGAGGTCGCAGCCGCGCTGGGCGATGCCCTCGAGCACCGCGCGAACGAGATGGGCCCTGGTCGCACCCCGCGTCAGCCCGAAGAATCCCCCGCGTGCGCCGAAGTCCCAGTCCGGGGTCCCGAGGCCGAGCAGCGCCGGCACGAACGAGACCCCGCCGGTGTCCGGCACTGACGCGGCGAGCGGGTCGGTCTCGGCGGGATCCGAGATCAGCCCGAGGTCGTCTCGGAGCCACTCGATGCAGCTGCCCGCGGTCAGCATCACCGCCTCGAGGCCCCAGGTGATCGACCCGTTGCGGCGGCGTGCGACGATCGGGAAGCACCCCGCGGGACTGAGCGAGCTGAACGGCGGCTGTCCGCCCAGCACCTGGTCGAGCATGCCGCCCGTTCCGAATGTGAGCTTCCCCTGCCCCGGAGCGACGCACCCCTGTCCCGCAAGCGAGGCCTGCTGGTCGCCAACGATCGATGCGATGCGCGGTGCGCCGCGCAGCGCGCTCGCCTCACCGACGACACCGACCGAGTCGACGATCGCGGGCAGCACCGACGCATCGATCCCGAGGATGTCGAGCGTCCGGTCATCCCAGCCCTGGGCGTCGGCAGTGACGAGCCCGGTCACGGCGGCGTTGGTGGCGTCCGTGACGTGCAGCGCGCCTCGCGACAGTGTCCAGGCGATCCAGGTGTCGATCGTTCCGAAGCGGAGCCGGCCCGATGCCACGAGGTCGGGATCGACGGACTGCAGGATCCACTGCAGCTTCGTGGCCGATGCGTTGGGGGCGAGCCGGAGCCCCTCGCCCTGGAGCACGAGGCACTGCACCACCGTCCGGAGGTCCTGCCAGCCGATCCCCGGCCCCACCGGGACCCCCGTGCCGGCATCCCAGACAACAGTCGTGGCGCGCTGGTTCGTGATGCCGACGCACTCGACTTCGCCCGCCTCGGCGATGACGGCGGCTGCAGTGGACAGCACGGCGCCCGCGATGGCCGACGCGTCGACCTCGACGGTGCCGGTCTCGGGCGTCGAGGGAAGGACGGAGACCTGGTGGACGTGCGAGACCGTGCCGTCCGGGTCGACGATGCTCGATCGCACCGAGCTCGTGCCCACATCCACGACGAGGACGCCCTCGCTCACGCGGGACCCGCCGTCGCGAGGCCGAGGACGCCGGGGTTGAGGATGCCCATCGGGTCGAGCGCGTCCTTGAGCGCCTCGAGGACGCCGAATCCCGACCCGAGCGCCTCTCGCATGTAGCCGGCCCGGTGGCGGCCGACGCCGTGGTGGTGGCTCAGCGACGCGCCCGCAGCGAGCGCCGCGTGGCTCCCTGCGTCCCAGACCGCGCGGTAGTAGCCGTCGGCGTCCTGCGCAGGGTTCCCGACGAACGTGAAGTACAGGCAGGCGCCATCGAGGTAGGCGTGGGACTGGTGGACCGTGGCGAGGATCGTCCCGTCCACGGCGGCCATGGCGTCGACGACATGGCCGTGGACACGCTCGAGCCTGCTCCATGAGGCAGCGATCTCCATCGTGTCGACGACGAAGCCCCGCGCCCAGAGCGGCGCCAGTGCGGAGACGTCGTTGCGGTGTGCGAGCCACGTGTCGACCAGGGCGACATCCTCGCTCGCCGCCGTCTCGCACTCCTCATCGACCACCGCAAGCGTCGCCTCGAGGAGGCCGGGATCCGCCTCGTCGAGGACGATCAGCACGTTGCGGTCGCGCTCGAAGGACCTGGTGCTCTCGGCGATGTCGTACAGGCGCAGGACGGCAGGCGTCGCGCCCCGCGCGAGGATCCTCCTGCATGCGTCGAGTCCGGCGCTGAACGTGTCGAAGCTGAACGCCCGGCGACCTTCGCCACGGGGGAGGGGATGGATCACGAGCTCGACCTCCGTGATCACGCCGAGCGCACCCTCGGACCCGA
>Ga0182012_10005964_pt1 | contig 12477 bp, 9 predicted proteins | sample 612S2SmetaG_FD_120486 | JGI IMG/M metagenome (GOLD analysis project Ga0182012, IMG submission 120486) | Permafrost microbial communities from Stordalen Mire, Sweden - 612S2S metaG | ecosystem: Environmental > Terrestrial > Soil > Wetlands > Permafrost | place: Sweden: Stordalen | collected...
AGAAAGCCTTTATTTACGGAACATCCGTGTGGAAGTGCTCCAGCAGCAAGGGCCGGAACACCCCGTTCATTTTGATTTGTTTACGCTTTGTCTTCGGCATTTATTGTTGCATGAGCCCTTATCAATAAATCGCAGGTGGCCTAACCAGTCGCTGGAGCCAACCGCCGTTGGCGCTTGCCGTTCCGCTGTCGCGGTTCACGTCGCGAGTTGGCGGTGGCTCAGATTTTTTCGTTAGGCCACCTAGCACACCATGAAAATACCACCACTTCTTGCCGGAGTTTCCGGCGAGTATTTTGTCGCAGCAGAGTTATCGCGACGCGGCCATATTGCATCTATCTCGCTTCGCAACACACGCGGCATTGACATACTCGCCACGAACCAAGCAGCGTCACGTTCTGTCACGATTCAGTGCAAGACGAATCAGAAGGCGCAGCGCAAGTGGATGTTGAACAAGAAGAGCGAGGATTTTGTTTCGGATGACCACTTTTATGTGTTCGTTGCACTCGGCGGAGTTACCGAGCGAGCGAGTTACCACATCGTTCCGAGTCGAGCCGTGGCGAAGCAAATTAGAGAGTCACACAGAAATTGGGAGCGCACACCAGATCGTAAAGGTCGGAAGCACGGCTTTAGTGCCATTCGGATATTCACAGATTCGGACGGCGAGTATCTTGAAAAGTGGGATTTACTTGGATTATGACCCGGTGGCCTAACAAGTCGCCGGAGCCAACCGCCATTGGCGCTTGCCGTTCCGCTGTCGCGGTTCACGCCGCGAGTCGGCGGTGGCTCAGCTTTTTTCGTTATTGTTTTATTTAGGGTTCGCTCGCCAGCCGCTGATAGCCTGGTTAAACCAGCCGTGTTTGGCCGGTCAAACTCAAACTCAAATTCAAACTTTGCTTTTGCAACTTCTTTGCCGCCTTTTACACCTCACCGTGGAGAGGGCCGGGGTGAGGGGGAAACGTTCAAGCGAGCGCCGCTTACCCTCGGTCTTGGCGGTTCCTCAGCCGGCCATTTTGTGCCGATTTTCGTTTGGAAAGGGTCTGATTTCGGCTTTTTCTTTGAACCTTTTCCCTTTGAAGCCATTCTACCATCTGCTGACTGACTCAAACTTATGAAAAATTCCCTCCTCCTTCCCGGATTTATGGCCGCCGCCCTTCTGTTGGCCGGCTGTGGCAAACCCAGCACCCCCGCGGGCGGCACCGCCACCCCGCCGGCGGCCACCGCCGCCATCTCCGCGACCCCCGTCTCGCAACCCGCCCTGTCCGCCTGGCAGCAGGGGGACAAGGCGACCGCCGTGGCCGGTTTCCTGACGGCGGACTGGAGCGCCCGCCCCTTGTTTGGGACGGATTCGCCCCTGAGCCTCAGCGAAAGCCAGTTTGGGGCGCTTTCCGCCGCCGACCGCCAGGCCAAATCCGCCGAACTGACCACCCAGCTTGGCGTCTTCAAACAGTTGGCCGCCGCCGTGAGCCAGGCCGGGCAGGATGCCGCCGCCAAAGGCGACTCCGCCCAGGCGCGCAAATGTTTCACCGCCTTGAAACAGTGCGGCGCCGCCCTCGCCGGTCCGGACAGTTCCAGCCTCGTCCAACTTGTCGGCCAGGCCTTCACCAAGCGCGCCGACACGGAATTGGCAAAGCTGCCCCAGTGACTCCTTCATTTGCTCTGCTGCACCAGCCGGGTGATTTCAAACGCCAGGTCCAGCGCGCGCTTGGCGGATTCCCCGCTGACCAGCGGCGTGAGATGTTCGCGGACGCAGTTCACAAAATGTTGCAGCTCCAGCTTGAGCGGCTCGTCTTTGGCGATCGGCACCGGCTCGCGCACCACCCGTTTGCCGCCAAATTCGCTGACGATGGCGGACTCCTTGCCCACCCCCAGCCCGGCCACCAGCAGCTTTTTGAGCAGGGAGCTTTCCTCCTCGCCGTCGCGGGCGATGCGGAAAATGAACCCTTCCTGCAGCCGGTAATCCAGCGAGATGTGGCAGGGCGCGGCCCCGCCGCTGAACACGCGGATCTTCCGCATCCGCTGCGGGCTGACCCGGCTGGCGGTGAGATTGGCCACACAGCCGTTGGCGAAGCGCAGCCGCGCGTTGGCAATGTCCTCGGACTTGCTCAGCACCGGAATGCCCACGGCATCCACGGACGTCACCGGCGATTTTACAAACGCCAGCACCACGTCCAAATCATGGATCATCAGGTCCAGCACCACCCCGATGTCTGTGGACCGGGCGGGGAAGGGGGAAAGCCGGTGGACCTCAATGAAGCGCGGTTCCGTGGCGACAGTCTCCAGGTATTTGAACACCGGATTGAACCGCTCCACGTGCCCCACCTGCAGGACGCAGTGGTGCGTCCGGGCCAGTTGGACCAGTTCGGCGGCCTGGGCGGAGCTCTCTGTCATGGGCTTTTCCACCAGCACATGTTTGCCCTGCGCCAGCAAATGCCGGGCGAGGTCGAAATGCGTGGTGGTGGGCGTGACGATGTTCAGCGCGTCCGCGTGGGCCGCCGCTTCCGCCACGGAGGCGAACAGCCGGGCGTTGTGCTTGGCGGCGATTTTGCGGCCGGTTTCCGGGTTGGCATCGAAGAGCCCGGCGAACTCCACCTGGCCGGCGGCCGCCAGTTCCGTGTACAGGCGGGCGTGCTCCTTGCCCAGCGAGCCGACGCCCAGCACCGCCACCCGGATTTTTGCATTAGATTCAGACACGCCCACAGCTTGCCAAGTTTGCCGCCCTGCTGAAAGGGGAAATCACCCGTCGGCGAATGGCGGGAAAACCGGCGAACCGCGCGAAGCGTCTTGTAGTGCGCCCGTCCCCGCTACATCTGCCGGTTTCAATTGCCGCAATGGGGACGGACCGGCTGTTTTGTAGCGGCGGGCCTGTCCGCCATAGCCTTGGCGACGGCGGACGTCCCGCCTGCCGTAGCTGGCGGCATCTTGCCGCCTGGTCCAACGTCCGGGTTTCAACCGGGCTCGCAAATAATTCAACCTTCCCGGGCCGGGGTGCGTTTTTCCGCCGGGCGGGACGCCCGGCTCTACGGCCGGCAGGATGCCCGCCGCTACCACAAGATCCGGCGGGGTGGGACGGTTGGAACTCACCAACAATCACCCGTCGGCGGGTGTTCCTGTGCCCGGGGACGGGCACAGCCCGGACGCAATCAGTGCCCAATTCCCCCCAGCATCTTTTTGACATGGATGAACGCCTTGGCAATCGCCCCCAGATACAGCGCGGCCAGGAGGGAAATGATGCCGATGACGCACAAGAGCTCGATCATGCTCATGCCCTGTTTGCGTGGCCGCCAGCGGAGGATGTTCATACTCCCGATTGGACCGAGCCGGGCCGGCCGGCTCACGCGGAAAATGCCGTCATCCCAAATCGCTTTACAGAGAAGACGAATTCGCCGGTCTGTTGAATCGCTGGCGGTGTTGCTCAGCGCCCCGGCGGGGTCCGGGCGGGCTGGTCGTTTAGTGCCATCGCCGCCGCTTCGGCACGTTGACTTTCTTGGGCTTCCGCGAGTTGGCGCACTTCCCCGGGTCCGCTCACCACGGGGCCGGGGTGCGGATGTTCCGCCGCCCACTGCCGCAGATTTTCAAAAAAGCGGCGGGGGTCATACCCGGCTTCGCGGGCCAGATCGTCCTTGACCTGCCAGAGTTCCTCAAGCATCGGATTCGTCTTCATAGGGCAATTCTCCCATCAAATCCGCCGGAGTGCAAACTTTTGGCGGCTTCCAACCATGGCTCAAGGCTTCGCGTTCCAGCCGGCGCAGAATTTGGGCGTTGGCCAGATGGCGGCAGTTCCAAGTCAGCAAATAATCGGCACCGGCAGCCGTGGCAATGGCGGATGCGCAGCGTCGGTTTGCGCCTTGGGTGGCAGCGCGCCGGTGGCGCGAAACGCCTGGGACCGGTCTTCCGCTTCTTGGGATGGTTTGACAAATGTCAAGCCGGCCAGAATTTCCAGCCGGCGGCGCACCTGCCCGGCATCGCCCCGGCTGGCCTCTCTTGCCACTTTGTCTGAGGCACTGCACAAGAAATCCTGCCGCCGTCGCCGCCACCAGTCGCACGTCACCTGCTGGTTCGCCGCCATGATCAGATCCCGGCTGGGATTGCCCACGAGCAAACTGACGAAGCTGGTTTCAAGATAAACCATTTCCATGGTTCAATCCCAAAAAACACCGGTCGGCGCGGTAAACAGTCCCCGCGACCGCGCGCTATTTCGACGGCCCAGAAGGAACTTGAGGCTGATTATTAGTGAATTAATGGTCCGGTCAACTGATTTTTAAAAATGACGAAAAATTCCCCTTGCCAAAGCCGGAGGGTTTCGGTTGAAATGGGGTCACCACAATTCCGGTTTGTCAACCAGCAACCATATGTAAACCCGGCTTATGAAAAATCCCGCTGATATCCGCAACTTCGCCATCGTCGGCCACGCCTCGTCCGGCAAAACCATGTTGAGCGAGGCCATGCTTCGTTGCGCCGGGGTGATCTCCCGGCTGGGCCGGATCGCCGAGGGCACCACCGTCTCGGATTATCATGTCAGTGAAAAGCAGCGCCAGATTTCCGTCTCCGCCACCCTCCTGCACGCCGACTGGCAGGGCCGGAAGCTCAACATCATTGACACCCCGGGATATCTGGACTTCATCAGCGAGGGGCTGGGGGCGTTGCGGGTGGGCGATTTCGCCCTGGTGGTCATCCATGCGGTGCATGGCCTGGGCGTGGGCACCGACCGCGTCTGGAATTACGCCACCGGCTACGGCATCCCCAAAATGATCGTCGTCAATGCGCTGGACCGGGAGAACGTGGATTTTGATGCCGTCGTCAGGTCCGCGCAGGAGCATTTCGGGCGGCATGTCTTCCCTGTCACCGTACCGGTCAACGCCGGTCCGGGCTTCAACCGCACCCTGGATGTCCTCCGCCGCGAAGTCGTCACCTATGCCACCGACGGCTCCGGACGTTATACCGTCGAGCCCGCCACCGGGGAGTGGGCGGAGCGGGCCGAAGCGGGGCACCGCGAACTCATCGAGCACATCGCCGAATCCGACGACGCCCTCATGGACAAATTTTTTGACCAGGGCGGCCTGTCGGAGGAGGAATTCCGCGGCGGCATCCACGCCGCCGTCCAAAAAGAATTGTTCATCCCCCTCTTTGCCGCCGCCGGGGAGCAGAACATCGGCGTTGCCCGGCTCCTGGATTTCATCGCGGAATACGGCTCGTCGCCCGTGGACCGCAAAAAGGTGCCGGCCGTGGACGCGGCCGGCCAGCCGGTGGAAATCTCGCTCGATCAGGCCGAGACGGTGGCCTACATCTTCAAGACCATGTCGGAGGCGCACTTCGGCGACCTGTCCTTTTTCCGCGTCTATGCCGGCACGGTGACCACCGGCGGGGATTTATACAACAGCGACCGCAAGATCACCGAACGCGTCGGCCAGATCTTCCTGCTCAACGGCCAGCAGCGGGAGGCCGTCCACTCACTGGGCGCGGGGGACATCGGCGCGGTGGTCAAGCTGCGCGACACCCATACCGGCAACACGCTGTGCCCGCCGAAACATCCCCTCACCCTGCCCAAGGTGGTCTATCCCCATCCCAACATCCACGCGGCCCTCGTCGCCGCCGTCAAAGGCGAGGAGGATAAAATCGCCACCGGCCTGGCCGCCCTGCATGAGGAGGACCCCACCTTCCTCTATGTCGTGGACGGCGAGCTGCACCAGACCATCATCTCCGCCCAGGGCGAACTGCATCTGGAGGTGGTCGCCGACCGCCTGCGCCGCCGCCACAACGTCCATGTGGACCTGGCCGAGCCGCGCGTGAAATATCGGGAAACGATCAAGGACCGGGGTGAATCCAAATACCGCCACAAAAAACAGACCGGCGGCGCCGGGCAGTTCGCCGAGGTCTGGATGCGCCTCGAACCCCGGCCGCGCGACTCCGGCGTGGAGTTCACCCAGTCGCTTGTCGGCCAGAACGTCGACCGCAGTTTCGTCCCCTCCGTGGAGAAGGGCGTCCACCAGGTTTGCACCGAGGGTGTCATCGCCGGCTGCCGGGTGACAGATGTGAAGGCTGATTTCTACGACGGCAAGATGCATCCGGTGGACTCCAAGGACATCGCGTTCCAGATCGCCGGTTACTTTGCCTTCAAGGAGGCGTTTGCCGCCGCCCGGCCGGTGTTGCTGGAGCCCATTGAAACCGTCGAGATCCACGTCCCGGAAATGTTCATGGGCAAGGTCATGGGCGACCTCTCCGCACGGCGCGGAAAAATTCTCGGCATCGAGACTGAAGGCGCGTTCCAGGTCATCCGGGCCCATGTCCCCACCAAGGAGTTGTATCATTACTCCAGTTCGCTCCGGTCGTTGACCGGCGGCGGCGGGGTCCATACGGAGACCTTCAGCCATTACGAGGAAATGCCGCGCGAGGCGGCGGAAAAAGTCGTCGCCGAAGCCGCCAAGCGGAAGGCCAACCACCAGAATTCCGACCCCCACTGAGAAAGGGCCGGGGAGAGGAGGCGCTCCGCGGCCGATTTCCCTTTTTCAAATCCTGAAATCTCAAACTTCCAATGCCTTCCCGCCCGACTTTGGGCTTTGGAACTTGGACCTTGGACTATTTCCCCGCCCAGAGCTTGTCTAATGGCAGGGCGCATCACTCCGTGTGCGCCGTCAGCCGAAGGGGATAACCGCCCACCGTATCACTCCCGCCGGCCGCGCCGCTCCGAGGCCTGCCGGCCCGCCCCATGAAAAATAAATCCCCCGGCGAATGTTCATCGCCTGCGTTCGTTTTCCGCCGGGCGCCGCCGTCCGGGGATCAGCGAACCACCACCGCCGCCTCGTGCTTCTGCACGGCGGTAAACAGCGCGTCCTTGAGTTTGGCGCGCTTGAATTTCAGTTCATCAATCTGCTGGTCGGAGGCGAACTCGATGTCCTCCTCGATCCGGCAGATTTCGTCGTCCAACTGGTGATATTCCTCGTACGCCGTGCGGAACTTCGGGTCCGCCAGTTTCAGCGAGCGGATGGTTTCGAGGTGCGCGGGGAATTCCTTTACGAACGGGTGATGCAAGTCCATTGGAGTGCCCTTAGGTTAAAGGTTGACAGCAGAGAGGCTGGTGAATGTGCGCTCATGACTATGCTTCAATTAAACGCAGGTCCGCAAAAATTGCCAATCCTTTTTTGCAATTTCTTCAACGGCCGCCGGTGGGCGGACGGAAACCCGCCCCGGGGAAGGCCGCGGGCGACAAAAAATGGCAACCGGCGGGCGGGCAAAAACAAGAAAGAGCGGTGATTTTTTATTGCTCCTTATGATGCGTTCAACGACCATGACCGCACACAGCGCGCTGGAATATCACTCGCGCCCAAGCCACCGATATATATCATGAATGCCATAGCCGTCGAACCCCCCGCCCCGGCGTTGATCACGCTCCCGGGTGACGACCTCCGCCAGCTCCTGTGGCGGTTCGCCGACCGTTACGATCTGCACCTGCTCGTCCAGGCCGCGCGGGGCGTGGCGCGCGGGCCGGTCGCCCGGCTCGTTGCCGCCGGCGGCCGCAATTCCCACGAATGGACCCCCGAGAAAAACTCCCTCCTCCAGCATTACGATGACAGCGGCATCACCGCCGCGTTTCTCGACCCGGAGCAGGGCGGCTTCATCGCCGGCCCCAAAAATCTGGCCCTGGCCCTGATCGCCTTTGAGCTGGCCTGGGTGGACGCCGGCGCGGCCACCGGCAGCCTGGCCGGCAACCTCGGCCTGGCCCCCATTCATGAGCGCGGCACCCCCGAACAGCGCGCGAAATACGTCGCCGGCGCCGCCCCGCTCAAACCCGGTGAAACCCGCCGCCAGGTCCGCGCCGCCTTCGCCCTCACCGAGCCGATCCCGTTCGTGGGGGTCGAGACCGGCATGCTGGCCGGCAAGGTGCGCGTGGCGGAATGGAACGACGGCCTCGAACCGCTGCTGCAGGTGGACAAGCGTGGCCGGTTCATCACCAACATGGGCTTTGCCAACGTTGTCACCGCCGCCGTGGATTCGGATGACCCGCGCCTCAAGGGCAGTTGCATGGTCATCCTCGAAGAAGGCGATCCGGGCGTCTGGGACCGCGGCACGCCCACCAAAAAACTCGTCCACCAGCTTTCCTCCACGAACGATCCCGTGTTCAACCTGACCGTGCCCGCCAGCCGCATCGTGGGCGGCTACACGGTCCGGGACGGCGTCATCATCCCCAATTATTCGCACAGTGAAATCATCGAGGCCGTCTTCCGGCGCACGCGCGTGCCGGTGGGCTTGATGACCAGCGCCAAACTGCTCTCCGCCGTCGAGCCGGTGATTCTCTACCAGCGCCGCCGGTTTCGCGGGGGCGAAGGCGCGCCCGGCTCGCCGCGCTACGAACTGGGCATCCAGCAGAAGGAGGACGCCTTGCACCGCCTGGTGGATGTCTGGGCCACGGGCGAAGCCAGCGCGTCGCTCGGCTTTGCCGCCGCCCGGCTGTTTGACGAACTGGACCCGCTGGAAAAGGAAAAAGACCGGATCATGGCGGAAAAAAATCTGGCCGGCCGCGCCGCCTTCAAGGAATTGTCCAAGAAGCAGGCCGACGCCCTGGAGCTGGTGAAAATCAAATCCCTGCCCGTGGGCGAACAGGATTTGCAGCGCGCCGACGAACTGGAGGCCGACCCGCTGGTGAAATTTGCCCTGCTGGATTCGCTCGCCAACGTGTTCTGCCCCGCGTGCAAGCTGTGGAACACCGGCCACGGCGCAAACATGATGCGCGAGGCCGTCAGCCTCATGGGCGGCTACGGCGTCACCGAGGATTGCCCCGGATTTCTGGGGCAGAAATGGATGGACGCCCAGCTCGAGGCGACCTACGAGGGACCGGAGGCCGTGCAGCGCCTGCAGCTTTCCCTGACGATGACCAGCGACCTGTTCCTGGCGCAGTTCGCCCAATGGATTTTGGAAATGCGCCGCCTGGCCGCCGAACGGTCCGGCACGGGCGCCTGCACCCTGGCCAGCGCCATGCGCCTCTGGCTGTGGACCATTCATCATGTCCAGACCTCGTCCGATGCGGACGGCGCGCGGCTCTACCACAAATCACGCCAGGGCGTGACCTTCCCGCTGGCCGATGCGTTATGCTGGCTGCTTGCCGCGCGCCAGTTCGTCCTCGATGTCGTGGAACTGGAAACCAAGGGCGCGGCCATCCCGGCCCTGGCCGAAGGTCTGTTTGGCACGGTCAGTTTCTTCAACGACCTCGGCCATGTGCAATGCGCCCGCGCCGCCGGCGAGGTCGGCCGCATCTGCGCCGAAATCGTTCATGGCTACAACCGCCATCCGGCGTGGGATGAATCAAGCTGCCATGCGTGTTTCTGCGCCGACGAACTCACCGCGCTGGAGGGCTTGATCCCCGGCATCGAAAGCTCGGCCCGCGCCTACTCGGACGTCACGGAAACCGGTGAAGAGCATCCGTTCAAGGCCGGCCCCTGCGTGCGTTTCGCCGGGCTGGAGGACTTCGTCCATCTGCGCGCCAAGCTCGACGGCTGCCTCACCGGCTGCCGCCTGGCGAAGGACCGGGCGGCGGAGGCGCTCACCAAAGTGATGACGCGCGAGACGCTGGATTATCCGGTCTAGATTCTTACGATTGAAATGTCGCCAATTGACTTCTCAGATTTTTAATTCGTGTTGATACCTGCCCATTCGTGGACAAAATTTTGAACAGCTTTGGCTGGAATCGGCGCCTTTCCTTTGCGCCTTTGCGTCTTGGCGTCTTCTAAAAAACTGGGGCGCGCGCCCGCCCCGGGCGCAGCGGCGGACGCCCTCGTCCGCCGCCGCGAGCGCGCCAGCGCGAGCAGGCACCCGTGCTTCTTCCTCTATCACCACCCAAAGGGCGACCTTGCTTTGCGTTATATGCCCTTTGGCGGCTTCATTGCCGCCAATGCGCCGCGGTATCGCCCTGCTTCGCCGCTTGCAGGCGCAGCAACACCGACCCGTGCGCTGGCACGGCGGCCTGTGTATACTGTGCGTCCAATGTCCCCAGGTCTTTGTGCTGCCAGACATCGCGCACGGTTTGCCGGCCGGTCAATTTTGCCGCCGTCCAGTCCATGCTCAGGTCCGCCGCTTGCGCCCCGCGATTGAACAGGCCCACCGCCTTGGAGCCGTCGGCCAGGTCTTTCACCCACACCTCCGTGGTCCCCACCTGGGCGACGCGCCCGGCCGGCCGGCCCAGCGCGTCCTGATTGATGGCCAGCGCCTCGTCGTTGGTCAGCAGCGACAGCGTCCAGTCGTCGTTGTCCGGCAGGTTCATGCCCAGCATCATCGGCGAAGGCGCCAGCGACCACAGCGACATCAGGGTGACCTGTTCATCCTTGGTGAAGCGGGTCCACCGCTCCTTTGAGTTCGTCCAACAGCGGATGCCGATGTGACCGAACGGGATCATGTCCGCATCGGGCCAATGCCCCGGCCCGCCCACGCCCTGCCACTGCGCCAGCAGGTCGAACTGGTGGTTGAGCTTGTTCCATTCATCCCAGAAATCGCCGGAAATGCGCCACATGTTGGCGTGCGCTTTGATGTCCCCGGCCTGGGCCACACTCGTGGGTCCGGCCGAGGTGCTGAAAACGATGGCGCGGCCGCCGTTGTCAATCGCCCGGCGGATCATCGCGATCTCCGCGCGATGATACGGGTTCGAAAGGTCGTCCACCTTGATGAAGTCCAGCCCCCAAGCCGCGTAGAGCCGGAACATCGCGTCATACCAGGCCTGCCCGGCCTCGTTATTGCGGACCCCGAACATGTCCGGACACCACGAGCAACGGTTGTTGGTGTCCCCCGCCTCCGCCGCCGTGAAGGGGCTGCCTTCGATCGGCGTCCCGGCATTCACCGCCTGCCGGGGAATGCCCCGCATCATATGAAAGCCGAACTTCAACCCCATGGCGTGAATCTGATCCGCCAGCGGCTTGAATCCCCGCCCGTTGGCGGCGGAAGGAAAACGGTTCGTCGCGGGCAGCATCCGGCCATGCTCGTCCGCCGCCAGTACCGCCCCCGTTCGCTCCCGGTTCAAATTCCGGTCGTCGTAGGTCGTCACCGCATCGTACCAACGGAAGTCTATGACGACATATTGCCAGCCATGCGCCCGGAGATGCTCCTTCATGTAATTGGCGTTGGTCAGCACTTCCGCCTCGGTGACGCTGTCGCCAAAGACGTCGTAACTGTTCCAGCCCAGGGGCGGGGTCGGCGCCCATTGGAGGAAATTGGTGGCGTCGTCCGCCGCTGCAGGCAGCAGCGCCCCGGCCAGACAAAGGCCCGCCAATACCGGCCAGGCAAATGTGGTGTGCTTCATAGTTGACCGTCACTTTATCCCCCGGATCCCGGCAAGGCCAGAGGGATTTTCCTGCGGTCGCTGTTTGACGCGAGCCTACCGCCCAAGTCGGGGTGGGGACGGCTCGTCCCCACATCCGGCCACCGCGTCGTCCCCCCGGCCCTTCAGGCTTGCCGTCCAGCGATCTCCCCCCTGTGCCCGGCTTGCAGGCTGGGGCCCCGCCCGACGTGGCGGTTGCTCATGTTCCGACTTTGTCGGTAGCCTGGCTGCTTGATGGGGAAAGCGTCCGGCTCGGCGGGTTGATCAATGGAAGGTCTGGTCCGCGTGGCCGGCGCTGGTTTCCAGCAACGGAGCATTCCGTCCCGTTTCCACGAACAGCGCCTGGGCGGGGGGCGGGAATTTCAGATGAGCGGCCATTTGCGCGGCCAGGTCCGCAAGCATGCGATAGCGGTGCCGGTACGTCGGCCGTTTATTGGCCTTCAACGTGGCCAGGTCACGGGGAATAAAGCGGGTGGGCAAATCAAAAAGACCGTCCTCCGCCAATTGGCCGCCCGCCTCCCGCCACCATGCATCGTAACTGGAGGCAATGTGTTTGCGCTTGCGCCAATGCCGGAAAATATGCGTGGCGTCGGCGACGGCGCGCACGCGCCGGACCTCCCACCCGGCGGCCAGTTGGTGCAGGGCAAACAGGAGCAGGGCTTTGGGCCGCAGCCCATGCCAGTGGCGCGTGAGCGCGATGATCTGTTGCTTGTCATTCGCAAACGAGTTGCCCTGCAGCCCGCCAATGATGATTTCCCTGCCGCCGGCCGCGCACCGCGCCACGGAAAAGGTGACCGTGAACAAAACCACGCCGCGGTCGCCGCACAGACAAACCGCGAGTTCCCCCTCCTTGTCAAACCCGCTGGCCATCAAGCGCAATTCGTAACCGCCCTGGTCCGTCGCCGGCAGACGGGCGAGATGTTTGCCCGTCGGGGAGTGAATTTCCCGGATCAGGGCCGGGGAGCAGTGGCGGAGGATAAATTGGTAATGCTGGCGCAGATATTCCAGCCGTTGCGCGGTGTGCAAACGACACGTCAGATAGGGCCGCTGGAGCTTTTGTGTCAGCGAGCGGTTGAAACCGGCCAGCAAAGAGCGCAATGGACCGGCCACGCGAACATGCGTAAGTCGACATTTACTTTTCAACTCCAGCCCCGCAAATGCTTGTAGGGGCCGGAGTTGAA
>Ga0182012_10005966_pt1 | contig 12475 bp, 12 predicted proteins | sample 612S2SmetaG_FD_120486 | JGI IMG/M metagenome (GOLD analysis project Ga0182012, IMG submission 120486) | Permafrost microbial communities from Stordalen Mire, Sweden - 612S2S metaG | ecosystem: Environmental > Terrestrial > Soil > Wetlands > Permafrost | place: Sweden: Stordalen | collected...
ATCAGTATTGCACCACTTGTGCCAATGTGCCATGCAGAATCTTGGGGCGGTGACGGAGGGTGAGATGCGGCGGTACGGGTGAGTGTAAGTGTAACGGGGGCAGTGTCTTTGGGATGTCATGGAAGGTGTCGAGATTGTGGTTGCGAGTGGTCGGGGATAAGCGAGGTGCGCTGACTGCGCCGGTATGGCCGCGCGATTGCGAGTCCGCCTTGATGCGCGCGAAGGCGTTGCCACGCGAACCCACGAAGCGGGGCGCAAAAGTACTGCAAGAAGCATCACTGCAGAGAATTACAATGGTGTTGAGAGCCTTGGTGAGACCAGGCGATCAACGGCCCTCCGAAGCGCGAAGCCGACCGGGCTCGACAATCTCATAGAGCGCCTACCGCGCATCCGACAGCCCCTTATCCAAAACGATTCTTCGGAGGGTGGTGATGAAATTGGAAGACAACGTGTTCAACGATCTGCCCCTTCTGCTCGCGGTGCCCCGAGCCGCGCAGCTGCTGGGAATCAGCCGGGCGGCGGCCTACCGACTGGCGGCCTCTGGAGACCTGCCAGTCCGCCGGCTCGGCGGCCGCGTCTACGTGGTGACCGCCGGCCTTCGTGAGCTAGCCTCGTGAAAGACTCTGTGTACCAGCGGGGTTCCAAATAGATGGATCGCCGAGGCCAAGCGACGCGGCTACCTTGGCCGCGACTGGAGCACGAACACCGAGGAGACCGGCCGATGAGTACCGACACCGCACTGGCCGAGCACCCCAGGAAGCGCGGCGGGCGCACCGACAGCTCAATCAAGAAGCTGCCCAACGGTAAAGGATGGCGCGCCCGGCCCACTCTTGGCACCGATCCGGTGACCGGCCGACAGGTCCGGCCAACCAAGGTGTTCGCCACCAAGAAGGCCGCGCAGGACTGGGTGACCGAGCAACGTCAGCAGTGGAGCACCGCCACATGGGCGCCGAAGTCCACGCGCACGTTCGATGAGGTCGCCGACCATTGGATGACGCTGCGCGAGGCCGACCCGTCCCTCGGCCCGAATACCGTTCGCGCTGACCGCGAGTCGCTGGCCTACGCACGCAGAGCGTTCGGTGCGTTGCCGGTGCAGAAGCTCACGCCCGCCGCGCTGGCGAACTGGTCGGCCAAACTGACCGGCAAGGGTGGCGCGAAGCTAGCGCCGGCCACCAAGCGCCGCGCCATCGTCCGACTCAAGTCGGTCCTGGCGCACGCGCGCAAGATGCGCTGGCTGACCTATGACCCCTCGGCCGATCTCGAATCACCCGAACAGAAGGCCATCACCGCCACCGCAGCCGATGACATCTGGACCCCCGAGCAGATGAGCACGTTCCTCGATCACGTCGCGGCTCATCGCCTCGGCGGGTGCTTCGGGCTCACCCTGCTCGGCCTTCGCCGCGAGGAGGTCGGCGGGCTGCGCTGGTCAGACGTCGCCCTGGAGTCCGGCACGTTGCGCATCCGTCAGGCCCGTGTTGATGTGAACGGCCGCGACACCATCGTGGCGACCAAGACTGAACGCAGCGCCCGCGATCTGCCGTTGCCGCCCCGCGAACTGGCGATGCTGAAGGCGATGCGCACGGCCCACCTGCGTGAGCGCCTGGCGGTGGGCCGACCTCTCGCCGACGATGACCTGTTGCTTTCGCGGGTCGACGGCACTTGGTTGCCGGTTCGCGAATACTCCCGCGAGTTCACCGCTCAGCGCAAGGCGGCAGGGCTCAAGGCAATCACGCTCGGCAAGCTGCGGCACTCGAATATCTCCCGGATGCGCGCGGCGGGTATCGCCGCCGATGTGGTCGCTGCCTGGCATGGCCACACCGAACGCATGACACAGGCGGTCTACGGGCGGGTTACCGACGACCGCCTGACCGCTGCGTCGGCGGTGTTCTCGGCAAGCGCGGTAGGACAAAGTTAGGACAAATGGCGTTCGCCCCGTCAACATCCGCAAACGACAAAACCCGCTCTGACACCAGTTCAAAGCGGGTTTTATCTTGTGGAGCTAAGGGGACTCGAACCCCTGACCCCCACACTGCCAGTGTGGTGCGCTACCAGCTGCGCCATAGCCCCAAGTCGTGCCAACCGAAGTTACACCACTGACAACCGTGCTTCAAAGTTGCTGCTCAGACCGCCTCAACGTCCGCTTCGCTCGCCAACAGATCTGGCTCCGCATCGAGCTCCGGCCGCGTTTCCGGAGCCAGCACCCAGCCGACGGCAGCGATCAGCAGAACGATCCCGCTAATGGTGAAGTCCCAGCTGAAGCTCAGCTGCTCGGCGACCCATCCGACCGTCATGGAGCCGATGATGGCCCCCAGATCGGACATCATCTGCACGGCCGCCACCGGAGTGCCCGCGCGCGCCTCGCTACCGAGGATATCGGCGACGGCGGCCTGCAGGGGCGACATGTAGATGCCCGTCGTCGCGCCCGACACAAACGCAATGGCCGCGAACGCCGGCAACGACGACACCGCGCCCAGCAAGACGATCGCCACACCCGACGCCGCCAAGCCGACGATCAACAACGTGCGCCGGCCCATCCGGTCAGACAAGTAGCCACTGGGGATCACGGCCAGAGCGTTGCCGGCCGCGAACGTCGCAAGCACCACGCTGATGACGCCGACGCTTCGGCCCATGACGTCCGAAATGAACAGTGGGACAAGCGCGATGCGAAGCCCAAAGGCCGCCCAGCCAGTCGCAAAATTGGCGATTAGTACCGACCAATACGCAGGAAACCGCAGCGCCTCCCGCATGGTCACCGTCGATCGTGTCAGCTCCGAGGGCGCGCCCAGCGTCGAATGCCGCAAGCCGTAAAACAGCACCACTGTCACTCCCAGCAGCGCAATGCCGTAGACGATGAACGGGGCGGTCAATCCCCAACCCGCCGCCAGGCCTCCGACCGCCGGCCCGCCGACCGCGCCGATCATGAACGAAGTGGTGAACATGCCTGCGATCCGTCCGCGGGCGTCGGGCGGGCTGATGTGGATCATCAGTCCCAACGCCGAGACAAAAAACATCGTCGAACCGATGCCGCTGAGGATGCGGAAAAGCAGCAGTTGCCAGTAAGTCTGGGCGAGCGCGCACGCGATGGTGGACAACGCCACTACCAGCAAACCGCCGATGTAGACGCGCCGCTCACCCAACCGCTGTACCAAGAGGCCGCTGATCGGTGCAAAACACAGCCGGCTCACCGAAAAGACTGTGATCAAGAAAGCCACCGCCGTGATGCTGACCCCGAAGGTACGCGCAAAAGACGGCATCACCGGCGACACGACACCGTAGCCCAGGGCGATCATGATATTGGCCCAGCTGAGGATCCAAACTTCGCGCGGTAACCCCGCAGAATGCAACCCGCGCCCGTCCGTGCGGGCAAGGCGGAGGCAAATGGTCACCCGATGACTTTATTCACCACCTGTCGAGCAGCTTCCTGCACCTCCGCCAAGTGAGCGGGCCCGTTGAAAGATTCGGCGTAAATTTTGTAGACGTCCTCGGTTCCGGACGGCCGGGCGGCAAACCACGCGTTGGCCGTCGTCACCTTGAGTCCGCCCAGCGGCGCCCCGTTGCCGGGCGCACTGGTCAGCTTCGCGGTGATCGGCTCACCCGCCAACTCGGTGGCGGTCACCTGCTCGGCCGACAGCTTGGCTAGCCGGGCTTTCTGCTCACGATCAGCGGGCGCGTCCACCCGCGCATAGAACGGAGTGCCGTACTTGTCGGCCAGCTCCTGATAACGCTGCGACGGCGTTGCACCGGTGACGGCCAGGATCTCCGAGGCCAGCAACGCCAGGGTGATGCCGTCTTTATCGGTGGTCCACACCGATCCGTCGCGGCGCAGGAACGATGCCCCCGCCGATTCCTCGCCACCGAAGCCGATAGTGCCGCCGATCAGGCCGTCGACGAACCACTTGAACCCGACCGGCACCTCGACCAGTTTGCGGTCGATGCCGGCGACCACCCGATCGATGATCGAGGAGCTGACCGCGGTTTTGCCGACGGCGATGCCCGCCGGCCAGGACGGCCGGTGGGTGTAAAGGTAGTCGATCGCCACCGCCAGATAGTGGTTCGGGTTCATCAGCCCCGCGTCGGGGGTGACGATGCCGTGCCGGTCGGAATCGGCGTCGTTGCCGGTAGCGATCTGGTACCGATCCCGGCTGGCGATCAGCCCAGCCATCGCATCCGGCGAGCTGCAGTCCATCCGGATCTTGCCGTCGTGGTCGAGCGTCATGAACCGCCACGTCGCGTCGACCAGCGGATTGACCACGGTCAAGTCGAGATTGTGCCGTTCGGCGATCGCGGCCCAGTAGTCCACGCTGGCCCCGCCGAGCGGGTCGGCGCCGATTCGCACTCCGGCTTTGCGGATCATGTCGACGTCGACCACGTTGGGCAGGTCGTCGACGTAGCTGTCCAGATAGTCATGACGTTGGACCGTCTGCAGGGCCCGGGCCAGCGGGATGCGCTTCACCCCTGAGCCCCCGGCACGCAGAATCTCATTGGCACGCTTGGCGATTGCGTTGGTCGCGTCGGTGTCGGCCGGGCCGCCGTTGGGTGGGTTGTACTTGAAGCCGCCGTCGGACGGCGGGTTGTGCGACGGCGTCACGACGATCCCGTCGGCCAGCGCCTCGGTACGCCCGCGGTTGTAGGTCAGGATCGCATGGCTGATCGTCGGTGTCGGCGTGTACCGGTCGGCGGAGTCGACGAAGGCCACCACCTCATTGGCGGCCAGCACCTCCAGCGCCGACACCCATGCCGGCTCAGAGAGCCCATGTGTGTCACGGCCGATGAACAACGGCCCCGTGGTGCCGTGCGCGGCACGGTACTCGACGATGGCTTGGGTGATCGCCAGGATATGGGCTTCGTTGAATGCCCCGTTGAGCGCTGAGCCGCGGTGACCCGACGTGCCGAATGCCACCTGTTGGGCGACGTCGTCCGGATCGGGTTGGATCGAGTAGTACGCGGTTACCAAGTGGGGCAGATCGACAAGGTCTTCGGGCAGGGCCGGCTGACCGGCGCGCGGGTGGGCCATGCCTACCGATTCTGCCCCGGCCCGGATCGCCTGTCGCCCTATGCTGCAAAGCGTTCACCGGCATATCGGAAGGATTTGACCTGTGGCGAGCCACGACTATCGCGAATTGGGCGCGATCTTCACCGGCGGGGCGCTGGGCGCCCTCGCCCGAGCGACGCTGGGCACGCTCGCGGTCCCCGATCCATCGAAGTGGCCATGGCCGACGTTCACCGTCAACATCGTCGGCGCCATCTTGCTCGGTTACTTCACGACCCGCCTACTGGAACGACTGCCGCTGTCGAGCTACCGGCGGCCCCTGCTCGGCACCGGATTTTGCGGCGGATTAACCACCTTCTCCACGATGCAGGTCGAAACGCTGAGAATGCTCGAAAGCGGCCACTGGGCCCTGGCGGCCTGCTACACAATCAGCAGCATGGTGCTGGGACTGCTGGTGCTACACGTGGCCACCGCTTTAGTGCGCCGGGTGCGGGTGCGCTCATGACCGCGACAACGGTCTTGACCTGGGCCGGCGTCATGCTCATCGGCGGCATCGGGTCGGTACTGCGTTTCCTGGTGGATCGCACGGTGGCGCGCCGAGTTGGGCGCCCATTTCCGTTCGGCACGCTGACGGTAAACATCAGCGGTGCCGCGTTGCTGGGGTTCCTCGGCGGCCTGGCCCTGAGCAAGGAGGTGGCCCTGTTGGCCGGCACCGCGTTCGTCGGCGCTTACACCACCTTTTCCACTTGGATGCTGGAAACCCAGAGGCTCGGCGAAGAGCGCCAAACATGGGCGGCGGCCGCCAATATCGTCGTCAGCGTGGCACTCGGTATTGCCGCGGCCTTTCTCGGACAATGGGTTGCGGAGCAGCTATGAACGAGCCGTGCTTGAAGTTGACCAGCTACTTCGCCGAGCGCCAACGGACAGCCGGCGACTCGAGCCGCTTTCTGGCCGACTCGATGCTGGATCTGTTCGGCAAAAGCAATGTCGCAACCAGCGTAATGCTGCGAGGTATTGCCAGTTTTGGGCCGAGCCACGAACTACGCAGCGACGTCTCGCTGAGCCTGTCCGAAGATCCGGCGGTGGCCATCGCCGCGGTCGACACCGAACCGAAGATCCGTTCCCTGGTCAACGACGTGGCCGCAATGACCGACAGCGGACTCGTCACCCTGGAGCGGGCGCGGTTGGTCACCCCGCAACTGGGGAATAGCGTGCTGCGCGACCTGAGGGACCAAAGCGGGGCCCACAACGGGGACGCCGCCAAACTCACTGTCTACGTGGGCCGCCAGGAGCGCGTCGCAGGAAAGCAGGCGCACTACGCGATATGCGAACTGCTGTATCGACACGGATTCGCTGGTGCCATAGTGCTTCTCGGCGTCGACGGCACCGCACATGGCGATCGCCGCCGGGCCCATTTTTTCGGCCGCAACGTCAATGTTCCGGTGATGATCATCGCCATCGGGACGACGGTGCAAGTTTCAACCGCCGCAACGGAACTCGCCGCTGTGATCCCCAATCCATTGCTGACCGTCGAACGGGTGCGACTGTGCAAGCGCGACGGCGAGCTGTTCGCGCGCCCGCAGCAGCTGCCGGCCACCGACGACCAAGGACGCACCCTGTGGCAGAAGCTGATGGTGTACACCGCCGAAGCCACCCTGCACGACGGGCTGCCGCTCCACCGCGCGCTAGTCCAACAATTGCTGCGTTCCAGGACGGCCCGCGGGGCGACGGTGCTGCGCGGCATGTGGGGATTCTACGGCGATCATAAACCGCACGGAGACAAGCTATTTCAGGTGGCTCGCCGGGTTCCGGTGACAACCATCGTCGTCGACACACCGGAATCCATCGCGCGGAGTTTCGATATCGTCGACGAGCTGACAGCGCGCCACGGGTTGGTAACCAGTGAGATGGTCCCGGCGGCGTTATCCCTCGACGAAAAACCCGGTGGTTTAGGAAAGCTTGGCGACATCACGCTGGCGCAGCACGACTACTGACGCACGCCATCGAGCAGGGCGTCGAGCAGCCCGTCAAACTGGGCCTTCGCCCCTGGGCTCATGTGCGTTAGCGCGTGGAACAACAACGTGCCGATCAACGCGTCGGCGACGGCGTCGAGGTCCGTCTCGGTGCGGATTTGCCCCGCGCCGACGGCCTGGCGAAGTCGCGTCATCAATCCGGCATGCTGGGGCGCGCTCAGCTGCTGATACAGGGCCGCACCATCGGCCGAGCTCGCAGCCGCGGCGGCTATGAGGGCCCGCACTAACGCCGCGTTGGGCGGCTCGGCGAGGAACTCGGCGTGCTCGTCCAGCCATGAGCGCAGATCGTCCCGGATGTCTCCGTTGTCGGCGACGGGGAACGATCCCGACCCGCCGTAGGCCTGCAGGACCGCCTCGGCGACCAGTGGCGCTTTTGACGACCATCTGCGATAGAGGGTCTTCTTCCCGACGCGGGCACGGGCCGCGACGCTTTCCATCGACAGCTCGGCGTAACTGCCGGTCGCCAGGAGTTCGCGAGTGGCGGCCAGGATCGCGACGTGCAACTGGGCATCGCGCGGGCGGCCGACGCGGTCTACAGTTACCGTCATTTAGGATACGATACGTGTCGTTTCTCTCGCTGTCGCGTTAGACGGAAGGACCGCCCGTGACGACTACCGCCCGGTCAGTGCCCAAGACATGGGACGAGATCACACCCGAGTGGATGTCGGCGGCACTTGCTGCCCACCACCCTGGCGCCAGGGTCCAGGCGGTAACAGTCTCGGGCCGCGACGATGGAACCAATCGGCGTGCCCGGCTGGCCCTGACTTATTCGGAGGGCAGTGGACCCGCGACCGTGTTCGCCAAGGCCGCCGATCCCGCGCACAAAGAGCTGATTCGCCTAACCAGCGGCATGTTTCACGAGCCACGACTATTTATCAACGAAGTGACGTTGCCACTCGAACATCCCGTCGTCTACAGCGCCGCAATCGACGAAGCCGACTACGACTTCGTGATGATCATGGAGGACCTCACCGCGCGCGGTGCCGATCCCCGCGATGGCACCCGGCCAATGACCGTCGAGCAAGTCGCCACCGGCATGCACGGGCTGGGCCGGATGCACGGCAAATACTGGGGCGACCGTGTCCTGCGCGAGCCCGCACTGGGGTGGCTCGAACCGTTCCTGACGTGGGAAGGCATGCAGCTGGCACCCCTGCCGGCGGCGCTGGAACAACTTGGCGACGACGCGCCCAAAGAGGTCCTGTCGCTGACCATCGACCAGCTGATCGATTCCATCTGGAAGCCCTACATCAACACGCTGACCACGTCGCCACAGACCTTGCTGCACGGCGACCCGCATATCGGCAATACCTATTTGCTGCCGAGCGGTGAGGTCGGCTTCCTCGACTGGCAGGTGGCCCGCCGGGGCAATTGGTCGCTGGATGTGGGCTACTTCCTGCAGGGCGCCTTGACGGTTGAAGATCGGCGCCGCAGCGAGCGCGACCTCCTCGAGGAGTACCGCGGCGCGCTCGGACTGCCCGCCGGCGAGTTGCCGAGTTCGGACGAGATCTGGCTGCGCTACCGGGCGTCGGTGGCGCATGGGCTGACGTTATGGCTAGTCACCGCCAGCGCCGGCGCATGGCAGCGGCGCGATATCGCCGTCTCGCTGGCGCAGAAGTATTCGTTCGCCTACGCCGACCTGGATACGGCATCAGCGCTGGCTGAGATCACCCGATAGCCACTGGTCGGCCAGCGCCGCAACCCAGGCGGATGCGGCGTCGGGATTATCTGGCGGCGCCTCGACGAGAACCAATTCGTCGACGCCCAACTCGCCGAGAGCGGCGACGTCGCGTACTTGGGGGCGAACCAGGGCCACGGCCAACCGCAATTCGGCACGGTCGCGCCCTGATTCGGCACACAGCAGCTCGAGCTTGTCGATACTCGCGCGCACCGCGGCGATGCCATCGAGGTTGAACCCGTACCAACCGTCCGCCCAAGCCGCCACGCGCCGCAGCGCCGGATCGCTGTTGCCCCCGGCCACGACGGGGATGCGGCGATCGCGAACGGGCTTGGGGTTGACCCGGATCGAGTCGAAGCCGGCGAACTTCCCGTCGAAGGAGGCGACGTCGTCGCGCCACAATGTGCGCATCGCGGCCACGTATTCGGCGGTGCGGGCCCCGCGATGCGCGAACGGCACTCCGAGCGCTTCGAATTCCTCCTTGGACCATCCGACACCCACGCCGAGCGTGAGCCGTCCGCCGCTCAGCCGATCCAGGCTCGCGGCCTGCTTCGCGACCACCACCGGGTTGTGTTCGGGCAGCAGCAATACGCCGGTGGCGAGGTTGATCCGATTCGAGGCGGCGGCCGCGAAGCTCAACGTGATCATCGGGTCGAGCCAATCAGCTTCAGCTGTAACGGCGATGACGCCGTCGTCGGAGTACGGGTAACGCGACTCGGATCGGTCCACCATCACGACGTGCTCACCCACCCAAAGGGTGGCGAAACCACACTCATCCGCCGCGGACGCGACGGCGTCGATCACCGCCCGGTCGGCACCGGCGCCGATTCCCAGCGCATGCAACCCCAGGTGCATCCGACGATCGTCCCACGCCTGCCGGCTTGGCAAGCATTGCGCCTTTCTGGTATTGTCGAACATATGTTCGATACTCTGATGTCCGTCGACCCCGGGACTGACCTATCCGGGGCCGACGAATCGGCGTTGATCGAGTGCATAGCGGAGCTGGAGAGGGTCAAATCGGCCGCCTCGGCAGGCCAGGCTCGAGCGGCAGCCGCTCTGGACGCGGCACGTCGGGCCGCCGAAGCGGCCACCGGTATGCCGGCCGCGCGGCGCGGACGCGGTGTCGCCAGTGAGATCGCGCTGGCGCGCCGGGACTCACCTGCCCGGGGCGGCCGGCATCTCGGCTTCGCAAAGGCCCTCGTGCACGAAATGCCGCACACACTGCGCGCGCTGGAATCCGGGGCACTCTCGGAGTGGCGCGCCACCCTGATCGTCCGCGAAAGCGCCTGTTTGGAGGTTGACGACCGGCGCACGCTAGATGCCGAGATGTGCGGCGACCCGGCAGGCCTCGACGGGATGGGTGATGCGCGGGTGGCCGCCGCCGCTAAGGCGATCGCCTATCGGCTGGACCCGCACGCCGTCGTTGACCGGGCGGCCAAGGCCGAGGAAGAACGCACCGTCACCATTCGGCCGGCGCCCGACACCATGACGTATGTGACTGCACTCTTGCCGGTAGCCCAAGGCGTTTCGGTGTTCGCGGCGCTGCGTCGCGAAGCCGACACCCGCTGCGACGGGCGTTCCCGCGGACAGGTCATGGCAGACACCCTGGTCGAACGGGTCACGGGCCGCGAATCGGCCGTTCCGACTCCGATCGCGGTCAACCTGGTCCTGTCGGATGCAACGTTGCTCGGCGGCGACAACACGCCGGCTGAGATATCCGGCTATGGTCCGATCCCCGCGGCTGTCGCCCGCAAAATGGTGGCGCGCTCCGTCACCGACCGGCAGTCCCGGGCGACGCTGCGCAGGCTCTACGCCCATCCCCGGACCGGGGCACTGGTGTCCATGGAATCGCGGTCGCGGCTGTTTCCTCGCGGCCTGACCACCTTCATCGAACTGCGGGACCAACGTTGCCGCACTCCATACTGCGACGCGCCGATTCGACACCGCGACCATGCTCAACCCTGGGCCGAAGGCGGCCCGACTACCGTCGAGAACGGGCTCGGGTTGTGCGAGCGCTGCAATTACGCCAAGGAAGCTGCCGGCTGGCGGGTCAGCACAAGCATGGACGAAAACCACACGCACATTGCTGAATTCACTACCCCAACGGGTAGGCGATACCGGTCTGGAGCCCCGCCGAGGGGGCCGGAGATCACGATCAGCGATATCGAGGTCCGAGTCGGCATTGCGCTCGCTCAGCATGCGGCCTAGCACTCAGTAGTGATAGGTATCCGACGGAGCGGGCGTGTGAACCGATTCGTCGTCAAAGTCGGATGCCTCGATGCCGTACGAGCGAGCCAGCTCGAGAATCTTGGTGGCCCGGGCGATACGCGGCAGGTCGGAACCGTTTCGGATCTCTCCCCCGTCGCGTTCGAACTCGGCGAAAAACTCTTTAGCCCAGGATATTTCGTCCTGCGACGGCGACAATCCCCCGTTGACCACCGAGCATTGGTCCGGCGAGAGGCAGATCTTGCCCGTCATCCCGAATTCGACGGAGACAGCCGTGGCCTCGATGAGCTTCAACGCGTTGGAGCCGATGGTTGGGCCATCGATCGCACTGGGCAGGTTGGCCGCCTTGGCGGCGATGGTGAAGCGGGACCGTGCATAAGCCAGGGTCGACGGGTCGTCGCCAAAGCCGGTGTCACGGCGAAAGTCGCCGATGCCGAAGGCCAATCGGAAAGTGCCCTTGGTCGCGGCGATCTCGGCGATCCGCTCGAGACCCCGGGCCGTTTCCACCAGCGCCACGATCGGCACGTTGGGTAGTCGTTTCGCAGTCTCGGTGACATGGTCCACCGATTCGACCATCGCCAGCATCACACCGCCCACCGGAGTATCAACCAACGCGGCTAAATCGTCGGCCCACCAAGGCGTGCCGAAGCCGTTGACACGAACCCAGTCGGTGTTTTCGGCGCCAAGCCAACGCACCACGTTGTCGCGGGCCGCGTCCTTGTCTTTGGGCGCGACGGCATCCTCGATGTCGAGAACGACGATGTCGGCGCGAGAATGCGATGCCGACTGAAACCGATCGGCATGCGCGCCATTGACGAGCAACCAACTCCGGGCAAGAACCGGATCGATGCGGGAACCGATGTCAGCAGGATCATCTGTCGTCATGTTCAAACCGTAGCGACTTAATAAAACGGGTGGGCCGGGATCTCTGGAATCAGCAGATGCGCTGGACGATCCTGGCCCCAATGCAGGGTGACATTGCCACGAGGTGACCTCGCGTAGCGGGATGGAAACGCTCCGAAGAGCGGATTGACGGGTGCCAACCATCGCGCCGCAACAAGCAGGCGCAGTTGATCTCCCGCACGGAACAGAGTCGCCGACGGGCCCAATGCCACGTCGACCGCGACGATCTCGCCGGGGCGCAGCGGCTGCGGATCGGTGCAGGTCGGTACCGGCTCCCAGGGCCGGGACTCACTGGGGTCAATACGCCGCAGCGCGGCACGCTGCCATCCGGTGGCCACCCGGTCGCGACCGTAACCGAACGATCCCTCGAATGGGACGAACCCGCCATCGCGCCATTTCTCGACTCCGACAAAGAGATTAGCGTCATCGCAGCCGGTAGTTTCGACCCACAGCCGCGCACTCATCGGGCCGGTCAGCTCGGTGTCTTCGGTGAAAGTCCACGTGAATGCCGCTGCTCGCGATCGGGTAGGAAATGAAACGTGCCCGCCCGCCACTGGCGGCTCTTCCGCGAGTGAACCAGGTGCGGCCAGATAGAGCGGCCGCCATACCGTCCGCGCCAACGGCCACTCGGATTCCTCGCGGACGCTG
>Ga0182012_10005967_pt1 | contig 12473 bp, 9 predicted proteins | sample 612S2SmetaG_FD_120486 | JGI IMG/M metagenome (GOLD analysis project Ga0182012, IMG submission 120486) | Permafrost microbial communities from Stordalen Mire, Sweden - 612S2S metaG | ecosystem: Environmental > Terrestrial > Soil > Wetlands > Permafrost | place: Sweden: Stordalen | collected...
ACCGTCAGCCATAATTTTGGATATGGCGTAGGCGACGACATGGACGACCTGCTTGCGAAATATGACCGCACCTAACTGATCCTCGCGGCCGCTTCACGCCTGCACAGACATGCTACGCAGCCTTGCCGAAAACTCACGGAGTAACGACTGCGCTGCGAGTACTGCATTCCAAATTGCAGGGACAGTTTGGTTCTTGAGATGGAGACTCCCCAGAGCGAATTGTCCTTTGCGAATACGGTGGAGCAGTTCGATCCCGGCAACGGTGGTAGCTGCGCAATCAAAGTTCTTGAAGCCGAGCATCGGCCCTGTGCGAGGTTTAATACGGCGGTGATCCTGTTCGATCAGATTGTTCAGGTATTTCGACGATCTCAACTTGGTGTTCTTCCATGCCTCGTCTTCCTTTGCCATCTCGCGCACTGCTCGGTGCGATGCGGCCTAGCCATCCAAGGCGATGCTAACTGGTGCCCGCCTTTGGGTTCGAAGCGCCTTGCGGAAAGACGCCTTGGCCGCTGCGACGTCTCTTGCCGAACTTAGTCGGAAAGCGACGGTGTTGCCATCCCGGTCTACCGCACGATGTAGGTAAACCCAGCGTCCGCGTACTTTCAGATACGTTTCGTCAAGTCGCCAGGACTGGCCAACTTTACGCGTAAAGCGAGTCCAAACGAACGCGCCAATTTCCGTAAAGCCCTCACAATACCGACGAACAAATGAGCAGCTGATGAGTCGATCATTCGAAATTGAAATGCTTCCTTATGTTGTAAAAGCCCTAGCGCCGCAACCGCAGCCTGCGCTGTGGATTGGCGACTCAGCACGGAATGCAGGGCACGGGAGAAAGCTTTTGACACCGCATCATACTTCGGCCCGGCGACCGTTGACAGACGCAAACCGCCTGACTGCCAGCTGAGTCTCCCGGTTTGCGCCACCAAGGATAGATATTTTTCATCCCAAGTGGAACTTCAAAGTGCTCCACCTTTTGGCCAGGCCGTTGAGGCTTGGTCGAGGCCATGAATTGTTCCTGCTTGCGGACGAGGAACTGGACGAACTGGATGGCTTCGGCACGGTGAGCTGAATTGCGAGAGATCCCCAAAGAGTAGCCTCCCAGGGTTTCGACTGTGCGCTTTTTCCAGCGGGGACACTTGTCGCTCCGGCCTTGTCGCGGAATGGCTTGACTCCTGAGAAAAGCTCATATATGTCGGACCACCCGAGCTGAAATGCAGCCTCACCGGATACCCAGAATTTATTCTCTGCGTCCAGCATGTTGTACGAAACCACGCTGGGAGGGGTGATCCAACCCACCCAGTGTGCGGATCGCTCCCATGCCCGAACAACGTCTTGATTATTCACGCTGATTTTGCCGTCGGGCTCGATGATGTGGCCGCCTCCTTCCACTGCTTGCCATTCCACTCCCTCGTCAGTGCGCTCCGGCTCCGGCCGGTGGGCGTCCCTTCTGTACGCGCTTGAAGAGCCAGACTATTCCCGCTCCCGACAGGCAGAGGAGGGCCAGCCAACGGAATACGTCGACAAAAGCCCAATCTGTAGCCTGATACAGCAATTGGCTGTACAGTTGCAATTCGGCAGGGTACCGGGCGTGTGCAGGGCCGAAATGGGTGGCAAGGCCGCCCATCTGGGTCTGCAGCGCCGATTGGAATTGCTGGCCGCTGAGAGGGCTGTAGTTCGTCATCTCGCTCTGATGGACACTGCTGCGCCGGGTCAAGAGCGTGGCGCTGAGCGAGACTCCGATGGAGCCGCCAATGTTGCGCATCAGGTTGTAAAGCCCGCTGGCCGCGCCAATCTGTTCCCTGGGCAGGGTTCCGTATGCCTGCGTGCTGATGGGGACGAAGATGAATCCTACGCCAAAGCCGGTAATGAGGATCGGTATCAGCAGCGTCCAGGGGCTGATCTCGGTGGTCACGCTGCCCATGTACAGCGTGGTCACCGCGAAGAGCACAAAGCCGAACGTGAGCAAATATCGCGCGTCGATCCGTTCGGAGAGATAGGCAATCACGGGCATGGCCACAATGCTGCCCAAGCCCCGCGGAGCGACCACGATCCCGGCGGTGAACGCGGTATAACCCAAAAGCTCCTGGTAGAAGAGCGGCAACACCGTGACGGTCGAATAGATCGATATGCCGAAAATGAGAATCAGTAAACAGCCGATGGCGAAGTTCCGGTTCTTGAGGACGCGCAGATTGACGAGCGGATGTTCGGAGCGCCAACTGTGCCGCACAAACCATACGAAGCTGACCACGAGGAGCAGCGCGGCCCAGCGGATCCATGTGGCGCCAAACCAGTCGTCTTCCTGGCCTTTGTCGAGGATGATCTGCAGGCAACCGATCCAGACCACTAGCGTGCCCAGGCCGATACCATCGAAGCCAGCCGACTTCGATCCTCGCATGTTCGGCGGGTCTTTGACAAATCGTCCGATCATAAGCATCGCCAGGATGCCGACCGGGATGTTGATATAGAACGCGTAGCGCCAGCTATAGGCGTCAGTGAGCCAGCCCCCCAACGTGGGCCCGAGGACGGGGGCGCACACCACGCCGAACCCGAACACCGCCATGGCAACGCCGCGCTTCTCAGGCGGAAAACTCTCCAGAAGAATGGACTGCGAAAGCGGCTGAAGAGCTCCGCCGCCTGCCCCTTGTAGTACACGTGCCACCAGGATGAAGCCAAGCGTGGGTGCAGCCCCGCACGCAAACGACGATGCCGTAAAGATGGCGACACAAATGATGAAGAAGCGCTTGCGCCCGATCCGCATCGCAAACCAGTTCGAGGCGGGCAACACGATCGCGTTGGCGACCAAGTAGCTGGTCAGCACCCACGTCGCTTCGTCGGTGGAGGCTGACAGTGAGCCTGCGATGTAAGGGAGAGCCACGGAGGCGATCGCGGTGTCCAGAACTTCCATGAAAGTTGCCAGCATGACAGCTATGGCTACGATCCACGGACTCTCGACTCCGGAAGCGACCGCGGGGGATTGAACCGGGGCTAACGCCCGGTCTGCGCTCGGTCCTCCCGGTAGTGCTGCATCCTGGCTCGACATGGTTTGTTCGCTCATGGTGTTTCACTTTAAAGATCGATGTCTCTTGCAACCGCGGTGGAAACAGGAATTTCGTCGCGGATGAAGAGGACAGCGGCGCTCGAAGCTCGACGCCTGCCATGAAAGCTCAGAGGGCTGCTTCGGACCAGAAGTCGTCAGGCAGATTCACCACGATGGGTTCGGAAGTACTGCGAACAACGACCCATTGAAAGGGCACTTCGCTGGAAGGATTAATCTCCTGGTGCGGCAGCCAAGCCGGGACAAAAAGAAAATCCCCGGCGTGCACCGTCGCGTTAAACTCCCCTCGCTCGCCCCATCGAATGTATGACGAGCCGCTGAGGACATAGACGATCGTGTGTTGCTCTCCGTGGTTATGGATTCCCGTTCGGGCTCCGGGTTCGACTCGGAACAGGCCTCCCCAAATTGGCGACTCGATGCCTGCGCCTGGATGGATGGCAGCCAGGCGCAGTGATCCGGAGGTTTGTGCAGTCGCGGAGTCGAACTGATCTGGACGGACAACGCGAATGGATTGATATTGCATGAATTCTCCCTCGGTGCTTTCTCCGTTAGCCGCGCAGGCTTGCCGGCGGATGGCTTACAGCGGAAAGTTCGTCGTACGCTGCTTGCGGCAGCTCCAGCCCTGCCGCTGCAACGTTTTCTTCCAGGTGCGCGGCCGACGATGTTCCAGGGATCGGCAAAATCACCTTGGCTCTCTTGAGCAGCCAGGCCAAAGCAACTTGGAGAGGAGTGGCCTTGAGTTTTTTGGCGACCTTCTCGATCGCATCATCCGCTTTTCTTCCTTGACCAAGCGGGGCCCAAGGCAGGAAGGCGATGCCATTCTCTGCGCAATAGTCGACGATGAAGTCGGACTCGCGATCGGCAAAACTGTACCGGTTCTGCACGGAGACAATGGGGACGATTCTGCGGGCGCGCTCGACATGCTCGCGTGTAACGTTCGAGAGCGCAACATGGCGAATCTTGCCCTGCTCGCGCAGCCCGGCCAACGCTTCAACCGATGCCTCGAATGAGACGGCATTGTCGGGAGCGTGCAGTTGGTAAATATCGATTCGGTCAAGGCGCAATCGTTTCAGGCTACCCTCCAGAGCTTTAGTCAGGTGCTTAGGACTGGCGTTGTGTGTCCATTGGTTGGGGCCAGGCCGCTCCCATCCGCCTTTGGTCGCGATTACCAGGCCGGCGGGGTATGGAAACAGCGCCTCGGCGATCAACTCTTCCGAGACACCAGGTCCGTACGAGTCTGCTGTGTCGATCAAGTTAACGTCGAGTTCAATCGCTTGCCTCAAAGTCGCAAGCGACGCCGCCTTGTCTGCAGGTGGTCCCCAAATGCCAGGGCCTGTAATGCGCATCGCTCCGTAGCCTAGTCGATTGACGGTGAGGTCGCCTCCAATAGTGATTGCGCCTGAGGCTGCAGCGGTGATAGCTTGAGTTTGGCTCATAGAAATCTCTCCACAAATACAAGGTTGGTTGTTCGGGTTGATGGTTCAAATAACTTACTGCGATGTCGTTTCATAAGATGCAATCTACTTTCAGAGTCGCTGCGGGAGCCGTGACGCGTCCCAACCGCCGCCAAGAGCCTTGACAAGCAATACGCTGGCTTCGAAGCGTCGCTGGGTGATTTCAATGTCGTTACGCTGGTTTTGGAGCAACGCGGTCTGCCAGGTAATCACCTGGAGATAGGTATCGACGCCATCCTCGTAACGTGTGTTAAAGAGGTCAAGCGATTGCTGCGCCGAGGCAGTGGCGTCGTGCTGCTGGCGCGCTTCGATCTCCAGGTTGTGCAGTGCGTTCAGGTTGTCCTCAACCTGCTGGAATGCAGTGAGCGTGGTCTGGCGATATGCGGCAACGGTGCCGTCGTACTGCGCGCGGGCGATGTCGGAAGTGCCACGCCGGCGGCCATGATCGAACAGGGTCTGTGAAAGTGTGGGGCCGACTGCGAAGAAACTGCTGGGCCACGAAAACCAGTTAAGCGCGGACGTGCCGGCGAATCCAGCCACCGATGAAAGCGACAGCGTGGGATAATAGGCCGCCTGAGCGATGCCGATCTGCTCATTGGCTGCAGCCATGTTGCGCTCGTATGAGGCGATATCGGGACGCCGCTCCAGTAACTGTGAAGGAAGCATACCGGGGATGGTGGGAATTGCAGGCGCGGAGACGGTGATTGGGTCGGGAGGCAAAGTGAACATGGCCGGCGGCATGCCAATCAGGACTGCGATTGCGTGCTCGTACATGGCGCGTTGAATGTCGACATCTGTGGCCTGCACCTGCGCTGCCTGGAGTTGCGTGCGTGCCTGGGTCACATCGGAGAGCGGCGAGGCGCCGCCGTTGTAGCGGTCCTCAGTAAGTTGCAGAGCGCTTTGAAAGGCCTTGACCGTATCACGGAGAAGCTTGCTTTGCGCATCGGCTGAACGCAAATCGAAGTAGTCAACCGCCAATTCGGCATGCAACGAAAGTCGCGACGTCTCAAGGTCCGCGGCTGAGGCCTGTGCCTGTTCGCGAGCCTGCGCGACCGTACGGCGAACCCGCCCCCACAGGTCGATCTCGTAGTTCAGGTCGAACGGAAGGGTGAAGTCACCTTCGCCGTTGTTGGCTCCTGAGACACTTAGATACGGCTGATTGTTGGAGTCTCGGATGGCGCCGACGCTGGGCGCGACCCCAATCGTGGGTGCCTCAGAGGCACGGTTGAAGCGAACGGCTGCGCGTGCGGCGCGAAAGTTTGCCTCCGCCTGTTGCAGCGTTTGGTTGGCCGGATCGATCTGCGCTTCGAGAGTGTTAAGCTGGGGATCATCGAAGAGTGTCCACCAGTCGCCCTTCAATTTCGCGTCGCTGGGTTGCGCCATCTTCCATCCGTCCTCGGACTTGAAGTTATCCGGCAGTGACTCTTTGAACACCGGCGCCGTTGGGGCCGAGGCGCGAACGTACTCAGGCCCGACGCGACAACCTGCAAGCGCAAAGCAGGCTCCCGCCGCGAGCGCCAGGGCCGCCCAACGCCCGATGCAAGCCGGTATCACGATTGACCTCGCAGGCTCACTATTTTCGGGCGGACCACAGTGCCGCCGACAAGCGAATCGGATGGATCGAGGACGATTTCGTCGGCGGACGTAAGGCCGGAAGTGATCTCGACGGAATTGCCGAAGTCATGGCCGATGGTCACTGGCACGAGTTGCACGTGGTCGTCGCGTACGACACCCACGCGAAGGCCTTCGGCACGGAACAGCAGCGTGTTTGAAGGGATCGTAACCGTATTCCCAATAGCGGGCAGATGGAAGTGGACAAAGACATAGGCTCCTGGACGCAGCACGCCTTTCGAGTTGTCGACGTCCACTTCGACGTTGAGGGTCCGCGTGGCGTGGTCAATCGCGTTGGCGTTGCGAACGATGGTGCCGGAAATCTTCTCATTCGGATTCGAGTCCTGCGTCAGGGTTGCGCTGTCGCCGTCGTGGATCGCGTCTGAGTCGACTTCGGGGACTGCGACATAGATGCGCAGCTTGCCGGCCGCGTCCACATGAAATAGTTCGCGCGGATTGCTGGAGCCCGAACCGGCATCGATCAGGTCTCCGATGTCTGTATTGCGCGCGGTAATGATGCCATCGAAGGGCGCGACAATCCGCTCGTAGCTCTGGAGCTGCTCGAGGCGCCGAACATTGGCCTTGCTGGCATCCACCGCGGCTTGCGCGGCAATGTAATTCGCGCGAGTCTGGTCGGCCTCTTGCTGCGAGACGGCGTGCTTGGCCAGCAGCGCCTGCCACCGGTTGCTAGTCACGCCGGCAAGCTCTGCGTTCGCTTGCATACGTTCCAACTCGGCGCGCGACTGATCCAGTTGCTGGTCGATTTCGGGCGTCTCGATCTCGGCGAGGAGATCGCCCTTGCGGACATGCTGGCCGATATCGAAGTACCATTTTTTAAGGTAGCCGTTGGTGCGCGAGTAGATGGGTGTATCGGTAAACGCCTCCACGTTGCCGGGAAGCGCGAGATCGTCGGCCTTCGATCCCTCTACGGGATGCACCACATTTACTGACAAGATCGCGGCGGTCTGAGTCGCATCAGCCACCGCCGACTCAGTCGCTGCGCGAACACGCAGGCCCCAGACAATCGCTGCGATCAGCACAGCTGCACACAAGATACCTAGAATGCGGCGCCCTCTCGGAGCCTGAACGGGTGCATCGACATCCGGCGGTGAAACAGCATGCGGTGCCGTAGCCGAAGGGGTGACGATTACCGATTGCTCCTGGTGTCTGGTCACATTTTCCGTTGCAACGATTTCATTCCCAGTGCTCATGCGTGCTCCTCCACGAAGCGCTTCTCCATTCGGGCTCGCTCGTTTTTCTCCGAGCCGTGAATTAGTGCAAAGACACTGGGGACGAAGAGCAGAGTGGCCACGGTGGCGCAGAGCAGGCCACCAATAACAGCTCTGCCCAGCGGCGCATTCTGTTCGCCGCCATCGCCCAGTCCAAGCGCCATCGGCACCATGCCGATGATCATGGCCATCGCCGTCATGATGACGGGACGGAAGCGAGTGGCGCCAGCCTCAACTGCCGCGCGAACCGCATTGCCCTGCTCATCGAGACGGCTCGTGGCAAACGAAACAACAAGGATGCTGTTGGCCGTGGCCACGCCCATGCACATGATCGCGCCCATCAGCGCAGGCACGCTCAGCGTAGTGCGCGTAAGAAAGAGAAACAGCACAATGCCGGCCAAGGCCGCAGGCAGCGCGGTGATGATAATGAACGGATCGGTCCAGCTCTGAAAGTTGACCACGATGAGCAGGTAAACCAGGACAATGGAAAATACCAGGCCACCCAGTAAGCCTGCGTATGAGCTACGCATCGTATCCACCTGGCCCTTCAGGGTTACGAAGGTGCCGCGTGGCAAGGACTTCGGGTTTCCGTCAAGAGTCTTTGTAATCTGCCGACTCACGCCGCCCATGTCGCGGTCCTGCACGTTTGCATACACATCCACCACGCGTCGAATGTTGTAGTGGTTCACGACCTCCATCTCATGGCCGCGCTGAACGGTGGCGAGATCGCTCAGGATCTCTGGGTTCGCCGGCGCACCCGATGCCGGCGTGTTCCGCGTTGCGCGGTTGATGGGGATGTTCTCAAGATCCTGCATCGTATCCATCTTGTACTGCGGCGTCTGCGCAACAATGTCAAAGGCCGCCATGTTGTTCCAGTTGAGAAAGAACATGGGCGACACCTGAAAGCTCCCACTCAGCGTGTTAAGCACGCTTGTGGAAACGTCCTGCTCGGTGTATCCGCCTTGCGCAGCCTTCGTACGATCCACGTCCACCTGGAGCGTGGGATAGTCGAACGGCTGCTGAATGCGAAGATCGGTGATGCCGGAAACCTGGCGCAACTGGTCGAGAATCTTGTCGGCTTGGGCCTTGCTTACGCCCGCATCGTTGCCTTCAATCTGTACGTCGATCGGCGCGGGCAATCCGAAGTTTAGAATCTGCGTGGTGATGTCGGCCGGCAGCGTGTAAAACGTAGCCGCGGGAAATAGGCGGGGCAGATTGCGCCGCAGTGCGCGCACGTAATCTGCAGTGGGCCGATGATCCAGCTTTAGCGTCACCAGGATGTCGCCATCGCCCGCGCCCAGCGTGCCATTGGTCAGGTGCTGCGTGTTCATGGCACTGTAGGGCAGGCCAATGTTATCCAGTATGTTGTCAATTTGCACAGCCGGAATTTCATTGCGAATCTCGCCCTCGACAAGATCGAAAAGCCGAGCAGTCTCCTCAATGCGCATTCCCGAAGGGCCACGGACATGAAGAATGAATTGCCCGCTGTCTGTCTGCGGGAAAAAGTCTTCGCCCAGGAACGGCACGAGGACGAACGCACCAAGACAAAGCCCCAGGAACGACGGAATGAAGATGCGCCGCCGGAAGACGAGTCCCTGCAGCAGTGAATGGTACCGTTCGCGCACGCGCTCAAAAACCTGCTCAAACCCTCGCTGAAAGCTCGTGAAGATCCCTTTCGCTGCCGCCCCGTGCTCCTTGGCGCGCAGCAAATACATAGCCAGCGTAGGCACCAGCGTGCGGCTTAGCAGGTAACTGGCAAGCATCGCAAACACCACCGCCTCCGCCAGTGGGACAAAGAGGAATCGCGCCACCCCGCTCAGGAGAAACATGGGCAGGAAGACAATGCAGATACAAAGTGTCGAGACCAGTGCCGGCACCGATATCTGCGACGCGCCTTCGACAATGGCCTCGCGCAGTGCGTAGCCCTGCTCCAGAAATCGCTCAATGTTCTCAATGGTGACCGTAGCGTCGTCGACCAGAATGCCCACCGCCAGCGCCAGGCCGCCAAGCGTCATTGTGTTGATGGTCTCGCCGATCAGGCCAAGAATAATGATCGATGAAAGAATCGATAGCGGAATGGAGATTGCGATGATCAGCGTCGATCTCCAGCTGCCCAGGAACACAAGGATCATCACCGCCGTGAGCGCAGCAGCTATGATGGCCTCGCGAACCACGCCCTGCACAGCCGCGCGCACAAAGATACTCTGATCTGAGAGCGGTGTCATTTTCAGCTGCGACGGCACCGTGCTCGCCACGCGGGGCAAAATCCCCCGAATGCCGTTGACCACGTCCAGCGTCGATGCATTGCCGTTCTTGAAAATTGAGATCAGCACGCCGCGACGGCCATCCTGGCGCACGATGTTTGTCTGCACCTGAAAGCCGTCGCTTACGCTGGCCACGTCGCGCAGATAAATCGTCGTGCCATTCACCTGTTTGATCGGGATATTGGCAAGGCCCTCGACGGTGCGCGGTGAGCCGTTGGTCCTCACGTCGTACTCCGACTGCCCGATCTTGATCGTGCCCGAGGGCTGAACCACGCTTTGCACCGCCAGTGCATTCAGCACATCGCCCGGAGCAATGCCTTTGGATTGCATCGCCGCCTGGTCCATGTTCACACTTATTTGCCGCTGCTTGCCGCCGTAGGGTGACGGCACAACTGCGCCGGGTACAGTGATCAGTTGCGTGCGCACGAAGTTCGTCGCATAGTCGTTCAGTTGCGCTTCCGAGAGACCCTCGCCTGAAATGCCGAGCTGCAGGATGGGAACGCTGGATGCCGAGAAGTTGATGATCTGCGGGGGAAGTGTGCCGGGAGGAAGCTGGCGCAGCATGAACTGCGATGCCGCAGTGACCTGAGCGTTGGCTGTATCGAGCGACGCGCCAGGTTGCAGAAATACCTTCACAATCGCTTCGCCGTTGTATGTCGTCGACTCGATGTGCTGGATATTGTCGACCAGCGTTGTGAGAGCCTTCTCGTACGGCGACGTTAGACGCCCTTCGAGTTCTTCAGGATTGAGTCCCGTATATGTCCAGCCGATCGAAACGACCGGAATATTGATGTTGGGAAAAATGTCGGTAGGCGTGCGCAGGATGACCACCGGTGCAGCGATGACGATCAACAGGGCGAGAACGATAAACGTGTACGGTCGATTAAGAGCAAGCTTGACGATCCACATACAGTCCTTTTGCCCTCCCTTCCGCCGCCATCGCGGCGCAGCTGGCCTTCATCGCCACTGCGGCTCGATCGGTTTCGCCTACTGACGTTCTTGCACGATTCATGCCATTCGGCTTCTCGTCTAAAATTACCAAGCTTAGACGGCAAACCGGTCCGGCTTTCGAGTCCGGTGTCGAATGCCCGACACACTACTGACGGATCGTGTCGAAACAGGAAGCCATGGCGCACCCGCCGCTTTGATCTCCAAATTAACGACTGCAGCCCATTCAGCCTCCACAAATGGACCACCGCATCCGCTGCAAAACTACCAGCGCATCGGTTCAAACGGTGCCATCGAAACTACCCCCATAGTCCTCGACAGCTTGCATCTCTGTGCGAAGCAGTCCGATGAGAACCTGGTGCTCCTGGACTGCTCTCACGACTTTCCGATGAGAATGCCCGTTAGGAAGACGAGTGCACCGCCAAGACCTACTTGCAGAGCGGCGGAGAACACTGGGGTATCCATGAACCGGTGCCGCACCCACGAGATCACACCGAGTTCCACGAGAACGACGACCATTGCAATCCCCAAGGCAAGCTGAAACCCCGGAATAAGGAACGGGAGCGTGTGACCAATTCCTCCCAATGTCGTCATGGCGCCGCAAATCAAACCGCGTATCCACGGGTGTCCGCGCCCCGTGAGGCTCCCGTCATCCGACAACGCCTCAGCAAATCCCATGCTGATACCAGCTCCCAGCGATGCAGCCATCCCGACCAGGAACGCGTCCCAGCTGTTCGTCGTAGCCATGGCCGCAGCAAACACCGGGGCCAAAGTTGAGACCGAGCCATCCATCAGTCCCGCCAGACCGGGCTGAACGATTTGCAACACAAACAGCCGGCGCCGCGCCTTGTCCTCATCCTCTTTCACGCCCGGACGCAGATTCTCTTCCGTCAGTTCCTGGGCGCGATCTTCGTGAGTGCGTTCCTCCTGCGCAAGGTCATCGAGAAGTTGGCGAATGCTGGCGTCCTGTGCTCGTGCTGCAGCAAGTTCATAGAACCTGCGAGTTTCGACTTCAATAGCGCTTGCCTGCTTGCGAACTGTGTCGAGCCCCAGAGGACGGATCAGCCAGACCGGCGTGCGCTGGACGAATCCCTTCACGTCCTGGCGGCGAATGAGTGGAATGTGCTCACCGAACTTCTGTCGATAGAGTTCAATCAGGCGACGGCGGTGTTCCGACTCTTCCTTTCGCATGCTTTCAAACACCGCAGCAGATCCGGCATAATCCTGGCGCAGCCCTTCGAAAAAATCCGCGTACACGCGCTCGTCCTCTTCTTCAAGAGAGATGGCCAATGCAAGAATCTCGCGTTCCGATAACTCTTTAAAGTTTTTCATGGTTTCTCCGAGCTTTTTATTTCAATGTGTCTTCACTTACCGCATAGTCACCCATGCGTGCCTTTGAAGCACCGGCATCTCCCTTGATCAGTCGCGCCAGGAACTCGGCCCGCAGATTCATGCAATCAGCGAAGAAACACGTCGTCAAATCCATGCCCTGCTTACCGACCACCAGAAGGAATTGGAAAAAGCGATGCGGCAACGCGAGCATGGCGGTGAAGAAAACAGGCGGCCCGCTCCGCCTGCAGCAGAGCCGCCCGATCCATCCCTCTCGATCGCCTGACGCATCTTGGATCCGCCGGAACCATGCAAGTCTCACGCTCGTTGGTTCCGGCTCGTTCCCGGCGAGTTATCTGGAATGCAGGGCAGTGGCGGCGCGACTTGGCCCCGTAACGTCTGCAGTACGAGGTTTGGGTGGCGAGACCAGGATTGGAAGAAGCGTCGATACGGCCATGATCCCCGCAATCACATGGAGGCCGCTCGTATAGGATCCGCTGCTCTGCCTCATTTGGGCGATGAGAAGTGGCCCAAAAGCGCTTGCGGACCCCCACGCTGTCAGCATAAGTCCGTAAATGGGCCC